>Ga0208695_1000122_pt1 | contig 105671 bp, 96 predicted proteins | sample AD_UKC111_MetaG_FD_184449 | JGI IMG/M metagenome (GOLD analysis project Ga0208695, IMG submission 184449) | Active sludge microbial communities of municipal wastewater-treating anaerobic digesters from Hong Kong - AD_UKC111_MetaG (SPAdes)... | ecosystem: Engineered > Bioreactor > Anaerobic >... | reverse complement strand
AAGGCGGACGCCACAAGCCGTTCTTCAGTGGATATCGCCCGCAGTTCTACATCCGCACGATGGATGTGACCGGTTCGATCAAGTTACCGGAAGGTGTTGAGATGGTCATGCCAGGCGACGATGTGTCCATGGAATGCGATCTGATCATTCCGGTTGCTTTGGAACAGGGTTCAAAATTTGCTATTCGCGAAGGTGGTCTGACGGTTGGCGCCGGCGTGATCACAAAAATCATTGCCTAGTAAAAGGAGCGCCAGTCTTAACGACTGACCGCAAGGTGAATTATGGCTTCGAAAAAGAAAGATGTTCGCCCGGTAATCACACTGGCCTGCGGTGATTGCAAAGAGAGAAATTACACCTCTGAGAAGAATCGCCGCAACGATCCGGGTCGTATGGAAATCAAGAAATATTGTCCGCGCTGCAAGAAACACACTTTACATCGCGAGACTAAGTAGGTGAAGCTCGTGTAAGGCGAGAGGCAACCCTCGCCTTACACTTCTTAGGCCAGTAGCTCAATTTGGCAGAGTGCCTGTCTCCAAAACAGGAGGTTGCGAGTTCGATTCTTGCCTGGCCTGCCTGGAAGATCCGCGAAGAGCGGTTGCAAAACAAGGCAGCGCCGTCCATCGAGGCGGCGTTTTAGACGTAAGTAAAGGAGTCAACATGACCGATAAACCAGAAAAAGCAAAAAAAGAAGGCCGCCTCAAGAAGTGGTGGCGTGAAACTATCGGTGAACTCCACAAAGTGAATTGGCCTACTCGTAAAGAAGCCCTTCGTTTGACCTGGATCGTTATTCTGGTTATGTTTATTATGGGCGCTGTACTGGGATTACTTGACTTTGGCTTTACAAAATTGATCAGTCTATTGGTTGGTAAAGCTTAAGTCCGGAAGGTTCGGTAGATTATGACGGACGAACGCGACGATTTCGATCGCAATGAAATTGAAGGTAATGAACCGCTGGAAGATAACAACTTATATTCCAGCGAGTTCGACGCGTCTCGTTCAGAATCAAGCATGGACGAAAGCCATTCGACCACTGAGCCCATTTACCCACTAGAGTCTATCCCCGAAGGCACCGCCACCGATCGCGCGTGGTATGTTGTCCATTGTTATTCTGGATACGAGAATAAGGTTAGATACAACCTCGAGCAACGCATCGAGACAATGGGGATGAAAGACAAGATCTTCGATGTTGTCATCCCAACTCAGGAAGAGATCGAAGTCAAAGATGGAAAACGACGCACAGTTGAGCGTCATGTGTTCCCCGGCTATGTGTTGGTGAACATGATCCTTTCTGAAGAATCATGGTACGTTGTCAGGAATACCCCGGGTGTGACAGGCTTTGTTGGTATGGGTAACGACCCAACCGCATTGCGCCCTGAAGAAGTCGCTCAGATCTTACGTAGAATGGAAGCGGAAGCTCCACACGTAAAGGTAACCTTTAAGGTTGGCGAACGTGTCCGAATCGTGGATGGTCCGTTCAATGACTTCCGGGGTCAGGTATCCGAAATTGATGTTGAGAGATCCAAAGTCCGGGTCATGGTGAACTTTTTCGGCCGGGAAACCCCAGTTGAGCTGGATTTCCTGCAGGTAGAGAAAGCATAACCAACCGGTTGGAAATTGTGGGAGGGTGCTCCCCTATCACCCGTTACAACCACCAAGGAGATAAACTGTGGCAAAGAAACTGAAAGCAATCGTTCGTCTGCAGATAGCGGCTGGAAAAGCCAACCCTGCACCCCCAATTGGTCCTGCCCTCGCCGGGCATGGTATCAATATCATGGCGTTCTGCAAAGAATACAATGCCCGTACGCAAAACCGCGCCGGTGACATCATTCCTGCAGAGATCACCGTCTTTACTGACGGATCGTTCACCTTCATCCTTAAATCCCCCCCGGCTTCCGTGCTTCTGTGCAAGGCAGCAGGTATTGAAAAAGGATCCGATATCCCCAACCGCAATAAAGTGGGTAAAGTGACCAAAGCTCAGATCCGCGAGATTGCTGAGCTGAAGATGAAAGATATGAATGCCATCGATCTTGAAGGCGCCATGCGCCAAATCGAAGGTACTGCCCGAAACATGGGCTTGACGGTAGTCGAAAAATAGTTTGTGGGAGGGTAACTCGGTTACCCGCTCGTACCACGAAGGAGAAGAAATGGCGAAACACGGAAAGAAATATTTGGAGGCTCTCGCCAAGGTTGACAACGAGAAACTCTATTCACCAAAAGAAGCAGTAGCTCTTGCAAAAGAAACAGCCTATACAAAATTTGATTCAGCCATCGAAGTGCATTTGCGCACGGGTTTGGATCCCCGTCAGGCCGATCAACAGGTACGTGATGTGGTTGTGCTACCCAATGGCCTTGGTAAAACCGTGAGAGTTTTGGTCTTCACCCAGGGTGAAGGCTCAACCAAAGCTACCGAAGGCGGAGCCGATTTTGTTTGCGATACTGACGAAATGATCAACAAGATCGCAGCCGGTTGGACCGATTTCGATGTTGCCATTGCCACGCCCGATATGATGGGCAAGGTCGGCAAACTTGGCCGCGTTTTAGGTCCCCGCTCATTGATGCCAAACCCAAAAGCCGGAACAGTCTGTTCTCCGGATGAATTGCCGCGCGTGATCAAAGAAGCCAAAGCCGGTCGTGTTGAATTCCGTTTGGATAAAACCGCGAACATCCACGTGATCATCGGTAAAGCCTCATTCGATGTTCAAAAACTGTTCGAGAACTTCGCGGCATTGATGGAAGCCATCAAAAAAGCTCGACCGTCTGGAGCCAAGGGTATTTACATTAAAAAGATCTCGATTGCCGCAACAATGGGTCCTGGTGTCAAGGTAGATCCATTGCAGGCAGTTTCAATTAGTAAAGAATTGTGATATAATTCTGAACCGCTGAAAAAATTCGCCGAAGAAAGCTGGTGCCCAAAAGGGCTTAATTTCCCGCCGAGGTGAAGACTGATAGAATCTTGAATGCTTTATGGCATTTGAAAAGTCTTTGCCTGGTGATACCAGACAAAGACTTTTTATTCTTAATGGAAGGAGGTATTTTTCATTGGCCTTTACAAAGCAGAAAAAGGGCGAAATGACCGCCCAATATGAACAGTGGTTGGATAAGAGCCAGGCGGTTTTCGTGCTCACCTATAAGAAGATGAACATGAAAGAGATCGATGCTTTCCGGAATAAAGTACGTGAAACAGGAAGCGAAGTCCACCTGGTCAAGAACACTTTATTCAATCGCTCGTTGACTGCCAAGGGTTTCCCCGGGAATGCGTTCCTTGAAACCACTTCACTGGTCGGTTTTGCGTTCAATGATATCCCTGGTCTGGCTAAAGTATTTGCTGAAGCCACCAAAGGTAACGATCAGATCAAGATCAAAGGTGGATACATTGGCAAAGAGCTGCTGACCGATAAACAGGTCAAAGCTCTGGCAGATCTCCCGACCTTACCAGTCATGCGCGCCATGCTGCTGGGTGTCATCTCAGCCCCGGCCAGCAAGCTCGTACGCACACTAAACGAACCTGCCCGCTCAACGGCGGCAGTTCTCAAAGCTTATTCAGAAAAAGCGGGAACCGCTGCCTGAAAAGCTGTCAAATAAACTATTAAACAATATACGAAGGAGTATTTGAAATGGCTGATTTAGAAAAAATTGCTGAACAGTTGAGCGGGCTCACTGTTCTCGAAGCTGCAGATCTTGTAAAAATGTTGGAAGAGAAATGGGGCGTCTCTGCTGCCGCACCCGTAGCCGTTGCCGCTGGCCCTGCCACCGCCGCAGCCGCCGAACCTGTTGAGGAGAAGACTGAGTTCGATGTCGTCCTCAAGGATGCCGGCCCCAAGAAAATTGATGTCATCAAAGTCATCCGCACTTTGACCAACCTTGGCCTCGTCGAAGCCAAAACCATGTCTGAGACCGCTGGCGCCAAAGTTCTGTCCGCAGTTGGTAAAGAAGCAGCCACCGATGCTAAGAGCAAACTTGAAGCAGCCGGTGCCGTTGTTGAACTTGCCTAGTTTTCCAACGAAATAACAAAAAAATCCTCCTGCAAGGGAGGATTTTTTTGTTAGCAATTCGATCAGCCAGCCACACCGCTGTATTGACGGATTACCATTACAACTTTACCCATGATACGCAGGGCTTTTGGATTCTCGACGAAGATGGGTTTCATGGTGGGGTTGGCAGGTTGTAAACGGATTCCGTTGTTTTCCTTATAGAAATATTTAAGGGTGGTTTCGTCTTTGTCGTCCAACCAGACAGCGACCATCTCTCCGTTATTGGCGGTTTGAGCTTTTCTCATGATGACAATGTCTCCATCGTTGACCATGGCATCGACCATTGAATTTCCATCCACTTCGAGGGCGAAGAGGTCATTTACATCACGAGTGGGCAGCAAGCTGCGTGCGATGTCAATACTGGTCTCAGGATCCATGTAATCAAAATCAGTGGGAGGCATCGGTAAAGGTTCACTGGCAACGATACGACCGGCAACCGGAATGCGGACCATCCCTGCCAATACCTCACCAGCTTTATGAAAGGCATCGCTGACAGCTGATGTAAGCGAAGTCTCTGGGGTGATTGGCTGCAAAACCCGAATGCTGCGGGAAATACGATCTTCGCGTTCGATCAACCCCATCTCCTGGAGTTGAGCCAGGTAATAATCCACGAGTGATGTAGATTTTACGTTAATACTGTCACCGATCTGGCGTATGGACGGTGAATATCCGTTCGATTCCTGAAATTTTGTTAAGAATTCCATGATCTTGCGGTGACGTTCACTCAATCCTTCACTTCTTCGCGCCATGGGTTCCTCCTTGAACAATAATCGTTCATTTGTACTATTATAATACACGAACATACGTTCTGTGTCAAGCGCTATTAAACATAGATTCTATTAAGGTATATTAGCTATAATTGGACTGAGTAAGAGCGTGAATGAAAGAGAGGATGAATGAAATTGAAACGCGAAATCGCAATAATGCTTCTTCTGGGAATTTTCCTGGCATCTTGTCAAACACCAGTGCAACCCACGGTCACAAGTGAACCAAAAGGCAACACGCCCACCCCGGGAGTGACTTACCTGGTGGTCACCAATACCCCAACAGCTACCGCGGAATTACCAACGGCTACCCAAATGCCCACCGCGACAGCCACAATGGAACCGGTAACCCTGCCCGATTATTCTGGCCAGGCATACATCGACGATCGCAGTACACCGGCAGCCCTAATCTTTTCATATATCAACGCAATCAATCGGCATGAATATTTACGAGCTTACAGTTACTGGCCCAATCCAGGCGCTGCCTTGGGTACATTGGATGTCTTCACATCCAGCTTTAATAATGTAGAGAGCGAAATAGTCACGCTTGGCCAAGTGACTTCAGAAGGGGCGGCTGGAAGCATTTATTTCACAATTCCAGCAGCTCTTACTGACAATCTTACTGGAGGCGGGGTAAACAAATTCGCAGTTTGCTATACCCTGAGATTTCCACAACCTGCGAACTATGGTGCACCCCCGATCCAACCGATGCATTTTGATCAGATGAATAAAGTATCGGTCGATTCATCAATAAGTGATACCAATATTGTCTCTGCTGCCTGCCCGGCCAGTGAAGGTCTGCCGATTTACGATGCAACGGTTGAGGATCTTGCCGATCTTTCTGATGGCAATTTCATCGACAACCGCAGTGGGCCGGTAGAGGTGATCAGTTCACTTTTGAATGCGATCAACCGCAAAGAATATGTACGGGCTTATTCATACTGGGAAAACCCGACCCAAACGTACACAAATTTCGCCAACGGATACGCTGACACAGTATCGGTGACAGCCATCTTTGGAACAGTGATCAGTGATGCCGGAGCCGGCCAGTTCCACTATCAGGTACCGGTCGCAGAATATGTGTTACATACTGACAGTACGACGAAAATCTATGTGGGTTGCTATGTGCTGCACCTCTCGAACCCCGGTATGCAAGGGATGTTGCCCTTCGAACCAATGGGGATCGTCAGTGGCAAATTCAAGGAATATCCCGTGGGCACAAATGTTTCTCCACTGCTGACGACCGTGTGCCAGTAGCAAAAGGTTTAAGGCGTTTTTACCAACGATTAATGAATTAACAAAGTAGGGGCTCAGCATGCTGAGCCCCTACCTTTATCTCTTAGAGGTTAATGTTATTGAAAATTGTTCACTCAGATCGGCACACCAATGCAACCCAGTCGCCACTCTGACGTTTTTCGGTGAAGGTGAGGCCGTGACAACCAGCAGATGCGATGACGGAATCAGCCTGCTCGGCAAGAATGCCCGCAAGGATGATGCAGCCGCCGGGTTCCACAAGGTCAGCCATGCCGGAATCAAAGAGGCGAATGAGAATAGGGGCAAGGATGTTCGCCAGTACTACAGGCGCCTGTTTGATGCTGTATTTGCCTTCTTTGATCTCTTTAACAGAACCCTGACCGCACTCGATATTATCGAGCACACCATTTGATTCAGCGTTCTCTCCGGTAGCCTTTACAGAAGCCGGGTCGATATCCACCGCCAGGGCGTGACTCGCGCCCATCTTTATCGCCGCGATCGATAAGATGCCAGAACCGCAGCCAACGTCGATGACAGGAGCGCCGGGGTGGGTATACTCTTCCACAAGTTCAAGGCAAAGCTGCGTGGAAGGGTGAGTGCCGGTACCAAAGGCCATGCTTGGGTCGATCTTGACCGCAATCCGGCTATTATCTTCCTGTTTGATCCAGGCGGGTAGCACAAGCAATTTTTTCCCAATTGGAATAGGATGATAATGATCTTTCCAGGCAGCCATCCAGTTTTCATCGGCGATGGGCTTGTACTCAGGCTTAGGCAATTCCTTAATTACATGCAAATGCCACAAGGCTTCTTCCAGTTTCTGACGGCGTTCTTCGATCTTATCGTCATTGATGAGGTAACCAAAGACCTTTACCGGTCCGGAGGGTGTACCCTCATCCTCATCGTTCATAAACTTAACGCCGCTCTCAACTACCACCCCGCCGGATGTGTAACGGTCCATTACCTCAGCAATGGCTTCAGCTAATTCACCATCGACCACCATTGAAATTTCAAGCCATTTGATTTCAGCCACCCAGCACCTCCTTGAGCATGTCAATGAAGCTTTTTTCCTGAGGGCGCACTTCAGTACCCAGTGTGGCCGCCAGTTGTTCGACGAGTTTGCGTTGTTCAGCGCTCAGTCTAGAGGGAATCTCCACATTAATTATCACCAATTGATCACCTCGAGCACTGGAACGCAGGCTTGGCGCTCCTTTTCCACGAAGCGTAAACACTTTGCCAGGTTGGGTCCCCGCGGGAATGGTCAATTTTGCTTTTCCGTCGATGGTGGGCACCTCAATCTCCGCGCCGAGAGTCGCCTGAGCTACATTGATGCTTAAATCAAGCAAGAGATCGTTGTTACGGCGACGGAAGAACGCATGTGGCTTGACCTTGATATCCAGGTACAGGTTGCCATTCGGACCACCGTTGACGCCAGGTTGGCCTTCGCCAGCCAAACGCATTTGCGTGCCGTTATCCACCCCACCAGGGATAGGGATCGTCTTTTTGATGGTCTTTCGTTCCAGACCTCGACCGTGGCAGGTGTGACAGGGAGTCGCGATAATCTCGCCGCGCCCATTACACGAAGGGCAGGTGACCACCTGTACCATTGAACCCAGAAAAGTCTGATGCACCTGACGAACTTCACCACGACCATTGCAAGTGCTGCAGCGCGTGGCTGAAGTGCCAGGTTCAGCTCCCTTGCCGTTGCAGGTAGAGCAAACCTCATCACGGGTGATTTCGATCTCTTTGTCCACGCCAAAAACAGATTCTTCAAATGTCAGCGTGGTTGAATAGTTTATATCCACACCACGGCGTGGGGCATTCTGACGTTGGCGGCTTGATCCAGTGGCGAACCCGAAGAATTCACCAAGGATGTCTGAAAAATCCATCGAGGTCCAGTCTGGCACGCCACCCGCGCCATTCAATCCAGCCTGTCCGTATTGGTCATAGACCCTGCGTTTTTCGGGATCAGAAAGGACAGCGTATGCTTCGTTGATCTCCTTGAATTTTTCCTCAGCATCGGGTTCCTTATTCACATCCGGGTGGAACTTACGCGCCAGGGTACGGAAAGCGGTCTTTAATTCATCGGGAGAGGCATTTCTTGAGACACCTAATATGTCGTAGTAATCGCGTTGTGTTGTCACAGTATCAGCACCTTTGTTCCTTATTTATCCACGAATTGCGCAAATTAATCATCGTGATAATTAGTGAAATTCGTGGATAAATAGCCAAACAGGCGGACGTTCTGAAGTAAAGAATTCCAAAACGTCCGGCCTGTGTATATCTTACCGGGGGATCTCAGATCCTATTCGGATTTGAATTCTCCATCCACAACATCACCACTGTCACCACCTGGAGTGGAACCACCGGTTCTCTGGTCAGGTCCAGTTTCGCCGCCAGTCTGTGAACCATCGGGGGCAGGACCTCCTGTCTGGCTGTACATGGCAGCGCCAACCTTCTGAATACTCTGATTCAGTGCTTCGGTGGTGCTGCGGATGGAATCGGCGCTCTCTTCAGTAAGCGCGGCGCGAACCTTGGCAATAGCGTCTTCCACTTCCTTCTTCAAGTCAGCAGTGACCTTATCGCCGCCGTCGCGGAGCATTTTCTCGGCGGTGTAAATGGTATTGTCGGCAGTGTTCTTTACCTCGACCAACTCCTTGCGCTTGCGGTCTTCTTCGGCGTGCGCTTCAGCTTCGGTCTTCATTTTTTGGATCTCGGATTCGCTTAAGCCACTGGAAGCTGTGATGGTGATGTGCTGGCTTCGATTAGTGGCCTTGTCGAGGGCGGTAACGTTGAGGATACCATTGGCATCGATATCGAAGGTAACTTCAATCTGGGGGATGCCGCGCGGAGCGGAGGGGATGCCGTCCAGTATGAATTTACCGAGCGACTTGTTATCAGCGGCCATGGGGCGTTCGCCCTGCAGCACGTGGATCTCTACCTGAGTTTGACCATCAGAGGCAGTCGAAAACACCTGACTCTTACGAGTAGGGATGGTCGTGTTGCGTTCGATGATAGGTGTGGAGATTCCGCCATAAGTTTCAACGGAAAGGGTCAGCGGAGTGACATCAAGCAATAAAATGTCTTTGACCTCGCCACCTAAAACACCAGCCTGGATGGCCGCGCCGACGGCAACGACTTCGTCGGGATTGACACCCTTATGTGGTTCTTTGCCAAATTCCTTCTTTACGGCTTCCTGTACCGCGGGCATACGAATCATGCCACCCACGAGGACGACTTCGTTGATCTCGTTGGCCTTGAGGCCCGCGTCTGAAAGGGCGCGGCGGATGGGATCAAGTGTTTTCTGCACCAGATCACCTGTCAATTGCTCCAGCTTGGCACGGGTCATGGGCATGACGAGGTGTTTCGGTCCGGAAGCATCCGCGGTGAGGTAAGGCAGGTTGATCTCTGTCTGCTGGACCGTGGAAAGTTCGATTTTGGCTTTCTCAGCGGCTTCCTTCAAACGCTGCAGGGCCTGACGATCACCGTGTAGATCGATGCCATTCGTTTTCTTGAATTCATCGATCAGGTAATCCATCACGCGCTGATCGAAATCATCGCCACCAAGGAAAGTGTCGCCGTTGGTGGAACGCACCTGGAAAACACCGTCTCCAACATCCAAAACGGAGATATCGAATGTACCACCACCGAGGTCATAGACCGCGATGACTTCGTTTTTCTTTTTATCGAGGCCATATGCCAGCGATGAGGCAGTAGGCTCATTGATGATGCGTAGTACTTCCAGACCGGCAATACGACCGGCGTCTTTGGTGGCGTTGCGCTGTGCGTCATTGAAATAAGCCGGCACGGTAATGACGGCCTGTGTGACCGGTTCTCCCAGATAGGCTTCAGCATCACCTTTCAGTTTGGCCAGGATCATGGCACTGATCTCTGGAGGACTATATTCCTTGCCGTCGAGGACTACGCGGACGTCACCGTTGTTGGCCGCGGTGACTTTGTAAGGGACACGGCTAACCGTGCGTTGCACTTCTGGATCCTCGAATTTTCGGCCCATGAAGCGTTTGATCGAGAACACCGTGTTTTCGGGGTTGACGATTGCCTGGTTGCGGGCTGCCCGACCAACGATACGTTCGTGATTTTTGTTTACGGCTACCACAGAAGGCACAAGTCGTTCTCCTTCTGCGGATGGGATGACGGTGGGCTCGCCGCCAGTCATAACCGCGACGACCGAATTCGTTGTTCCCAGATCAATACCAATGATTTTTCCCATTATTCCTCCAAGTTATCTTGCGACACGCACCATTGCTGGGCGCAGGATTCGATCACCAAGTTTGTATCCCTGGCGGACCACTTCAATTATTTCACCACACTCAAAATCGGGGTTATCTTCATTTGAGATCGCTTCGTGCAAATTTGGATCGAACTGAACTTTATTCTGGTTGATCCGTTCGATACCTTCTGAATCAAGAATGGATTGCAATTTACGGGCGATCAGTTCAATGCCATCCGCCCAGGCAGCCCCTTCGCCTTCTTTTGGGCGGGATTTCAATGCCAGTTCAAGATCATCCAGAATGACCAGGTATTTCTTAATCACAGAACCGGTGATGGTCTGATGTAATTGCTCATTCTCCCGGTCGATACGTTTCTTGTAATTCGAGAATTCAGCGCGTTCACGTTGCCAACCATCCAGGTTGGCACAGGCTTCCGCTTTGGTTTTTTCAAGTTCTTCCTTCAGCGTGTCTACCTGTTGGTGTAATTCTCGAGCCGATCCCTCTGATTTTTTCTCGTGGGATTTGGGAGTGCTGGAATTCTCTTGTGGGGTATTCTCTTTATTTTCGATGTTTCGTTTTTTTTCTTCAGACAAAATATCACCTCTGTGAGGAATTTATTCGATTATTGTGTCGTTTACCAGATCGCTTAGCAGACCTGAAAGGTAACGAACGATGGAGATTGTATGCCCGTAGGGCATACGCATTGGTCCCAGCACACCAAGAGTGCCGGTAGCCAAACCTGGGGTGCCGTACCTTGCAATTACGATGGAACATTGGCTGAGCGAATCCCAAACCCCTTCGCCACCAATCATCACGTAAACGCCACCGATGGATGACCCGGTGAGGATGGTCTGTGAAAGGAGACTCTGCAGGAGAGGCTTTTCTTCGAGAACACGTAATGCCTGACGGGCTTTATCGGAGCCGGAAAATTCCGGTTCCTTCAGAACATTGGTGATGCCGTCAAGCACCACTTCGCCTGACACAAGCGAATCTGCCTGTTCCATCTGTTCACGGACAAAACCAAAAATCTCTGATTCGAGCGCCATCAGGTTCAACGTGGACGATTTCAACTGGTCTGCAGTCATATTAGCCAACAGGTGATTCAGGTGATTGGCTACTTCTGAGAGTACATCCTGTGGAACTGGCTCAGCCAGCAGAATGAAGCGCTGTGTAATCTCGCCACCCATGAGGACCAGAACCATTAAAACCTGACGTCCGCGGGCACCAATCAACTCAAGATGTTTAAAACGGGCCTGGTCGGGATGAGGAGCCGTGACCAATGACGCGCCATGGGATTGGTGAGCAAGCACCGATGCTGCCAGGCGTGTCCACTGTTCAACGTCTTGGCGCATTTGGTAAAACTGATGACTGATGGTGCGACGGGTGGAATCGGGGATCTCAATATCCTGAACCAGGTTGCTGACGAATAGTCGGTATCCCTCTTCAGTTGGGACACGACCTGCTGAAAGGTGTGGTTGGCGCAAATAACCCAACTCGGTCAGTTCCGCTAGATCATTGCGAACCGTGGCTGAGCTGACGTCAAGATGATACTGCTCCACGATGTGTTTTGAACCCACAGGTGCGGCAGTATGGAGATATTCGTGGATTACCAGCGATAAAATCGCCTGTTGTCTTTCTGTCAGGTCTTTCATTTCTCTCTTTTTAGCACTCGAAGGTTGAGAGTGCTAATTCAATGTCAATAATCATACCATGCCAAAAAAATCGAGTCAAGATAATATATGAAGGAGTAAGTAGTTCTGATAAAGAATTAACACTTTTGGTCAATATACCGCAGAATAATCGTTCTGTTGGATATGGCTGGTTTTGGGACTACTTCCGTTTCTTGCCTTGACAAAATTTCCATGTTATACTGAATTACTGGTGGATCGTTAGCAGTCGATTTATTTCTCTAATCCTTTAAGTGAAATCATAAATTCCCTTGGTAAACCAATTGAGCGATTAAATCCCTGACTCTTCAGGGAGTTCACAGTTGTATATTCTAAACTCATGGATCAAACACAAATGAACATATCCGAAATGGAAAATGCCCCACTTGCCTCACTACGCCAGGTTGCGGAGGAGATGAATATCCCCAATGCCCGGCGCTTGAAGAAGGAAAACCTCATTTTAAACATCCGAAAAGCTGAAGCTGAGAAAGAAGGTTTGGAAGTGAGGGGAGGAGTACTTGAAATCACTCCCGAAGGAGTTGGGTTTTTACGCAACAATTATTCCGTTGGTCCTGACGACGTTTATGTATCCCAGGCACAACTTCGCAGATATGATCTGAGAATGGGTGATTTCGTCATCGGTGTCGTCAGACCCCCGAAAGATGTAGAGAGGCATTACGGCTTGCTAAAGGTGGAATCGGTTAACATGATTCCCATCGAAGAAATGACCAGCCGGCCCACATTTGAGAGCCTTGTTCCAATATTCCCGGATAAAAGATTCGACCTTGAAACTGATCGTTCCATCCTCTCTTCTCGTTTGATCAATCTCATCGCTCCAATCGGCCGTGGTCAGCGCGGTATGATCGTCTCTCCCCCAAAAGCCGGTAAAACAACCATTCTCAAACAATTGGCCAACTCTATATCAGCAAACTACAACGATGTGCATTTGATCATCGCTTTGATCGGTGAGCGCCCCGAAGAGGTCACTGACATGGATCGCTCCGTGGACGCGGAAGTGGTGGCTTCAACATTCGATGAGCCAGTCACCTCACATGTTCGTACTGCCGAGATCACTCTGGAGCGCGCCAAGCGTCTGGTTGAGATCGGACGCGATGTGGTAATATTGATGGACTCCTTGACTCGTTTGGCGCGGGCTTACAACCTGGTTGTCAACCCGTCAGGACGTACCCTTTCGGGTGGTATGGACCCTTCGGCTCTTTATCCACCTAAGAAGTTCTTCGGCGCAGCCCGAAATATCGAGGGTGGCGGAAGTTTGACCATCATCGCCACGGCTCTGGTGGACACCGGGTCACGGTTGGATGACGTGGTTTACGAAGAGTTCAAGGGTACCGGGAATATGGAGCTGCACCTTTCGAGACGCTTGCAGGAGCGCCGCATCTTCCCGGCGATCGACATCGAGCGTTCATCCACGAGACGTGAGGATTTGCTGCTCGGCCCGGATATTTTACAGCGCGTTTGGTTGATGAGGCGCATGTACCTGCAAATGATCGCGACCCCACCGCAGGGTGCTGGAATGGATCCTTCGGTGGCAACAGAGGCTATTTTGCAGCGGATTAACAAAACCAAGAACAATCAAGAGTTCCTGGAGAGTTTGACGGAGGATTCGTGAGTTCAAAGAAAATTACTCCTGAAGAAAACGTTGTTGAAGAAAAAATTCAGGAGACAAAAAAATTCCCCTGGCCAACGGTGTTTTCCTGGGGTGTAACAGTTTTAGTGATAGCTGTTTTACTGCTGGTACTGTTTCAAAAAATTCCATTACCGGGGGATATTCCGACTGAAGCGACCACCACGGCAGAATCGTCGATCGCAGTCGATTTGCCTACTTTACAGGCCGGGCAACAAACAGAGGTTGACGCGTTGATCCGCAAGCCCAACATGGATACGATCATCCCTGATGGAACACGACAAAATATTATCAAATACACTGTTGTTTCAGGGGATTCAATTTTCAGTATCGCGGCTCAATATGGCTTGAAACCCGAGTCTGTGATCTGGGCCAATGATGATTACTTTGGTGGTAACCCAACTGTAACTCTGAGTGTGGGAGCTGTGCTTAACATTCCCCCAACAGACGGCGTGCTTTATGAATGGAAAGAAGGTGACTCTCTAAAAAAGATCGCCTATGATTACCATTCCACTGTGCAAAAGATTGTGGCCTGGCCGTCCAACCATTTGGATGCCGCAAACCCACAGGTGGAAGCCGGAAAAACGATCATGATCCCGGGAGGAACAGCCGAGATCAATGAATGGATCCAGGAAGTGGCGTACACACCACGATCCGGTGTGACGCAAAAGATCAACGGTCCGGGTGGTTGCGAAATTGCCGGTGGTTATGGTGCGGTTGGTTCAATGAACTTCCAGTGGCCATCGTCCCAACATGCGGTTTCGGGCTGGGATTTTAGCAGCTTCCACAAAGGGATCGATATTGCGGTCTACATGGGCGAACCGGTCTATGCCTCGGATGCTGGAACCGTGGTTTATGCAGGATGGAATGATACCGGTTATGGCTACCTGGTTTTGATCGACCACAACAATGGGTATCAGACACTTTACGCTCATCTTTCTGCTGTGGGAGTGTCTTGTGGATCAAATGTCTCTCAGGGTCAATGGATAGGTAATGCCGGTTCCACTGGTAATTCGACCGGTCCCCACCTTCATTTTGAGGTTCGCAGGGACGGCGGTTTCATCAATCCCTGGCTTGTTCTTCCATAAACGAAAATGATTGAACAAAAAAAAACGCGGCTTCTGCCGCGTTTTTTTATAAAAGATTCGGTGGATCAACCATGATCTCAACATTTATTTCTTTAGGCTGCCAGGTTTGAAGTGGATGATCGATTAAAACTTTTTTCGCGTCAAAACCCTTCAGGAGGATTTGCCAGCGATATTGCCCTGCCACTTTGGAATAAAAGCAGGGGACAGGTCCGATAATTTCAGTGCCGGAATACTCGGCTTGTTTAAGCCAATCCTTGATTTGGTTTCCCGATTGCTCCGCTGCGTTTCTAACTGCGGATTCCTGGTAATGGCTGAACTCGATGCGGATCAGCCGGCTGAAGGGTGGATACCCTGTTTTCCTTCTCAATTCAATTTCTCTGGCGTAAAAACCCTCCAGATCATGGAAAGACGCAGATTGAATCGCGTAATTCTCTGGCGCGAAAGTCTGAAAAATGGCTTTGCCGCCCAAAGCGCTACGGCCAGCCCGCCCGGCCACCTGGCTGAGGAGTTCAAAAGTACGCTCGGCGGCACGGAAATCGGGCAGGTTCAGACTGACGTCTGCCAGCACGGCGCCAACCAAAGACACCAGGGGCAGGTCAAGCCCCTTTGCGAGCATCTTGGTGCCGATGAGGATATCCGCTCTGTGCTGGCTGAAGTGATCGAGGATGAGGTCATGAGCGCCTTTGAATCGCGCAGTATCAGCGTCCCAGCGCAGCACCCGGGCAGCAGGGAATAACTCGTTTACCGTTTTTTCAAGACTTTCGGTGCCCAGTCCGAACTGGCGGATATTTGGACCTTTGCAGTCTGGACAGATGGTGGGCTTCTTGCGCCGATAGTTGCAGATGTGGCAGATTAGTGCGTTTTCGTATTCATGGAAGGTTAATTGTGTGTTGCAGCGGGGACAGCGTAACACGTACCCGCAATCGCGGCAAAAAACATAAGTGGCTGAACCGCGCCTGTTCAGGAAAAGGATTGCTTGTTCTTTTTTTTGCAATGTCTCATCGAGTGAGCGGTGAAGTTCACGGCTGAAGACGGAGCGGTTGCCAGCTTTCAGTTCTTCACGCATGTCCACCACTCGCACTTCTGGCAATGGCAAAACTCCAGGTCCGGTTGTTTGTGCGTTTGGTAAAACTTCATGCGCCAGAACACGGTCGGGTAAGGTAAGCTCGTTCCACTTCTCATGTCGGGCGCGGAAAAGCTGCTCGATCGTTGGTGTCGCTGACCCCATGAGGAGGACAGCATCAGTCTGCACGGAGTATGCCAACGCGGTCTCAACAGCCGAGTAATGGGGGTGAAAATCGTCCTGATAATACGATTCTTCATGGCATTCATCGATCACGATCAAGCCAAGATGATTTACAGGCGCAAAAAGGGCACTGCGCGCGCCAACAACCACTGGCAGTTTCCCGCTGCGGATACGGCGCCAGGTGTCATAGCGTTCACCGACGGACAATCCCGAATGGATTAACCCCACCTTACCCGGGAAACGGGCAAAAAAACGACCGGCGGTCTGAGGGGTGAGCGCGATCTCAGGGACGAGAATAATCGCCTCCTTCTTCTGCGCAAGGATGGCCTCGACCGCACGCAGATAAAGCTCGGTTTTACCCGATCCGGTGACGCCCACCAGCAGGTTGGGTTTCTTTTTCGATCTACCAAGGATCTGATCCTCAATGATCTGCCAGGCTGAAGCCTGGGCAGGATTGAGAACCGGAGCTTGAAAGAGTGTCGGTGCCAATCTGGCTAATGGATCACGAAAAACTTCACTTTCTCCAATTGCGATGATTTCCATTTCCGAGAGCCATTTGATGTCGATTGCGTTCGCGCCAGTCTCTGCGTAGACCATTGAAATGTCTACGGGAGTATTTTCTTTTTGCAGCAACGAGATGATATTCTTTCGTCGAAGGGTTGCTTGAGAGACTCTCTTTGAATATTGTTCAACCTTTTCCATCGCAATATTGACTGGCAGAGCCAGGCTGACATTGCGAACCGTGCGTGGGTGAATAGAAGGCGCGGATAATACCGGGCGGGTGGTGACCAGACCGGCGTGGATCAAAGACTGAAGGCTATTGCGCCAATTGATTCGTGGAAAAGCCGCGTCCAATTGCCTTCCGCGGAGATCGCCCCGTTTGGTGAGTTCAGAGATGATCCGGTTCTGCAACGGTGTAAAGGTTAGATCAAGTGGAAGAGGATTGTTCAAGTGAATAAGGACATCGGAGTGTTGGCTCAAACCGGGAGGCAGCATCTGTTCTAGACATTCCGAAATCGTGCTCAAATTCTCATCCGCCATCCACACAGCCAGTTTGATCTGGTCAGATGTGCAGACGGGTTGAGTATCGACCAGGCTCTCGACTGGTTTGACGTTCGGTACAGATGGTTGATCGATTTCGCGAACGACGATCGCCTGAACGAGCTGTTTACCAAATGGAACAGTAATCAATGACCCGGGTTCAAGCGGTGCGAGATCAACGGGAACCGAGTAATCGAAGAGTTCGTTGATTTGCGGAATATTGATCGCTACTCTGACAAAATTGGACATGAAGGTTAATTTCCGTTCAATCTCCGCAGATTACCGCGGCACCGTAACCGACAACCTGAGAACGATCTCCGGTTGTCTCCGCTGAGGTGGTATGGTGCAGGATGGTCACAGTTTTCCCTCCCAATTCCCTGGCCGCCCAAAGAACAACCGCCACGGCTCCGTTTCCACAGGCAGAACCGGTACCTTCTTCTTCAGCCCGCAATACACCTTCAGGGGAGAATTGATGTATCTGTTCAAGCATAAAGCCGTCGAGATGGTTGGCTTGCTCTTCGGTGAAGAAGTGTGAAAGATCAGTGCTAGCCACCAGCAGGACGTTCTTCCCTTTGAGAATTTCAGCAAGGGCAAACGCGAATTCTTTTAACGGTCCCGGTTGATGCTCTCTTACCATGAGGGGGAGCAAGGTGAAAGGTTTTACCAGCGCAAATTGGAGAAAAGGTAATTGAATTTCAAGTGAATGCTCGCGGTCACGGGCATGGGGGACGATCTGGAGACCAGTTTTCTTTGCCAGGGCTTCTTCCAGGCTGGAAAGCAACTTCTGGTCAACGGAGATCTTACCCATTGGGGTGGCATAGGCTTCATACGCGGTGGTGAGAAAAGGTTCTGGGCGATAATCATGGAGGGGAGATATCACTACGACCGTATCATAATCAGCGCCGACGACACATCGGTAAGCATACCCGGCAGTGGGACCGGAGTAAATATATCCGGCATGGGGAGAGATCAGCCCAACCACTTTACCTGGCAACCCTGGCACAGAGGCGGTATCGATGTATTCCTTGACTGTACTTTTCAAAACAGCGGCATCCCCAGGATACCAGGATCCGGCAATAGGCGAAGGACGGACAGGAGAGAGAAATTTCATATTAATCACCTCCGATCAATTCATTATACAGTGGAGACATCCCGACGGCAAAAAAAGAAACCCTTCAGAGTGAAGGATTTCTTTATTTAGGTCGTCTTTAATGAATAAGGTAATTCCAGGGATTTTCGTACCCACCATCTTTGCGGATTTCAAAGTGAAGGTGAGGACCAGAGGAATTGCCGGTTGTTCCCAACAGCCCGATCTCATCTCCCTGATCCACGGATTGGCCGCAATTCACCAGGATTTGATCGAGGTGCCCATATACAGTCTGCCAACCATTATCGTGGTCGACAATGATGAGATTGCCATAACCGCTGGAATTCCACCCAGCATAAACGATCACGCCAGCATCACTGGCATATACTGGATTACCGATCGATCCGGCAATATCGATGCCATGGTGGATAGATGAATAGTCATAACCGGAAAGGTAGGTCTCGGTAGTTGGCCAGATAAAGGAACCTGTTCCGCTCACTCCGGTCACCTCACCGCAATACCCTTCACCATAGCTAGTCGCCACGGCTGGAGTATCACGAGACACCTGCGGAAGCCAGTCGGTTACTTCAGCGTAACCTCCGGGGATGAAGATCATGGTTCCCTCAGCAATGTTAGGGAGAGACCAGTCACCCAAGGTAGCAGGGTCAAGGTTATTTCCGGGCCAATCAACAATCACCTGGGGTTCTACCCCGTAAAACTTTGCCACACCGTTCAAACCGTTGCCTATCTCCCAACGATAGATAACGCCATCAATGGGGGGAATTTGTAAAACTATTCCCGGCTGCAAATTTTCGGGTAAGCCCGATAGCGTGTAACGGTTGGAGATCAGGATCGTTTCAGGTTTTAGCCCGAATTTGTCAGCGATACCAAAAATGGTATCTCCTTTTTGCACGGTGTAAGTGGTGATTCTGTCTCTGGGGTGCGAAGGAAAATCGGTGTGAGGTTGAGCTAACCGTGAGATCGCGAATCCACCGGACAAGGCAGCGGATCCAGAGGTCGCGTCGGTAGTACCAATTACGGCCTGTTGAGTTATCGCTACAAGAGAGGGTTCTACTGAATTAGTTTTTTCATTCAGGAAGTAAGAACTCATCACCCAGACAACGATCAAGATCATGACAATCGCAATCGCGCCCGTCAAGACGCGCAAGGCATTTTCACCCAGGCCCAACCGCAGCAATCGCTGCCAGATCTTTTGCCACCATGAGGATAGGTCAAACTTTTCTTCTAAATTTTCCACGTTATCTTCTTCATCCGCAGGTTGCTGCGAATGGGAAGCTGGTTTCTCTTTCATTTTTACCTCGAAAAATCATCATAACAGAAACAAAATGAACGGTCAAGAAAACATGGATAGAGCTGTCAAGAGGACAAAGGGTTTCTTTTTATTGATAAGATGTTGAAATCAAAAAGCCTTCGTTAACCGCGAAGGCTTTGATCGAAATGTGAGTAATTCAGTCTTTGAGATAAATCGAAATGGATTGATGTTTGAGAAATTCTAAAACTTCGTTATGAGTTGGAACCGATTGTGAACCCTGGCGGCTGACCTTGATGGCAGCTACCGCGTTGGCATATATAAGAGCGTCATGCGGGTTTGCCTGTCTGATCCGAGCCGCGATGAACCCGGCATCGAATGAGTCGCCGGCTCCGGCAGTGCTAACTACTTCTGTCTTAAATGCAGGTTGGTGATCCTGACCGTCTTTTGAATACAAGGTGGCCCCTTTATCTCCTTGCTTGACGACGACTAGTTTAGCACCGCTGGACAGTATGTTTTGAACGCTATCTTTCAGTGAATGGGCGGGATAGAGTAAAGCGAGCTCTTCATCTCCGATAAGGATTACATCGGAAATCGAAATTGCTTCGAGTTGAGCTTCTTTTAACGCTTCGGGGAAAATGTTGCCTTCAAGCCGAAGGTTGGGGTCAAAATAGAGTAAATTTCCTTGTTGATGTACCTTGCGCAGCGCTGCCAAGAGTCCGCTTCTGGCTGGTTCTTCACCCAGGCAAACTCCGCTTGAATGAACCACGGTATTTTTGGTGATATTGAGTTTGTTGGCATACTCTGGGTTTAAAAATGTGTGAGCAGCCCCTCTGGCGCAGGCGATGAAGGTTCTTTCTCCTGTATCGTCAATAATGGCGAGAATAATGCCCGTATACGCGCCAATTTTTTTCTCAGTCCAACGTGGATCGACGCCAATCCGCTTAAATTCATCCACGAGGTACGCGCCGTATGGATCGTCGCCTACAAAGCCGGCGAATCCTGACTGTATCCCCAATTTGGCCAAGTTCGAGGCAACATTAGCGGTGGTACCACCGCTATGAACTTCAACGGCTGAACTCCAGATATTCCCTCCGCGCGGTGGCAATTGCGAAGCACGAGTAAAGAGATCGACCATGGCATCACCGATGCCGAGCACTTGATTTTTTTTTGTTTGATCATTCATAAACACATTATCCCTTAGTTTTAATGACTGAAAACAGTTTTTGGGTTTTCAGTAATAATTTGGTTAATCGTTTCAGAGTTGATGCCAAGACGTCGCATTGCGGGGATCACATTTAGTGGGATGTTCTTCAAGCCAACCCCACCTCCGCAGGCAAGCATAATTTTCATGCACATATCACCTGAGATCAGGATATGATGAGAATTACCACGTTTGATCTGGGACGCAACATTGGCGAGCTTTTGGGTTTCATCCATCTGCCACATGGGATCATTGATCAAGCCGGATCCAAAGGTGTCAAATTCGATGAAAGGACCTCGTTTAACCAGAGAATCCAGGTAATCAAGCTCCTTCCCGAGAAAATCTTGATGACACAGGATCACTTTCCGCAAATCGCAATGCTCTTCTTCCAAGATATCAAGGATCAGATGACTGTCTGGTTTCCAGATATGTGGATGAATGCTCAGCGCGCAACCGACGATGTGTTGAACACGCCCGGCTGCTCGGAGAGAGCGAATCTCGGCAGGCTTGTCGATGGTGGAGATAAAGCCCACTTTTAAAAGTCCGGGTTTTATTCCTGTTTCATCGGCACCGTCACGAAATTCTTTTAGGAACCTGGTAGTGAGGGTTTCAACAGAGATTGTTTTTTCATTACTGGTCATGGATGGCTCTGAGTACCGTCCGCAAGACATGATGATGTTCACCCCAGTGGCTTGACTGACGGAGAGAAGACCATCTGGATTTCTCCCCATACCAGGGTATGGCGATACGTCCACGATGGTCTTCCCACCGGCAGCCTTGAAGGCATTGGCTTCATCAATGGCTGAACTCAAGTCTTTCAAGATAATGTTATCCAAATACGACCAGGGCCGTTGCTGAACTACGGCCCTGATTGCAGGAGAGACTTGCGTGGAGAAAGTAGCACGATCTTGAAGAAGATCAGATTTGTTCCAGTAACAACTCAGGTCGGTGAACAGATGCTCATGTGGAAGAGTCAGACCAAGTTCTTCGGCCGGGATTTCACCGTTGACACCCATCACCGTCTTCATGATCCACTCGTAGTCTTTAATCGTTCAGTCGGAGGCCGACTTAGATTTCGAGAAACGGCTCATCACGGTAATGGCAATGATCGTGATGATATAAGGCAACATTAACGGGATTTGCGGTGGAATCGTTGATGGGATGCGTAAACTGGCTGCGTTAGCGATACCAAAGATCAAACTGGCGATCAAAACGACGATCGGATCTCCACTTCCGAACAACACAATGGCCAGGGCAATAAAACCGCGCCCAGAGACCAACGTTAGGGTGAACATGCCCATGTAACCAAGTGAGAGATGAACACCCGCCAACCCGCATAAAACCGCGCTCAAGATAAAACCTGAAAGTCGAATCCCATCCACGCTTTTGCCTGAAGCCAACAAGGAATCGGCGTTATATCCAGCCGCGCGCAGCCAGAACCCATATGGCGTTTTATAGAAAACCAACCAGATGACGATGACCAAAAGGAAGGAAATGGGAATAAGCAACGAATAATCATTGAACAACGATGCAAGGATGGGACTATTTTCAAAGATCTTGTAGTTGATTGTTGGTAACTGCGGAGTGTTGGGAAAAAGTAGAATTGAGTTTTGATTGTAGTATTGACGCAGGATGTACGCCGAAATACCGGTGAGAAGAATATTGAGGGTGATACCAATAGCAAACACATCGGCTTTGAAGCGTAGCACCAGGAGCGCGTAGAAAAGACCTACCACCACAGCTGCAAGCACTCCAAACAAGAGGCCCAGAGCCCAACTACCCGTGACGTAGCTCATGATATACCCGACCAGGGCCGAAATAAGCATCATTCCTTCCATGGCAACGTTGGGAACGCCTGCCACCTGCATAAAGGAACCACCGAGAGCGGCCAGCAATAAAGGAACCGATAAACGGATCGTAGCGCGCAAGTATTCAGTCAGTGTTTCCATATTTTTTCCTGTTCGAGAAAAGTTTTGTGATCGAAGACCATAATTTGGCGCGGGTGATGACCATCAGGATGATTACACTCTGGATAATGTCACTGAATTCAACAGCAATACCAATCTTTGATTGCATACCGATGATGCTGTTTTGCAGGATAGCGAAGATCGCTGCGATGACCAGGATGATCAAAGGGCTATTTGCGGCAATGATTGCAATCAAAACACCGGTGAAACCAACCCCGCCACCGAGCCCGGCGATGAATTTGTGGTAGTTACCGAGCACCAGGATCGATCCAGCCAACCCGGCCAATCCACCACCCAGACACATGGCAATGAATTGCATTTTCTTGTTGTTTACACCGCCGTATTTGCTAAATTCCGGATTCGAACCGATGACGCGCCATTCAAAACCCCAAACTGTCTTTTTGTCGACAAAGTAAATGATTATGAAGACGGCGATGGTAATGAAAAGGCCCGCGCTCAGGTTTGACATTGGAACCAGTCTGGGCAATGTGGCTGAATCCAGAACGTTCAATGTCTCTGCGTTGGAAGATCCCGGTGAGTGAAATGGGTAATTTACCAGATAACCGGTAAGTAATGTCGCCAGGTAGTTCATCATGATCGTTGTGACGATCTCGTTGGCATTGTATTTCAACCGGAGCGCACCTGGAATGGCAGCCCAGAGCATTCCACCCAGAATACCAGCAAGGACAGAAAGTGTGACGTGAAGATAGGCGGGTAACCCGGTGACGTAAATGCCCACCAAGGCAGACGCAAACGCGCCTACAAGTAATTGCCCATCGCCGCCGATATTCCAGATGCCGGCTTTGAAAGGAATAGCCGCAGCCAAAGCTACCAGTGTGATGGTTATCAGACGGGCGATCAAATTTGCAAAACGATAGTTTGTTGAAAAGGTGCTGGAATAGGCGCCGCCAAGCACTTCGGCTGGCGGGTGTCCATCCATTGATAAAAGGACAAGTCCCAAAAACAGGGCAACGATCACAGCCAGTAATAGGCTTAAAAACTGTTGAAAAGCCTGTCTGCGAACACTCGAAGAAGCTTTCATTGCGATTTTCTCCGTGATCCGAGCATGTATTCACCAAGTTCGAATCGGTTTGTTTCTTCTGGACGGGTGATGGCGACCAGTTCACCGGAGTACATCACGCCGATGCGATCACTTAAGGAAAAGATCTCATCGAGGTCTCCTGAGATCAGAAGGATCGCGCAACCTGCGTCCCTCCGGCGTAACAATTCAGAATGGATATATTTTGTCGTACGGATATCCACTCCCTGTGATGGATAAGCCACGATCATAAAAGGAGTATTCATTGAAAATTCGCGGCCGATGATCAATTTCTGCATATTTCCACCGGAGAGGCTGCCGGCATTTAAATCAAGCGATGTGGTAGCAACTTCGTATTCTTCAATCACGCTGGTAGCATAGTCGTGAATTTTGACCGATCGCAATACCGGACCGGATCGGAACTGGTTACGATAATGATGGCCCATGATCAAGTTGTCACTCACCGGTAATGCTGTGGCCACACCGCGGGCCATGCGGTTTTCAGGAACATAGGCCATGCCCTGCAAACGTCTTTCACGGATGGAGCAGCGCTCAATGGTTTTCCCATTAAAAACTATTTTGCCTTCGGAGACTTGCCTCATTCCGATGATCGCTTCAACCAGTTCAGCCTGACCGTTCCCTCCCACACCGGTGAGTCCGAAGATCTCGCCTTTTTTTACATCAAAGGTGACTTTCCTTACGGGGTTGCTGCCATTCACGATCACTGAAACATCATTGACCTGCAGCAGCGAGTCGCCAAACGGATGTTTGTCTTTTTCTACTGATACAAGTGGTTCGTTACCTACCATCATCCGAACCAGTTCATCCTTGGTCACCTGGTTGCGTGGAAGAGTGGCGACGAGTTTTCCATGGCGCAAGACGGTGATCTCATCCGCTATAGCCAGTGCTTCTTCCAGTTTGTGGGTGATCATGATGATCGTTTTGCCTTCCTTCCGCAAGATTCGAAGGATATCAAGCAGTTTTTCGATCTTCTGCGGGGTTAAGACGGAGGTTGGCTCGTCGAGGATGAGAATTTGAGCCCCCCTGTAGAGCGCTTTGCCAATCTCGATGATCTGCTTTTCTTCCACCGAAAAGGTACCCACCGGTGCTTTCAGGTCAAGAGAAATTCCAAGCATTTCCAGGATACCTTTTACTTTTTTGTTTACTTTTTCATAATCAGAGAAAAATACGCCTTTAGTGGGTTCGATACTCAACGCGTAGTTTTGCCCGATTGTATATTCGTTTACCAATGTGAAATGTTGGTGAATAAAGCCAATGGAATGGTTCAATGCATCTGCTGGTTTAAGGATTTCGACTTGTTTTCCAAAGATATCGATTGTTCCTTCGGAGGGTCTTTCCTCACCAAAGAGGATCTTCATCAGTGTGGTTTTTCCGGCACCGTTTTCGCCGAGGATTGCATGAATGTGTCCATCAACAACCGAGAGGTTGATATGATCGTTGGCAACATTATCACCGAAAACTTTTGTGATCTGGTGTGTTTCGATTGCGTTGGCCACGATAACTCCTCTTATTACAAGATATAATAAATTTGCAAGGACAGGGATGCTCTGGAAAGAACATCCCTGCCCCTTGCCCAGAAGCTTATTCAGCTTTATATGTATCTACAACAATTTTTCCGCTAATGATGTCTTGCTTATATTGCTCGATCTGATCTTTGATTGCCTGCGGTACCAGGTCTGGGGCGATAGTGCTGTAGTCGATGCCTACACCATTCTCAGCAAGACCATAAGCATAGGAGTTGCCGAGGGTGATCTCACCATTCAGGTATTGTTTAGTGAACAGGTAGATAACATCGCCTACGTTCTTACGCATGCTGGCCAGGGTGTATTCCGGGGCGAGTGATTTCTGATCGCTATCAACGCCGATAACGTATTTCTTGGCATCTTTGGCAGCTTCGAACACGCCCACACCCGTAGGACCGGCAGCCTGGAAGATGATATCGGCACCTTGCTCATACAGCGACAGAGCGGTTTCCTTGCCGAGCACCGCGTCGAAGTGGTTTCCAGCATACTTGTCAATCACATTGATGTCGGCAACTGCATATTTTGCACCCTGGTCAAAACCAACCTGGTAGTCGTGAATGACGGCCATATCAGCACCACCCATGAATGCGATGGTCTTGGCTGAATCTGCGTATTGCAGGTCAGTAGTATCGGTGGTCATCAAGGCGGCAAGCGCACCGGCCAGGAAAGCGCCTTCATTTTGCTTGAAGGAAACGGAAGTCATACCTGCGATATCGGTGGAGCCATCAACATAGACAAACATTTTGTCGGGGTATTGTGGGACAACCTGTTTGAGTTGTTCATCAAAGAAGTAACCGGGGATCACAAAGATCACGTCAGCCTGTTCGGCAGCAGAGATCAGTGAATCGAGGTATACGGTCGTATCGCTGCGGGTCTGGATCATAACGGTCTTGACTCCCAGCTCGCTTTCCATTTTCTTGAGGCCTTCGTTGGCGGAATCAATGAAGCCCATATCGCCAACTTCTCCACCAGCGACAACTGCAACGGTTATGCTTTTTGCAGGGGCTGCGGTCGCGGGGGCTGCGGTCGTGGCGGCTGCGGGGGTCGCTGCATTGGCGCATGATGTCAGAACGAACGAGGCAGCGATTAAAATAGTTACAACAAACATCAACTTCTTGTTAAACATACTTCCTCCCGAAGAACAGAATGAATTTGGTTTCAACTTCAACGACTGACTGTATTTATTCCTCACACCTCCAAAAATCCGAAATAAAAACAACTAACCAAGTTTTGCGCGGATATTTTTTACAACTGACATCAGATCGCTGACGCGCTTACGATCCACTGGGTTGGAACTGATACCATCAACTTTCAACGAGGTACCTACAATGGCACCATCAGCAATCTTGAAAATCTTTTCGGCACTTTCTTTCTTGAATCCGCTGCCAACCATGACAGGGAAATCTTCCACTGCGTCCTTGGCTTCCTTGATATCATCCAGTTTGGTCTCTTTACCCGTATGAGTGCCACTGATGATTACAGCATCTGATAAGAAATACTTGGCATCCAGAGCAGAATCACCGAGAGGACGGTTCACCAATGGCGCAGAATGTTTGATATGCACATCAGTAAAAATCTTTATGGATGGGTCAAGGAATTTTCGGAAGCGCAGCAGCTCGTGCGGTTTGGGTGTCACGAGACCGGAAACATCCACAGAGGCTTCTGTGAAGAATGTAGCTCGAACAAATTTCGCTCCGACCGCGTGCGCAACGCTTAATGATGCTTTGGGATCCGAAAGGATACAGATTCCGATGGGAATTGAGACATTTCGCATCACATGATCGCTGATTACCGCGATAGCAGCCACAAGTTCGGGACCGACTTCCATCGGAAAATAGGATGGATCGGAGAAGTTTTCAACTTCCAGGGCGTCGACGCCGCCAGCCTGTAGCGATTCGGCATCTGCCAAAGCGCGGTCGATGATCTCCTTCAGGCCATCACCGTTATAAATTGGAGAGCCAGGGAGTGGGGGTAAGTGAAGCATACCTATGATCGGTTTCTTAACCCCGAACAATTCGTGAAAATTTTGCAAACGTGTGTCATCAGGGTACATGCTCATGGGTCACCTTCCTATTTTGGCCAAACTTTGTGGGCTACGTCCATAAATTTACGCAGCTTCGCGGGATCGATGGGAGATTCGGTGTCGTCATTCTTCTTGATGTGCGTTCCCAGAATGGCGCCATCGGCATAATCTTTGTAAGCGGGGAGGTTCTTCTCGTCTACACCACTGGCAACAAATACAGGGGTGGAATGGACGGCTTGTTTCACCTCTTTAACATCATCTACTTTAGTTTCCGCGCCGGTTGCAATGCCAGTGACAAGGATCGCATCTGCCAGACCGCGGTGTTCTGCATCCGCGGCTGATTCACCAATGGGCCGCTGTGATAAAGGATATCCGTGTTTGATGTGAACATCTGCAAAGATCTTTACATCTGCGTTGAGAAACTTACGATAACGCAGTACTTCGGCAGCAATGCTATCCATCAGGCCAGCATCGACGACGTATGTCTCGGTGTAATATGGAACGCGGATGAATTTTCCACCAATTGTGGAAGCGATAGCCATGCCTGAAATGGCGTCTGACTGGAGCACACAAAGTCCAAGCGGAAGTTTGGGAACTTCTTTGCTTAATACTGTGGCAACATAAGTCATAGCCGCGATCGTTTCGGCTGGGACACGCTTGTAGAACATAACATCACCAAAGTTTTCCACGATCGCGCCGTTCACACCGGCTTTGAATAACAAGTTGGCTTCACTGAGGGCAAAGTCTGTGATTTCTTTCATGGACATGCCATCATGCCTGGGAGAGCCCGGTAATGGGGGCAGGTGGACCATGCCGATGATGGGCTTTCGGGTCCCAAAAATCCTTTCCATTTCATGAAATTTATCGATCTGCTTCATTGAAAAATCCTTTCCGATTATCCCTTACGGGTAAGATAACGAAAATTATGCCCGGCGGAAAAGCTCCACGTCGATGCTGTAGACCAGGCCGTTGAAAACAACTTCAACATACTCTATGGGAATGCCCTTATCCTGCTCGCCCTGAACATAAGTCGTTCGGACCATACGGATTACCGGTGAACCAGATTTGATTCCAAGTTTTCGAGCTTCAAAATCCGTGACGATATCTGCGCGAATGTTCTCAATAGCGTTTCTGATTTTCATTCCCAGTTCTTGTTCAAACATTTGATACAGAGAGACTTGACTGAAATCCAATTCTTTTAGAATAGGAAATTGGATCGAATTCAACCAAGATACTGCGATCGCAATGGGTTCATCATCGGCGAGGCGTAAACGTACCAATTTCAATGCTTTGTCATCGACGGTCATTTCAAAAGCGTTTGCAGCGTTGACCGAAAGGTTTTCTTCTGTTTTGCTGATAAGAATGTTTCCTGGCGTGCGACCCATGCGCACGACCTCTTCAGTGAAACTGGCGAGGATGGGAAGTGTGGTATGTACTTGGGAGACAACAATTGTCCCGCGACCTTGCTCGCGGCGGATGAGACCCGCGTTACTGATGAGACTGAATGCCAGCCGAACTGTAGTGCGACTGATGTTTAAATCACGGATCAACTCCGCTTCGCTTGGCAAAACATCCCCTGGTTTATAGACGCCGGTTGATATTTGCTTCTTAAGATATTCAGCCAATTGGCGATATACAGGGACCCCACTCTCGCGATCAAAAATATCTGTCTGCATATTTTCCTTAATCCAATCAACCAATGTTTATTACGTTATAACGTTATAACGTTTCAGGTTAAAGATACAATTTATAGAACATTGTATGAAGTGATTAATGTAATGGTAAAGATATGACATTCGTCAAGAAGGATTAAACCAGGCGATAGAATCGCTGTAATGACAATCAATAATTCAATCAAGCTTTTTATCACTGTTTAGATGCAGTTATAATTCAAGAAAAATCGAAGGAGAACAATTGACATCCATTCCACTTGAAGTTCAAATTGGGAATTTGCTGAAGAGCCGGAATTTGAAATTAACCTTTGCTGAGTCATGCACCGGGGGACTTGTCGGTCATCGAATCACTAACATTCCAGGCTCGTCAGATTATTACCTGGGCAGCGTAACTGCATATGCCTATGAAGTGAAAGAGCATCTTCTGGGTGTAAAGCATGAAACACTGATGACATATGGGGCGGTGAGTCGAGAGTGCGTGGTTGAAATGGCTCGCGGCGTCCGTAAGGCGCTAAGCGGCGGTTTCCCCTTGCAAGATATCCTGGGGGTATCCATCAGCGGGATCGCAGGACCAGGCGGGGCTACTCCGGATAAACCCGTGGGCACAGTCTGGGTGGGGATGAGTGCCAATGACGGTGAATGGGCCTGGTGTTTTCATTGGCAGGGGGATCGGATATTCAACAAAGAAAGTTCTGCTAAAGCAGCTTTGCAATTGGTGGTCTACTATTTACAGGGTAAATTACCCGATGAAAACTGGTGCGGTACTGCTCTATAAAGAATAAAGGGAGGTTAATGATGTCAGAACGAAAGAAAGTATTAATCCTAACCGCGGACGCGGGTTTTGGCCATCGAAGCGCAGCCATCGCGGTTGCCGCGGCAATCGAGGAAAAATATTCCGAAGATACAGACGTTGAGATTGTCAATCCATTGGATGATATTCGAGTACCGACCTTTTTGAGGGATTCTCAGACTGACTATACCAAATGGGTGCGCCATGTGCCTGAGTTATATCAGTTGGGATATGAGGCCAGTGATTCTTTGCTGCCGACCACAATTCTGGAGAACTTTCTAGTTGTGTTGTTGATCGATGCCATGCGTGGAATTCTTGAGGCTTCAAATCCAGATGTGATTCTTACCACGTACCCGCTCTACCAATCCACCCTAACCGCGTTGTTCCGCAGCAAACGTTACCGTGTACCGCTCTACACTTCCATCACCGACCTTTCTACGGTACATCGCATGTGGTTCCACAAGCGCGTGGATGGTTGTCTGGTACCCAACAATCTGGTGGCCGATTTGGCCACAAGCTGCGGCATGCCGGCAGAAAAGATCAATATCACGGGGATTCCGGTACACCCCAATGTGGTTCGGGATGATCGACCGAAAAACGAAATCCGCAAGGAATTGGGCTGGGAAACCGATACCCCAACAATTCTGGCAGTGAGCAGTAAACGGGTGGAGCGGATGATTGACACTCTGAACATTATCAATCACTACGGCGGCAAGGTTCAACTTGCCGTGGTCGCTGGCAAGGACGAACGGTTGCTGCATGAGATCAATCAGTTTGAGTGGCATATTCCGGTAAAGGTCTATGATTTTGTTGAAAACATGCCCAGCCTGATGCACGCAGCGGATATGATCATATGCAAAGCGGGTGGACTGATCGTTACAGAATCGTTGGCGTGCGGTTTGCCAATGATCCTGATCGAAATCATCCCCGGACAGGAAACGGGCAACGCGGAATATGTCACCGCGTTGGGTGCTGCTGATCTGGCTGAGTCTCCAATTGCTGTATTGGAATGCCTGGATCACATGTTGATGAACGATCAGGCAATATTGAAACAGCGCGCAAAAAATGCGGTTCGAATCGGACAACCACGATCGGCGTATAAAGTGGCCGACATCCTTCACCAGACGCTTGAAAAGGCACCACCGCAAACAGCTCGAGCGCATAAAAAACCGCTCGAAGAGCTCGTCGGGCGATTATCGGAAGCTGAGATCCGTGATCCGCATTCGTGGTTGCCATGATCGCAGTACTCATCTCTGCCAACAGCGAATGGCGCGCTGTCCTCGACTTATTGGATCCAACCAGTTGCTTGAAAAGTCCCTTCGGAGAATACTTTCATACCCGGGTGAACAACCAGCCCGTTCTATTCTTTCAGGGAGGGTGGGGAAAGGTCTCGGCGGCCGCGTCCACCCAATACGTGATCGATAATTTCAACCCTGACATGTTGATCAACCTGGGGACGTGCGGAGGTCTGCGTGGGCAGGCAAAGGTGGGTGATATCCTGTTGGTCACGGAGACAGCTTACTATGATATTCACGAGCGCATGGGCGACCCGGAGGAGGCGATCCGCTTCTACTCGGCAAAGCTCGATATTGGTGAACCTCCTTACCCTATCCCTGTGCGATTGGCACCCCTGGCTTCTGCTGACGAGGATATTGACCCGCAGAAGGTGGAGATGTTGATCAGGAAATTTGGAGTGGTGGCTGCTGATTGGGAATCAGGAGCGATCGCCTGGGTGGCAAAACGCAATGGGATGAAATGCACCATCCTGCGCGGCGTGACTGATGTGGTCAGCTCCGTGGGCGGTGAGATCTACGATGACGGCGCGGTTGGGTTCGATGAACGTGCGAAAATGATCATGAAGACGCTGGTGGATTCTTTACCGGGGTGGATACATTAATTTCGTAGAGGTAATTCATCCCACTCACAAAAATCGTGCGGGGACATGTGAATTACCCCTACTGCATTATTCGGGTTTGACGCCCAGTTTGGCACGTTCCTCTTCCACGATCTTGACATCCAGTTTCTTAAACAACGGCGCGGGTGGATTGAACGGGGTGCCAGCTGGAATCCGCTCAGTTTCCCATTTGCCCCCTGCGTGGCCGCCGTCATATCGCAGCACTTTATGGCCGCCCAGGTTGTCGTCTTTTGTCTCAACATACTGGCTGCCGAAGAGGGGAGTGGTGTAGCCAAGGATCTCGTGCAAGCGCTGGCTGGTGAATGGCAGGAAGGGGGCGAACATGACCTTAAGGGCGTTGATGGCCTGGATGGCGGTGTAGATAGCACGCCCGGCGGCTTCTTTGTCCGTCTTGACGGCTTGCCATGGAGCGGTCTGGTCGAGATATTTGTTGACCTCGGTGGCCAGACGCATTGCTTCAGCCAGAGCAGCCCGCAGATGTACGGCTTCGATCTCATCTCCAACAGTCTTGAAACCGGCGTCGATCTCGTTCAACAAATCTTTATCGAGGTCCGTCAGGTTCCCGGGATCGGGTACGTGACCCTCCCAGTGTTTATAAGCGAATGCCAGCACACGGTTGGCCAGGTTGCCCCAGGTGGCGACCAATTCGTCATTGTTGCGGTGATAGAAATCATCCCAATCCCAATCGGTATCTTTCGATTCGGGCATGTTGACGGTGAGGTAGTAACGCAGTGGATCAGGGTCATAACGGGTGAGGAAATCGCTGGCCCACACGGCCCAGTGACGGCTGCCGCTGATCTTTTGCCCTTCGAGATTCATGAATTCGTTTGCCGGAACGTCGAACGGAAGGACAAGCGGTTTAGGATCAGTGCTACCCATGGATTCGTCGAATGAAGCTCCCACCCCCAGCAATTCAGCTGGCCAGATGACCGCGTGGAAGGGGATGTTGTCTTTGCCGATAAAATAAAAGGTTTTGCTATTGGCTTTTTGCCACCATTTACGCCAGGCGTCGGTATCCCCACTCGTCTGCGCCCATTCGATACTGGCGGATAAATAACCAATAACGGCTTCGAACCAGACGTAAAGGCGCTTGGTCTCCCATTCGGGACCATCCTCCAAAATTTCTTTCGGCAGGGGAATACCCCAGTCAAGATCACGGGTGATGGAACGTCCGTGCAGGCTGTCGGCAACGATCTGACCGAGAGATTGGCGTAAAACGTTTGGACGCCAGTAACTTTCACGTAGGTTTAAGAATTCGACGACCAGGTTCTGCAAACGGCCGAGGTCGAGGAAAAAGTGTTCGGTCTCACGCAATTCGGGAGTGGAACCGTCGATCTTGGAACGGGGTTCCTTGAGCAATTCGGGGTCAAGCAGATTACCGCACTTGTCACACTGGTCAGATCGCGCGTTGGTGTAGCCGCAGATGTAGCAGGTGCCTTCAACGTAGCGATCGGGTAGAAATTTCGATTGCTTTGGCGAATACCATTGCTTCTGCTTTTCTTTGTAAAGGAAGCCGTTCTTTTTCAGCGACAGAAAGATCTTCTGGGAAACTTCGAAATGGTTTTGGGTATGGGTGCTGGTGAAGAGATCGTAATCGATTCCCAGCTTCTGGAAGAGATCCAGGAATCCTTCATGATATCGCTTATAGACTTCGAGAGGGGTTGTGTTCTCAGCGTCGGCGCGGACGGTGATGGGCGTGCCGTGAGAATCCGACCCTGAAACCATCAACACCTGGCGACCGCGCATGCGCTGGTAGCGCGCGAAGATATCTGCCGGCAAATGCGAGCCGGTCAGGTTACCAACGTGAATTTCAGCGTTGGCGTAGGGCCAGGCAACTGCTACGAGAATGGGGTCAGACATGGAACACCTCTTTGAGAATGATGTCCTCATTTTAACACGTTTCAATTGTGATATTCCCCATTCTTCCACGAATCGACCGAATTATAACGAACGTCCGCAACTTATCCTAAAGAAATTCGCACTCATTCGCGAATTTCGCGGTTAATGGATTTGGGACGAAGGGCAAAAAGTGTGTTAAAATCTACCTCGCATGAAATGTAATCGATGGGGCATGGTGCAACGGCAGCACACCAGACTTTGAATCTGTGAATCTTGGTTCGAATCCAGGTGCCCCAGCCTGAACCAGCAAATGTTCTGTGAAACTGATTTTGATGTGACCGCAGAGTTGTGGTCAACAAACGACGAGCGAATAACCATCAACATGGTTTCATGGCTCGCCTTTTTGTTTAAATATCGTGCATAATTAGTGTACAGGAGCTCATCATGAAAATCGCATCCATTATCCTGGCGGCAGGTCAGAGTAAACGCATGGTTTCGGATACCCCAAAGGTGCTACACAAATTGAACGGTAAACCGCTCATTGAGTACGCCCTCAATGCGGCCGGACGAACCGCCAACCAGACCCCGGTAATCGTGGTTGGTAACGGCGCGGAGATGGTGCAAAAACAGATCGGTGATCGGGTGATCTTCGCGGTGCAAACCGAACGCCTCGGTACCGCCCACGCGGTAATGGCCGCCGAAGATAGCGTGCAGAAAGATGCTGAATTGGTGCTGGTTACCAGCGCCGACATGCCGCTGCTGACCGCGGATACCCTGAATGCTGTTGTCGAGGCTCAGAAGAAGAATGCTGGCCCAATGACGATACTCACCGTACATTCAAAGAACCCACGCGGGTTTGGACGGGTGCTGCGTGGAGCCGACGGCTCAGTTCAGGCAATTGTGGAGGAAGCGCAAGCTACGCCAGATCAGCTCAAGATCGACGAGTTGAACGTTGGCGTCTACTGCTTCAACAACCAATGGTTATGGAACGCGCTCAAACAGATCAAACTCTCGCCCAAGGGCGAATATTATCTGACTGACATCGTTGAGGTCGCGGTTAAATCGGGACAAAAGGTTGTGGCTCAGGTGATGGATGATGAGGACGAAGCTCTGGGGGTAAACACCCGCGTACACCTGGCCGAAGCGGAACGTATCGTGCGCCATCGCATCAATGAAGCCTGGATGCTGGCAGGCGTGACCATGCTGGATCCGGATCTGGTCTACATTGAAGAGACTGTGAAAATTGGTAAAGACACCACACTCTTACCCGGTGTGCATCTACACGGAAACACCACAATCGGTGAGCGCTGCACGCTTGGGCCGAACACCATCGTCGAAAGCTCGAAGATAGGCAATGAGGTTGAGATCGGCCCGGCATTGATCGAAAAGGCTATCATAGAAGACGGCGTGGATATGACCACGTTCTGCCATTTACGTTCCGGCGCCCATCTGGGTCCGGGGGTGCACATGGGTAACTTCGGCGAGGTCAAGGATTCCTATCTGGCAGCCGGGGTGAAGATGGGGCACTTCTCGTATATTGGCAATGCGACGATCGGGGAAAACGTTAACATCGGCGCGGGCACGATCACCTGCAACTACGATGGGGTGCACAAGAACCCCACCGAGATTGGGGCGGACGCTTTCATCGGCAGTGACACTATGCTGGTGGCACCGCTCAAGATCGGCAAGGGTGCCAGAACAGGCGCAGGCGCGGTGGTCACCCACGATATCCCCGATGGCGAGGTGGTAGCCGGTGTACCTGCTCGTCCCATGAAAAAGAAAGAGGACCCTGGTGGATAGTTACCTTTGGTCTTTGCTGGTCCTGTTCGTTTTGCTTGACATCCATTTTGCCATGATTCGGGCAGCCGTGCTTAATGCCCAATTCACGAAGGTCGCCAGTATTGAAGGAAAAAGTCAGAAGACCATCGATGCCACTCTCAGTGTTTTAAAGCGTCCTCGATTACGTGTCAGCCTTCGTGTGGCGCTGACGTTTACCCATTTCCTGGTAGCAGCGCTAGCGGGATGGGCGATTTTCCAGACCTGGGGTTCTCGCTTAACTCCGCTTGGTTGGATCGGGATGATCCTCGGTGTGATGCTGGTACTTCTTGTACTGGAATTCACGGCTGAGCGAATGCCTTTGAACGCGCCTGAATTATGGGCGATCCGACTGCGGGCTTTTGCCTTGATTGTGGATATTGAAATGGCACCGTTTTCCTGGTTGATGGTCGAATTGCAGGGAAGACGTGGAAGGACGGCAATGGATGAACGCGTCGTGACCGAGGATGAGCTTAAGGTCTGGGTAGAAACGGAACAAGCGGAAGGTGGGCTGGAAAAAGGCGAACGTCAGATGATTCAGTCGATCTTCGAATTTGGCGACACCCTTTGCCGCGAGATTATGGTCCCGCGCATCGACGTTCTGGCGCTGGAAGTGACCACTCCCCTCAAGCAGGCTACTGATCAATTGGTAAAATCCGGTCACTCGCGGGTACCGGTTTTTGAAGGTTCGATCGACAACGTAATCGGTTTGCTCTATGCCAAAGACCTGCTCAAAGTAGGCGCGGTGACCGATCTGCGTAAAATTCTACGCAAAGCGTACTTTGTGCCCGAATCCAAAAAAGTGGATGAATTGCTGAGAGAGATGCAGGCTCGAGGGGTACACATGGTTGTCGTGGTGGATGAATTCGGGGGTATGGCTGGTGTGGTTACATTAGAGGATATCGTTGAAGAGATCGTCGGCGAGATCCGCGACGAATACGACACGGCTGAGGAATTACCCGTGCAAAAGTTGAGCGATGACGAATACCTCTTCAAAGGTCAGATCGATCTGGACGACGTCAACGATCTGCTGGGTAGCGAGCTGACCAGTGACTATTCCGACAGCCTGGGTGGGTACATTTATGGTGCTTTGGGCAGAGTCCCGGCTGCCGGTGACGACCTGAAGGTGGGCAATTGGAATTTCATCGTGGAAGATGTGCGAGGGCACCGGATAAGCAAGGTGCGAGCGTCAAGAAATAAACCTGACGGAAAGGAGACACTGTAACCCATGGAAGAGGAAATCAAGAAGAAACTGATCGATCTGGCTCTCCAGGCGCGTCAATGGGCTTACGTGCCCTATTCGCATTATGCAGTTGGGACAGCGCTGGTGACCTCCAGTGGGCGGATTTATGATGGCGTAAATGTAGAGAATTCCTCCTTTCCCAATGGCTGCTGCGCTGAACGGGTGGCCATCTATAAGGCGGTATCGGAGGGTGAACGCCAATTCGAGATGATCGTGGTTGCCACCGAGAATGGCGGTAGTTCGTGCGGCATGTGCAGGCAGGTGATGGCCGAGTTTGGACTCGATACTCGGGTGATCCTGGTGGATGGCACGGGGAAAATTCGCGAAGAAACCACAGTGGCAACGATGCTGCCGGGAGCATTCACGCCGAAAGACTTGCTATAAATTATTAAGGAATCGATGCCCCGAACTGAGCGGTCGGTAAAGGTTGAAGCGGTCATCCTGCGCCACAACGATTATGGCGAGGCGGATCGACTTTTGACAATCTTCAGCCGTGAGCAGGGCAAGCTACGAGCCATTGCCAAAGGCGTGCGTAAGATGCAGTCGCGCAAAGCCGGGCATCTTGAGCCGTTCACGCAGGTGACGTTGATGCTGGCACAAGGACACGATCTTTGGATCGTCACCCAGGCTGAGGCAGTGGACGCTTTTCAGCCTTTGCGTGAAGACCTGGCGCGCATCGGATACGCAGGCTACGTGGTGGAGTTGCTCGACCGTTTCACTTATGAAGAGGGACAGAACTGGCAGCTCTACCAGCTTCTGGTTGAGACGCTGAACCGTCTGGCGAAGGAAGACGATTCTTTTGTGGCTGTGCACTATTACGAGATGCGTCTGCTCGACCTGATGGGTTTTCGGCCACTGCTTTTTGAGTGCGCTGCCTGCGGAAAAGAGATCCATCCTGAGGACCAATATTTCTCAGCGGAACGGGGTGGGGTGCTTTGCCCGGATTGCGGCTTGATGGTGAATGAAGCTCGATCGGTGAGCATGGATGCCCTGCGATATTTGCGGCATTTTCAACGAAGTACTTACAAAGAAGCCAAGCGTGCTGACCCTGGTACAGAAACGCGCCGAGAGGTGGAAGCACTGATCAATTACTACATGACGTATCTTTTGGAACGGAACCTGAACACACCGGAATTCATCCGGCAGGTGACGCGAAAAACGTAAATCGCTCATGCAGAAATGCGAAGGCACAAAGAGAAATTTGTGATAATTTAGATTCGTTATTTTTGTTTGTTGTCGTGAATGCGACCGGGTATAAGACATTTCAATCACGAAAACGCTGAATATGCGAAAGATAGACAGATAACGAAAAGAAAGAAAGAGTGGGTAATGGATTCCATGTTGATCGCTCCTTGTGGGTTGAATTGCGCGCTGTGTCACGGCTATCAGCGCTAGAAGGATAGGTGTGGCGGCTGCAACTCAAATAACGTCCGCCCAGGGTATTGCACTTCTTGTATTCTCAAGCTTTGCCCGGAAAAGGAGGGTGATTCCACTAGAATTTGCGGGACCTTCTATGCGAAATTCCCATGCAAGCGGTTAAAGGACCTCGACAAGCGTTACCGCACTAAGTACGGAGAGAGTTGCCTGGAGAATATCACCCTGATCGAAGCGAGTAGTATTGAAACGCTGATCGTTCGCGACGGCGAAAAATGGAAATGTCCGGTTTGTGGTGAGCTTCTCTGCTGTCACAGACCCAATTGTCTCCATTGCGGTGGCACCAATCCTTTTTTCATCACAAATAGGGCTGAAAAGAATTTTTGAATTGTTTCTGGATCAAAATTCTGGAAGCAATACCTAAAAATCAATATAATTACCGGTATAAATCAAAGTCACCAAAATAGGAGGAAGTCATGAAGAAATCGGTGCTGTCGATATTTGGATTAATTACCATCGCGATATTGCTTCTTTCTGCATGCAATTCTTCTGGAGAAAAGTCACCCACCAGCGAGCCGGAAACGCCTTTGCCTGAATGCGGGCGTGACTTCTTGATTTGGACTGAATCAGCAGAGGATGGCGGATTTTTCCTCAGGATGGGGAACAACAATGACCCTGAACATTCCTTGTTGGGAGAATTGGTATCCTACAAGATCATATCCGCCGATCCAGATGTGTTGACCGGAGCTTTAAGCAGCAGCGAGAAGGGTCAGGAGTTTACCTATAACTTTCCTGACGGCACCAGCAGTGGTCCGTGGAACGATGTCCATTTTACTCAGGAGTTATATTCAACCGCGGTCGATGTAGAGATCTCGATTGAGATCACTACTTCCTATTGCGCTATCACTCAGACAACCTTATTGACTGGTTTGCCGGTGAAATGATCCGATAAGAATCATAAGCCGCTATAGAGCAATAGTTCCGCGCTCGAGTCCATAAATTCTTGAAATAGTGTGACTTCAGTTGATTTGTTTAAAAAAACAAATCGAAATAATTTCTGTTGGATAAAAATAGAACATATGTTTTATTTTATTAAACATGATTTATCAAGATGTTAAGAAAGGAAGTAGTCCAACCAGGCGTAAACGCCGAAAGCGATAATGATCAACCCTGAGACGCGATTGACCCAAAGCAGCACGGTTGGGCTGACTTTATCGCGTAGCAAGCTGACGCCAAAACTCAGAATAAACCACCACATCGCGGATCCGCTGAAGACGCCAAGAATGAAAAATGCGGCTGTACCATATTCTCCTCCCGCGGTACCCACACCGAGGCTGGAAAACACGGCCAGGTAGGTAACGATGGTGACAGGGTTGGTGAGGGTGAGTAAAAAGGTTGATCCGAAAGCGCCCGCCAGGTTTGTGTTCTTTGACTGGGCGGCTTCGGTCGCGGGTTTGGCGAGCATGGTACGTATACCCAGATACAGCAGGAACGCGCCGCCGAAAAGTTTTAACCAATTTTGCTGGCTCACCAGGAAATTTGAGATGAATACGAGACCGAAGCCCGCGATGCTCCCATAGAAAGCGTCCGCGGTGGCGGCACCGAGCCCGGAAGCCAAACCGTATTTACGACCATCTGCCAGGGTGCGGCGGATGCAAAGAATACCGATGGGACCAACCGGCGCGGCGATGGAGAATCCGAGAAGAAGACCTTTGAGGAGATAGCTGAGTTGCATGGATCCATACTCCGGTAGGGAAAGAATGTGAAATTATATAATTTTTCGTCAATAAATCCAAATGAGTGCGCGGGGGACATCAGGCAGTTGAGATTCTGGATGTAGCGAGGTGATCAATGCAAAAAAATGGAGAAGGAACCAAGGCAGCAAGCGCTGTTTTCTGAGAAGTTGTGGTTAATGCGCTTTAAAAAGAAATCCGACAGGCGGTAATGCTGGGAGCGGGTGGGAAAACTGCTCGTCGACTGAACCAGCCATACGTGGTTTCTCCCCATTGATCTTGAGGAACAAAAATTGGTTGAGTGCCTGAAGGCTGGCGGCTTTGACACGAGCCAACCGACGGTATTTGGCCGGGAGGCAATGACGCAGAACATTTCTGCTGACACAGTGGCACATGTCCTCAAATTTATCGGTAGCTGAACAAAGAGCAGTCGGGTAGGATTCACCTACGTGCCGCGCCGGATCATCGAGCAACCGGAGCACGATCCAGAGGCGCTGGTGCGATGAAGCTCAAAAAGCCAAAGAGCACCGTTCATCTTCGGGTTAGGTCTGGTTGAATTGATGGAGTAACTTAAACGTTTGGCCTCAAGTTCATGTCCTATACAGATGATGAATACTACAAAAAGAACTAGTTGAATCCGATGGGCTGTAAATTGGACGTAATATACAGCGAGAGAATCTGCATCTAGAGGTCGGGTAAAGGTGCTAAGGCTGGAAAATCAACTCACCCAGAGTCGCGGATAACGATATGTCTGAATATAGTGAACATTTTTACTAATTTTGCAGAGTGTTTAAATGTTGCACCTGTTGATTTATTCGGGCGGCCATGTAATTGATACGTTTTCGAAGTTCCATTGGGTTGCTGATCGGTTTAAATGTTTCCCGTGTTCCCCCTGTACCGATCACAGTTAGTGAACCAAAGTTAAATATCCGCCCACCAAGTGATTGAGAGACAGCAACACTTTCCACTTTTTGTATTAGCATTTCCAGGGAATGCTGTTTCAAGATTCCACTTTTTGCAATAATCCGCGAATTGGTTAAAGCAAATTCAACCGAGGCGAGTGCTAGCACAGACCGCAGAATTGTGAACAGTACTACCAGAAGGAAAAAAATTCCTGCATACTTATTCAAAACGAAACTCACCCAAGTAAGAACCGCGAGAACCAATCCAGGAATGATCAAAGGCGCCCAGGACACTTTTGCGCGAAAGATGATCTTTTCTCCGGGTAACAGACTATCATTGATATATTCCATATTTTTCCTCCACTAATTGTTAGGTTTACAAGTAAATAAAGATTAGCACAAATAAGAATATTATTGCAACATCTATATTTGTAAAAAATTTAGCCCCCCATGCTGTGGATTTTCTCGAAAAACCTTTGATTAAGAGTACAATTAAGCATCTTTGAGGGAGTTCATTATGCCAAGAAAAGTACTGTTGACGCTAATTTCATTCGCGGTGGTGGCCGGCGTGCTTACCAGCGCTGTTTCCATTGTAGGGGCCGCGACGCTGCCGTCTGCCTTGAAAACAGATGTCGTAGCAGATGTTCCAACCGTGCCTTCAGCCAGCATCAGTGATCAGATGGATGAGATCCAGAAACAGGTGACGAGTTACCGCGGTCTGGAGTTGAAGGAACCCCTGCAAAGGGCGCTGATGACTACAGCCGAGTTAAAGGATAAAGTTGAAACCGATTTCTTCGGGGAATACACTCAGGAAAATGCTGACAGCGATGTTGAAGAGTTGAGCGCGATGGGTTTGCTTGACCCCGACTTTCACCTGCTTACCTTCTACAAAGACCTTTACGCCGAGCAGGTAGCCGGTTATTACGATAATATCACCAAAGAGATGTACGTGATCTCTGATGAATCCTTCGGCGGCATGGAGCGGATGACCTACGCTCATGAATTCACTCACGTGCTTCAAGATCAAAACTACGATTTTGAAAACGGATTGCAATACAACGATTCTAAATGCGATACCGATTCAGAATACTGTGCCGCGGTTCAAGCGTTGATCGAAGGCGACGCGTCGCTTTCGGAATATACCTGGTTCTCGAAGTACGGCACCGAGCAAGACCGACAGGATATAATCAATTTTCAGAACAGTTATCAGAGCCCGGTTTACGATTCGGCGCCAGCTTATATGAAACTGGATTTTGTGTTTCCATACGACCAGGGTTATGAATTTGTAAACTCGCTCTATTCGCAGGGCGGATGGGAAGCGATCGACGCGGCTTACGCGAACCCACCGGTATCTACCGAGCAGATCCTGCATCCGGAAAAATATCCGGACGACGTGCCCATGAAGGTGGAGCTCCCTAATTTGCAATCCGCTCTCGGCAATACCTGGCAGGAAGTGGATCAAAGCACCATGGGTGAGTGGTATACCTACCTGATTCTTGGCTCGGGATATGACCCAGCCTTCCGATTGGATGATAACCAGGCGAAAACCGCAGCAGCAGGTTGGGGGGGAGACGCTTATGGTTTCTATAAAGACTCCGCCACCTCTCAATTCGTGTTCCTCTGGATCAGTGAATGGGACACGTCACAGGACCTGGATGAATTTGCGCAAGCCAGCCTGGATTACGGCACGGCTCGTTGGGGTACCCCAACGCAGGAGAGGAATAATATATACACCTGGCAATCGACTGCCAACGGCTTTGTCTATATACGTCAAACAGGTACCCAGATGATCTGGTTGATGGCTCCCAACCGCACCATCCAAACCGCTATTATTGAAGCCATGTACGGGACGAAATAAATATGCCTTTGGACGTCAACCGCATCCGCGCGGTATGTTTCGATGTGGACGGAACTCTGAGCGACACCGATAATGAATGGGTCGACCGTTTGACGCGCGCTTCTGGCTGGTTGAAATTCGCGGTTAAGGCTCAAGAACGGGCACGGGCGGCCAGGTGGCTGGTGATGACTACGGAATCCCCGATGAACGCCGCGTATTACCTGCTCGACCGATTAAGCCTGGACGATAACTTCGCACGCCTCTTCGAAAAAAGAGCACGCAATAGCAAGATCAAGAAGCATCCCTTCTGGTTGATGGATGGCGCGGTTGAATTACTCAACCTAATGTATGACCGCATGCCACTTTCAATAGTAAGCGCCCGTGACGAGATCAGCACGATGCGTTTTGTCGATAGTTTTCAACTGGGCAAGTATTTCCAAAGGATCGTTACCTCTCAAACCTGCGATCACACCAAGCCTTATCCTGACCCGGTGTTGTGGGCGGCTTCGCAAATGAAGGTAGCGGTTGAAAATTGCGTCATGATCGGCGATACCACGGTGGATATTCTGGCGGGCAAAACTGCCGGCGCTCAGACCATCGGTGTATTATGCGGCTTCGGAACGGAACGAGAATTGCGCCGCGCTGGCGCCGATCTCGTCGTCAATGGACTTAAAGAGATTACTCAGGTATTTCTAGAAGCAAAACCATAATCCGAACTAAGGTTATTTCCGGAGGCATTCATGGACGAAAAATCAGGTGCTCAGATCTCGCGAAAGGCATTCATTCAATCATTTCTGATTTTATTCTTGCTCATGATGGTTGCTGGAGTGCTCACAAGGGTGATTCCCACCGGCAGTTTCCAGCGATTGGATCCTGAGGACAGTACTTCCGCGATTATTCCAGGATCATTTAAACTGACCTCGCAGGCTCCGCTGGCTGTGTGGCACTGGTTCACCGCGCCCGTCGAAGTGCTTTGGAAGAACGGCAGCGAGAGCATCAAACTAATCTCGATCATCGTATTCATCCTGCTCGTCAGCAGCGCCTTTGCCGTCCTCGATAAAAGCGGCATACTGCAATCGCTGCTGGGCAAGATCGTGACGAAGTTCGGCGGGCGAAAGTATGTCTTATTACTGGCCGTTAGCTTTTTCTTCATGCTCATGGGTGCCTTCTTCGGGGTATTCGAAGAAATCGTGCCTCTTGTGCCTCTAATGATCGCATTGGCGTATTCCCTCGGTTGGGACGCGCTCGTTGGATTGGGAATGAGTATTCTAGCCACCAACATGGGTTTTTCGGCGGCCATCAGCAACCCCTTCACCATTGGTGTGGCGCAAAGCCTGGCTGGTCTGGATATGTTCTCTGGCTGGCAGTTCCGAATTCCCATTTTCCTGGCGGTCTACGGCGTGTTGGCCTGGTTCCTGTGGAGTTACGCGCGCAAGATCGACCGCAAGCCGGAATCTTCCTTGATGTACGCGGATGATCAAGCCAGCCGCGCGAAATATCAAAAGGTTACCTTCGAGAGCAACCCGCACCTGATGCGCGCCGGGTTGTTCTTCCTGGCTTTCGTTGTCCTCATTATTTTGGTACTCGTGGGCACACAATTCAGTTCTTTCCTTTCGGATTACGCCTTTGTGCTGGCCGGGCTGCTCTTCTTCATCGGCGGTTTGGGGGCGGGGTTCCTTTCGGGAGCCAAAGGTAAGCTGATCGGCCGAGCTTTACTCGACGGCATTTCCGGAATGGCTCCGGCCATTCCATTGATGCTGATGGCGTACAGTGTGAAGTATCTTGTCACCATTGGCGGCGTGATGGACACCATCCTCAACAGCGCGTCTGGAGTGCTGCAGGGGACTTCCGCGATGAGCGCCATACTGATCATCTATGCCCTTGCCCTCTTCTTCGAAATTTTCATCGGTTCCGGCAGCGCCAAAGCTTTCCTGCTCATGCCCATCCTGGCACCGTTGGCAGACCTGGTGGGAGTCACCCGCCAACTCACCGTCACGGCTTATTGCTTTGGCGATGGTTTCTCGAACATGGCCTACCCGACCAACGCCGTGCTGCTCATCGCGATTGGTCTGGCTTCGGTGGGATACGGCAAGTGGATGAAGTTCACCTGGAAGTTGTGGGTGGGCGTGGCTGTTGTGACGGTCTTTTTCCTGTGGCTGGGGATCAGGATCGGTTACGGAATGTAAATTGACATACGGAATTGGCTCCCCTGCAATGGGGAGCTTTTTTGTTGACAATTGAGCATGAATTCGATATACTATAGTTAGAGTACTAATTATGAGTAAATCAAGCAAGAATTCTCACAGTGGGACAATGGGACGGTTGAGTGTCGCCTTTTTGACGTGGAGGCGGCACTTGCAGCGCAACCTGGTTCCTTATGGCATCACACTCAAACAGGAATTCGTACTCCACCAACTCGCCAGGAAGGATTACCTCTACCCATCGGATATCGCGGAAATGCTCTTCTGCGATCGCCCCACGGCCACGGTGATCATCGACAACCTGGCCAAGCAGGGTTGGGTAAGGCGCGAGAAAGAGGAGGAAAATCGCAAATACGTGCGGGTGAGCCTGACCCCTGTGGGAAAACAAAAATTAACCGAACTGGATAGCATCCAGTGGCAGGATTTTGATCCGCTAGAGACATTCACGGAGGATGAAGTAAATCAATTTGACTTGCTGCTTCGCAAGCTGCAAGCGCATATCGAAGAGGTTGAAAAGACGCAGCAAGGGTAGTTTTTTTACCATGATAGTTAGAATTCAAACTATATAAAAGGAAGGATAGAATGAACGAGACCCTGAACACAATTCTTAAATCGCGAACCATCCATGGCAATTTCAACGACCAGGAGATCCGCGAGCAGGACCTGCAAACCATTTTGGAGGCAGCGGTACGGGCGCCGAACGCGTCGAACCGCCAGGCGTATTCGATCGTTGTCGTTGAAGACCGCGAGGTGATGAAGGAGATCTGCGGTTACCGGGGAAGTCGGGCGTTGCTCTTCTGCGTGGACTATACACGCATCACCGACCTGGCGGAGCACATAGGGCATCCCTACACACCGGATGGACTGGTGGCTTTTGTCACCGGCGCGGTAGATACGGTGCTGGCGGCGCAAAACGCAGCGTTAGCAGCCAAATCGCTGGGCATCGACAGCCTGTTCACCAACGGCATCCACCGGGTGGACATTGACAGCGTGTACCAGAAGCTTCACCTGCCTGAAAAGTATTGCTTCCCAATGATCCTGCTGGTGTTGGGATACCCAACGGTCGAGCCCGACTTTCTCAAGGGTAGGATCAACGGTAGTGGTGTGGTGCACCGAGGTGAGTATCGCCGCCTTTCGCATGAAGAACTGGACGAGATGGTGGCGGTCTATGACGACCCTGACAACCACCTGGCGCTGAATCCGGCCTGGAAATCCGCGGATTGCGCCCATTATCTGGATTGGTTTTTCACAAAATGGTGCGGACCGGGTTTCAATCCCAAAGAAATTGAATTCGCGGAAATCCTTCGCAGGGCGGGTTTTATACCGGCAAAGCAGAAATAAAATTATCACTTGAATTTCATTGAGGGATGCATCGATGGCGCATCCCTTCTTTTGTTTTCTTTACCCCCGCTTGACAAGCTCTCCCTCCCATGTAATAATATAGAATAAATGTTCTATCTGGGGAAACATAGAACACCGGAATCGGGTAATGATATGAACGGAGGTTGAATGACCCGTCTGCTATACTTGCCGGATGATGCGACCATCATCCATCTTGATGTGGATGTTCCTTCGCGCCAGCTTGCCGCCGCGGTGAATGCTGGATTGGACCCACTGCCGGGGGTCTTTATCAAAGGTCAGCGCTACACGGCCAGACTGGTGGGGAACACGGTGATCATCTTTCCGTACCGAAAAAGGGAACGAACCGCGCAGGATTTCGACAGCAAAGTGCTGACGAATCAACAAAGGCGGGTGATGGAACTGGCAATGAAGGGATTGACGAACATTGAGATTGCCGAGCGGTTGGGGATCTCAAGACGGACGGTAACTTACCACATGAGGGGAATACGAGAGCGGATTCAGATGGAATCGCTGTCCACGACGCTGATCGAAGTAAAAAACCGGCAGGATTAACTGCGCTGCCAGACCTGGTACAGACTCAGGTTGCCGCTGGCGCCGTCCGAATCGAACTGATGGAGGATGGTGAAGCCGCTTTCTTTGGCCAGGCGTTTGAGCTCGGCCGGAGAAAAGAGGTGGACGTAACGCAAGCCGATTTCACCGGGGCGATCGGGTTCCGTATGACGCCAGTCAAGCAGGGTATCACCCTCCTCCAGATCGGCGGGGTCGATACCCGCGAGACTCCAGGGCTGCACGTGGGTCATGAGCTTGGGACTGCGCTGAAATTGCCATTCGGAGTGGATGAAGACGCCGCCGTTCTCAAGCAAACCGGCGATCTGTTTGAGCAGGGTCAAGCGGTGCTCGTAAGCGGGTAGGTGATGGAGGGCGGCAAACATGAGGATTCCGTCGTAACGCGGTTGGCTGCACTGCCGCATCCAGTCGGGCTGACTCAGGTCTGCCTGGTTGTAGAGCAGGCGTTGATCGGGTTCGAGGTTGAGCGGAGCGGTAAGCTGCCGGGCTTCCTCCACCAACACGGGGCTGAAGTCGAGCCCCTCATATAGCCCGCGGATACTCTGTTTGATCCACACCGTGCCGAGGGTGCCGCTGCCGCAACCCAGGTCGAGCCAATCGCCATCTTTAATGAACTCGCTGAGCACACGCTCCACGCCGGGTTGGATACGGTGGCGGGTTTCGGCGAAGGCTTTACCGAATCGTGAATAAAAGACTTTATTGATTTCGGAGAGTTGGCGGGCGGTGGATTCTTTCATCCTTTCCATTATAATGTTCACTGTGAAAACATTGGATATTGAAAACTGGAAACGCAAGCGGCAGCACTCTGCGGAGCAACTTGAGCTGGCGCAGGTGGTACTTGAAGAAGTGAAAGGCGGGCGCAGGCTGGACCGCGCTCTGCGCTCACACCCTGACCCGGAGGGTAATCTGCTGGCCAAGCACACCCTCATCGCCGCTTACAAGCAACTGGTCGAGAGCGGCGAGTGGGAGGAGGACCCGGCGCTGCTTGAGCACATCCGCATGAAGCCGGTGCGCACCCTCTCGGGAGTGACCACGGTGACGGTGCTGACCAAGGCTTATCCCTGCCCGGGGCGCTGCATCTTTTGCCCGAGCGAGAATTACATGCCCAAGAGTTACCTGGCGGATGAGCCGGGTGCGGCGAGGGCTTACCAGAACAAATTCGACCCGTACGACCAGGTGCATTCGCGAATAATGGAATACGAGTCGGTGGGACATCCCACAGACAAGATCGAGCTGCTCATCCTGGGCGGAACGTGGAGCTCGTACAAGCGTGACTACCAGAAGTGGTTCGTGCAGCGCTGTTTCGATGCCATGAACACTGCAAGCGGGGAAGACCCCGTAAGTGCTCCCAAAACGGAGCCGGTAACCGACACCACCACGGCAGAGAATGTGGATGACCTCAAGGCAGTCCATCTGATCAACGAAACGGCGTCTCATCGGAATGTAGGATTAGTCATCGAAACCCGGCCTGATGAAATCAACGCAGCGGAACTGGCCTGGCTGCGGCAATTGGGCGTGACCAAGGTACAGATGGGCGCGCAGAGCCTGGATGACCGCGTGTTGCAAATCAACCTTCGCGGGCATACCGCTGCAGACACGCTTAAGGCCACATCGTTGCTGCGGGCGGCGGGCTTCAAGATCGTTTTGCACTGGATGCCCAACCTGCTCGGTGCCACACCAGAATCTGACCGGGAAGACTTTAAAAGGTTGTGGCAGGATGGTTACGCCCCGGACGAGATCAAGATCTACCCCACGCAGTTATTGGAAACAGCCGAACTCTATAAATACTGGCAACGTGGCGAGTACGAGCCGTACTCGACCGAAACGCTGATCGACCTGATCGCCGATATCAAAACCACCATCCCCGAGTACTGCAGGGTGAACCGCATCATCCGCGACATCCCATCCACGCACGTGGTAGAGGGCAACAAGCGCACCAGCCTGCGCCAGGACGTGTTGGCTGAGCTCAAGAGGCGCGGCCAGGCCTGCCGCTGCATCCGCTGCCGCGAGATCCGCACCAGCAAGGTGGACGCCGACTCTCTGATCTTCAAGGATCTTGTCTACAATCCCGCTTATGCCGAGGAGCATTTTCTTTCGTTCAACACGCCGCAAGACCAGGTGGCAGGGTATCTGCGTCTGTCGCTGCCCGGAACGAATGCTCCGAAGCTGGACATGTCCGATCTGGAGAACGCGGCGCTGATCCGCGAGGTGCACGTCTACGGGCAATCGTTGGCAGTGGGGACGGAGCAGAGCGGCGCGGCGCAGCATATCGGGTTGGGGACGACGCTGCTGAAGAAGGCGGAGGAGATCGCGCGCACCAACGGATTTTCACGTCTGGCGGTCATCGCGGCAATTGGAACGCGACGATATTACGAGAGCCGCGGCTTCAAACGCGGAGAGTTGTATATGTTTCGGGAATTTTAATTTGGGGTGACCAGTATACAGATTACCCAATGTAATTGGATGATTTGTTACTGGGTCAGCACTACCTGATCCTTGCCGCCGTGCTTGCCCTGGTAGAGCGCCTGGTCGGCCTTGCGGATGGTACCGTCCACACCGGTGAAGGAATCGCATTGGGAGACCCCAAGCGTGATGGTCACGGGGATGTCTTCTTCGTGGTAAACGAACGGGGTATGGGCGATGCGGTTCTTGATCTTCTCAGCTACCATCTGCCCGTGAAGCCCCGCGGTCTCGGGTAACATGATGAGGAATTCGTCACCGCCCCAACGAGATACCATATCGGTTTTACGCAGGCACAGGCTGATGAGGTGAGCCAGGTTGATGAGGACGAAATCACCGCCATCATGACCGTAGATGTCGTTTATCTGTTTAAAGTTGTCTACGTCTACCATGATGAGCGAGAAGGGTTTGCCACCCTTATCGACAAGTTCTTTCTCGTGCTCAATGCGGGTGGTCATAACACGTCGATTGATCAGATTGGTGAGGGGGTCAGTGTTGGCCATCATTAGGATACGTTGGTGCGATAGTAGCCTTTCTTTTTCCTCGTGCGAGTCAGCCAGACCAAACAAAAAGCCGGTAAGCGCGAGCATGACGCTCACCCCGATCAAGTTAGTGGTAAAAAAGACCTCCGCCATAAAGCTCGCGTAAGGCGAGACAAATTTATCCAGACGCATGAGGATGACCAGCAATATAATGGACATGACCAACAGGATACCGCTGATCAGGCGTTTCTGTCTTTTGAGGGCTGTGTTGTAGAAATTCAAAGGGATCGCGGCTACCAGCAGCAAGTAAAAGCCGTTTTCCACCCCTGTGGTGATCGTGGCTGAATAGGAAAATAAAACGAGGTCTGCTATTCCAATGATGAAGCCGGCGTTCGGGTGACCTGTTATACAAAGAACGAACACGATAAGCCAGATCAGTAAACTAAAGAGCGTAAAGTAGAACAATCCCCCGTAGCCACAAATCCAAAACAAGACCACCAGGGCGATACGCAGCAGGATATTGAGAACAGAGAATCCTGTCAGTGCTTTCGTAAATTTATCAGACCCTGCCGGTAGATCCATTTTGCCCCATTAATTGTCACGATAAAAACTGCCAGGTCATTTTCTGGTCAGTAGTTAAAAATAGCGCGATATTTTCTTTACTTTTCTTTCAATACTATTCCACCTTACTATTATTATAGACAATAACGCAACCCCGATTTGTCTTCCTTTAAGAAAATTTATAAGAATTTCACATTTGTAATTTTTGCGTCGGGAATCGAGATTTTTTACATCACGGGCATGAGCGCATGCTATAATCCAGCCAACAGGTGAACCGTTGACTCAGCGACAACCCCGCAAATTCCCGAATGATCCGAGTAAAGCCTCCATCCCCGTGGAACAGACCGGAGAGATGTATCAACTTACCGTACCATCAGGCAAGGTGAAGAAGGTATCGCTGACTCTGGACTCCGACGCGGCCGTAGAAGTGACCATTCTAAAGAAGAAAAAAGACGGGACAGTTACCTCCGGACGTCGAATTTATTCATCAAATAAAGAAAAACATTTCCCTGTTCTTAAAACGAAATTTAATTTTCATCGCATCAACTGGACTGTGGTGATTATTTGCGCTGCGCTGCTGGTCTACCTGACCAGTCGGTTCATCGCCCTCGATTCCTTTCCGATCTATTTCTTCTCAGACGAAGCTGTGCAAACCGTGCGAGCCAACGAGCTGTTGAAGAACGATCTGTTCGGCGAAGGGGACGAATTTCTGCCTACCTACCTTATCAACGGTGGGCAGTTCAACCTGAGCACCTCGGTTTACATCCAGATGATTCCCAGCTTGATTTTTGGCAATTCAATCTGGGTAACGCGCGGGGTTTGCGTGCTCTTCAGCCTGTTGGCTGTGTTGGGGGTGGGCTTAGTGGCGAAGAATATCTTTAAATCACCACAGCCCTATCTCTATATCCTACTCTTGAGCGTGATCCCAGCCTGGTTCATCCATTCACGCACGGCTTTCGAAACCGCGCTGGCTACTTCGTTTTACTCGGCATTTTTGTATTGCTACATGATGTACCGCGAGGGGAAAATCGGCTATCTCTACGCCGCGGCGGTATTTGGAGCGCTGACCTTTTATAGTTACAGCCCGGCGCAAATGGTGATGGCGGTGACAGCAGTGGCTTTGTTCCTCTCCGACCTGCGCTATCACTGGCAGCATCGCAAATCCGTGCTAATCATGATTGCCGTATGCGCGGTGATGGCACTACCGTACCTGCGTTACCTGGTAAACCATCCCGGTGAGAACGCGCGGCACCTGTTGATCTTAAACTCCTACCTCATCAAGTCGACCCCCATCTGGGAAAAGATTGGGACGTATTTCAAGTTCTACTGGCTGAACATTAACCCAGCCTATTGGTTCTTCCCGAACGATGTGGACCTTGTCAGACACATCATGAAGGGGTACGGCAATCTGGGGTCGTGGACCTTACCACTGGTGGTGCTCGGGTTGATCAACCTTCTCTCGCGCATTAAAGAGAGCCCTTACCGGGTGGTGGTGATCGCTTTGCTGGCCGCGCCGACCGGAGCGGCACTCACCGGGCAGGGAGTGACACGGGTGCTGTTCATGGTGATCCCGGTTGCGCTACTGGCGGGACTGGGAATCGACATGGTGATCCACTGGCTGGCAAAATTTCGCGTTGACCGGCGCATCCCTGCAGGGGTGTGCCTGGCAGCTCTGATCGGGCTCAACAGCTACATGGTTCACGACGTGGTAAAGAACGCTCCCACTTGGTTCAGCGATTACGGGCTTTCGGGCATGCAATACGGCGCCAGGCAGGTGTTCGCCGCTGCGGTTGATTACATGGATGAACATCCCAATGAAAAACTGATCATCTCATCGCAGTGGGCCAACGGATCGGACACACTCGGGCGTTTTTTCTTAACCAAACCTTACCCGTACGCCATGGGCAGTATTGAAGCCTGGCTCGATAAGCAATTACCGTTGGACGACTCTTATACCTTCGTGGTCATCCCGGATGAAATGAAAGTGATCCAGGCGACACCGAAGTTTAAATCCATCGAAGTATTGCAGACCATTCCATATCCAAATGGGCAGCCTGGTTTCTATTTCATTAAAGTTGCCTACGCGGATGACATTGCAGAGATCTTTGCCAGAGAGGTGGAAGCACGCCATGAATTAACAAGCGATACCACCAATCTGCCGGATGGTACGGAAGTGATCGTGCAGCACCCAGCTCTGGACATGGGCTCGGTGAGTGACCTGTTCGATGGCAACCCGGCGTCGGTGGTACGTAGCAAGGAAGCCAACCCGATGGTGCTGGTGCTGCAATTCCCCACCCCGCCGAGTTTTTCAGAGATGACGCTGCGGATTGGTGGAGGAGCCACCGAGATTATCGTCACGGTCACTCCCGCTAACGGCAATGAGCCGATCAATTTTAAACAGGTGCTGCCGGTTGCCGGCGATTACCGCGATGTCACCTTTACGTTTAACAAAGAGATTGCCATAAAGGAAATCCGCATCAGTCTGAGGAATACCGAAAGCGGCGAACCTGACCACGTGCATCTCTGGGAGATCACGTTGCAATGAAAGCGAAGCGACCGTTCCTGTTGTGGTTGATTTGCATACTCTTTGTATTTGGAGCGTTCACTGAATTGCTCAAAGCGATCCAGGCGATCCGATCGTGGAATATTCTGATCGCTGTCCAGTACCAACCCGGACCGGTTTATCCACTGTTTTATGGAACGCTCTTCTTCCTGCTTTTCCTGACTGCTGGGATATTGCTCTGGCTGCGGGTGAACTGGGCGTACGGCTTCGGCGCGAACGCAGCATTGCTCTTTTCAGTTTGGTACTGGTTGGATAAATTCGTGATCGCGGTCAACCCGCAACCATTTTCGAGTGAAGTGTTTAACTTTATTGTTTTCATCATCATTTTGGGTCTGGTCATTGCCTCGTTGTGGGTTTTAAAACCGATGAGGGAAGGTGAACCGCCAAAAGGTGATGAGGACCTGGCTGAAGGAGGGTCCAATGAATGAGAATCATCTAGAAATGGAAATCAAATTCTGCCTGAATGACCTGATGTCATTCGAGCAGCGACTGCGCAGTATCGGAGCCAGTATGATCCAACCTCGGACGTTCGAGACGAACTTGCGCTTTGATACCCCCAAGCTGGAGCTGACCAAATCTCACCAGGTACTGCGTCTACGCAAAGACCAGGCCAGTTACCTCACTTATAAGGGTCCGGCGACTTATGGAAAAACCATCTCCATCCGCAAAGAGGTGGAGGTGGAGGTGAGCAATTTTGAAGATACCGAAGCCCTCTTAACCGCCATCGGTTATCAGGTGAGTGTGCGATACGAAAAATGGCGTACCAAGTACCAGCTCAACGGGTTAGAAATCGACCTGGATGAAATGCCGTTCGGTAAATTCATCGAGATAGAAGGGGTGGAACCCGAATCCATCGAGCGAATGGCGCATACTCTGGGGATGGATTGGAACCTGCGAATTTCTGACAGCTATATGATGCTTTTCGAGCGGGTGAAGAAGGCGAAACATTTGAATATTCCCAACCTGACCTTCGATGATTTCAAAGAGTTAAACGTAACGCCTGAAGATCTGGGCGTGAAAGCGGCGGATATCGTCGCTTACTTATGAGTATGACTACGTTATCTTAAAATTCTTGAAACTATTAGGCTTACATGAAGACACCTGAAAATGCGGGTGCTATAATGATTTAAACATATAAAAAACCCAATCGCCGATTGAGAGCCGATCGAATGTCCTTTGCCCACCTCCATGTCCATACTGAATACTCATTACTGGATGGCTTCAGCAACATTAAGAAGCTGGTGAAGCGCGCCAAAGAGATGGACATGACCTCGATGGCTATCACAGACCACGGCACGATGTTCGGTGTGGCTGAGTTCTTCTTCGCGGCCAAAGACGCCGGCATTAAACCGATCATCGGCTTGGAAACCTACGTTTCGGCGCGACGCATGACCGACCGAGACGCTCAGAAGGACAAACACAGCTACCATCTGGTGCTGCTGGCGGAGAATGAGACGGGCTATAAGAACCTGCTCAAGATAGCCTCCGCGGCGCAATTGGAAGGGTTCTATTACTATCCCCGGGTGGACCACGAATTTCTGCGAGAGCATAAAGAGGGGATCATCGCCACCACATCGTGCATGTCGGGTGAGGTGCCGCGGACAATCCTGAACAAGGGCGTCGAAGCTGGCAGACAAATGCTGGCATGGTATATCGACACCTTTGGCGCCGATAACTTTTTCATCGAGCTGCAAAGCCACAACATCCCCGAATTGCCAGCCTTGAACCGGACACTTCTCGACCTGGGCAAACAATTCAACCTGAGAACCATCGCCACCAATGATGTGCATTACGTTAACCGCGAGGATGCCCGTTTGCAGGATATTCTGCTGTGCATCCAGACCGGCGCGCTATTGACTGACCCTAACCGTATGCGCATGACCGGCGATACCTATTACCTGCGCTCACCGCAGGAGATGGCTGCGCTCTTTCCCGAAAATCCTGAAGCACTGGCAAACACGCTGGAGATCGCCGAGCGCTGTAACGTGGACCTGGGCAAGAAGGGTTACCACCTTCCCAAATTTGACGTGCCAGAAGGATTCACTGTTGAAACCTACCTGCGTAAGCTGTGTGAAGAAGGATTAATTCGGCGTTACGGCGACCGTGCCAGCGACCCCAAGGTACGGGAGCGCCTGGAATACGAACTCTCGGTCATCCACCAGATGGGCTTTGACGCTTACTTCCTCATCGTGTGGGATCTGTGCCAGTACGCCGCTAAAAATCACGTTTGGTACAACGCGCGTGGTTCTGGTGCGGGTTCGATGGTGGCTTACACCCTTGATATCACGCTCATCGAGCCGTTGAGCCACGGTTTGATCTTCGAACGTTTCCTCAACCCGAGTCGAATTTCCATGCCCGATATTGACCTGGATTTCCAGGACGATCGGCGCGGCATGATTATGGAATATTGCGCTAAACGGTACGGAGCCGACAGGGTGGCACAGATCATCACCTTCGGCACCATGGGAGCGCGCGGCTCCATTCGCGACGTGGGCCGCGTGATGGACATTCCCCTCTCCGAAGTGGACCGTGTATCCAAAGCTGTTCCCGCTATCCCTGGCAAGAGCCTGCCACTGGCAGAAGCTGTGAAAGAGGATGAAACGCTCAAAGCCATCTACAATGAGAGCGATTATATCCATGACCTGATCGACACTGCCAGCAAAATGGAAGGCGTGGTACGCAACGCCGGTACCCATGCCGCGGGCGTGGTCATCGCCGACGTGCCACTGGTGGAATACGCTCCTCTGCACCGTCCTACGAGCGGCTCAGAGGATTCACCGATTAAGACCGTGACCCAGTTCGAGATGAGCATTGTCGAGAAGTTGGGATTACTCAAAGTGGATTTTCTCGGACTTTCCACGCTCACTATCATGCAGCGCGCGTGTGATCTAATCCGCGAGCGCAAGAAGATTGACCTCAATCTTTATAATATTCCGCTGGATGATCCAGAGACCTACAAATTCATCGGTCAGGGGCATACCGCAGGTGTGTTTCAACTGGAAGGCAACGGCATGACACGCTGGCTGTTGCAGATGCAGCCGGATAGCCTTGATCACATCATCGCCATGGTGGCGCTCTTCCGCCCCGGTCCCATGGACTTTATCCCGTCGTATATCAAACGAATGCACGGAGAGGAAGAGGTGACCTACCGCCACCCGATGATGGAGCAGGATTTCAAGGATACGTACGGCATCCCGCTTTATCAGGAACAATTGATGTTCGCGGCCATGCACATGGGGAACTATACCGCTTCAGAAGCGGATGAACTGCGCAAGGCTATTTCCAAGAAGAACGCGGACGCCATTCAAAAACACAAAAAGAAATTCAGCGAAGGTGCGGAGAAGAATGGTCTGCCGTTGGATGTGGCCGTGGCCATCTTTGAAGACTGGGAAAACTTCGCGCGTTACGGCTTCAACAAGAGCCACGCGGCTGATTATGGCGTGATCGCTGTTGAAACCGCTTATTTGAAGACCCATTACACTGTGGAATACATGACTGCGCTGCTCTCCGCGTCGAAGAGCGATACCGCCAAGGTGGCTTTTTACGTGGCAGATTGCCGCAACCTTGGCATCGACGTACTGCCGCCGGATATCAACTCGAGCGGCTGGGACTTCACGATCGAAGATTGCGATGGTAAGTGCGCGGGAATCCGTTTTGGCATGGGTGCGGTCAAGAACGTCGGACAGGGTCCGGTGGAATTGATCATGGAAGCCCGCAAGGATGGACGGTTCAAGGATCTCAATGATTTTATTCGCCGGGTGGACCTGCGCCAGGTGGGTAAGCGTAGCCTGGAGTGTCTCATCCGGGTAGGCGCGCTGGATTGTTTTGGCCCACGCAAGGCGTTGATGGAAGTGCTCGATAGCATGGTATCGCTCAGCTCCAGTCATTTCCGCGCGGTGCAGTCTGGGCAGATGAGCTTTTTCGGCACGGTAGCCGGAGTGGAGGAATCTATCCAACTGCCGCCGGTTTCCGACCTCGACCCGCGTGAACAGCTTGAATGGGAAAAAGAATTGATTGGACTGTACGTCTCCGATCACCCGCTCAGCCGCTTCACCCCGCTGATACAAGGGAAGGTAAGCCATTATTCAGCCGACCTGGGCGAATGTTCACCCAATGAAAAAGTGACCGTGGCCGGGTTGGTGACTAAGATGCGCACGCTCACCACCAAGACCGGCAAGCCGATGGCCTTTGCCACCATTGAAGATTTACAGGGAGCCATCGAGCTGGTGATCTTCCCTAATACCTGGACGAAATTTGGCGCGCAGATCCACACCGACGGGATGGTGATCGTAGACGGCAAAGTAGACGCGACAAGCGCCGATCCCAAGATCCTGGTGGATAACATCAAAGCACTCACTGAAGAGGATCTGGCCAGGGTCGACCACGGTGTTGTCTCCGAATCGAAGCCACCGGTTTATCGCGCCGTTCCGATGGAAGAACCGGTGGAAGAAATGAGCATGGATACTGATGCATCCTTCCCGGTGGATATGCCGCCTCCGCCGGATGAACCGGACGACTGGCACCTGATACCGCCGCCGGTGGATTCAGGCAACGGTCAAACAGCCACCGCGGTAATGACCGCTCCGCAAGCAACTGTGGTGCTGGAAGTGGCACGCCAACCTGCGCAGGTTGCGCAAGCCCCTTCCGTTCAAGCGGTGGTGGCCGGTATCAGCGCCATCGGTGAAATGCCGCCGATGATCATCGATCCGAGACTCGCAGAGACAAAACGCGGTCGGACGCAGATGGAAACGTGCATGGTCACGGTGGTGATCAAATCCACGGGTGAGAAAGATCGGGATATCCGCAGGCTTAAGCGAGTGCACGGATTATTGCGAGCCAACCCGGGTTCCGATCACTTTTGTTTAATGATTTATGAAAATGGTTTCCGCCATTTCCTCGATTTTCCCAACGATACCACAGGCGTTACCCCCGATTTAATCGAGAAGCTGGTAGAATTGGTCGGTTCAGAAAACGTACAGGTAGATAACGTACGTCTTCAATAAGCCGATAGAAAGAGAGTAAGAATGGTAGAACCAATAAAGAAAATTCAAACCATCGGGGTAATGACCTCCGGAGGCGATTCGCCGGGTATGAACCCGTTCATCCGCGCGGTGGTACGCACTGCCTCAGCCAACAACATCCGTGTGCTGGGGATCGAGGAGGGTTACGAAGGCCTGATCCACGGGAAGTTCATCGAGTTGGGAGTGCGCGACGTGGGCGGCATTTTACAACGCGGTGGCACCATTTTACGAACTGCCCGCAGTAAGGATTTCCGTGAAGCCAGTGGACAGCGAGAAGCCATCCGGCAGATTAACAACGCCGGAATGGACGCTGTCATCGTGGGCGGCGGCGACGGATCGCTGCACGGCGCCCAGGTGTTGGCTCAAAAGGGTGTGTCCGTGATCGGCGTGCCGGCAAGCATCGATAACGACATCTACGGCACCGACATGTGTATCGGCGTGGATACAGCGCTCAACACCATCGTCGACGCCATCGATAAGATCCGCGATACGGCCTCCTCACACAGCCGCGCTTTCCTGGTTGAAACCATGGGACGCGAATCGGGTTACCTGGCCATCCAGGCGGGCATCGTCACCGGCGCTGAGCTGGTGCTGACCCCAGAAAGCCCCACTCCCCCTGAAGCTGTCGCCGCAGTCATCGAGGAAGCCTACAAGCGTGGCAAGACTCACGCCATTATTGTAGTAGCTGAGGGATACAAACCGCATACCCAGGAACTGGGTGCCATGATCGATGCGATGGACATCGGCTTCACCACCCGGGTGACCATTTTGGGGCACATCCAGCGCGGCGGCAAACCGACCGCGTTTGATCGTATGCTCTCTACGCGGTTTGGCGTGAAAGCGGTGGAATTCCTGATGGCCGGGCTGACCAATGTGATGACAGCGCTCAATGGCCGCGATATTGTTCCGGTACCTATTGACGAAGTGCTGGCCAACACCAAGCGGGTATCGGAAGATTACCTCCAAATGACAGCCATTCTCTCGAAGTAAGATTGATAGATGAGAAAGGTGTGCTCCAGTCTTGCGAGCACACCTTTTATGTTTAATTTTCGTCTATAGTTTTCTTTTTACCAACCGTAGCTACGTACACGACAAACTGCTCCACGCCGTCCAGTCCCAACACTCCATTCAATTTGTCGTCGTCGAAGGCGGCGATGGGGCAGATGCCGCTGGCGATCTGTTCCGCGCCTAGGGCCAGGTTCTGGCAGACGTGACCGGCATCAAGGTGAAGGTAACGGTAGCCGCGCTCGACGTAGCGCCAGAACATGCGCTCCACCACAGCCACCCAGATGAAAGTGGCGGCGCTGCCCTCCACCTGGCTCTGCTCCAGACAGCCGTCTTTGACCCGCGCGGTGATATTGGCAGGGGCATGGAGATCGAGCAGGCTGTTTTCGATGGCCAAATATCGATACAGGCCGGGTTTCAAGCCGTCAACGCGGTTGACGAGCAGCAGCGTTTCGAAGGCGTGGCGGGCGCCAGCGGATGGGACGGTACGCAAGGTGACCGGGCGTTTGGTAACCTCTTTGACACCCTGGGATACCCAGAGCAGGTAAGTCAACTCATCCAGGGTGAGGGGAGTATCCGCATAATTGCGGACGGTGCGCCGGTTCTCGATGGCAACTCGCAGATCCATCGGAGGAGTTTTGATCTCTGTTGGTTTGGAAAGGGATATCAATTCTGATCCAACCGGGGGAGGCAGTTCTAGAGGCGGCTGAGGAATGACCCCACCCTCTTGCGGCGAATCCGAAAGCTCGTCGTAACGGGTCTTGTGCATGAATATTTGGCCAATATTTTCTTCCATTTTTATCCCTCCGAGTTATTTTCGTGTGGATGGTTTCAATCGTCGCAGCAACGTGTTCAATATTTGCAGCTCCGGCGCTTTAAGCAAGATCATGACCAGCAGATAGACCACCACACCGACGACAAGACCGGCGAGCGCCACTACCCAATTGGCTACGCCGTGTGTGAGCGAGAGCCACAATGCCACTGCCAATGACATTACCAGCGTTGCCAACCCGGCTTTACCGACCCCTTCTCCGATCACCTTGAGGTGAAGACCGCCGATTCGCTTGCGCATAAAGATGAGCAGGCCAACCGATTCCAGCGCGGTGGCGAGTGTATTGGCCAGTGCCAACCCACCATGCGGCATCCAGCCAGCCTGACCGAACAGCCAGGTAAAAAGAAAACTGAGGCCGATGTTGAGGCTCATGGCCACCACACCGACGGTCACCGGGGTAAGCGTGTCGTGCAGGGCATAAAAAGCGCGAGAGATGATCTCAACGATGGAGTGGAAAACCAAACCGGCGGCGTAGAACAACAGTGCCCAGGCCACCAGTTGGGTGGATTGGGCGTCGAATTTGCCACCCTGATAGATGAGAGCCACCAGCGGTTGTCGTAGGAGAATTAATCCGAGCGAGGCGGGTAGGGCCAGCGAGATCACCGTGCGTAGCAGGAGCGCCAGCGAGGAACGCATCTCTTCGGGTCTTCCGCGAGCGACCTGAGCTGAAAAAGTGGGCAGCGCCGCGATAGCGGCTGCTTGCGCGATGGCCGCTTCGGGGATGAGCATGAGGGCAAACGAAACGGAAATTGCTGTGACAGCGCCTTCCCAATTGGAGGCGAGGCGGGTATTGATGAGAAAGTTCAATTGCACGATCGAAACGCCGATCAGGCGTGGACCCATAAGGCGGGCAACCTCGCGCACCTCGGGGATGGAGAGCCCAAGGGTGAGATCATATTTCCGCTCAGGCAATTTCAAGAGAGCGGGTAATTGGATTAGACCATGCATGAGCGCGCCAAGGACAACACCAATTGCCAACCCCTGTGGTCCGAAGCGAGGAACGAGGAAGAGCACACCGATGATCTTGCCAACTGAATACATGGCGGGAGCCAGGGCAGGCCACAAGAAGCTTTGATGCGCGTTTAAAATTCCCATCAACAGACCACTGATGCCAAAAATGATTGGGGCGATGAGCTGGATACGCAATAGACTGGCTGTGAGCAGAATGGTGGACTCGTTGGAGAAGCCGGGGGCGAGGATGGTCTTGACTACCCAGGGGGCGAAGATCGCGGTGAGCAGGCAGATGAGAGTGAGGATCAACGTCACCAGGTTGACCACCGCGGAGGCAAGTCGCCAGGCTGTCTTGCGATCCCCCCTGGTCAGGAGGGTGGTGAAGGTGGGAATGAAAGCGGAAGCGAGCGCGCCACCTGCAACCAGGTTATAGATAATATCTGGCAGACGATTGGCCGCGAAAAAGGCTTCGTTGCTGGCGCCGGTGCCAAAGGCACGGGTGATAAGCATGGAAGAGATCAGGCTGAGGACCTGGCCGATGATCATGGCTAAGAAAATTGTGCCGGCTGCCCGGGCGATCTGGCGATTATCATTTGGCATGGAGGCGGTTTCAGTGGATTCCATACGCCTGATTATACCCGTCAACAATCGAAAGTCGGTTTGCGTAAATGGCATGAAAGGTTATACTTTAATCATCAATCAACGACTATTTTGTGAATGAGAAGGATAAAAACCTATGGCACGAAAAAAGGAAACCCAGATCGAAGACAACCCGACGGTTGAAGCAACAATCAAGGATGAACCCAAGGAACCGGTGACTGGGATCGAGAAAAAGAAACCAACCTTCGGACAGAAGGTATTGCCGTGGATTATCGTAGCGCTGGTATTCTTTTTGGGCGGAGCGAGCCTTATCTATTTCACGCTATATCGAACAGCGAAAGCGGATCTGTTAGCCATGAACGAAAGCGCGGCAAAACTGACCACCAACCTCACGACCTGCCAGGCAGATCTGACGACAGCTAATGACAACCTGTCAGCGGCACAGGCTACTCTTACGCAAAACTCAGTAGATCTCAACAGGCAGCAAAAATTGGCAATCCTCTACAAGATCCAGGCGGACGCCAATGCTGCACGGGCTGCCTTACTCGACGGCAACCTGTTTTCAGCCGGATTGAAAATGGCGCTTCTGGCAGACGATATTGCTAAGATGAAGTCAACGGACTTCACTGCGGAAGAGATCTCGGGATTACAATCCAGACTGGATACTGTCCAGCAGAACCTTCCAGATAATCCGACCAAGGCGATCAAGGAACTTGAAACTCTCGCCCAGGACCTGGATACAATGATCGAGATTTTGAGGTAAAAAAGAAGAGGTCGCCAACTCGGCGACCTCTTTGCTTAACCCTGGTTGGGTCTGGTACCCAGCGTTACGGTAATTTCCATAAGTTCGCCGCCGCGGTAGATCTGCAGGGTGATTTCTTCCCCTGGGCTTTTCTTCGACATCAGGTAGCTGATCAGGTCGCTGTAAGCCAGGATTTGATGACCATCGATGGCTACGATCAGGTCGCCACCGGCATAAAGCCCCTGGATATCAGTGGATTCGTTGCCGCCGACCAACCCTGCTTCGTCGGCTGGACCGCCGGGTTTTACATCGTTAACATAAACACCGTAAGTCTGATCAAGCCCAAGCGCTTTCCAATCGGCCAACGTCATTTCAATCGACGGGCTGCTGATGCCAATGTAGGGGTATTCGTACCTGCCTTCAGCAATCAGAACCGGGATGACTTTGTTGATGATGTTGGCAGACACCGCGAAGCCGACGCCGCTGTTGGAAGCCTCGCCATTCCCGGTATAGTTTGATGTGCTGATAGCGCGGTTGATACCAACCACTCGTCCATTCAGATCGAACAATGGACCACCGGAGTTGCCCGGGTTAATCGCCGCGTCGGTCTGGATGATATCGCCGGCATAGGCTGTCTCGGAATTTGAATTGTTTGAGACCGATTCCAGCATACGGTTCTTGGCACTGACAATGCCCAATGACATCGAGCCATTCAAGAAAAAGGGGTTACCGATTGCCACAACCAGTTGCCCGATATTGAGAGAATCCGTCTCACCCATTTCAAGGGGGTACAGCTCTGCTGGATCGACATCCACCTCGAGGACGGCGAGATCGGAGATATTATCATAGGCAAGCAAGTGCGATTCAACTTTCAGACCAGAAGGAAAATCCACCTCTATATATCTTGCGTGGTCGACAACGTGGTAACTGGTGAGAATGTGTCCTTCCTTGTCGTAAACGAAACCTGTTCCTGTCACCCAGCCGTCGTTCGTTTCACATATTAGAGAGACAATTCCCTTATAGACTTTTTGATAAAGATTGATAAGTACGGCGTCCAATTGTGATACATCCCCATTCACCGTGATCGCCGGTCCGAGGGTGGGCTGCAGGGTGGCTGTCGCCGTGGGCAAGATAGCCGTCGCTGTGGGGGTACCCAAAACCAAAGTACGCATATCTTCAGAGAGAGAACACGATACAAGCATGAATGAGATCACTAATATCGATAAGACAAACCTGACTTTTTTCATCAATCACTCCCCCTTTCGGGACTAGTGCAGTTTCTTGAGCTTTTCGAACAGATCAATCTGTTCCTTTGATAAGTTTTTCGGGATCTCTACCTTGACTTTAACAAATAGATCGCCGAAATTTTTGGTCTTAATAACAGGCATTCCCCGACCTGCCAGTCTGAATACTGTGCCGGGTTGGGTACCGGCAGGGATGGTGAGGGTGACGTCACCGGCGAATGTGTAAACTTTCACCGAACCACCGAGGACGGCAGTAAAGAGATCAATGGTCACTTCCGTGGTGAGATCAACGCCATTGACAGAGAAGCGGCTGTCCGGCAGAACGGTGACCACCAGATAAAGATCGGTCGACTGTCCGTTGTTGGAAGGACCGCCTCCGGCAAAGCGGATCTTCATCCCGGTTTTGGCACCGGCGGGAATTTTGGCGTCTTTCTTCTGGTTGTTGATCGTGTAAGACCTGATCGTCCCTCGGTAAGCCTCTTCCAGGGTGATATCAACCTTTTGTTCATAGGTCATGGGCCGCGCTGGAGTGCGGGTCTGTTGACGTCTGCTGCTGGTTGGCATACCGCCAAATATGGCACTGAAGAAGTCGGAAAATCCCGCGCCACCGAACAGGTCTTCAAAATCGCTCATGTTGACCTGCCCGCCCTGGTTGGTGGTCCACTGGTTCCAATTATAGTTACCTGGATTGCCCCCCCTGTTTTGCCATTGTGAATAGGAATCTCCCAGTTGGTCGTAACGGGAGCGTTTTTGGGGATCGCCGAGGACTTCATACGCTTCGTTGATGTCTTTGAATTTTTCCTCAGCTTCCTTGTTACCCTTGTTACGGTCGGGATGATACTTCATCGCCAGTTTGCGATAGGTTTTTTTGATCTCGTCCGCCGAGGCGCTGCGTTCAACGCCCAGAATTTTATAGTAGTCTTTGTATTCCATAAAGAGTATCTTAAAACGAAGGACACCCCCTGTCAATGGTCTATGGACGCAATCTTACAGAGAATTAACAAATATGATTACTTCAATGAAGAAACAAACTCCTGTAGATAGGAGATAACTTCTTCTTCATTTGCGTATTCCTTCACCATCAGGTTGGGTGAATCGTTACCGGTGATGATCTTGGATATCGTGCGTCCCTGACGGTAACAGCACAGGACAGGTTTCCCCAGGGTGAGGGCGATGGCGATCTCGTAACCCACGCCGTGGGACGGAGTCGAGACTTCCGCCACCACAGCGTCACAGTCTTTCAGCCAGTTCATGTCACGGTGGAAGATCTCGTTAGGATCAACGACCTTCTCGAGATCTACGATTCCGGATTCTGAAAGTTGGGCGGTGGGCACTTCGATCCCGGAATGGAGCATTTCAGACACCAGAAGCTGGTACACTTTTTCATCCGCTCTGCCGCCGGTGATCGAACAGGAGAAATATATTTTCATCGATTGCTCCAAATTACGTGAGTATGGCATATTCTATGCAACTTTTTACGATAATGCAACTGGAACAAATATTTCAGTATGCTTGACGCATTAAAAAGCCTGTGCTACCATCATTAAACAATGATCATGTGAGGGCTACAAAATTTATTCGGGTGCCTGGCTTCAAGGCAGGTCCACCGGAGGAGATGTCCATGAGAAAGAAATTCCATCTGATTCTATTTGTCATTTTAACAATGGGTTTGTTGCTTGCGGCTTGTGAACGGCCCGCTTCTGTGGCTTCGGTTACCACACCCACCAGCGGTGAAATTCCATTCCCTGTAGCCACTCAACCTGAGATCATCAAAGACATCCTTTCGGCCACCCAGACCGCGGCGGTTGCCAGCGGCACCCTGGCGGTCGGCGGTGAAGGCGCGACCAGTACCCCCGCATTTTCATTCGTGACCCCAACTTCTGCTGGAGCCACCAGCGCGGTGATCAACCTGGTTACCTCCACCAGCGATGTGATCAATCTGGCGACCTCAACACCTGCTGCGACCCTTACTCCCACGACCCCTTCTTACCCCACGCCCACTCCCGGAATCCCGGCGAAATATACATTGAAAAAGGGAGAATATCTTTTCTGCATCGCCCGCCGTTTTGACGTCGACCCGGCTGATTTGATGTCAGCGAACGGGTATAACATGTATACCGCTGAAAACCTGCAGCCAGGTACTGTGTTGGTCATCCCGCAAAACAGCAATTATCCCGGCGAACGATCGCGCAAGACTCACCCCGCTTATTACACAGTTGGTGCTGGTGATACAGTCTATACTATCGCGTGTAACTTTGGTGATGCCGATCCAAACACGATCATGGCTGCCAACGGATTGACCAAAGAGTCAGTTCTGACTGTAGGGCAGGTACTCTACATCCCGTAGGTTCTACTCATTCTGACAATCGCAAGAGCAGTGAATTTGTCACTGCTCTTGATTTTTTTCGCTATAATCCTGGTGGAGGATCGCTAATATGGCTTACGAGATCAAGAACACAACGGCTGTTTATCAAGGGCATATCTTTTCAGTCGAAAAGGTTAAAGTCGTTTTGCCGGACGACAGAGCCAGGGTCTACGAGCGCGTTAACCTCCAGAACGCTGTCACGATCCTTCCGATCGACGATGAAGGCAATATCTATTTCGTGCGACAATACCGGATTGGTTCCAACAGCGTTTTATTGGAACTCCCCGCGGGAAAGATTGAATCAGGGGAGGGAGCTCAGGCGACCGCGGAGCGAGAGATCCGAGAGGAGATCGGACTGGCCGCGCGAGAGATGTTGCCGATCGGCGGGTTCTATATGTCACCGGGATACTCTACTGAATACATGTATTGTTTTTTGGCAAGAGGGCTGTATCGCTCACCGCTTTCGCCAGACGCGGATGAGTTCCTGAATGTGGAAAAAATTCCACTGGAACAGGTGAAGCGGATGGCCACAGCCGGTGATCTGCCTGATAGTAAATCACTGGCCGCGCTATTGCTGGCATGGCAACAGATCTAGCCCCCAGTCAACCAAAATAATGATTTTCCCCATCGCAAAATCGCACCGCGATAATCGACGTGGTTTAGTCTTATAATGTAGGCAGTAAATTAAAAAGGGTCGCGATACCCTTATTTAACTATGGAGTTAATATGCCAAGAAAAATGATCACGATTGATGCAAATGAAGCAGTGGCTCGTGTAGCTTACAACCTGGCTGAAGTGGTTGCCATCTACCCGATCACACCTTCATCGAGTATGGGTGAACACGCCGATGCCTGGGCTGCGGCTGGTGTGAAGAACCTGTGGGGGACAGTCCCCTCTGTTGTTGAAATGCAGTCCGAAGGCGGCGCTGCCGGAGCGGTTCACGGTGCGCTTTCCGCCGGCTCACTGACCACGACCTTCACCGCCTCACAGGGCTTGTTGTTGATGATCCCGAACATGTATAAGATAGCCGGTGAGTTGACCCCAACCGTGTTCCATGTGGCTGCCCGTACCCTGGCCACCCACGCCCTCGCCATTTACGGTGACCATTCGGACGTGATGGCCACTCGCCAGACCGGGTTTGCCCTACTGGCGTCCGATTCTGTCCAGGTGGCACAGGACATGGCTTTGATCGCCAACGCGGCCACCTTCGAATCACGGGTTCCCTTCCTGCACTTCTTTGACGGTTTCCGCACCTCCGCCGAGGTCAACAAGATTGAACAGCTTGACCTTGATGATATGAGAGCGATGATCAACGAAGACAAAATTGCCGAGCTTCGTGCTCGGGCGTTGAACCCTGAACACCCCGTTCTGCGTGGTTCCGCCCAGAATCCTGACGTTTTCTTCCAGGGCAGCGAGGCTGTGAACAAGTTCTACACAGCCGTCCCCGGATTCGTCCAGGCAGCGATGGATAAATTCGCCAAGATCGTTGGCCGTGCTTACCACATCTTCGATTACGTTGGCGCCCCTGACGCCACCGAAGTCATCGTGGTGATGGGTTCCGGCGCAGAAGTGGCCGAAGAGACCGCCAAATTCCTCAATAAACAGGGACGTAAAGTGGGCGTCGTCAACGTCCGCCTGTATCGCCCCTTCTCGGTAGAACATTTCGTCAAGGCATTGCCTGCCTCCGTTAAGACGATTGCCGTGCTCGATCGCACCAAGGAACCTGGTTCCGTGGGTGAGCCACTTTTCACTGACGTGGTTGCCGCGATCAACGAAGCCCTCGTCAAAGGCACCGCTCCATTCAAAGTCGCACCGCGCTGCATTGGTGGACGCTACGGTTTGGCCTCAAAGGAATTCACTCCTGCCATGGCCAAAGCCATCTTCGATGAACTCGCGAAACCCGATCCCAAAGATCATTTCACTGTCGGTATCAATGACGACGTGACCCACCTCAGCCTTGATTTCGATCCGCGCTTCTCCATTGCCTCCGAATCCACCAAACGCTGCGTGTTCTGGGGTTTGGGTTCTGACGGTACCGTCGGAGCGAACAAGAACTCCATCAAGATCATCGGTGAAGAGACTGATTTCAACGCGCAGGGATACTTCTACTACGATTCGAAGAAATCCGGCTCGGTCACTATTTCGCACTTGCGCTTCGGGCCTGATCCCATCCGCGCTCCGTACCTGATTGGACCCGGTGACGCCCAATTCGTTGCCTGTCATAACTTCTCGTTCATGGAATGGCTGGATGTTTTGAAGTACGCCGCTCCCGGTGGTGTGTTCCTGCTGAACAGCCTCTATGGCCCCAATGAAATCTGGGATCATCTCCCTCGTGAAGCCCAAAAAGATATCATCGAGAAGAAGCTCAAATTCTATGTCATCGATGGTTACGAAGTTGCCGCCAAGACTGGCATGGGTAATCGCGTGAACACTATCATGCAGACCGCTTTCTTCGCAATCAGCAACGTGCTGCCACGGGAAGAAGCCATCGAGCAGATCAAGAAATCCATCAAGAAGACATACGGCAAGCGCGGCGAAGCGGTTGTCAAGCAGAACTTTGACGCCGTCGATCACACCCTGGCCAACGTTCATGAGGTGAAAGTACCGGCTGCCGTGACGTCCTCATTCAGCCGCCGCCCGGTGGCGCCTGCGGACGCCCCCGAGTTCGTACGCAACGTGGAAGGTCCGATGATCGCCTTCGAAGGCGATGACCTACCGGTTAGCGCGTTCCCCGTGGACGGCACCTATCCCACTGCCACCACCCGCTATGAGAAACGCAACCTGGCGCTTGAGATCCCCGTATGGGAACCCGACCTTTGTATCCAGTGCGCTAAATGCGCGTTTGTCTGCCCACACGCTGTTATCCGCGCGAACGTTTATGATCCGAAATTCCTCGAAGGCGCTCCCGCGACCTTCAAGTCGACCGACGCCAAATTTAAGGAATTCCCGGGCACCAAGTACACCATCCAGGTGGCTCCTGAAGACTGCACCGGATGCGGTTTGTGTGTGGAAGCCTGCCCTGCCAAAGACAAGGCCGACCCCACCCGCAAGGCCATCAATATGGCTCCCCAACCTCCACTCCGCGAGACCGAAGCCAAAAACTGGGATTTCTTCACGAAAATCCCCAGACCTGACACCGATCTGTACAGCCCCACCACCGTCAAGAATTCACAGCTTGCTGAACCGCTGTTCGAGTTCTCGGGTGCCTGCGCCGGCTGCGGTGAAACCCCGTATCTCAAACTGGCCACCCAGCTCTTTGGCGACCGCATGGTCGTTGCCAACGCCACCGGTTGTACCTCCATCTACGGCGGCAACCTGCCTACCACACCGTGGTCCATCAACAACCAGGGACGCGGTCCGGCCTGGTCGAACTCCCTGTTTGAAGACAATGCCGAGTTCGGTCTGGGCATGCGCCTGACCCTGGACAAACAGAACGAATTCGCCCGCGAGATCATCGCCGGCATGGGTGGTGAACTGGGCGATGAACTGGTATCGGGCATCCTAAATGCCGACCAGAGCAATTCCCAGGGAATCAACGAGCAGCGCAAACGCGTGGAGGCGCTCAAGGCCAAACTGCCAAAGAGCAAGGATCCACGCGCCAAGATGTTACTGAGCGTGGCTGATTCACTGGTGAAGAAGAGCGTTTGGATCATCGGCGGCGATGGTTGGGCGTATGACATTGGTTATGGCGGTTTGGACCATGTCCTCGCTTCCGGACGCAATGTCAATGTGCTCGTGCTGGATACCGAAGTTTATTCCAACACTGGTGGTCAATCCTCCAAGTCCACCCCTATCGGCGCGGTTGCTAAATTCGCTGCCAAGGGTAAGGGTATTGGCAAGAAGGACCTCGGTCTCATCGCCATGTCGTACCGCTATGTCTATGTCGCCTCCGTGGCCATGGGCGCCAACGACGCGCAGACTCTCAAGGCCTTCCTGGAAGCGGACGCTTACGATGGCCCGTCACTGATCATTGCTTACAGTCACTGTATTGCCCATGGCATGAAAGAAATGAAGAACGGTTTGGAACAGCAGAAACTGGCTAACCAGTCTGGTGTTTGGCCGATTTACCGTTACAACCCGGCCAACCTGATGGAAGGCAAGAATCCGCTCACTCTCGACAGCAAGGATCCAACGCTCACAGTGAAGGATTACGCTTACAACGAAAACCGCTATCGCCAACTGGTACAGGCTGACGAGGCGCGCGCCGAGATGCTGCTTAACGAGGCCCAAGAGAACGTCAACACCCGCTGGGAACTCTACAAGCAGATGGCTGCCATGACCTACCCAAAACCCGAAGAAGGCAAAGAGTAGATCAGTTGAAATGAAGTCAAGACGCGCCGCGAGGCGCGTCTTTTTTACCAGAATATAATCTTGCATTTGTTTGTAGAAGTGATTTTGCCTCACCCTCCCTGGTAGCAAATCTTCTAAATCCTACTTACATAATCGCGTATAATAATCACCATCAGTGACATCCACACACAGGGCGAGACCGACATAATGAATCTACCCGAACTTCGCAAAGATTTCCCCATTCTAAAAGACAATAAGGTGGTGTATTTCGATACTGCCTGCCAGAGTCTGCGACCGCTTCAGGTGATCGAGGCGGTGAGAGAGTATTACACCGATTACCCGGCTTGCAGCGGGCGCAGTATGCACAAGCTGGCCGCAAAGGTGACGGATAAATGCGCCGAAAGCCGAGCGGTGATGGCAAAGTTCCTAGGAGCATCCAAGCCGGAGGAGATCATCTTCACGCGCAACACCACCGAGGGGATTAACCTGGTGGCGAACACTCTCGATTGGCACCCCGGCGACGCGGTGTTGATCTCGGGTAAGGAACACAATTCGAACTTGATCCCGTGGCAGATGCTGGTGAAGAGCAAAGGAATCGCGCTCAAGGTGCTGCCTTCTAAAGTGGATGGCACTTTCGACCTGGAAGGTTTTGAGAAATTGCTTGACAAATCGGTGAAGCTGGTCTCGTTGGGCTTCTCTTCCAACCTGGACGGTGTGACGATTCCGGTTGAAAAGATCATCAAGCTGGCGCGCAAGAACGGTAGCCTGATATTGCTCGACGCGGCTCAGACCGCGCCACACCGTCAGATCAACGCGCGCGGGCTGGACGTGGATTTTTTGGCGCTTTCTGGTCACAAGATGCTCGGACCTTCCGGTACGGGTGTGCTTTACGGCAAGAAGAAACTGCTGGATTCACTTCATCCATTCATGGTTGGTGGCGAGACGGTTGCCTCCTCCACCTACGAAAGCTGCGAGTTCTTACCAGTGCCAGAACGCTTTGAAGCGGGTCTGCAGGATTACGCCGGGATCATCGGACTTGGGGAGGCCGCGAGGTATCTGCAAAAGATCGGTTTCGATGCCATCCAGAAACAGGAAGCCGAGCTGACCAGGGCCATCCAGGTGGGGATTGCCGACCTGCCCGGGCTGCACATAATCGGTCCACAGGATCCGGCGTTACGCGGCGGCATCACCACATTCTATATCGACGGCATCGATTCGCACCGTATCGCCTTGATGTTGGATCAGATGGCCAACATCTGTGTCCGTTCTGGGCAGCATTGTGTTCATTCCTGGTTCAACGCAAATGCCATCAAAGGTTCCGTACGTGCTTCAGTCTATTTCTACAACACCCTCGAAGAAACGGAAATCTTCGTGGAGAACCTGAAAAAGATCAGAAAGGTCCTCTAAGCCATGTTTTGTATCGTAGCTGCGGTCATCCTCTCTATTTTGGGTATTTTCAGCGCCGCGAACCGTAAACTAGCCGCTGAAGCGTTGGACTGCGTGTTCCACAGGATTACCTTTCGCCCATGCACCACGGGTTTCGACGAAAAGATGAAAGCCAAGATCCTGGGCAAGGCGATCAACCGTTCTGAGAAGCTCGCGCGGTTCCTGAGTAAGAATTTTGAGCTGCTCGCATGGATTTTCTTCGTCATCATGCTGTCAGCCAGTGTCATGTTTGTGCGTGGTCTTGTGTTGTTCTATACAACCGGTAATTGCAATGGAGCCACCAGCACGGCTTTCTGTATTTTCGACCCGACTGGAGAAAACACCAAGACCTCGAGCGTGGGAGCTTCAGGAAGTTGCCCGGTACCCACTGGAGATAACAACAACGGCGCGTTGAGCTTGAATGGCGTCGACTTGAGTCTGTGGCCGGTGAAGAACGAAGGGGCAAAAACGCAACTTGTCTTTATTGGCTGCTATGCCTGCGAATACACTCGGCAGGTGTACCCTGAAATACGCAAGCTGGTGGATCAATATGAGCCTGAATTTTATTTTGGTGAATATCCCACCAAGCTCAAGACCGATTACCTGTCGAAAGTGGGTTACTGCGTTTATAACCAGGACCCCGAGAAGTATTGGCCGCTGAACGATGCCCTGTTCGCCCAGGATATTGCCTTGCTCGAGGATCCGGTCGCTACTGATAAGATTCTGGCTGATCTCGAGTTGGACCCGGCAATCATTGACAATTGTGCCTATCAGCAGGCCACTGAAGACGCCGTACAGAAACTGTATTCGGAGATCCAGAAGACGAACTTCTATGGCACACCGACCATGTTTATTAATAGTGAGCCAGTTGTAGGGCCAAAACCCTACCGAGTCTACGCCATTCAGTTGGAAGGCTTTTTCTACTGGCTGAAGTAGTTGATATTGAATCCCACAAGCCCCGACCCCACGGTTGGGGCTTTTTCATGTCTAATGAGATTCAAACATGCGTATGCTATAATCACCTTCTGAAATCAGTCTTTGTGTCAAAATGAGGTGAGCATGGTTCTCCAATCCATCGTGCGGGTGTTCGGGGGTGATCCCAACAAGCGCGAGATCGAAAAAATTTCCCTGATCGTCGATGAAATCAACGGTCTTGAAGAAGAATACGAAGCTTTAAGTATTGAGGCTTTGCGTGGTAAAACTGCTGAATTTCGGCAACGTTTGAAAGAGGGTGAAACTCTTGATGATCTGCTGCCTGAGGCTTTCGCGGTGGTGAGGGAAGCCAGCAAGCGCACGATCGGCTTGCGACATTACGATGTACAGATGATCGGCGGTATCGTGCTGCATCAGGGCAGGATCGCTGAAATGCGCACCGGCGAGGGCAAGACACTTGTCGCCACTCTGCCAGTCTACCTGAACGCGTTGACCTCCAAAGGAGTCCATCTGGTAACGGTCAACGATTACCTGGCTCGCCGCGACGCGCGTTGGATGACTCCGATCTATCAAACCCTGGGGTTAACCGTAGGCGTGTTGCAGGCTGCTGATCGCACCGAGAACGGGCGCAAGGCGTTTATTGTTGATTTGGAACGAAGTAACGCGCGTGAAGACCTGGATCAATTACAGATGGTGGATCGCGCTGAAGCATACAAGTGTGATATTGTCTACGGAACCAACAGCGAATTTGGTTTCGATTATCTGCGTGACAATCTGACCATGTCTCTGGAAGAGCGCGTGCAGCGCGGTCATTACTTTGCCATCGTTGATGAGGTTGATAATATCCTGATCGATGAAGCCCGAACTCCGTTGATTATCTCCGGACCGGCTTCGGACGATACCGAATGGTACGTGAGGATGGCCCAGGTGGTACGCCAGTTGCGCCCTGAAGATTACGAAGTGAACGAAAAAGACCATCAGGTATCTCTCACCGAGGTGGGTGAAGTCCATGTGGAAGAAATCGTTGGGCAGACACTACGTGATCCGGACCGCCCGGAAGACATCACCCCTGAACAGGCACGCCTGCTGGGTTATCTGGAGCAGGCTCTGCGCGCCCAACACCTTTACCGCCGCAACAAAGATTATATCGTGCAGGGCGGCAAGGTGATCATTGTCGATGAATTCACCGGACGTCTGATGCCCGGACGGCGCTGGTCTGAAGGCCTACATCAGGCGGTGGAAGCCAAGGAAAACGTCAATATCGAACCAGAGAATGTTACTTACGCGACAATCACTATCCAGAACTACTTCCGCATGTACGAGAAGCTGGGCGGTATGACGGGCACCGCGCTCACCGAGGCTGAAGAGTTTAACAAAATCTACAAACTCGGAGTGCTACCTATCCCGATGAACCTTGAATACGTGGCTGAGAAGAATAATTCCTCTTTGATCTTCAAAGAGACCAAGGACGCGAAAAATTATCCAGTTCAATACTATCTTCGACGAGATGATCCCGACGGCAAACCGGTGTTCTGGCGCAGGCAAGATTTCCCTGACCTGGTGTATCGAACCGAGGAAGGTAAACTGCGCGCGATCACGCGCGAGATCATTCATAATTACGTCATCGGACGGCCGCAACTGGTGGGTACGACCTCAGTGGAACATTCCGAGCGACTGTCACTGCGGTTGGGAGCCGAACCTCTACGCCGGTTGGTACAGGTAATGCTGGTGCGCGACGCCTGGATCGAAAAAAACAACGTGTCCCCCGAGTTGGAGATCAAGGAACTGGCTTCGTTTAACCGTCCGCTCAACGAGATCAACACCAATGAACTACGACAATTCTCGCGCCAGGCAGGTCTGATCTCGATCAACCCAGAGGATTCTGAGAATATCGCCCGCACGCTCAAGATTCTTGAGCTAAGCGATACTGATCTTCCGCGTCTTTCCACAGTGCTGCAGGGTGGTATTCCACACCAGGTGTTGAACGCGCGCAAACATGACGAGGAATCGCAGATCATTGCCCGTGCTGGAGCTTTTGGCGCGGTCACCATCGCTACCAATATGGCAGGTCGTGGCGTGGACATCAAGCTCGGCGGCGAATTAAGCGAGGAAGTAATCGCGGATGTGATCCGCGTGCTCGAAAGCGCCAATGTTGAAAATCCGTACGATATGACGAACGCGGAACGGCGCAAGGCGCTACAGGGGTTGAGTGCTGACCAGTATGGAATTTATGAAGAAGCTGTTAATACCTTCTTGAAATACTTTACCGACATGGAAAAGGTTCGTGAACTGGGCGGTCTGCACGTGATTGGATCTGAACGCCACGAAGCGCGCCGTATCGACAACCAGTTGCGAGGCCGTGCCGCGCGTCAGGGTGATCCAGGCTCTTCACGCTTCTACCTGTCGTTGGAAGATGAATTGATGAGGCTGTTCGGTGGCGTTCAGATGGAAAATGTGATGAACCGATTGCGTGTGGACCTTAGCATGCCCATCGAGAGCGGTCTCCTTGGGCGCATGGTGGAACAGGCACAGGAGCGCGTTGAAGGGAATAACTTTGACGTCCGCAAGCATTTGTTGGAATACGACGATGTACTGAACGCGCAGCGTAAACGAATCTATGGCGAACGCGACCGCGCTTTACAGAAAGAAGACCTGCACGAAGATGTGGTTGATATTTTGCGGGTTGAGCTGCAGGAACGTATTCCCACAGCGCTGAAAGATGAAGAAGGTCCGTGGAAATTGCTGGCTTTTCTTGAGGAAGTACAACCCTCGATGTCTTTCGAACAGGAAAAAACGCGGGTTCCCTCCTATTCGGTTTACCTGGTGATGAATGAGCTTAAGGAACGCTTCGAGAAGAGCGGCGCGAAGTCATTAAAAGAGATCGTGCTTGACCTGGCAAAAGAGACCATCGCAGCCGAGAATGAGCATATCCTGTCCACGTCTAAGATTCAACTCGAAAAGACGCACAGCTCCATGGAGCAGGTGCTGGATGAGCGATTGGATACCCTCGACACCTTTTTCGAAGGGCTCGAATCGGGCGACGAAGGCGAGAACCAGCAGCGCCGACGACCCCAGGAAATGCTGGATGAACTATCGGGTTTAGTGCGAACACAATTGCGCCTTTCGAGTGATGAACTGCGCCGCCTTCCCGAGGCGGACAGCGACGTCAAGGAAAAGCTGGCTGACCAGATCACCAGTGGGTTGATGGGATTGGCGCTGACCCGCGTCATCGGGGCCTTTGAACGCCGACTGGACGACAGCCTGGAGATGCGCCCGGCGCAAATGATGGAGCTTGGTTGGGGCGAGGTCGAGGATACCTTGATGGACGCTCTCAAGACAAGCCTTGATAAGCGGTTGGAATCATTGGTCTCAGCGCAGGGGCAGATTAGCCAGAACCTCGATGCCACACTGGCCCATATTGACGAGAGCGACCTGAGCGAAGACGACCTGGTGGAATTACTGATGAACATTTCGTTGGGCAACCGCCTGGCCATCGATCCAAAAACCCATCAGCGTGTAACGCGCAAGGTTTTAATCTTGAATTACATCTACCTGGCCGCACAGATGATCCAGGGAGTGTCGGACAAGGAAATCACCGAAGACATCATCGACCATCTAGAAAACGCGCGCGACCGGTTGGAAGTGGTGTGGGGCAAGATGGAATTCGAACGGTTCCGCCTGGCGGGCTTGCCGCTCTCTCAACTGGATGACAAGGTCAAACAGGCACTGCGGGAAAAGCTTGGCGAAGAGAAGGTGGCTGCCATTGCCAACAGCAAGGTAGACGACCTGAGCGAAGAGGATGCCGAGGCGCTGGCCGCGGTTCTGGGTTGGCGAGTACAGAACGGCATCTACCGGCACATCCTGGTGAGCGTGATCTCGGAACTTTGGGTGGATTACCTGACAAAGGTAGACGCTTTACGTGTTTCCATTGGACTCGAGGCCTTTGCCCAGCGCGATCCGCTGGTGCAGTACAAGAGCAAGGCTGCCGAATACTTCAAAGAGCTGTTAAGCGATATCCGCATTGGCGTGATCAACCGTATGTACCGTTATCAGCCGCGCCGGGCGGGCGTGCAAGCGACAGCCGAACAGAAACGCATCCCGTCACAGACAGCCACGGCTGCGCAGCAACAACCTACGCAAAGCGGCGATGGGAAGAAGAAACGCAAGAGACATTAGAGAGCGACATGCGGATTAAGCCTTTCGCGCTGGAACGATATTTTGCGAAATACGAGTTCAACGTCCGTTACCTTCTGTGTGGCTCGGACTGTGAATCCGTTACGGTGGATGACCTTTTAAAGCTCGAACCTGATGCTGAAGCGCGGATGCACTCGCTGAGGCTTGGGTATACAGAATCTAGCGGCGCGCCAGCGCTGAGAGAAGCCATCTGCGGCATTTATCAAAACATCACTCCGGGCGAGGTGTTGGTCCACAGCGGCGCCGAGGAAGCCATCTTCAACTTCATGCACGCTAACCTCAACGCGGGCGATCATATTATTGTGCATTGGCCGTGTTACCAGTCCCTGTACGAGGTGGCAGCCAGTATCGGTTGCGAGGTGACGAACTGGGTGGCACGCGAAGCGAACAGCTGGCGGCTCGATTTGGATGAGCTAAAGACAGCGCTCAAACCCAACACCAAAGCTGTGGTGATTAACACACCGAACAACCCCACTGGTTTTTTAATGTCAAGAGAAGATTTTGTTGAAATCAACCGCCTGTCTGAACAAAAAGGGTTCTGGCTTTTCTCGGATGAAGTCTACCGCGAGTCGGAATACAATTCAGAATCACGGCTACCCGCTGCCTGTGACGTGAACCCGATGGCAGTGTCGCTGGGGGTGGTTTCCAAGACATACGGTTTACCGGGATTACGCATTGGTTGGATCGCCACGAAGAACCGCGAAGCGTATGACCGAATGGCGGTGATGAAGGATTACACCACCATCTGTAGCAGCGCGCCCAGTGAATTGCTGGCTGAGGTGGCGTTGCGTCACCGCGACGTGCTTGTGGAACGAAACCGGCAAATCCTCGCTGAAAACCTGCGGCTCCTGGATGATTTCTTTGCCAGGCACAGCGAACTTTTCTCATGGGTACGTCCGCGGGCTGGTTCGATCGCCTTTCCGCGTCTACTAAACGGGGAAATCGAAGAATTCTGTCACAACCTGGTGACGGAAAGTGGCGTGTTGTTGCTGCCGGGAACACTCTTTGGTGATCGGGGCAATCACTTCAGGATCGGTTTTGGCCGCCGCAATATGCCCGAGGCGTTGGCGCACCTGGAAGATTTTCTGCCATAGGAACGCAAGGTGTTTTTACCCTTGACGATTTGCTTAAATCGCCAGTGAAAATCGCATAAAAAATTGTTTAATAAGGTATAATTTATCTTTCGAGGCTCATAGCCCAATCGGGTTAAAGGAGGGTTCGATTCCTTTGTAGTGAGCTATATCTTATCCGTCGGAGTGCATAAGACGTATGGACAATCAAGACGCCAATCTCGAACAGGGGAATTCTTTCGAGAATAATCAGCAAGAAAACAATGACATGGCTTCACTGCTGGATGCGGCAAGCACTGAGATCGAATTCCCTGTGCAGGGTGAAATTCGCAAGGGTGTTATTGCCAGCATGACCCCGGGGCAAATCCTGGTCAGCGTTGGAGCAAAATCTGAAGGTGTGATCAGCGGTAAAGAGTACGAATTGATTCCGCCTGCCGAACTCACCGAGTTGAAGATCGGACAGGAAATCCCTGTCTATGTGATCAATCCGGAAGATCAAAACGGTAACCTGGTATTGTCCTTCGTCCGTGCTCGTGAAGAACAGGGTTGGAAAGTTGTCGAAGATATGCTGGCGAGCAAGTCGAGCTACCATTCCAGCATCATCGGCTTCAATAAGGGTGGTCTGATCGTCCCAGTCGGTGGACTGCGTGGCTTCGTTCCGGCGTCACAGATCAGCCTGGGCCGCCGCTCTGATATGACCGGCGATACTCCCGAACAACGCTGGAGCAAGATGATCGGGCAGGAAATCGATGTTTGCGTCATCGAGATTGACCGCGAACGCCGCCGCCTGATTCTCTCTGAACGCCAGGCGAGCTCCGAAACCCGAGAATCCGTGAAGGAACGCGTGATCGATGAACTGAATGAAGGCGATGTCCGCACCGGTCGTGTCACTAGCCTGGCTGAATTCGGCGCCTTTGTCAACATCAATGGAGCGGATGGACTCGTCCACCTCTCCGAGATTTCCTGGGACCATATCGCTCATCCCAGCGAAGCCCTCAAAGTGGGTCAGGAAGTGAAAGTCAAGGTTATCAGCATCGACCGCGCCAAGAAACGCATCGGCCTGTCGATCCGCCAACTGGTCTCCGATCCGTGGGATCAAAAAGCCGCTAATTTCCAGGTGGGTCAGCTTGTTGAAGGTACCATTACACGATTGACCAAGTTCGGTGCTTTCGCGCGCCTGACTGACGACGTGGAAGGCTTGATCCACATCTCCGAGATCAGCGAAAAACGCATCGAGCATCCGAAGGAAGTCCTTAAAGAGGGCGAGACAGTCACCCTTCGTATCATCAAGATCGACCCGGGTAACCACCGCATTGGCTTGAGTCTGCGTCGCGTGGATTCGATGGCCTATGCCGATATGGACTGGCAGAGCCTGGCTGACGAAATCCTGAGCGAAGACAGTGAAGAAAAACCCGCCGAAAAGAAAGCCGGCAAGGGAAAGCAAGACGAAGCAAAAGCTGAGTAATCAATTTCAAATGAGAAGCGCACCGGGAACGGTGCGCTCTTTTTTAGGCGACCCAAATGACTTATTTCATCGATGCTCATGAAGACATGGCGTGTAGCGCCCTGACATTCAACCGCGATCTTTGCATTTCAGCTCAAGAAACCCGTAATAAGGAAAAAGGCACGAAAATCCCGGTTTGGGGGCACGGCGATACCACCCTTGGCTGGCCGGACTATCAACGCGGTAAAGTGGGGCTGGTGTTTGCCACAATTTTCACCGCTCCAGAGAAATTCAGAGACGGTGACTGGGATCTGGTGTGCTTCAAAGATTCCAGCGAAGCGGAGAAGCTGATGCACCAGCAGGTGGATTATTACCACCGCCTGTGTGAAGATCATCCCGACAAGTTCCAACTGGTTATCAATCAACATGACCTGAAACGTGTGCTTGAACCATGGGAGAAACAACTTCCCGACGAGCACCCGGTGGGGTTGGTGATGCTGATGGAGGGCGCGGATGGCTTGAGCACTCCGGGGAAGTTGGAAGAATTCCACGAGCGCGGATTGCGCATGGTTGGGCCTGCCTGGGGCGGCACCCGTTATTTTGGCGGCACTCGCGAGGATGTAGAGTTCAGCAAAGAGTCGCTTCAACTTTTGGACGCGATCTCGTCACTGGAAATGCCACTCGACCTTAGCCACATGCGCGAAAGCGGGGCACTGGCAGCGATGGATCATTTCGATGGGCCGGTATTCGCCAGCCATGCAAACGCCCTGGCACTACTCAAGGGCAGTGAAAGTCCACGTCATTTTACCGACACGACCATCCGACGGGTGTTTGAGCGTGGGGGCGTGATCGGCGTGGTGTTATTCAACATGTTTTTATCCACAGAGTGGAATTTTGGTTCGGCGCGTGAGTTGGTTACCCTCAAGACCGTGGCAGAACAGATCGATTATTATTGCCAGTTAAGCGGTTCGTCGAAACAGGTGGCGATTGGCTCCGATTTCGATGGTGGTTTTGGATATCCGAATATCCCAATGGAGCTTGACACCATCGCTGACGTCCAAAAACTGGGTGACGTTCTCAAAGAAATGGGTTATACTGCTGAAGACGTGGAAAATATCTTTCATCGAAATTGGAAAAATCATCTGGAGAAATCGCTCCCGGCATGAAACCAAAAGAGCCCGAAACCAAAATTGAAACCACACTTGAAGATAAATTAAGCGAACTCCCTCCCTATCCAAAGGCGCGGATCAGATTCGCGCTCTATGGAGTGATAGCCGGACTCGCGTTTTTTTTACTGGGAGCCAAACCTGAATTGTTTGGGTTAGATCGTAGTCCGGTGGTTGGTTTTATCCAGTTATTGGTTATGATTTTTGGTTTGGGAATCATATGTCTGGCAGGGTATCAGGCTGTGCACGCGCTCTGGCGCAGACAGACGCCTAGTATCACAGCTGATTTTGGCATGCGTATCCTCAGCACAGGGTACGTGATCACTATCTTTTGCGCCATGGCTGATGTGTTCGGAATCGGTTCACATCCATTGCCTGGTGTGCCGGTGTTTGGGGTATGGCAGGCCAGGGGCATGGAAATTGGTCTTGGCATCATAGCCATGGGTTTTGTGATGATGTTTCCCTACCCATCGAAGAAAAGCTGATCTACAATCCCATCACTTTCAACATATCATCATCGGTATCGAATTTGAATTCGGGCAGGTTTCTGGCCCGCGCGATTTCATTCTCGGCACTTTTAAGTTTTTGTAAATCTGCAGTATTCACATAGCGATATCCGACTTCGCGCAATTTTATTTCAAGGAGATCGAAATTGAGAGCAGCGGTCAAAGGGATATCTGCCAGATATTGGAGAACCGCGTTGGCAGCAGCGGCACCGTCCTTTCGGGCGATGCCCACCATACCGGTGCTTGCCTGACGTGACCATCCCGCCAAGAAAATTGCTCCCGGTTTAGAAAGGTCCTGACCCGCAGATTCGTATGAAATTCCATTAATTGGGTATCTCGGCTCACTGGATTTTATGAATTCGTTCCCTTGTACAGGCAATCCGAGCTGGTCGTCCACCCGGTCACCAATGGCAAATATGATCCCATCCGCGTCCATTACAATCTTCCGACCGGTACCGACCGCGCGAGTGGTGCCATTGAGTAATTCAAGATTGTTTTCTTCAAACTCGACCGCGCTCAGGTTTTTGCCATCGTTGCCAAGCATGCGGAGGGGAGAATAGAGAAAACGCATCTTCCAGACAGGGTGAGAAATATGCTCCGTCACAGCCGCAAGGGTTTCGTGGATTTCCGCCACCGATTTCTGAGGATCTTGAGCGACGGCTTTCATTGCTGGCGAAACGCGGGCAATCTCTTTATCAAAATCGTCAACATCAAGGGCGACCGCCACTGGTTCCAGTTCGCGACGATCAAATTTGACCTCGGCAGGCCCACGGCGGGCGATGGTGGTGATTTCTTCTACTTCAGAGCGGGTAATCAAGAAACGCACGATATCGGTCATTACGTTGCCAACGCCAACAACGAGCATCTTTTTCCCCAATTTGATGGGCATGGAGGCGAAAGGCGGCATGTGATTGTAGTAGAAGACCAGGGTCTTAGCGTGATACACGCCACAAAGATCCTCACCGGGTAATCCCAGCCATTTGGTGCCCTGGGCACCACTGGTCACAAGGATCGCGTCGAATCCTATTTGCTGGAGATCATTGAGGGAGAGAGGATATTTCGCACCGATGGTGACGTTGCCGTAGTAATGGATATGGTCACAATCAAGGATCTGATTGAATTGGGCGCGCAGGCCGTCTTTCAATCTCAATTTATCGGGGTAGATACCATATTCAGCCAGACCACCCGGTTTTATATTGCGGTTAAAGAGAGCCACATCAATGCCCTGCTGCGCCAGTTCACGCGCGGCAAATAATCCCGCAGGTCCAGCCCCAACGACCGCCACCATTGCCGATCTGTTTTGTGTTACCATTCAGCCTCCGGAGGTTCCGATTCGCATTCCCCAATATTTTCTGGTGTTGCTCGGTTCATTCATCTTTCTATTATATATGGATTTGCTTCTCGACAAAGAAGCGTTATGCTATAGTTAAAAAGCAGGATCACATTCAATTACCGGAGAAAAAGCATGGCAGATGAGTTCCGCCAGGAGAAATTAAAGAACGGGTTATTGGTAAATATCAAAGAAATTCACTCGGCACCGATCATCAGCCACTGGCTGTGGTATCGAGTGGGTTCGCGAAACGAAGTTCAGGGAAAAACCGGCCTTTCCCACTGGGTGGAACATATGCAGTTCAAAGGGACGCCAAAATTTCCACCTGGCTTGCTCGACCGAGCCATCTCACGAGACGGTGGTTTTTGGAACGCGTTCACTTTTCTGGATTGGACCACGTTTTTCGAAACCATGCCGGCGGAGAAGATTGAACTGGCCTTCGAGCTTGAAGCCGACCGGATGGTAAACAGCATCTATGATGCCGGTGAAGTAGATTCTGAACGCACGGTGATTATCTCTGAGCGCCAGGGCAATGAAAACGATCCACACTTCAAACTGGACGAGCAAATCCAACTGGCAGCATTTTCCACGCATCCCTACCGGAATGAGGTACTAGGCAGTATCAAAGATTTGCAAGCGATCCAGCGGGACGATCTTTACCAGCATTACCGATCGCATTATTGCCCTTCAAACGCTGTGCTGGCGATTGCTGGTGATTTTGATAGCGATAAGATTTTGGCGCTGGCTGAAAAGTATTACGGCGACATCCCGGCAGGAAGCCCTCAAATTCACCAACCCGAACAAGATGAGACGTTGAATGAGGAAAAACGAGTGGAAGTCAAAGGCCCGGGAGAGACCACTTATCTGCAAATCGCCTACCGCGCACCAGCAGCTGCCGAGGATGATTTTTTTGTGGTATCTGTATTGGACAGCCTGCTTTCGGGACCAAGTGGGCTCAATATGTTCGGCGGTGGGGGCATTTCGAATAAAACCAGCCGTCTTTATCGGGAATTGGTCGAAAAGGAATACGCCATCAGTGTATTCGGAGGGTTGCAGGCGACAATTGATCCGTATTTATACAATATTCATGTTACAGTTCGCCCAGACCGTAAACCCGAGGCTGTGCTCAAGCAAATCGACCGAGAAATCGAGAAATTGCAGAAAAAACCAGTTTCTCAAACTGAAATTGATCGCGCCATCAAACAGGCCCGAGCAATGTTTGCTTATGGGTCGGAAAATATTACCAACCAGGCATTCTGGCTAGGATATTCCGAAATGTTCGATGGCTACGATTGGTTCAAGCAATACATGGACCGTCTGAATCAGGTGACTCCGACGCAGGTGCAGGAAGCCGCTCAAAAATATTACTTGCCTGAAAGACGTGTTGTGGGAGTGTATTTCCCAGAGGAGGCGTAATATGGCGCGGTTGGATGAGCTAAAAAATATGAATTCATTACCCGGACCGAAGGACATCTTTCGTAAAACACTGGCGAACGGTATCACGATTTTAACGCGCAGCAACTTTAATAGCCCATCAGTGGTCGTTTCCGGATATGTGGCCGCCGGTAGTGCCCTGGACCCGGTGGATAAACTTGGATTGGCAAACTTTACTGCGGCAGCGTTGATGCGTGGAACGCGAAGCCACTCGTTTCAGGAAATATTCAATGAACTTGAATCGGTGGGCGCCAGTCTTGGGTTTGGCGCGAGCGTACATAACACAAGTTTCAGCGGACGTTCCCTCAGCGAAGACCTACCCCTGCTCGTGAAACTTCTGGCTGATTGCCTGCGTAATCCGGTTTTTCCACAAGACTATTTCAATCGGTTGAAAACACAATTGCTTACATCGCTGGCAATTCGCGCGCAGGAAACCTCAGAAATGGCCGCGCTGAATTTTGATAAACTCCTGTTCGGGAATCATCCCTACGGTATTCCAGAAGACGGGTATACCGAGACCATCGAGAAGATCAAACGGACAGATCTGGTTGATTTCCACAAAAAGTATTACCGACCGCAGGGAATGGTCATCGTAATCGTTGGCGCTGTTTACACCCAGCAGGTTTTCGAGATCATCGAATCCGAGCTGGGAAGCTGGCAAAATGACGAACCGGAACCACAGTTCACCTTTCCGATGATACAGGTTCCCTCAAAGACCACCCGACAACATATCGAATTGGCGGGCAAGAGCCAGACCGACCTGGTGATGGGGACGGTTGGCCCAAAACGCAGTTCGCCTGACTTTCTACCTGCTTCGTTGGGTAATAGCGTACTCGGGCAGTTTGGCATGATGGGACGCATCGGTGAAGTCGTCCGTGAGAAGGCCGGCCTCGCGTACGATGCCTCCACCAGCCTGAACGCGTGGATCGAAGGCGGGTCGTGGGAAGTAACGGCGGGTGTCAACCCGACCAATCTCGATAAAGCCATAGACCTCATCATCCGAGAACTGAAACGATTTATTAAGGAACCGGTCACCGAGGAAGAGTTGTCTGATAGCCAGGCTAATTACATCGGACGTCTGCCACTTACCCTTGAATCCAACGCGGGCGTGGCCGGAACGATCCTCAACATGGAACGGTTCGAACTGGGTCTGGATTATCTACAACGTTACAACTCCTTGGTCAACCAGGTGACACCAGAAAGCGTGCTCGAGACCGCACGGAAGTACATCAATCCTGATAAACTGGTGATCGTCAGCTCAGGGACGACACATACAACGGAGGCTTGATTGTCGCTGATCGTCTGTGGTGTCGACCTGGTGGATATTCACCGTTTTTCCACGCTTGACCCGGCTATTCGGCAACGCTTCATCCGAAGGGTGTTCACCAAAGCAGAGATCGATTTGTGTGGTGACCGAGATGACCACCTGGCAGGGCGTTTTGCCGTAAAAGAAGCGGTTGCCAAGGCATTGGGTTGCGGAATTGGGTTGATCGGCTGGCAGGACGTCGAAACACTGGCAAACGAGCAAAATGCTCCAGAATTAATCCTGCATGGTCAGGCCAAGGTGAAAGCCAGCGAAAAAGGCCTTCACCAATGGTCGGTGTCTATCTCACATACACGTGAACTGGCAACCGCTTTTGTGGTTGCGAGCAAAGGCTCAGAGCAAGGAAATTTCGATTAACCCATGCGTATTTTATCGGTAAGCGATGTTGAGATCGGGTTCATCTACAGCCCTATGATCGTGGAAAAATTCCAATCCACCGATCTGGTGATCAGTTGCGGCGACCTGCCGTATTACTACCTGGAATACATTCTTACAACACTCAATGTGCCACTGTATTACGTGCGCGGCAATCATGCCAGCCGGGTGGAGATCACCACAGGAGGAGAAAGAACTTATCCTTGGGGGGCTGTGAACCTGCATCAGCGCGTGGTGGAAGATGATACCGGGCTGTTACTGGCAGGGCTAGAGGGGTGTCTTCGCTACAATAATGGTCCTTATCAGTATTCCCAGGGTGAGTTCTGGATGAAGGTCTTTCGACTGGTTCCGGGGTTATTAATCAATAAACTGAAAGCCGGGCGCTACCTGGATATTTTTGTCACGCACGCGCCACCCTGGAAGATCCACGACGCGGACGACCTGCCGCACCGGGGCATCAAGGCGTACCGCTGGTTGATCGACGTGTTCAAACCGGCTATCAACTTACATGGTCACATCCATGTGTACCGGCAAGATACCGTCACAGAAACGCGGGTCAGTGAAACCCGGGTGATTAATACCTATGGGTACCGCGAATTTGATTTCGCTACCCCTGCCAGACGTACCTGGCAGAGGAAAAAGTAAAGGATTTCTTATGGACGAAAACGAAAACAATCGAGAGATGAAGAAAGCCATCTGGATGGCTGCTCGCGACGATTTTGGGCACGCTTACCGAAAAGGCTTTTTTAGAGCCATTATCGCGGCAATCCAGAGCGTCAACAATGATCTGATTCCCTACGACGAAGTGCGTAAGCGCATCCCGATGCGCGGGCAGCATTACCTGGGCTTGCAGCAGATCGAGACTGAAAAAATCGTTGGTTCGGTTAGCCGCTTCAATGACTTTGACCGGGCATTCCTGCCGCGCCAAACGCACACCCGTTCACGCTGGGAAAGCATCGACCGGGCGTACTTTGAGGATGTGATCCTGCCGCCTATCGACGTCTATAAGATTGGTGATGTTTATTTCGTCAAAGATGGCAACCATCGGGTTTCGGTGGCGCGTGAGCGCGGCCAGGCTTTTATGGACGCGTATGTCATCGAAATGGACATCCCGGGCACGCTAGATAAGAGCCTCAACCTGGATAACCTTGTGATGGTCCAGGAATATGCTGAATTTCTCAATGTGACGAAGCTGGATGAATTGTATCCGGATCACGACTTCAGATTCTCAATTCCTGGACAGTATGATAAAGTATTACAGCATATTTCTGTGCACCAATGGTTCATGGGAGAGGAACAAAAACACCCGATCGATTACACAGACGCGGTCAGGGGGTGGTATTCTGATCTGTACAGACCGTTGGTGAAGATTATCCGCAAACAAAAGATCCTGGAGAATTTCCCGGGACGAACCGAGATGGACCTTTACCTGTGGATCATGGAACACCGATGGTACCTGGGGGAGGAACGTCACCGCCCCATCAGTTTGGAAACGGCAGCGATGAATTTTTCGGAAAAATTTTCCAGACGGAGGGTGAGGCATTTGAGCCAAATCTTCAAGTGGCTGTTTCGCAAGCGAAATAAAAAGCGTCCGGACTGATCCGGACGTTACTTTACCAGCACAGAAAGACAAATCAGGCGCCCGCCTTGATGCCAAGCCAGAGGTGGTTGGGTAATACCATTTGGTTACTCTGTACCTCGATGCCGATTGCGCGTTGTTTCTTTTCGCCAATCATGCTGGGATGCACATAACACAGGTCGGGTTTCTGGCCATACTTATTCTGATAATATTCAGTGGCCCGTTGAATTTTAGTCACCAGATCCACCTTGGGGTCGTTGTCAAACCAGAGCATGCCTGTGTTCATTGATTTTCTCCTGATATAACGTTCTTTCTAGATTAGTGCAATTTTCAGACCAGCTTTATTAGTTCTTATGTTCTATAATCATTATAGAACGTACGTTCGTGTTTGTCAAGTACTTTTTGTATTTATGTGCATTTATGCAATAAACGGGCCAACCCAGCCATAATTTGCACCCGGCATGGATTTTTTTTGCGTTTTAGTGTATCCTATACTTTGATTTCATTTACTATTCCAGAAGTACCAAACACAACACGATTCATCTGGAGGCCCCATGATTAAAGATATTCTGAAAGATGCAGAGAATCGCATGAAGAGCGCCATCGCTTCGCTGGAAGAGGACCTCGGCGGTATCCGAACCGGACGAGCCAATCCGGGACTGGTTGAAAAATTACCGGTCGAGTATTACGGCGCTGAAACACCATTGCAGCAGTTGGCAAGCATCAGCGTTCCCGAAGCCCGCGCGCTTTTGATTCGCCCGTTCGACCCAACCACGTTAAAAGCCATTGAAAAAGCAATCCTCGCATCGGAACTTGGTCTGACCCCCAATAACGACGGCAAGGTGATCCGCTTGAACCTGCCCGCGTTGACCGAAGAGCGCCGCCGTGATCTGGTTAAGGTCGTGCATAATCGTCTGGAAGAGAGTCGGATAGCGATACGGAACATTCGCCGTGATTCATTGAAAGATATGCGCGATTTTGAAAAAGAAAAAATGATCTCTGAAGATGACCTTAAGGTCGGTGAAGAAGAGATCCAAAAGTTGACCGACAAGTACATCGAAGATGTTGACAAGGTTGGTGAACACAAAGAAAAGGAGATCATGGAGGTCTAGGCCTTCAGGTCGAAGACTTATGTCTGAAGAAATCATAAAAATTCCCACCCATGTTGCGATCATCATGGACGGAAACGGCCGCTGGGCGAAAGCCCGCGGCTTGACGCGTCTTGAGGGGCATAAGGCAGGGACAGAAAACTTGCGTGGGATCATTCGTGCATGCGTGGATTTTGGGATCAAATACCTGACGGTCTACGCATTTTCCACCGAAAATTGGACAAGACCCTCGGACGAAGTGAACGGTTTGATGCTGCTACTGGAATCGGTGGTGGAGAATGAACTGGCTGAATTGCACCGAGAGGGGGTACAGATCCGTCACATTGGCCGTCTGGAGGCCCTGCCAAAAGGCCTGGGTGAAAAGGTAAAGAATGCCATCGAGATCACGAAGAACAATCAGCGTTTGATCCTCTACATTGCCTGGAATTATGGTGGCAGGGATGAAATCGTTTATGCCGTGCAAAAAATCATCGAGGCGGGGATTCCGGCGAATGAAGTAACCGAGGAAACGATCACCAACCATCTATTCACTCAGAAATGCCCTGACCCCGATCTGATAATCCGCACTTCAGGAGAATGCCGCACCAGTAATTTCTTGATCTGGCAGGGGATCTATTCGGAATGGGTGTTCACCCCGGTACTCTGGCCCGATTTCAACAAAAAAGAATTACGAAAAGCCCTCATAGAATACGGTAGCCGCGAGCGCCGTTTCGGAAAAGTCTGATGTGACAAAGATCATCTCCGATAAATCATTAAAGAAACGGTTGATTGTTGCTGCTATCTTGATACCGTTGATCAGCTTCTTTATCATCATCGGTGGTTTGTCGTTCAATATTTTTGTTTGTTTTGCGTTATCCCTCGGTGTTTGGGAATTCTGGCGTATGTTCCGGGGAGCAGGATACGAGCCATCGTTATTTATCATGGTCGCGGCTACGGTCAGTATTGTCTTTTTGCGTACTCTCCCTCTGGCCGAATATATGGGGTTATGGCTTTCGCTGCTGGTGCTGTTCTCATTGGGCGACGCAGTGAGGCAGCAGGCAATAAATGTGCCGAACGCCTCGTTCAATTTCGCGATCACCGTTAGCGGCGCGCTTTACGTGGGCTGGCTGGGTAGTTATCTAATTTTGCTGCGCAACCTGCAGCAACCGCAGGGGTTGATCTGGACTCTCGTAGTTATATTTTCCGCGGCTATGACCGACACCGGTGGGTATTTATTTGGCAGTCTCTTCGGCAAGCACAAAATCGCGCCTTCCATCAGCCCCAAGAAATCATGGGAGGGATACTTCGGTGGGATTCTCTTCGGCGGACTGTTCACCTGGCTGGCGACCGTCATTTTGCATATCTACTTCCCAGAGATTATCGGGATCCACGGATTGATCATTGGAACGGTACTATCCATTTTTGTTCCTTTTGGTGACCTGGCGGAGAGCATGTTCAAACGCCAGTTTCAGATTAAGGATACCAGCCATATCCTGCCCGGGCACGGCGGCATCCTCGACCGCATTGATTCTTCGCTTTGGGCGATCGTGATCGGATATTACCTGATTCTCATCCTTATTTGAACTTCCGGAAAATCCAATTAAAAGGAGCTTCCTGAAATGTCAGAAAACCAACCCACACGCAACCTGGCCTTGGACCTGGTACGCGTTACCGAGGCGGCAGCACTGGCAGCCGGCCGGTACATGGGACGGGGGAATAAGAATGAAGCGGACGGCGCGGCAGTATCAGCGATGCGTTTGCTGCTCAATCAGATCGAGATGGACGGCGAAATCGTAATCGGAGAAGGTGAGAAAGACCAGGCGCCCATGCTTTACAACGGCGAACACCTGGGAACCGGTAAATCCCCCCACATGGACATCGCGGTGGATCCTGTGGATGGCACACGTCCGCTGGCTCTGGGCCTGCCAAACTCAATCGCCACGGTGGCCATGGGCCCGCATGGAGCGTTTTTCAACCCTGGCCCTTTTCTTTACATGCAAAAAATCGCGGTTGGACCCGAAGCGAGCGGCGTGATCGACATCGAAGCGCCGGTGAAAACCAACCTAGAAAAGATTGCCCACGCCAAGGGGGAAGATGTGGAGAACCTGACGGTGGTCATCTTGGACCGGCCCAGGCACGAACAATTGATCCGCGAAGTACGCGAAGCCGGGGCGCGAATCAGTCTCATCCCCGACGGCGACGTTGCCGGTGCGTTGATGACCTCCATTCCCGGAACAGGGATAGATGTATTGATGGGGGTGGGGGGTACGCCTGAGGGGGTGTTGGCAGCTGCCGCGCTGCGCTGCACTGGAGGAAACATTGTTGGCAAACTGTTTGCCCGCAACAAAGATGAATTGGATCGAGCCAAAGCTATGGGTATGGACACAAATCAGGTACTGACCATTAACGACCTTGTCTCCACCGACGACGTGTTCTTTGCCGCGACAGGAATTACCAAGGGATATCTGCTTGAAGGGGTTTCTTACTTCCCGGATGGCGCGAAAACCGACAGTTTGGTGATGCGTGGATTGACTGGGACTGTAAGGCGGATAACAGCCACTCACAGCTTGCGCAAGCTAGACCTGATCAGTTCGATCCAATATTAAAACGAAACGACCTCCGATAATTAGGAGGTCGTTTTCTGTAAGGGTTGATTACTTGATCTCGTAAGTCATGTAAGCAGTGACTGAGATGAGGATCTGTCCGGCAGAGACGGGGACATTATTGGAGTTCATCACTGCGCCACCTTTACCTTCGTAAATCGGAGACGACGAATTGCTAACCGAAACACTGATGGACTGAAGGGAACCAAGTTTTACACCCGCAGAGTTGGCCATGGATTCAGCCTGTTTCTTGGCGTCCTTGATGGCGATATCTTGAGCCTGGGCGATGGCAGCTTCCTTGTCTTGTACATCAAAGGTGATACCGTTGATGGTGTTGGCGCCGGAATTTACCACAGTGTCGAGCAAAGATCCCAGCGCGGTCAGATCACGAACAGTAACGTAGACGGTGTTATCCACAGCATAATAGGTACCAGAAATTTGTCCCATATTGTCGTAGGTGTTCATGGGATAGACGTTAAAGTTGGTCGTCTGAATATCCTTGGCATCCACACCCATGGATTGGAGCGCTTCTGAAACCTTTTGCGCCTGGGCGCTATTCTGGCTCATGGCAGTGCTGATATCGGTGGCTTCAGTGTGTACACCAATATTGATGTAAGCGATGTCAGGAGCGACATAGACTTCACCCAAACCGGAAGCGCTCAACGTTGGGATGATTGGTGAGGTGGTCACCTGGATGGGCGCGGAGGTTGAGCAAGCTGCCAACGAAGCAATCAAAAAGATGCCGGTTAAAATTAAGGTAATTGTACGTTTCATTACAGTCTCCTTGTTGAAATGTGTTTCATGTAGTTTAGACGCTTTTATTTGGAAAAAGTTCCAAAGGTAAAAAAACTCCCGGTTTCCAAAAGTGAACCGGGAGTTCGAAATGAAACAGCGGGAAAACTAGTACCACTCGATGACCAGGCTGCCAACCGCCTGATCCACGTTCAAATTGATGGTGTAGTCGCCTGAAAAATCGGAGGTAATCTCATCGCCGCTTCGGGAGAAACCATTATCCAATCGTACCGAGGTCAGCCCACCCGAATATTGAATTGTCACCTGCGCCCCTTTTGGAAAGCGCAGAATGGTCTCACCTACCGCGCCCTCAACCTTGCCAGTGACGTTCACTTTGGCCGGGAAGGTGATCACCGTTTGACCTACAGCCATCTGGCTATCCACTTCCTGCACCTGGGTATCCGAAAGATCCAACACCATACTGCCGACCCCCATTTCGGTATCGAGGAAGATGGTGTGAGTGGAATTGATCTTGAAAGCCCACGGCGATTGGTTCGATGAAGAAGAGTAAACTACCATAGCCGATGGCTTCAAAGAGAAGAAATCAGCCGCTTCTGATGGATGACTGTAGTTGGTAAGAAGGGTCATACTCCCAGGCAGGTATACTGTACCCGTGATCAGTTTATCCTCAGCCGCGTTTCCGGTGAGAAGCATTTCGCCCACCGGCTGCTGTAAGCTGATATTCGATGGTGTGGCGGACGCCAGCTTTTGCGAGACCGCTTCAGTTTTCATACCAGTGTTGAAAGGAGAGACCATTGAAAGCCAGAGGATGCCACCAACGAGTAAAAGCCCGAGCGCGACTCTGATAATAGTGCTCCAGAATATTCGTTGGTGCGCGAAAGCCACATCCAGACCCCAGGCGATAATCAGTACCGGCCAAAGGCGCCATAAAAGATTCCAGCCACCCCAGGCCAGGTAGCCCAGGTTACCCAGGATCAATACCGTACCCAGACCAATCCCCACCAGCGGACCAGCCCATCCGTCACGGCGGTACAAACCGTCCAAGCCACCAGCGATGAAGATCAATGGCCAGTAAGTGCGCAGCAGTTCCCAGGAGGTGGTGTTGATGTAGCAAAGATTGATTAAAAGCAGAAAAACACCAACAATCACCAGCAAAAGGGGAAAGAACAAACTTCTTGGTTTTCTAAACTCTTTTTTTTCGTCCATTTTCTACTCTCCACGCGTTCCACGAACAAGCAAGGCAACACCTGCCAGAAGGATGAGGGCAGCCCAGATGACGCTGCCGTTGATCTTGTCCAACCAGCTCAACCAACTAATGTTGAATTGTCTGAGTACCAGGAATGCGCCGCCGACTACCAGACCAATGCCGACAAGGCGAACCACGTTCTGATTGGGGGCGCTGACCGCACCGACAAAATCATCACGCATCATACCTGCACGATCTCTCAATTCTTCTTTGTTGAATTGATCACCTTGACCGAGCGGCGTGACATGCCCTTCAGGCGGCATAACGATCCACAGGATGAGATACAGGGGAATTCCAAATCCGCCAGCCACGGTTAAGACAACGAAAAAGAGACGGATCAAGGTTGGATCGATGTGGAAGTAAACCCCCAAACCTCCGCAAACGCCCCCCAGCATTTTGTTGCTGTTACTTCGATAAAGTTTGTTTTGCATAGGACCTCTCTATTTCTTCAAGAACGTGCGCGCGATCAGGTAAACACCAAAGATCACCAGAATGGCAGGCCAGATCAGACCCGCAAAAGATGCCATCATTTGGGACGAAAACAGCATGAAGCAGGTGCCAATGACACCGCAGACGCCAGCCGGAATCCAGGGCCATTTTTCGTTGCGCCCAACGGGCATAAGACCGATGATGCCAAAGGTAATAGCAATCCCCAAGAAGAGGATGGCGCTGACCGCCCATCCCCCCAGGCTGTCACCGACCCCGGCCACGAGCGCGAGGGTGAACAGCACGCCCATGGGGATCACCGCCCACCAATTCTCATGTTTCATCAACAGAACGATCAAAAATGCCAGACCAATTGAACCCAGGAAAATGCTGCCGCCAAAACGGTCGAAGAATTCTGGGAACAATGATCCGAAACAGATCAACACTGCCAAACCCAAAAGGGTCATGCCGGGGATGGCTGCCCACCAATTCTCGCGGCGCTGGAACATGACGAACAAAAACGCGGCCGCACCAAGGGCGAACAAGACACCGATGATCACGGCACCCAGGTGGATCTCCAACCCAAGCAACTGCTGCGCCAGGAACAATCCTCCGACTAGGATCAAACCCGCGCCGAAAAAAATACGTTTGGTCGAACTACTCATAATGTCCTCCAGATCAGTGAATTTCTACAGAAGCCGCGCCGGTTTCCACTTCCAGATCGACCTTATTGGTGGCAGTGTCATAATCAGCGGAACGATAAATGTCACCATTTTTAACGAAACGGGTGGTGTCGACATTGATGCCTGACAAGCCGCTCTTGACCTGGATATTGGCTGCCACACCCTGTGGAATGGTGATCTTAACTGACGCTGCACCGGATTCGATCTTTGCTTTGGTGAAACCGGCATTAGCGGGCAGGATGATGGTAGAAGAGCTGGCTCCGGTTTCGAGCACAACACCGGTTGCCTTCAACCCGCTCAAGTCGAAATAAGATTCGCTGGCACCAGTATGAAAATGCAGCTTAACCGGAACAGAAGGGTTGATGCCGACTTTCCATTCCAAACCGTGATTGAACCAGGGGCCATCAAACATGTGGCCTGAAGGGGTGCGCAGTGAGACTTTCGCGGTACTGCCTTCCCGGTTGACGTCAGCCGTAACGCCACCGACGAAGGTACCACTGAGCAGGTCTGAAGACTGCGCGGAGGCGTTGACCTCAAGACGACCGGCTCCGTGATTGAATTCGATTTCAGCATCGGTCGCGCCTTCCAATGGAGTATTGTAAGCCACGGTCTCAACAGGCTGATCCTTGGATGAGGATTTCATCAGGAACCAGACTCCGGCCAAAATGATCAAAGCTGGCCAGAAGAATTTCCAAACATTAACTTGAAACACGCTCAGGTTGCTGGCGAGTAAAAGCGCGCCTAACAAAACGATAACACTACCCCAAAAAATATTTGATCTTTTCATATTCTTGTTCCTCTCTTATTGACGATTCCTAATAAATGAACGTATAGCAAGCAGCAGACCGGCCACGATTAGAGCCACGGGCCAGTATTTTCCCAGGAAGAAGTCCAGGCCGCCGAAGAAAGCGGCAAAGATGACAAACATGATGAGACTGGTGCCGATGGTGTTCAAAGCCGACCAGAGCTTGTACTTTTCTCCACCGCCCACCAATCTGGCTAGCAGAATGCCCAGACCAGAGAAACCGGGGATCAGTGCCCACATGTACGCCCATGATTCCCAATGACCGGTCAGGTTTTGCCACCAGAGGATGCCTCCGATACCAGCGACGATGACGGCGGGGATGGCCATGCCGGGTTCGCCGATCAGCAAACCCAGCAGCAGCAACCCAAGCGCTACCGCTTCAATGATCATGGGCCAACTGTTCAATTGTTGCAGAAATACATTAAGGGGTTGATAGAAATTCGCTGCAATGAAGAGCGCGCCGGCCAATACCAGGATCACACCTAGTGCCAATGTTTTTCTTTGATTTTTACTCATGGTTACCTCACGGATTTCATTTTTGATACTTCATATACGCAGCAGGTTGTCGAAGGTTGCGTGCCATTTTTTGACACGGGCACTTGACATCCGCTTTCACTTTGTTATAATACTGACAAGAATTATCTAATTTGGAGATTGAATGACCTTTTTTTGCTTGTGTTTGGGGCGGGGCATGATCTGACCACCGCCTGAATGATAGAAGAGACCCTTCGCGATCAACTTTTCGGGCGGCGGAAGACATCCCCGCACATTTTTGTGCCAGCGTGTCGAAGCCGCTTTTGATTTAAGTTGATCGTTTTACTTTTAATAAGGTGAGAAATGAAAATTGCAAATAATGTTACCGAATTGGTGGGGAACACACCACTTGTCAAATTAAACCGCATCGCTTCCGGCAGCCAGGCTGAGATCGCGGCCAAGCTGGAGTACTTTAACCCGTCGCACTCGGTGAAGGACCGCATCGGTGTGGCCATGATCGACGCTGCCGAGAAAGCCGGACTGCTGACCAAGGATTCGCACATCATCGAGCCGACCAGCGGCAACACGGGTATCGGCTTGGCCTTCGCGGCCGCCGCGCGCGGTTACAGGCTCACCCTGGTGATGCCCGAAACGATGAGCAAGGAGCGCCGCATGCTGCTGAGGGCTTACGGGGCGGAACTGATCCTCACACCGGGGGCCGAGGGCATGCCGGGCGCGATCCGCAGAGCTGAGGAGATCGCTGCCAGCGATAAGAAGTACTTTATGCCGCAGCAATTCAAGAACCCAGCCAACCCCGAGATCCACCGCAAGACGACAGCCGAAGAGATCTGGCGCGACACCGACGGCAAGGTTGATTTCGTCGTGGCAGGGGTGGGGACGGGTGGTACCATCACCGGCATCGGCGAGGTGCTGAAAAGCCGCAAACCCTCTGTGAAGATGATCGCCGTGGAACCAGACGCCTCTCCGGTGCTTTCGGGTGGTACCAAAGGACCGCACCCCATTCAGGGCATCGGCGCCGGGTTTGTGCCGGATGTACTCAACACCAAAATTTACGACGAGGTCATTCGCGTCACCGGTGAGGACGCCATGAAAACGACGCGTGAAATGGCTAAACAGGAAGGACTGCTGGTGGGAATTTCCGCCGGCGCCGCCACCTGGGCGGCGATCAAAGTGGGCAGCCGCCCTGAGAATAAGGGGAAGCTGATCGTGGTCATCATCCCGGATTTTGGCGAGCGCTACCTGAGTACGCCGCTCTTTGCCGACCTGGCAGACTGAACTGGAGGAATTATGACTGTGATCCAGACTGTACGAAACGATATCCGTTCCGTGTTCGAACGCGACCCGGCCGCGCGCTCGGTGATCGAGATCCTGCTGGCCTATCCGGGAGTCCACGCCGTGTGGGCGCACCGCATCGAGCACTGGTACTGGACGCACCACGCCAAAACCTTGGCCAGGTGGTTTTCGCATATCACCCGTTTCTTCACCGGCATCGAGATCCATCCCGGCGCCACCATCGGCCCCGGTTTCTTCATCGACCACGGCATGGGCGTGGTCATCGGCGAGACGGCAGAGATCGGTGCCAACGTGACGCTTTATCACGGCGTCACCCTGGGCGGCGTGAGTCTTGAAAAGGGTAAACGCCATCCCACCCTGGAAGATGGCGTGGTGGTAGGAGCGGGCGCCAAAGTGCTGGGCAACATTGTCATCGGCGCCAACAGCCGTATCGGGGCCAACGCGGTTGTCGTCAGATCGGTGCCGCCCGAATCGGTGGTCGTGGGCGTGCCGGGGCAGGTGGTGGTGCGCAGCCACTCGGTGGAAGGGCATCCCGACCTGGAACACGGTCGTATGCCCGACGCCATTGGCGAATCGGTGGCTTCGCTGATGAAGCGGCTGGACACCCTCGAAACCGCGCTGCGCCTAAGCCTGCCCGATTTCAAGGCGGAAGCAGGCAACGGCGGTCAGCGCGAACCGCAGAAGATCCACGCTCCGGACCACGGGGTGTGGCACGGAGAGGATTTTTCAATTTGAAAATGCAAATGAAGATAAAATCGCCCTGGCTTGAAAACCAGGGCGATTGTTTTATTTCTTGGTAGTCTTTCTTGAAGTCTTCACCGGGATGTTCAGGTTGAGACCTCCTGCTTCCGCGGGCGGTTTCTTGGCCGTTTTGCGGGTTGAGCTGGCAGCTGGTTTGGCGGCAGTGGTCTTGCCGGTGGAGGTCTTCGCGCCGGTTTTCGCGGGCTCTTTGGGCGCCAGCTTGGGCGTCCCCTTCGATGGCTTCTTCGCGGGTTCTTCAACCGGTTCCGCTTCGACGGGTGGAGTCGGTTTCCTGGCCGGTTTGATGAAATTGATGAATACCACCAGCCCGAGACCGAGGAAGCTGAAGATCACCAGCAGCAGACCAAAGGTGGGACGATCCATTTTGGGCAATTGCTGGATGAGCGATGGTTTTGGGGTGGGGGTGCGAGTGTAGAGCGGCGTCGGAGTAGCGTTCGAGGTGGGAGTATGGGTGGGATATTGCTCTGTCGGCGTGGGGGTTAGGGTGGCGGTAGGCGTGGGAGCGAGCTTGATGAGCAAATCTTTACCGGCATAGAGGACATCGGGAGAAGAGAGGTTGTTCAGATCAACGATGGATTGAACACTTACGCCATAAGCCGCGGCAATATCAGAGAGCATCTGGTTGGCTTGGACGATATGATGGATATACCCATCCGTCGAGCCGGGGGTGGAGGTAGCGACTGCTGCGAGCCAGTTGTTGCTGGAATCTGTGGTCGGTGCAGTCGTGGCGGAGTTGTTCACATCAGAAGTGGCAGCCACACTTTCGCCAGAAATATACCCTGCTTGCAGAACATAGTATGTTTTACCATCTGAAGTGGTAGCGGTGCCTGCGCCGACATACATATATTCCGATTTTGTCATTGGAAGCATATGTAATTCATCAGCCCAGCCAACTTGAATATCGCTTATTGTGGCCGTGTAACCGGCATAACAGTTTTCGGTGACAAATACTTTTTTCCCTCCACCGAAACCCTTACTTGCCGCCCGTGTCGATGCGTCAGCATATCCCATATTCATGTAATATAAATGAGTATAGGCACTAATTCTTACCATTTCCTCCGCTGTCCATTGGGCTTCAGCATCAAGATAAGGATTTTCCACCAAAGCTGGTAGACCGTAATAGCCGGTACGGATGGAATTGACCAGAGCGATCAAATCGTAAGCGGTAATACCGCTGTCAGCCTGGACCTGCTTCTGGGGGACGGCAATCGCGGAAAAAACAACGATAAAAACAAATAGAGTGGTTAAAATTTTTCGGCGCATCGAGAAATAATTATACCCGATGCGCCGTTCGATTTTTGTCAAGGGGGAAAAATGGCTTAATGCAGACTGCGTTCCTTGAAATTGGTGCCCATGCCTTCGGCCACGACGAGGAAATCGCTGGCGGAGATCATGCCAACGATCTTACCAGTCTCGCCAGCTACCGGCAAGTGATGGATGTGATGCTGGTGCATCAGGGTCGCGCATTCTTCGATCGGCATCTTGCGGGAGACCGTGATCAAAGGAGAGACCATGATCTCACTGATTTTGGTGGTGGCGGGGTTTCTCTTTTGGGCGACGATCTTGTCGCTGATATCAATGGCGGTAACGATGCCGTATTCCGGATGATCCGCGTCCTTGTCGACGATGAGGCTATCGGTGTAGCGGTGGCGCATCAGTGATAACCCTTCAGTGACCGTAGCATCGGGTTTGATGAAAACGACGAGGTCCTTCATCCAGTCTTTCACGAGTGTTGACTGCATCTTTTTCTCCTTTATAAGTGGTCAGAGGTGACGGACTTGCTCCTTCACGTTTGTCCTGTATTCAATTTATATCTTTCGGTAGCAAAAGTCAACATGCCAATGTCAGGAATGGGTCAGTTTTTCGTCACATGTTCCAGCGCCAACTTGAAAGTTCCTTGAGAAAATCGCGGGCGGTCATGTCCATTTGCAGTGGGGTGATCGAAACGAAGCCGGCAGCCAGGTCGCCAAAATCGGTTCCTTCCTCGATCACGCCAGTGGGCGGGTCGCCGCCGATCCAGTAGTAGGGCCGGCCGCGCGGGTCCATGCGCTTCACCAGTTCGTCGCGGTAGATGCGCTGCCCCTGGCGCGAAACGCGGTAACCCTTGAGCTTGTCCAAGGGAAGGTAGGGCACGTTCACGTTGAGCAACACGCGCTCGGGCAGGTGATTCATCAGGATTATGGCTGCCACGCTGCGCGCGACCGCCGAGGCTGCCGAGTAATCGAGCGCCTCGTTGCAGTATTCGGGAGCATCCAGAGAAACAGACATAGCGGGGATGCCGGAGAGGACCGCTTCCATGGCGGCAGTGACGGTGCCTGAGTAGGTGACGTCGTGACCGACGTTGGCGTTGGGGTTGATGCCCGACACCACCAGGTCGATGGGAGCGGGAACCATGCCGAGCACGGCCAGGGCAACGCAATCAGAGGGAGCGCCGTCGCAGGCAAGACCTTCGCTGCCGTCAGCCAACGTCACCGGCTTGGCGCGCATGGGGCGCGAGAGGGTCTTGACGTGCCCGGAAGCGCTCCAGTTGTGGTCTGGCGCCAGGATGGAGACCTGTCCGAGCGCGCGCAGTTCTTTGGCCAGAGCCAGCAGTCCGGGGGCCATGATCCCGTCGTCGTTGGTTACCAGAATATGCATAGTGATCCTTTTAGTTTGATGAGATAATTATACAGATTTCCAGAGGGAGAAAAATTGAAAAGGAGCCGCTGAAACTGCGAAGAATTTATTCGCTTTTCAGGAAAAGATTAATAAAGAATATATAAAACTCCCTTTGCGATTGCATATAATTGATATTGCTGTGCTTGCCGGAAGACCCGATCCGGAGAGCATAACGATGGCTTGCAACGAATCGTTCAAACGAACGTATTCAATCTGGAGGAGAAAATGAAACTTAAACGTGGATTTACGATTTTTGTTTTTCTTGTCGTGGTATTACTGATCAGCCTGTCGATTTTTGTCGTTCCTGCGGGTAGCGTGGGCGTGGTGACGCGCTTCGGCGCGGTCTCTCATGTGGCGCAACCCGGTCTCGGGATGAAGATTCCGCTGGTGGACAGCGTGCACCTGATGAGCGTCCGTACCCAGAAGGATGAGGTATCCGCCTCTGCCATGTCTGAGAACCTGCAGGTGGTGACCTCGACCGTGGCTATCAACTATCACCTCGATGGGTTGTATGCCGTGCAGGTCTACCAGAACATTGGTACCAACTACGCCGACATCATCATCGCCCCGGCGCTGCAAAATACCTTCAAGTCGGTGACCGCCAAGTTCACTGCTGAAGAGCTGATCACCAACCGTGAGTCGGTACGCCTCGAAGCCGAGAAGGAACTGACTGATCGCCTGGCTCCGTACCACATCATTGTTGAAAACTTCAACATCGTCAACTTTGACTTCTCGCCCGAGTTCCAGGCAGCCATCGAGGCAAAACAGGTTGCCCAGCAGGCTGTGGAGACCAGCAAGCAAAAGCTGGCTCAGGCCGAGATCGACGCGCAAACACTGGTGACCCAGGCACAGGGTCAGGCCGACGCGCAGAAGGCTTTCAACGACAGCGGCGCGCTGACGCCGGAGTACCTGCAATACCTGTTTCTCACCCAGTGGAACGGGGTACTACCGACGGTGATGACCAATTCCACCTCGGTTTTTGACGTGAGCGGCTACGTGCCAGATACGTCCAATCAGCAATAGAAAGATCGAATCCCAGTCGAGAGGCTGGGATTTCTATTTAATGAAAAACTTTACCGCTAATTGTGCGAATTTTTCCGAATGAAACGGAATACTTCTTAATTCAAGTCGATCACATTTTTGTATAATAATTGGGTTGTTCAATAATGGTGTGATAAAGCCGAGATAGCTGGAGGATTTCATGGGTAATAAAGTGGCGCGTTTTTTGGTAGCAATCGTTGCGCTGGCCATCATTGCCGGCGGTGTCGTCATGCTAATCGGTAATAGTAAGAATTGGGAGACCTCCACCGAGTACAGCAACGGCTTTTGCGCGGCGGGGATTCTGCTGTTGGCGCTCGGTTGTATCAACATCGTAGGGGCGCACAACTCCAACCCGGATGAAGGCAAACAGTACAACGATGAAGTGGATGGGGGCACTTTTGAGCGTTTCAAGCAGATGCGGAGGGATATCTCGAAAGGGTACAATTTTTTAATCATTTGCGGCAGCGCGGGCGTGCTGTTGCTGGGTGTTTCCTTTTTGGTGATGAAGTTGTTATAGCAAAAGTTGCTGGCCACGCGGAGTCTTGGAGATGTGGAATGCCGGCAACATCCGCAAGGTGGTGCCGTGGTCGATGATCTATGAGGCGTTATGGGGGAAATAGTCAATTTATTCAGTTGATATGGAGCCTTTGTTTCAAAAAATCAATTCGATTCCAATCGGACGTTCTTTACTACACTCAGGAGTGTATAATTGTGTAGTTTCGTTATCTATTATTCCTCTCGCAAAAACCACTCGGGGGCGCACGCTTGAATATGCTTCAAGTGCAGGCAAACCTCGACGAATAAGAAACGAGTCGTATTCTAAGTGACAAAATCGTGATATAATAGAATAAATGTTCCATAATTTAATTATAATACGTCTGTCAAGGGGAAAATCGGGCCAAACGACATAATGTTAAATTTTCAACTATACTTATGACCATGGAAGAGAACATGATCAACGTATATTCCGTGCGTGAATCATCCACGCTTTATAGCACTGCTCAAATTCCATTGTTCGTGGAAAATGAACAGAAAAAGGAATTCATCTCCTTGGATTACACAAATCGGATTATCCAGGGGGATTGCGAAGATGTATTAAAAGCAATTCCAGATTCATCTGTGGATCTGATCTTCACATCTCCCCCATATGCGGACCAGAGAACATCGACGTACGGTGGTATTAAACCGGATAAGTATGTGGACTGGTTCTTGCCAAAGGCGGACCAATTCCAAAGGGTACTAAAACCGGACGGATCGTTCGTGTTGAACATTAAAGAGCGGGTGGTTGATGGTGAGAGGCACACTTATGTCATTGAATTGATTCTGGAAATGCGCAAAAGGGGCTGGTTGTGGACAGAGGAATATATCTGGCACAAGAAGAACAGTCATCCCGGTAAATGGCCCAACCGATTCCGCGATAACTGGGAACGACTGCTGCAATTTACAAAGCAACGTAATTTCAAGATGTATCAAGATGAAGTTATGGTGCCGGTGGGCGATTGGGCAAAATCGCGCTTGAAAAACTTGTCTGAAACTGATAAACGACGGGACAATTCCAGGGTTGGAAGCGGATTTGGAAAGAACATCTCCAATTGGGTAGGGCGGGATATGGTATATCCCAGCAATGTGCTTTACATGGCAACGGAATGCTACAACCAGCAACATTCGGCGGTCTTCCCGGTGGAATTGCCTCAATGGTTCATTAAATTATTCACTCAGCCGGGGGATTTGGTTCTGGATCCGTTCAACGGATCAGGTACAACCTGTGTGGCTGCGGATGGCTTGGGGCGGAAGTATCTGGGGATCGATACCAGCGAGGAGTATTGTGAACTGGCCATCAGTCGATTGAGTAACCTGGAATGAGTAAATCATTTGATACATTATGATCGGTTGATATAATCTAGTTAAGCTTGAAATAAGAAGATGGGGAATTAACTCAAATTAAAGGAAATAATATGGCAAAAGTGACTGCACAAAATTATCCCAGAATAAATGATGGAAATAATCCATTGGTTGGTTGTTTGGATGATTCTACTTTAAAGGAGCATCCAAAAAAAATATCTTCAGATCAAATGACAAAATTTATTATAGATTCGATAAAAAATGCAGAGGATAAATCTAGCAGGGAAATTTTAAAAATCCCTGATAAAGCCTCCAAAGAAGAAGTTTTAGCGATATATAAAAATGAAGGGAAAGAGCTTTTTAAGTATTTCAAGAAGTATCCAGGCGATCCTGCTGCAACTGCATGTCAATTAACTGGCGAAAACTTTCATGACGTTGGTGTTGAACAATTTAGGTTAAGAACTTTACAAAAAGAAAGAATGAATTCTGGATGGCGTTATCAATTTTTGGCATTTGATTGCGCAAAATCATCAGGCCGATTTACTAGTGTTGCAGATATTGGTGCGGCAGAAGCAGATTTTAATGCAGTAATTGAGTTTAAAAACAGTGCATTGACTCCATTAAGTCTGTATGTGTCCGTTAAAAATCGGATGAATACAATGGGTGGGCAGGACTGGCCCAAAGCAATTCGTGCGTTGGAACAAATAGCTGTTAATGATAAAAATAAAAGAGGCCCTTACCTTTGTGTATTTGGGTTGACTATGGAAGGTGGAAAAAAGAGCCGAACGATTAAAGGTGATTCAAAAACAAAACAGCCTCATTCAGTCAATACTGAAATTTGGTTGGCGGATTATTTTTGGCCTTTTTTCGCAAATTACACATACAAGGAAATAATGGAAATGGTATTGGATATATTACTGTCGAATAAAAAAGACGAATTATCATCAAAAATTGAAGTCCCAGAAGAATTGTTGATTGAATTTGGCCGATGTTGCACAGAAGCTGGATTAGTTGACGATAAAGGTGTTTTCAATAACCCCCACAAACTTGTGGATTTCTTTTGCAAATAATTATGATTGAGAACCTTGTTTTCAACTCCCAAATAATTAAATACAATGGCAATACGTGTACGATCATATGTGGTGATAGCCGGGATGTTCTTAAGTTATATACTAATCAGGTTGATCTAATTGTTACCTCACCACCATATGCGGATGCAAGAAAAAAACATTACGATAGTATTTCGCCTGATAAATATCCAGAATGGTTTTTATCCTTTCACGATTCCTTTTTCGAAGCTCTTAAAGAAAATGGAAGTTTTGTACTGAATATTAAAGATAAAGTAGTTAATGGCAGTAGACATAGATTTGTTTGGGATACGATTCAGGAGCTTTCAGGAAAAGGTTGGATTTGCATCGATGACTATATCTGGAATAAAACAAATCCGATGCCTGGCCATTGGCCAAATAGATTAAGTGATGGATGGGAATATTGTTTTCACCTTTCAAAGGTAGTAAAGCCTTACTTCAATCCTGATGATGTAAGGAAGCCAATTGGAGATTGGGTAAAAACGCGATTAAAAAATCTAAACGGAACAGATAAATCTAGACATAATTCAGCGAATAATAGTGGCTTTGGAAGAGATATTTCAAAATGGGTTGGTAAAGATGAAGTCTTACCATCAAACGTATTAACCATGGCTTTAGTAGGGAAGAACAAAGGGCACCCCGCAGTTTTTCCAGTTGATTTGCCTTTATTTTTTATTAAGTTGTTGTGCCCTGTAGATGGTACAGTCGTAGATCCATTTTCGGGTAGCGGAACGACAGGAATAGCATCGTTATTGTCTGGAAGGAACTGTATCTTGATAGATAATAATGAAGAATATTGTAAAGAAGCATTTCAAAGAATTTCGCTAGAGTTATCAATTCCACCAGAGCAATATACACTCTATTAATTAGTATTGATTACGCCGGTCGGGTATCAATCCGGGAAGATTTTTTTTGTGATCAAGAGAGCGCGTTTGTTAATTTTCTGGATTTCTACAATTTCTAGTATTGTTCGCTTGCCCATATATTGCTTTGTGGGCTAACAATGGTAGAGTGGACATTAACCTCGACCCTTAAATTCACGAGGTTCTTAATTTAACCCAGTTTCATCGTATTCGTTTATGGGTTAATCTTCACTCGCGGTATAATTCAGCATCTCAAATCTCAAGACCTGTCCGCAGACAGGAGGACTTATGACGCAAGCACTCGATTTCCAAGACGTGATCATGACGCTGCAAAAATTCTGGGCCGAACAGGGCTGCCTGATCTGGCAGCCGTATTACACGCAGGTAGGCGCGGGGACGATGAACCCGGCGACCTTTTTACGCGTGCTCGGACCCGAGCCGTGGAACGTGGCTTACGTCGAACCCTCGATCCGCCCGGACGATGGGCGCTACGGTCAGAACCCGAACCGCTTCCAGCAGCATTACCAGTTCCAGGTGATCCTCAAACCAGATCCCGGCAACCCGCAGGAGTTATACCTCAAGTCGCTGCAGGCGCTTGGCATCGACCCGCGCCAGCACGACATCCGCTTCGTGGAAGACAACTGGGAGTCCCCGGCGCTGGGCGCCTGGGGCCTCGGCTGGGAGGTCTGGCTGGACGGGCAGGAGATCACGCAGTTCACCTACTTCCAGCAGGCGGGCGGTCTGACCGTTGACCCGGTGGCTGTTGAGATCACCTACGGTCTGGAGCGCATCACCATGCCGCTGCAGCACGCGCGCCACTTCCGCGAGATGAAGTGGAACAAGCAGCGCAGCTACGGCGACGTCAATTTTCAGGGTGAGGTGGAACACAGCAAGTATTATTTCGAGGTGGCCGACGTCGACCGTCAGCGCCAGTTGCTCGATATCTACACCAAAGAAGCTGAAGAGGCTTTGCGTCTGGGGCTGGTACTTCCGGCGCACGATTACATCCTGAAATGCTCGCACACCTTCAACGTGCTGGATACGCGCGGCGCGGTGGGCGTGACCGAACGCCAGCAGATGTTCGGCCGCATGCGCGACCTGGCGCACCGCACTGCTGAGGCTTATGTAGCGCAGCGTCAGGAGCAGGAGTTCCCGTTCCTGAAAGATCAGACGGCTGTTGCTAGTGCAGCGGCCACCCCGGTAAAAGGCACCCCGCCGACCGGCAAGGCTCCCTTCCTGCTCGAGATCGGCAGCGAGGAACTCCCTGCCGCCGACCTGGAATCCGCGCTGAGCCAGTTGCGCGAGAAGATGCCGGCAATGTTGGACGAGCTGCGCTTGGAACATGGCAAAGTGACCGTGTCCGGCACGCCGCGTCGCCTGGTGGCGATCGTGGAAGACCTGGCTGATAAACAAACCGAGCGCACCACGGTGGTTAAGGGGCCGCCAGCCGCGCGCGCCTTCGACGCCGCCGGTCAGCCGACCAAGGCTGCCGAGGGCTTTGCCCAGGGCAAGGGGCTGAGCGTGAAGGACCTCAAGGTGGCAGAGATCGACGGCGGGCAATACGTGGTGGCTGAGGTGAAGGAAGAAACCGCCAGCACCTATGACGTGCTGCTCAAGGCGCTGCCCGGATTGGTAGCTGGAATCAAATTCGATAAGACAATGCGCTGGAACCAGACGAACGTGGCTTATTCGCGCCCGCTGCGCTGGTTCACCACGCTGCTGGGGGACTGTCCGGTGCCATTCGAGTACGCAGGCCTGACGGCGTCCAATGTGACCCGT
>Ga0208695_1000121_pt1 | contig 105931 bp, 101 predicted proteins | sample AD_UKC111_MetaG_FD_184449 | JGI IMG/M metagenome (GOLD analysis project Ga0208695, IMG submission 184449) | Active sludge microbial communities of municipal wastewater-treating anaerobic digesters from Hong Kong - AD_UKC111_MetaG (SPAdes)... | ecosystem: Engineered > Bioreactor > Anaerobic >... | reverse complement strand
AGAGATACAAATTAATAAAAAAAACTAATATTAATATATATTGCATAACTAAATGCAACTTTAAATTTGCAAGATTAAATGCAACTATATTTGAATCATGGGGTTGCATTTACTTTGTCAATTCACGCAGATAAAATTTGCAGAAAAACTAAAAATGCCTCTTTACAATTTAAAATATTTATGTTAATGTATATAAAAATTTGTAATAAATAAATGCCGTGACAGGGAATAGTAGGTATACAAGTTTTTTTACAGAGAGTGCATGGTCGGTGGAAATGCATAAAAGCCTATATTGAACACACCCTCGAGCAAATGGATGAAATTCCAGTAGTCTTATTCGGAAATGCCACCGTTACAGGGCAAGGGTATGATAGTACCCGGTGAGGCTGATACTGCGAAGTATCGGCGAATTGAGGTGGGACCACGTGAATTTCTCTCGTCCTCTAGGAAATCCTAGGGCGAGAGTTTTTTTATTATAAAAATTATTTAGAAAAGGAGAAGAGGTATGATAAAAAGTATTATAAAGACAATTAAACTGGCAACATTTTTAATCTTAATCGCATTACTGGCTGCAGGATGCTCAAAGGAAGCACAAACAGGTACGGAAGAGCTGATTATGGGACTTGATGACACCTTTGCACCCATGGGCTTCAGGGATGAAAAAGGAGATATAGTGGGGTTTGATGTGGACTTAGCCAACGAGGTGGCAAAAAGAATCGGCGTTACAATAAAATTCCAACCTATTGACTGGTCCATGAAAGAAACCGAATTAAACGCGAGAAACATTGATTTAATCTGGAACGGCTACACCATCACCCCCGAAAGGCAGGAGAAGGTTGCCTTTACGAAACCCTATCTGGAAAACAGCCAGGTAATCGTAATATTGGCCGGCTCGGATATCAATACCAAAGCTGATTTGGCAGGTAAAAATGTTGCCGTCCAGGCTGAATCCAGCGCGCTGGATGCAATCAACTCGGAACCCGAAGTTGCAGCCACCTTTGGAAGTTTAGTGGAATTTTCCACTAACAATGAAGCTTTCATCGACCTGGATTCGGGACGTACGGACGCTCTTGTGGTTGATGAGGTTAATGCAAGATATTACATGAAGCAGATAGGAGAAGAAAAATACAAGGTTTTGGAAGAAGACTTCGGTGATGAAGAATATGGTATCGGTTTGAGAAAAGAAGATACTGAATTATTGAAAAAAATAAATGATGCTATGGATGCAATGAAAAAAGACGGAACCTATGATAAAATTTATGCCAAGTGGTTTTCTGAAAATTAAAGGAATTTGATATGGAAGCAAAAGTACTGAGAATGCTTGTACCCATGACCTTGGAAGGGTTGAAGGTAACTCTGGGCGTATTTGCCGTTACCCTCCTTCTTTCCCTTCCCCTGGCCGTAGTGGTTGCTAAGCTTAGAATGTCAAAGAACAGAATAATTTCAAAAATGACGGGAACCTACATTTATATAATGCGGGGCACACCCTTACTGCTGCAGCTCATGTTCATATTTTTCGGATTTTATCGTGTGCCCTACATAGGGTACCCTTTCAGCAGAGAACAGGCTATTGTCATTGCTTTTGTCCTAAACTATACTGCATACTTTGCAGAGATATTCAGGGGAGGAATCAATTCCATAGATGTGGGCCAGCACGAGGCGGCCCTGGTACTGGGTCTGAGTAAAACCCGCACCTTTATGAGAATTATTCTTCCTCAGGTCATAAAAAACGTCTTGCCCTCAATAGGCAATGAAGTAATTACATTGGTCAAGGATACATCCCTGGTATATATCTTAGGCTCAAGCGATATTCTGAAGGCAGCCAGGTCTGTATCCAATGTCTATGCAGCCTTTAGTCCCTACATCTACATAGGGTTGGTATACATGGTGATAATTGCAGTTCTGACACGGATACTGGATAAAATTGAAAGCAGATTTGATTATTACAGATAGGAGGTCATTATGGTATTAAGTGTAGAAAATTTAAGCAAGAGCTTCGGCAAAAACTTGGTTTTCCATGATATCTCCTTTTCTGTAGGCAAAGGTGAAATCGTATGTATTCGGGGCAAATCCGGAGAAGGTAAAACAACCCTCTTAAGATGCCTCACATCCCTGGAAATTCCGGACAAGGGCACAATTAAGATCAACAATAAATATTTGTGCAAGGAAGAAAACAATGCAATAAAATATGCTCAAAAAAAAGAGCTGCAGGCAATACGTCAGGAAATCGGCCTGGTATTTCAAAATTTCAATTTGTTTCCCCATATGAACGTAATGGAAAACTTAATGGAAGCACCCCTTTTTCTAAAGAAGGATTCTTATGCCAACATTAGGAAACGAGCTTTGGAACTCTTAAAAAGCCTTGAACTTGAAGGAAAAGAAGATTCTTATCCCTTTCAGCTGTCGGGAGGGCAGCAGCAGCGGGTTGCAATAGCAAGGGCTTGCATGCTGAACCCTTCGGTATTATGCTTTGATGAACCTACATCAGCCTTAGATGAAGAAACAAGGGGTCAAATATCAAAAATAATCAGGTATTTGGCTTCAGCAGGAATTGCCATAATAATCGTCACCCACGATAATGCTTTTGTGGATGAGATAGCCCAAAGAATCATAACGATGAAAGATGGAGAAATTACTATAGAAAACCAATAAATTGCCCCAAATTTTTGCAGAATTCGACATTTTCCAATGATGTCCATTAATTAACAGGTTTTTAAGGTTTTATACTTTTATACCAAATAGTATAAAACCTTTTTATTTTCAAATACTTATAACGATATGGTTTAATATTTAATACAAAATGAACGGAGGGATACATTGGAAACATTAATGAATATAAACAGCGCTGTCAACAGCGTGGTTTGGGGTCCTGTTTTGTTAATATTAGTAGTGGGTACCGGAACTTATTTGTCCATCTTTACCGGATTTTTTTCACTTACTAAATTAGGCTACATACTAAAAAATACCCTGCTAAAAATGTTTAGAAAAGATGACAAGGGTGAAGGTGAAGTTACGGCATTCCAGGCAGTTGCCACTGCACTTGCAGCTACTGTAGGTACCGGTAACATAGCAGGTGTTGCTACAGCTATAGCTTTAGGAGGACCAGGGGCTGTATTTTGGATGTGGCTTGCCGCTATAATGGGGATGACAACCAAGTTTGCAGAAGTTGTACTGGCGGTGAATTACAGGGAAAAAACCGAAGACGGTCGTTTTGTAGGCGGTCCCATGTACTACATTACAAACGGCTTAGGCAAGGGCTGGAAGTGGCTTGCCGTATTATTTGCAGTTTTCGGAGCTTTTGCTTCCTTTGGGATCGGCTGCATGGTTCAGTCTAACTCGGTAGCCCTTTCAGCTGAATCCACCTTTGGTGTACCGGTATTGGCAACAGGTATAGTCCTGGCCGTATTGACGGCTGTTGTTATAGTAGGCGGTATTAAAAGAATCGGGGCTTTCACCGAAAAATTGGTTCCTTTCATGGCAGCCCTTTATATTTTAGGCGGATTATGGTTATTAATATCTAATGCAGGAAAAATACCTGATGCCATTGCCTTAATTTTCACTAATGCTTTTACAGGTACGGCTGCCGTCGGAGGCTTTGCAGGTTCAATAATGACGCAGGCAATCCGTTACGGGGTTGCCCGCGGTGTTTTCACCAACGAAGCAGGCCTGGGCAGCGCTCCCATTGCCCATGCTGCGGCTACTACTGACCACCCTGTTCGCCAGGGCTTGTGGGGGGTATTTGAAGTGTTCACGGACACAATAGTAATTTGTTCCATTACAGCTCTTGCCATAATGGTTACGGGTGTTTGGGAATCAGGAGAATCAGGAGCGGTTCTTTCGGCAATGGCTTTTGATACGGGTCTTCCCGGAGTGGGCAGGTATATAGTAAGTATCGGGCTTATATTGTTTGCTTATTCAACAATTTTAGGCTGGGAATACTACGGCGAAAGGTGTCTTGAATACTTATTTGGCACAATGCCCATATTCGCATACAGAATATTGTGGGTTATATTCGTGGTAGTTGGAGCTATAGGGGGACTTGAATTCATGTGGGACCTGGCAGACACATTGAATGGTCTTATGGCCTTTCCAAACCTGATTGCAGTTCTTATGTTAAGTCCTGTCGTATTTAAACTGACAAAAGAATTCTTTACTAAGGAAAAGCCAAATAAATAATAAACAGAATTCATAAAGGCGCTGACATTTCAGCGCCTTATATTTATGTTATTATATTTAACAGTGTAATCCTTAGGGCTTGGCCCGAAAGATCTCTTGAGATCCTTCGCTATCGGTCAGGATGACTCAATATATGTCAGATAGCTTCTTTTAGATGCAGCCCTGCGAAAAGTCCGAATGGCACACCATTTCGATGTCTTCATCTTTAAGTAAACCTGCTATATACTTATCTATTTGTTCAGCAGTAATATTGGGGGCAAATCTTGCCACAACATTTCCTTCCCTGTCAACTAAAAATTTAGTAAAGTTCCATCTGATATCATTATCCTTTATATCCGGAGTATATTGTTTAACCTTGTCGTAAAAGTCAATGGTTTCCTGATTTCTGAATTCTTCAACGGTCGTTTTTAAGTACTTGTACAAGGGTTCCTCATTGGGCCCGTTAACTTCAATTTTTGAAAACTGCTTAAACTCGGTTCCAAAGTTTAACCTGCAGAAGTTAGCAATTTCTTCATTGGTACCGGGTGCCTGTCCAAGGAATTGATTACTTGGAAAGTCTAAAATTTCAAATCCTTCCGGTGCGTATTTGTCATAAAGCTTTTGCAATCCATCATACTGGGGGGTAAAACCACAGCCGGTAGCGCCGTTTATGATGAGCAGCACCTTGCCCTTGTAGTCTGCCAGGGACACATCCTTGTTTTCCATATCTTTCACTGTAAAATCATATACTTTCATTTTACTTTCAAATCCTCCTGTTTGATTTTACTCTATTTATACCCAGTTTTGTCGACTTTAAGCAAACATTTTTTACAATGGTATATAATGAATATTCAAGAAAATATGCCCGAAATCTCTTTGTCAAGCAAGAAAACAATCCATATCAAATTATTCAAGCAAATATGAAATTAATATAGTAAAAATTGAAATAATTTTTGTTGAATTTTTTTCAAAATCCTATATAATAGTAATTGAAAACGTTTGTATTTTTTTATTTAAACTTTACGTCCTAATATCTAAATACTAAAATTATAAACGTTTTACAATAATAATAATGAATGGAGGGATACTTTGGAAACTTTAATGAAAATTAACAGTGCTGTTAACAGCATAGTATGGGGTCCTCTAATTATAATCTTAATTATAGGAACCGGAACTTATTTGTCAGTTATGACGAAATTCTTCTCAATTACTAAATTAGGTTACACGCTTAAGAACACCTTGTTAAAAATGTTCGCCAAAGATGACAAGGGTGAAGGCGAAGTTACTGCATTCCAGGCAGTTGCTACTGCTCTTGCCGCTACGGTTGGTACAGGTAATATAGCAGGTGTTGCAACAGCTATAGCACTTGGAGGCCCCGGAGCAGTATTCTGGATGTGGCTTGCTGCAATTATGGGTATGACAACCAAGTTTGCAGAAGTTGTATTGGCTGTAAACTACAGGGAAAAAACACCTGACGGCCGTTTTGTAGGTGGTCCTATGTACTTCATCACTAACGGATTAGGCAAAAACTGGAAATGGCTGGCTGTTTTATTTGCATTATTTGGCACATTTGCTTCCTTTGGTATCGGCTGCATGGTACAATCAAATTCAGTTGCACTTTCTGCAGAATCTACATTTGGTGTACCGGTAATGGTTACAGGTATTGTTTTAGCTATATTAACAGGAGCTGTTATCATCGGTGGTATCAAGAGAATCGGTGCCTTCACCGAAAAATTGGTTCCCTTTATGGCAGCAATTTACATTGTAGGCGGTCTTTGGTTGATTATAGCAAATGCTAGTAAGTTACCTCTTGCATTTTCATTGATTTTCACTAATGCGTTCACAGGTACGGCTGCGGTTGGAGGCTTTTCAGGTACAGTAATGATGCAGGCAATCCGTTACGGTGTTGCTCGTGGTATCTTTTCTAACGAAGCCGGCTTAGGTAGCGCTCCTATAGCACATGCCGCTGCAACAACAGACCACCCGGTACGTCAAGGTATGTGGGGAGTATTCGAAGTATTTATGGATACAATAGTTATCTGCTCTATTACTGCTCTTTCTATTATGGTTACAGGCGTTTGGGAATCAGGAGAATCAGGAGCGGTTCTATCAGCAATGGCATTTAACACAGGCCTTCCAGGAGTAGGTAAATATATAGTAAGTGTCGGTCTGATCCTGTTTGCATACTCAACAATATTAGGTTGGGAATATTATGGTGAAAGATGCCTTGAATACTTGTTCGGAACAAAACCCATATTCGCATACAGAATACTCTGGGTAGTAATGGTAGTAGTTGGAGCCATAGGCGGACTTACCTTCATGTGGGACCTGGCAGATACATTAAACGCTCTGATGGCATTCCCGAACTTGGTAGCAGTGCTAATGTTAAGCCCTGTAGTATTTAAACTCACTAAAGAATTCTTCGCAGCTGAAAAAAGCAAAGCAGATTAATAAGAAATTAGTATTAATAAATCAGCACTAAAAGATGATTTAATGCGAGCGTTTAAACTATCATGTTTAAACGCCCGTTTTTTTTTTTTTGTGTTTTTTTAACGGATATATTTTATTGTTTTGAAAATAATATAGACGGAGGTGTTTATATGAATTTTACCACAAAAGAAACTTATCTTTTAGAAGATCAAAAAAACCATGAAAAAATTTGTATCCAAAAGTATTCAAGCTATGCCAACATGGCATCAGACCCGGAACTGAAAAGCATATTTCAGCAAAACGGTCAAAAAGAACAAGAGCACTACAACTCTCTTGACCAGCTGTTAAAGGGGCAGATGCCATCCATGAGCCAATCAAGCAGTCAACAGTCAGGAAGTCAACAATCAGGAAACCAACAGACAGGCAGCCAGATGCAGATGAAATCCGGCGGACAACAAACATTCCAGTCCCAATGGGGGTCTTCCGGCTCCGGTAATACAGACAAGGACCTTTGCATCGATATGCTTATGACAGAAAAGTATGTATCCGGTGCATATAACACGGCTATATTTGAATTCAGGGACCCCCAGGTAAGAAACCTGCTCAACCATATCCAAAAGGAAGAACAGCAGCATGGAGAAGCTATATTCAAGTATATGGAGAAAAAGGGAATGTACCAGATGAAATAAAGAAGTGGCCCTTGAGCCACTTCTTTAAAATCCTTTTTTGTATAAGCTATATGAGTAAATAGCCGGTATGATAGTCATTACACACATTAGGACTATAAATACAGCTGTCCAGTATAGCTGTAAAAAGCTGTTCACAAACATCACTATTCCGCCTATGACCCACAAATATCCTGCCAAACGGTGGGTCTTGTTCCAGTTTATTTCATTGTTCAAGGTCCAGGGCAGCTTTATACCAATCGTATAATTTTGTTTGCTCTTAGGAAGGTAGTTGCCTGTTGCTATGAACAACAAACCGACAAAGGCAGGCACAATTTTTTCTATGGGTATGTCGTAGCCTAATCCGGCAAATATAGCTATGGGAACTAAAATAACAGTCAAAATGGGTATTGTCAACTTGCCGATAAGCTTCAAAACAGCCGAAGGATATGCCTTCTTAGGGTCAGTGTTCAATACGAAATGGGTAACCAGGTTCAGCCCGGCCATCATAAAGGGAAGCCCTATTGCAGCAAAAGCCTTTGAGCCGTATCCGTCCGGATTTCCATTGATGTCCCAGTGGATAGGCATTGTGTCAGGCAGTTTATCATACATAACCAAGGATAGTATTAAAGGGAGCAAGCATATAAGAGTGCTGATTATCATAAGTTTGTCAACTTTCACTTTCATTCTTAACACCTCCAAATTGTGTAAACCACAACATTAATTCTTCAAATACCGAAACGTTGATTTCATAATATATAAAATTTTTATACTTAGTTTCAAACAATAATCCTGCTTTTTTAAGCTGAGAAAGGTGATAGGAAATTGTAGCAGGAGTCATGTCAAAGTGTTCTGCAATCTCTCCGGCTGACATCCTTCCTTCCTTTAGCATCACCAGTATTTTTCTTCTTACCGGGTCGGATAGTGCCTTAAATGTTTCACCAAAACCCACAGTACCACCCCAATCTATTTAGAATGCTTTCTAAATAGAATATACTATATAGAATATAAAATGTCAATAACTATTTCGAAAATTTTCTAAATAGAAATACAGTAAATGGTGCCAGACACCATTTACTGTATATAAAAAATCCCCTCAAAGGGGGATTTTGGTTAATGACAATATTTTAATATTTTATGAATTTTGAGCCCATAACGCCGCAAATCGGACATTTTTCGGGTACTGATTTTTCAATATTGCCGCAAACAGGACACAGATAGTAAAATACTTCTTCGCTTTCATCCAGGTTATTCAGGGCTTCCTCATATAATTTGGCATGTACTTCTTCTGCTTTCATGGCAAAGGTGAATGCACCAACGGCTGCCTTATTGCCTTCAGCTTCTGCTACCTTGATAAATTCAGGATACATGCTGGTATATTCATATGTTTCACCGGCTTTTGCATCTACTAGGTTGTCGGCTGTCTTGCCTATCTTGCCTGCTATTTCAAATTCCTTTTTAGCATGAAGTTTTTCCGCATCGGAAGCAGCTCTGAAGAGCTTTGCAGCATTTAGCTTTCCTTCTTTTTCTGCCACTGCGGCATATATTTCGTATTTTCTTGTAGCCTGTGATTCTCCGGCAAATGCTGCCATTAAGTTTTCCAGTGTTTTGTTATCCATTATAATACCTCCAGTTTTTTATTTTATTTATATTTTTGAAAGGCATCCCGGACAGATACCCTTAAAATAAACTATTTTTTCATTGACTTTAAAATCATCCAGGTATTCGGTATCAAATGCCTCCGTGTTTAAATCAAAGTCGTAAATTTTACCGCACTCGTCGCACTTAAAGTGGCCGTGGCTGCCTGTGACAGCATCGAATCGTGCTTCATTGTCATCTACTATCAATGTTTTTATGAGCTTTAATTCTGATAAGTAGTTTAAAGTATTATATATTGTAGTCTTGGACAAGGACGGTACTTCATTTTTCAGAGCATGGTAAATTTCCTCAACGGTAGGATGAGTCTTGCTGTTCGACAAGTATTCCAATATCTTAAGTCTCTGATGAGTAAGGCGTATATTCTTCCTTTTTAATTCATTTGATAAATCTTCCAATGTTTTCATACTCAACCTCATTTATAATCATTTCTACCTTGTAATGATTACAAACTAATAATACAATATTATTTTTCTCTTGTCAAGACAAACTTTAAAATTAAAAAGGCAAATTCTTCATGACTGAATTCTTGCCTTTTTTATTTCTTATTTAATATCTTTTTTATCATCCTTGTCTTGGAAGGTGTTATTCAATTCATACCGCATATAACTGTTTTTATCCGCTAAATTACTGCTCTTATTGAATACTGCATCATCATTGTCATTTTGATTAACATTTTTGAAGCTGCTGTAATCATTCTTCATCTGCCGGTATTTTTCATTCATGTATTCGTACTTATTTCTTAGTTCCTGCTGCCCTTCCTGCTTTTGCTGTAGCTGCCAGTTTCGCAGCTGCTCTTCCACATTTTTATAGTCCTTCATAATATCATCCTTTCTGTAAGAATCCTTGATGATATTATTTGTTATCCGGTAAAATTTATTACAATTTTTTAGGGACGGTTCTTTTCGTTCTCGATTAACAAAGCATTCGAAAAATATGCAGTGGTTTACATAAATATAATTATGTAAACCAGCTGTCGCACTATAGCTTTTATGAGTAATTTTCGCAATTATTTGTCACTATTTGCATTACCTTATAAATGGTTTACATAATTATATTTATGTAAACCTATTGTCGTTATTTAGGATTTTTTCAAATATTTTAAATTTTGAAAAATCAATCTCCATTATAAAGATGCTGGCCACCATCAGGGCAGCACCTATGTAGGACTGGAGGGAAAGAACCTCTTTTGCCAGGGCGAAAGCTACAATTCCGGCAAAAACAGTTTCCATTGAGAATATTATGCCCACATGTGATGCTTCAGTGTATTTTTGAGCCACACACTGGACAATAAATGCCACCCCCGTGCACATGATGGATAAAAACAAAACGGGACCCCAATATTTGGGCTGGGAAGGCAAATGAGGGGTTTCAAATATAAAGGCCAGTATTAAAGTGAATAAGCCGGTAGTTCCAAGCTGCAAAACCCCTAACTGAAAGGCATTCACATCTTCAAAGGTCACTGCCTTTTCCGTAATCAGCAAATGTGCCGCATATGCCACAGCGCACATGATGCACAAAAGGTCTCCCAATAAATTGTCATAGTTTATGGAGAAATCTTCCGTCAAGGTCAGGAGGGCAATTCCGGCAAAGCTCATCAGTATTACAAAGGTCTGCTTCCTGCCGGGTAGTTTCTTATAAATGATTGACGATAATATTGGGGTGAAAATTACGGTAAGGCCGCACAAAAAGCCTACGTTGGACAAGGTGGTGTAGAGAGTTCCAAAGGTCGCCCCCAGGTAAACCAATACCAATACCCCGCCTAAAAGAAAGCTGTACTTTACTGTGTTTTTTGAAATTTTTTTCAACTTTGGAAAGACAAGGATGACAGCAACTAGAAATGCTATTATGAACCTGTTGGAATTCAAGGTAAAGGGTCCCATATCCTGCAAGCTTATGTCGGTTAAGTAATAGGAAATGCCCCACCCCAATGTAACCATCAGCAAGGCTAGATCCGCTTTTAATTTAGTCATAATCAGTGTCCCCTTTTTTACTTCTTGTTTTATTTTAGTACATTTTTTTGAATTAAGCAATGAAATAAAAAATGACAAAAAAATTGTCACCCTGAGGATTTGAAAAATCTTACGGGATTCTGCACTGGGTTCAGAATGACACAAAGACTATATTCTGCCTTCAGAATGACGTAAAAAGCTATTATGACAACATAATTTCAGCTGTATCAGTGTCTATGGCATCCCCGCTTCTGAGCCTGGCTCTCAGGGTGCCGATTATTTTGTCTATCCTTTCCAGCTCCTTCAAAACTTCTTTTTCTTTTGGACCGGTTTCTATTATTTTGTGAATACCGCCGTTCTTAATAATTATCCTTTTGTCTGCCATAAGTGCTAAACTAGGGTCGTGGGTGGCCATGAGAACTATCTTTTCTTCGTTAACCAATAAATTTAAGGCCCTCTTCCTGTCTATGCCCGCATTTTCGATTTCATCAATCAGGACTATGGGAGAGGTACTTAGTATGGCAGTGTCGGCAATCATTAGAGCCCTTGACTGTCCTCCGCTGAGCCCCGTTACGGGTGTATCCGGATTGAATTTTTCGCCTGCTAACTGGTTTGCAGCATCTATAATTTTTGAAATTACTTCCTCCTCCTTTTCAACCATCCTGCTTCTTGCGTGAAGCTCCAAAAATTCCTTAACGGTCAAGTCCATTACAAAGTTCATGTTTTGGGACAGTTGGGCAACAAGCTTGTTGCCGGTTGAAAATCTTATGCTGTAATCGGGTTTTTCTCCGTTTATTAAAATGGCTCTTCCTGTCGGGGTGTCCCTGTTTGCCGCCCATTCAATATCGGCTAAAAGCCTGCTCTTTCCTGAGCCTGTTGGTCCCACTATCGATACAATTTCACCCTTTTTTATGGTCAGCTCTTCAAAATTTTCTTTATTGCCGTACTTATCCTTACCGGCTAAAATGGTTATTGAATCGACTATATCTTTTTCCAAGCCCAGGAATTGCAGCATCTGGTTTACATAAGTCTCCAAATCGGACTTTATCTTAGGAATGTCTATAGCCCATTCTTCGATTTCTTCTTCTGTAAAATGATTTAAATATTCAATTAAAGTGGAATCCTTGAAGCCTTCCACATTCAGTTTGTTGTTTTCAAAGAAAGATATAATAAAAGGATACTGAGCTTCCAAGTCCTTGATTTTCTTCATTTCCAGTTCTTTAATGCTGATCATTTTCTCCTCCTATATCCATCTTCCTTACATTGCCCATTTGGTATTCTTCACCTATTCTTGTTTCCCCAAGACAATAGGAGCAAAGAGCCGAAGGCATTGGGAATCTTAACTTACTGCCCTTCACGGTTTCCACGTTTGAATTCTCATCATAAATCAAGGTGCTGAGTTCAAAGGCTCCCTGGCCGGTTAGACCGTTAACAGACATAATTACAGCCTGGGGGTTTACCGAATTGACCCTTGATGCAAAAACTTCCCTTTCCGCCTGAGATACTATATCGCCTTTTGTTATTACAACTATGTCGGCTGATTTAAGCATGGGGCCTATTTTTTTTGGTGTGTTTATACCGCTTAAATTATCTATTACGCAAACAGCCTTGATATTCTTTATATAGGGGGAGCACCTGTTGCACAAGCCTGCACTTTCCGTTATCAATAAATTGAGTCCTTCTTTTTTCCCCCATCTTACGACTTCTTCAATGTTGCTGGCAAAAAAGTGGTCAGGGCACAAGGAGCCGGAAAGGCCTTTTTTAACCGGTATTCCTGCTTTTTCATACAATATGTCATCATCCGTATAAAGGCAGTCAAATTTTACCACCCCTGCCTTAATGCCTCTTTTCTTTATTGCTTCTATGGTTTTTAAAATAACCGATGTTTTTCCTGAAGAAGGAGGTCCGGACATTATCACTAAATTCATCTATTCATCTCCTCTCAGCGTTTCATTGAATATATTCTCGCATTTCTTTATCAGGTCAGAAATGTCATTTCCCTTTATAAAATCCCATCCAAGCCAAATATATTTGTTTTCCTTTGGTATCCGGTTGTCTACTTCAGGATTTACGCTTGGCATTTTACCCTTGTGAGACAGGATTTCTCCGGCTTCCTTTGAAGCAAAGAAATCGGCCAAAGCTTTTGTTTTATTTTTTGTTTCCTTCTTGGTAAGCATGAAAATAGGGCTGATAATGGCTCCGTCCTTAGGCCATACCAATACCATGGGGCTGCCTTCCCTCACCATCCAGGTGAAGAAATAGGGCATGATGGTAATTGCCGGTCTTTCCCTTTTCATATGAGACTTGACCATTTCGGATGGATGCATGTTTTTTTGGAATATTCCTGCTAGTTTTCTTATGCCTTCTTCCCCGTAGAGCTTGTAAATATTCAGGAGCAAGGCATTAAATAAATCAAAGTCGCTTATGGGAAGGCTCACATTGTTTTCAAATTCACCCGACAGTAATTCTTCCCAGGACTCGGGGATTTTTCTCCCCTTCAACTCATCCCTGTTGACCAAAAAAACGGCAGGTACAACCCCAAGCATTGAATACTGGCCGCTGGGGTCTTTAAGATCATATTCCAAAAAATCGTCGTTGTATTTTTCAATTCCGCTTATATCTTCAAATAAATTATCCGATTTATACTTGCCTAAGAGGTTCCTGTCAAAGAAGAGGTCAAAACCTGCGGATATGAACAAATCAGGAATCTTTTCGGAGTTTTTCATCTCATCTTTTATCCAGTCGATTCCCATGGATGCAGCTTTTAATTCATAATCCAGGTTGAAGTCAAAATCTTGCTCGGCAAGCCAATTTTCAAAGGTTTCCAGCAAAGGAACCTTAACAGGGCAGGGAAGTACTCCGGTTACTTTGATTGTGTCTTTATATTTGTTTTGAGCCCTCTTGTTCTCTTCGATTCTTTCCATCAGTTTGGCCAAAAAGGCCTCCGGATTGATTTTCTTGGATTTTAACGCGTTCTCCAATGAAATGGAGCTTCCGAACATCTTTCTCAGGTTGTCATCCTTTAAACTGTCAAATCCCAATGATATTAAAAGGTCCAGGGCTTCCTTATGTTTTTCGGTTATGTTGAACAAGGTATCTTTTAAATCTACACTCATAGTATCTCCTTTTTATAAATTTTGTAAATTAACCCCTTTACGTCATCCTGAGCGTAAGCGAAGGATCTCATAGGATTCTTCGGGCTATAAAGCCTTCAGAATGACAACTTATGCCTTGGTCATCCTGAGCCTGAGCGAAGGATCCCATGGGATTCTTCGGGCTAAAGCCCTTAAAATGACACTTCACGGGTTATTCACAGAATCATTTAGTCAAAGTTATTTTAACACAATCTATTACAAATAATTGTAACATTTGTTACAAACTTTCTTTTACCCATTTAAATAATTCCATGGGTATGTCAATATCCGATACCTGAGTGATGGTTCTGAAACCGGCATTGCCGTTGACTTCGCAGACCGTGAAGGAATCCCTGGTAAAGAGCAAATCAATCCCGCAAAAATCAAGGCCCAGGGCTTTGGTAGCCTTAAGGGAAATTTCTTTTATGGAATCGTTCAGCTCAAAACTTTCAACTCTTCCTCCCAATGAATAATTGGACTTAAAACCGGTGTCAGAAATTCTCTTTACGCAGCCCAGGACCTTATCGCCAAGAACATAGGAACGAATGTCCATCCCCCGGCTAAACTCTATAAATTCCTGGTAAAAATATTCCTGGTTCATCCTGTAAGCATTATCATAGTCTTCTTCATTTTCTATAAGATATACTCCCTTGCCCTGGGAGCCTTCGTTTTCTTTCATGACAAACTTCTTGCCGTCAAAATAGTCATGTATGAAGCCATAGTTTTTTTCTTTCGAATACAAGAATTTAGGAGTACTTACATTGTTTTTAACCAAGAGCCGGGCAGTCACGGCCTTATTTCTTGAGTTAAACATGGACCGGGTGGAATTAATGACCCTTATGTCTAAGCTTTCAAGCTGCATGCTTATGGTGTAATTATAATCTCTCATTATTACAAAATCGGGAAAGCCCAAGGTCTTTCCCTTATGAATAAATCCTGTCTTTCTATTATCATTCAAAATTATTAAATCATCGCTGAAAACAATGTCGACAGATATGCCGTTTTTTGACGCACTGTCTTTCATCCAGCCAAATGCGTTGTTTCCGAATTTATTGTTTAAAGTATCCTTGGGATAAATCATCCACCCATACATATATATTTACCTCCTTTATTTAGGACAATTGATTGTCATCCTGAGCGAAGCAAAGGATTCCAAGAGATCCTTCGGGCTAAAGCCCTCAGGATGACATTATGGAGTATTCAAAGCTATGAAAATCTCAATCAAGCTCTGCAATTCCTGCATTCAGTGCATAGTAGCGGCCTTTTTGCTTCATGAGCTCATCATGGTCGCCCCGCTCTATGATTTCTCCATGCTCAAGGACCATTATGGCATTGGAATTCCTAACCGTGGACAACCTGTGAGCTATGACAAAGGTAGTCCTTCCGGCCATTAATTTGTCCATACCTTCTGCTATGAGTTTTTCCGTCCTTGTATCCACCGAGGATGTTGCTTCATCCAGTATGAGAATCACCGGGTCGGCTATGGCAGCCCTGGCTATTGACAATAGCTGCCTTTCCCCCTGGGACAGGTTTAGACCGTCAGAAGTAAGAACCGTATCGTAGCCCTCGGGCAGATTCTGTATAAAGTTATGGGCATTGGCAAGCTTTGCTGCTTCCACCACTTCTTCATCCGTGGCATCCAGCCTTCCGTACCTGATATTATCCTTGACTGTTCCTTCAAACAAGTGGACATCCTGCAATACTATACTCATGGTGCTTCGCAAATCATGCTTGTTGATCCTTCTTATATCTATCCCGTCATAAAGGATGACACCTTCGTTTATTTCGTAAAACCTGTTGATAAGGTTGGTGAGAGTTGTTTTTCCGGCTCCCGTGGACCCTACAAAGGCTATTTTTTGGCCGGGCTTTGCGTAAAGGTTAATCTTATTGAGAACTCTTCTATCTGACACATAGCCAAAGTCTACGTCCTTGAATGTAATAAATCCCCTTAGAGGAACTTTTTCCATGGTTCCGTCTTCCCTGGGAACCAGCCAGCAGGGACTTTCCCCTTCTTTACAATCTTTTGATAAGGTTACATCCCCATCATCTCTCTCAATTTCTTCATCCAGCACATTGAATATTCTTTCCGCCCCTGCCAAGGCTGCAAACAAGGTGTTAAGCTGGTTTGAAACCTGGGTTATGGGCCTTGAAACAGACCTTGTATATTGCAAAAACGATGCTATATTGCCAATGCTCAGGCGGTTAATCATGACTAAATAGGCCCCTGCCATGGACACTAAGGCATATTTTACAAAGGACAGGCTGCCCATGACCGGCATGAGCATGGTCCCGAAAGTGGAAGCCATGGTGCTTGCAATTCTCAATTCTTCATTCTTTTTACGGAAGCTTTTTATTGCCCTGTCTTCATAGTTAAATACTTTCACAACCTTTTGACCTGTCATCATTTCTTCTATATAACCGTTCATGTCTGCCAATGATGCCTGCTGCATGCGGAAATTCTTTGCCGATTTCTTTCCTATATACCTTACAGTATACAGCATGAAAGCAAGCATGGCAAAAACCATTACTGTCAATATAGGGCTTAAAACCAGCATCATAGCAAATGTTCCCAGAACCGTAACAACCGATATAAGCATTTGTGAAACACTTTGCTCTAAGGATTGATTAATCATATCCACATCATTTGTAAAGGTGGACATCAGGTCTCCATGGGAGTGTTTGTCAAAATATGAAACAGGAAGCTTTTCCATGTGGGAAAACATGTCCTCTCGAATTCTGTGAACCGTTCTTTGGGCCAGTCTTGCCATAGACAGGTTCCCAATATACTGCGAAACAGAAGTAACTATAACCAGTAGACCCATAAAGATAATATATTTAACGAAAAGTCCCATGTCCCGGCCGCTGACCAGGGTATCAATAACGGGGCTGAGCATTCCGTTTATTCCTATTTCAGCCAAAGAGCCCATTATTATAAAGAAAATGCCCCCGATAAACAAGAGTATATTATATTTAAAATAGCCAAACAGTCTTAACAAGGTTTTTTTCGGATCTTTCGGCTTTAAGTGCAATTCTTTCATGCTCCTACCCCCCTTTGCTGGGATTCGTAAATTTCTCTGTATATGGGCGAGCTTAACAGGAGGTCTTCATGCTTACCCGATGCTTCTATTTCTCCCTCATTCATAACAAGGATCCTGTCCGCATACTGAATGGAAGATACTCTTTGGGCTATTATAATTGTGGTTACATCTTTTAATTCATCCTTGAATATACGCTGGATTTTTGCATCCGTCGCCATATCCACCGCACTGGTTGAATCGTCCAATATGATTATTTTGGGGGATTTAAGAAGGGCACGGGCAATTGTAAGCCTTTGCTTCTGCCCTCCGGAAAAGTTCTCTCCACCCTGGTCAACCCTGTGGTCCAGGCCGTCTTTATACTTGGATACAAATTCCCAGGCCTGGGCCAATTTCAGGGCATGGATTATTTCTTCATCACTTGCCTTTTCATTACCCCACTTCATGTTCTCCCGGATAGTTCCTGAAAAGAGGGTGTTCTTTTGGAGCACAAAGGCTACCTTGTCACGCAATGCCTTTATATCGTAACGCTTAACATCAATACCGCCGACTAATACCCTTCCTTCCGTAGTATCATATAGCCTGGGTATAAGCTGAACCAGGGTTGATTTGGATGAACCCGTGGACCCGATTATCCCCAAAACCTCTCCTGAATTTATGTGGAAGTTAATATTCTTAAGCGTTTTTTCGGTGCTTCCCGGATAGCGGAAGGATACCCCTTCAAATGCCACAGACCCGTCCGGCAACTCTCTTATGGGGTTTTCGTCTTCCTTTATCTCCGATTCGGTATTTAATACTTCAACGATCCTGGTTACGGAAGCGGTAGCTCTTAATAGCTGCATGAAGAAAAATGACATCATCATCAGGGACATCAGGATTTGTGTTATATAAGTTATGAAAGATATGAGTTCACCGGTTTCCATTGAGCCTGAAGCTACCTGTCTGCCTCCGAACCACAAGACGGCCACAATGGTGGAATAAGTAACTATGCTTAATACGGGCATTAAAAATACGATGAGGGATATGGCTCTTAAGGCAGTGTCCCTTAGTGAATCATTCCTTTCCTTGAACCTTGCTTCCTCATGGTTTTGCCTGTTAAATGATTTTACAACCCTTATGGCGGTCAGGTTCTCCCGTATGATTGCATTCACCCTGTCTATCTTGGTCTGCATCAATAAAAACATAGGCCTGGCTTTAGATAATATAATGGTTAAGACAATGACCAGGGCAGGTATGGAAACCACAAATACCCTGGCCAAGGAAGCATTTATTCTCAGTGCCATGAAAAGGGCAAATATCATCATGAAGGGGGCCCTTACAGCCATTCTTAGGCTCATCATGGTAACCTGGCCTAAGGTGTTGCAGTCATTTGTAAGCCTTGTAATCAGGGATGCAACGGTAAATTTGTCCAGGTTGGCAAAGGAAAAGCCCTGTATCTTTTCAAAGAGCTTGAACCTTATTTCTGATGCAAAACCAAATCCTGCTTTTGCCCCGTAATGAGAACTAATAATTCCAAAGGTCATCCCCGCCAGGGCTGCTGCAACCATTATAAGACCTATCTTCAGGACATATTCAATATCCTGGTTTGCAATACCCACATCCACTATTCTTGACATGAGATAGGGTATGGCTATATCCGCAATTACTTCCAATATCATAAGGATTGGACATAAGGTGGCATATTTAATGTATTTTTTCATAAATGGCAGTAACTTTTTCACTTTTGTCTCCTATTTACATAAATAAGGTAAGTAACTTGGTTTACATAAATTTATTTATGTAAACCATAGTAACCAACATAAAATATAGGCTTAACATCTGGTTTACATAAAATATTTTATGTTAACTAAAAGTCGGTAATTGTCGAATTATCGTTCCATACGTCAACAATATCTTTATGTCATCCTGAGCAAAGCGAAGGATCTTATGAGATTCTTCGGGCTAAAGCCCTCAGAATGACACAATGGGGTATCCATAGCAATGACAGAAAAGCTGACGGCACGAATAAGGTGGATCTCATTATTTATTAATCAATTCCCTTTCTATCAGTACTCCCACCATTTCGGCAAACTTATCCAGGGTCAAAATACGGGTGAATTTTTGTCCGTATATTTTTTTAACCGAAGGCAGATCCTCATCCCTGCCGGTGAAAACACAGAGAATTGATATTCCCTTTTTCCATCCCTTTCTGACCTCATTAGCGGTATCATTAACGCCGGTTTCATTGGCATACTCTTTCTGTAAGGGAATGAGACCCTTAGTAGCAACACCCAACATGTCGTTTGGTCTGCAGTCCGATAGGACTATCAGTATCTTGTGGCTATATTTTGAATCCTCCATCATGTGAAGGGCAGTACGCATAGCCATCCCGTCCCGGTTAAAGCCGGCAGCATAGTAATTAAATATCTTTTCATTATTGCCTTTTTCATCATAGTCACGGAAGAGATTCATGACGGTGTACTCCCTCATATTGCAGAAAGAATAAATCCTTACGGGGATGTTGCATCGGGTCAGGCTTTCTGCAATTATGTAGCCTTCTTCCGCTATGGTTTCCTGACGATTGAGCTGGGAGGCTGAAGCATCAAGCATTATATCGACAGACATATCCGGTATTTCATCTTTAATAATTTTTAGAAAAATCCTGTCGTCGTCAAGGACAGTCCTCCAGGCTATTTGGGTATTAAGCTTCCCTGAATCGGACTTCATGGAATAGGTATAGTTTACTATCATGGCGTTTTTAATTCTTTGGGTCAGCTTTGTGATGGTGTTTGTATTCCTGATATAATTCTTGATGTAATGCTGTTTGTTTTTATCCCTTTGCTGAGCAGTCTGCTTTTGTCTGATGATAGCTTCATCATTGTCACCAAACTGGCCCCTTGTAAAATGCAGGTGGCAGCCTTTATGAGCTTCATCGCAAAGCATTCTTTCCAGGGCTTTCGTTTTAGGTTCTCCAAAAACGGACATTCCGAAGTAATCCTGTATGAACTTTCTTTCCTTGTCATCTGATTTTTCTTTGAGTTTAAGCAAGCCGGAGAATATTTTGCCCCTTGGTCTGCCCTTATCCTCTTCTTCTATAAAGGTCAGGGTGCTTCCTTTGATTGAAGGAGTTTTCCTTCCAAAAAATTTAAATTTGGCTTTTATTCTTTTAATATAAAACTCATTGCTGAAATCCGGCTCGAAATATTTTTTGATTATTTGATTCATCTTAGAAATTACTTGCCTGGTATCATCCTTTGGGTCAAAATTCAGGTCATCCAATAAGTTCTTTATACCATCGCTGACCCTGATATCATACCCGTATATCCTGCTGAAGTATGCAGCTAATATTTCATCAAATAACTCTATCCCGTCACGATTTTCATAAGCTTTTTTACCGCACTCATGACGAAGACCGGCCAAAACCGGTCTGCTTTTACTATCCCTTTCAAAGATGCATCCTTCCAGGCCAAGCATCATTAATTTCTGATAAAACAAATAATCCTTATCATAGCTAAAGTTGTCAAAAAATTCATTAAAAAGCCTGTAATCATAATGCCTGTATACGGCACCGATTATGTAGTTCCAGTATAAATCAGCCTTACCCCTCTCATCGTATGCCGTAATATCGGGGATTATGGAGTAGTCTCCCGAAACACTCCATATTATGTTCCATGCCCTTTGCTTTTCCTTTGCCTTTTTCATTTATGATTACTTCCTTTGCCAAAAAGCCTTGCACGTTCTCAGCTTTCGTTTGATTTAAATCCCGATACCCTTAGAAATTTCATGCCCAGGAATGTATCCAGGTCAATAATTACATCGTTTTTAGGCAGGACCAGTGACTTTGATACATATACGTCTATTCCGTCAACATTGATTATTTGATAGTTTTCCGGTTCCTTGGGCTTCCGGCCAATAATTTCCGGAACAGGCACAAGCACGCTTTCGCTGCTCAAACGGTTTTCCGGAATTTCTATCGTAACCTGAAGCTTCCCTTTTTTCTTAAGATGCTCGGCAGCCCTCTCGGTTATTTTTATTATGTTTTCTTCAGACATACCATACTCCTTATAATCTTCTTGTTAACATAAATATTTTATGTGTCCCAAGAAACCCGATTTATTCATTTTGGCATAATCAGCTTAAAGGAAGCTTTATTTTTATCCCATAAACATGAAATATGCAGATACCAATATACCCAAAATAATCCTGTACCAACCAAAAATTTTAAAATCATTGTTCTTTATATATCTTAACAAGAGCCTTATGGCTATTAAGGACACTATAAAGGCAACTGTCATTCCGGTCAAGAGCACTCCCATTTCCAGACCGGTGAAGTCAAAACCGAACTTAAAGAGTTTCAAAGCGCTTGCCCCGAACATCACGGGTATGGACAAGAAGAAGGAGTATTCAGCGGCTATATTTCTTGATGTTCCAAGTATTATGGCACCCAAAATGGTAGCTCCCGAGCGGGATGTGCCAGGCACCAAAGATAAGACTTGAAAGAAGCCTATGATCAGGGCCGTCATGCAGGACATATCTTTAAAGCTCCTGATGCTTGCCGGCTTGCCCTTATTCTTGTTTTCAATGACTATGAAGAGGATCCCGTATAAAATGAGGGTTACTGCTACGGTTTGATAATTGTAGAAATGTTCATCGAACCAATCATCAAACAAGAAGCCAAGGATGGCCGCTGGCAGTACACCCACTATCACCTTAAACCATATATCCATGGTGTCTCTTTTTTCTTTCTTAGTCTTCCTTGGAGCAAAAGGATTAAGTTTATGGAAGTAGAGCAATACGACAGCCATTATGGCTCCCAATTGTATCACGACCCTGAACATCTCCATAAATTCTTCAGAAGCTTCAAATTTAATAAATTCCTCCACCAAAATCATGTGTCCCGTACTGCTGATGGGAAGCCATTCGGTTATACCCTCAACTATCCCCAATATTATTGCTTTGATTATTTCAATATACATTTTACCTCCAAGGCTTACAGCCTGCAAAATAAAAGCTGAATTTATTATATATTTTGTTAACTGAATTTTCAAGCACCTTACCTGTATTGAAAACATATTATGGTATTAATAATATACAGAAAGGAATTTATAATATGTACAATTATTATTACTACCCCCATCCAGGCATGTATCCAAGCAAGCATAGAGACAGGATGTACAATCGTCAAAGAATGTATAGTCCTTATTTCAATAATTATTACATGAATCCTGATCTAAACGGCTATCCCAGGTATCCCATCTATCCCAACTATCCTTATAACCGGGAGCGGCTTTATAGTCCCTGGGCCTTACAATATCCAAGCAACAGAGGTTTCATAGAAATAATGGACTACGGCCCCAATCCTTTTGTCATAAACATCGAGGAAGCAACTCAACAGAACAATACTTTCAGATCAGCTCTGTGGACGGGAGATCATTTGCAACTCACTTTAATGAACTTAAATCCCGGTGAGGATATAGGTTTGGAGATGCACCCTGATGTTGACCAGTTCATAAGGATCGAAGATGGCCGCGGAATCGTACAGATGGGAGACAGTGAAGATAATCTGGACTTTGAGGAAATGGTTTCTGAAGATTTCATATTTATAATACCTGCCGGCAAATGGCATAATTTAATCAATACAGGCTCCAGACCCCTTAAACTTTATTCCATTTATGCCCCGCCCCAGCACCCTAAGGGCACGGTCCATGAAACCAAATCTCAAGCAGAAGCAGAACATAGGCCATGATACTCTTTCAATGAAACAGCTGTTCCTCCCTTGTAAGAGGAACAGCTGTCCGGCTCTTTGGCAAAACTTGTCATCCTGAGCTCAGCGAAGGATCTCATGGGATCCTTCGGGCTAAAGCCCTCAGGATGACAGTAAAATTACAGATCCAATTGAAGAACCTTGTATAAGATTACGGCCATTTCAGCTCTCGAAATCATTGATTTCGGGTACAGATAGGAATTGCTTCCCTGAATTATGCCTGCCTTAACCAAGGTTGCTACGGAGGTAACCGCATAATCAGATACCGAATTCCTGTCCTTAAAGGCAGATAAATCACTTGCCTTGCCTGCCGTAAGCTTTTTGCCTATGGTTGTCAAAGCCCTGTCCACAAGAACCATGGCATCTTCCCTGGTTATTCCTGCCTGAGGCATGAAATTATCCCCGTAACCCTTAGCTATGCCAAGTGATTTGGCAATTGCAATAGCCCTGTAATAGTAGCTGTCTTTGGGAACATCGCTGAAATTACCCCTGTCAGTTCCCGATAATTTCAAAGCCCTGTAAAGCATCAGCATGAAATCTCCCCGGGTCACATTGCTTGACGGACTGTAATTGTTGTTTCCGGTTCCGTTAACAATCCCTTTTTCGAACAAGTAATCAATATATGATGCAGCCCATGAATAAGTGGTGGTTACATCCTTAAAATACAAGGAGCCTTCTGTTTCAGGCATGGATATGACTTCAACCTTCACAGAGCCTGTAAAGGAAACTCCGTCCACATTGTAGCCTGTATATTTAATGGTAACCGTCCCGTAATAATCCTTGTAAGGCATAAATGTAATTTTGGATATGTAAGGCGAACCATCATAATAATACTTCTTGCTGGATGAAACTTCCGAGTCATATTTTGTAGGGGAAGTGTAATTGTAATAAAGTTTTCCGTATGATGATGAAGGAAGGGTAAAGGTTACATAATCCAGTTCTTCACCTGTTAAATCTTCACATACATCATTGAAATCTTCATCATCAAAAGTTACTGGTGTATCTTCTTTTGTTGAGATTTCAATGTCATCTGCCGCAGGAACTTCCTTGGTCACTGTTATTTTCACCACACCTGTATAGGACTTGCCGTCAATGTTGTAACCGGTGTAATAAATGACTACAGTACCCGAATAAGTGGTTTTGGGAACAAAGGTGATATCATCCAGCTCATCATCATAATACTTTGTACTTGAAGACACCTTGGACTGATTTTTAGCTTTATAATTGTAATACAAGGTCCCGTATGTGGATGATGGCGGGGTGAATTTTACATAATCCAGTCTTTTACCCGTTACATCCCGGCATTCGTCGTCAAAATCGTCCGCATCAAAATCAATTGGTGTATATGAACCCGTCTTGTAAGTTATTTCATCTGCATCCGCATCAATCTTGATTACCTGGATTTCAATTACACCCGTATAAGAAACTCCCTTGTTGTTGTAGCCTGTATATTCAATCGTCACCGTTCCAGAATAGTTTTTATATGGAACGAAGGAAATTTCATCTATATCATCATCGTAATACTTGGAGCTTGATGAAACCTTGGCTTGACCGCTCAAACCGTAATTTAAATACAAGGTTCCTTTTGATGAGGAAGGAAGGGTAAACTTGACATAATTTAACTTTTGTCCGGTTCCGTCCAGGCATACCTCTTTAAAATCATCCGCATCAAATTCAACTACCGTGTTTACATATAAGGAATACTTTATTTTTTCTATTACGATTACTTTCTCTGCAACAGTTATTTCAACCTTGCCCGTAAACACATCACCCGCCTTATTATTATAACCCTTGTATTGGAGGTTGACTTTTCCGAAATAGCTGGAATTGGGGACAAAGGTCATTTTATCCAAATCGGACTTGGAGTAATTTTTGCCTGTTTGTACCAATGTTCCAACATTCGTTGAAGATACATAATTAATATAAATTTTGCCGTTTGAGGAAAGTGTGTCAAAACTTATGTAATCAAAAGTTCCCCCGATAGTTTTATTGCATGCATTAACAAATGGAGTCGAACTTAATTTAAGAACCGTGTCCTGGTTTGTACTTAACTTAATGTCGGAAGCGGCAGGATATGTGACCTCTATATTTAATGTGGCATAGCCGCAGTCCGTTTCGGCATCATCATTTGCAAAAGCAGTTACGGCAAAGGATGCCTTGCCTATATTTGTAGGTTTAAAAATCAGCTTCCCTATATCTGAAACTTTTATACGGCTGCCGGCTTCATAAGCACTCCCATTGTATTCTAATTCTCCAACAGCAATACTGGCTGTATTTATTGAGATAAATCCCATTTCTGCTCCGTCGTTTTTATCATAGTAACTTGTAAAATCGGAGCTTTTAAACTTTATATCCTCATTGATGGTGGTGGTCATTGAAATCGGTCCGCTGAAGGTGGGAGCCTGACCGCTTGTTACTTCCACATAGTAGCTGGTACTGAATACGGTTTCCGTGTCTTCTCCTTCCTCATAAGTGTATCTCACTTCCATTTCAACCGTGGTTCCATCGATTTCAGCTTCATCACCGGAAGGAAATTCAATACCCTGGTTTCGGAATCCATCTTTAAGCTCATAAGTCATATCCGATAAATCCAATATCTCCCCGCTGTAGCCATAGGGAACGGTAAGAGTAATTATATTACCGTCTATGACGGCTTCTTTAACTGCCTCATCATGATTTACTGATTTCAGAACCATCTCCCCGTTTCCGACAGCATAAACCAAGTTGCCTGAACCTAATAAGGTTGATATTATCATCATCAATGTAAGAACTATCGCCATGCTTCTTTTAACTGTTGATGGCTTACAGTCTTTGCCTTCTTTGTTCATTTTAATCCCTCTCTCTATATTTAATAAATTATTAACTCTTTAATGTCTATTTTTTGTCAAGGCCTTGTATACTGAGTCATAATTTCAATATTACCGATTCTATTGTAGTATAATTCTTTCATATAAGCAATGAATTGATATTAAAAAATTTCTGGGGACGGTTCCACTCTTTCTCCGGAATATGACAACTATTGTCGGAAGACAAAATGACATAAGAGGTTTACATATATAATTTTATGTAAACCAATTCAAGTCTTGCTTTCCTTTGTGATTATACCATAGGTTTATAGAGGTTTACATATATAATTTTATGTAAACCGCTTAATATAAAATCCTGTCCAGCAACGCAACGGCTTCGGCCCTTTTTATGTTGTTCTGCGGTCTGAAGGTATTATCTTCATAACCCTTAAGCAATCCATGGTCCGCCGCTGCGCCCACATATTCCCTTGCCCAGCTGCTGATTTGACCGCTGTCGGAAAATACACCGGCACCCCTTGAAGATCCTTCCAGATCAAGGAGTCGTACCATAATAATTGCTGCCTGCTCTCTTGTAATATTATTTTCGGGAGCAAAGAGTGTTTTAGAAACCCCTATTATTTCTCCTTCCCTGTACGCTTTTTGGACTTCTGCATAGTACCAGCTTTCTTCTTTTACATCCGTAAATGTTATTTGAGCAGTTTCCTCAAAACCAAAGGCCTTATTTACCAGAGTAACAAATTCTGCCCTTGTTATATAATCTTCCGGTCTGAAGGTCCCGTCAGGATATCCCGTTACATATCCCATATCAAGCCACTTTTGTATTACATCTTCCGCCCAGTGGCCCACATAGTCTCTTGCTGCCAAAACCGGCCCGTCATAAAGACCTTCATAAAGGGCATTCAACAATTCACCTTCCGAATCCTGGCTTAATTCCCATATCATTGCTCCCCCCAGGTTTTGCTCTCTTATATATTTTGCCTTTAATCCTATGGACTGATAATCGTCAAAGCTTATAAATGTTTTTCCGTCATAAAGCCAGGGAACCAGGGACTGGTGATGAAAATACCTGGTATATTGAGGATTGTTGATATATTCCTTTTTAAGAGTATCGTAGCTCAATGCTTTACCGTCATTATGGGTTTGATAAAGCCCTTCGTTGGCATTTTTTGATACCCTGTATGAATACCCGTAAAAGGGAAGACCTACAATAAGCTTGTCCGCAGGCAAACCGGCTTTAAGCCATGATTCTACGCTTGAATCGATGCTTATTTTATATTGAGGGGATTCATCCCCATTGTTGTACAAGGGTGAATTAAAGTCTGAATACTTGTCCCAAGGCCCATGGATGTCATAGGTCATCAGGTTCACGTAATCCAAATATTGATGGAATTTATCAACTTCCGTGTTTTCTATGTAGTAATTGCTTGCTCCTGCCGCAATGGTAAGCAAATAATCCTTATTGTCCCTTAGCTCCTGTGCATCCAGCTTTTCACGGATTTCTTTGAGAAGCAAAGTGAAATTATCCTTGTCTTCAGGCCTGTTTGAATTGGTTTTCAGCCCTCCTCCCACAGGATATTCCCAGTCAAGGTCCACCCCGTCAAGACCATACTTTACTAGGAATTCAACACAGCTGTCCGCAAATCCTGCCCTTCTTTCCGCAGTAGCTGCCATGTCCGAAAAGTTGCCGGACCAATCCCAGCCGCCCACCGAAATCAAAACTTTTAAATCAGGTTTGATTTTTTTTAGCTCCTGAAATTTCTTAAAGTTTTCAGGGTCCTTGTCGGGATATCCCATCTCTATTTCAAAATCCGGGCTAATTTTTGCAAAGGCATAGTTTATATGGTTTATTTTGCTGATATCTATACTTTCGGGAGTATATCCGGTATAAGACTTCCATGCGGGATAGTATCCGATGATTATTTGCTGAGTTTTTTGTTCTTCTCCCTGTGTCTTGCTTCTTTCAGTCCCTTCGTATAGAAAAGAACCTGCTTGTCCTATGTAAAAGATTATGATAAAAACTGCTGCTATTATCAAATACTTTAATTTCATCTGTCTGTAACTTGCCTCCTAAAAACGTTTTTTTAATTATAGCATACAGGTCTAAGCTTTTTATCTTGAAATAAAAGGCAGTTTCCTTTACTCTTGACTCCTTTTCCATTATTAGCAAGGAGCCTTGTCATTACTTAATGTTTTGCTTGTACAAAGCTGAAGCATGAGTTACAATTATTTATACCCTATGAGGAATAGATAAAATGATTAAGAATGTGAATTTGACAGAAGGAAAAATACGCACCGCATTAGTAAAATTAGCCCTGCCCATAATGGGCACTTCATTCATACAAATGGCATACAACCTGACGGACATCATATGGCTTGGGAGGCTCAGTACAGATGCCGTGGCAGCCGCAGGTGCGGCAGGCTATTTTTTGTGGCTGGGGTCAGCCCTGGTCATGATTGCACAGGTAGGAGTAGGAGTATATGTTGCCCAACTGTATGGAAAGGGAGATTTGGAAGAGGCAAAAAATTATATTGATAACGGGCTCCAGCTTAATTTATTGATAGCTGTATCATATTCCTTGTTTTTGTATATTTTCAGGCATCAGATTATAGGTTTTTTTGCTATTGAAGATGCCCATGTGGTTAAAATGGCAGTTGAGTATTTGACAATAATTTCGGCAGGAATTACATTTCACTTTTTGAATCCTGTTTATTCCGCAATATTAAACAGCACCGGAAACAGTATCACTCCTTTTAAAATCAACACAATCGGATTGGTTGCCAACATTGTCATTGACCCTTTGCTAATACTTGGCTTCGGACCCATCCCAGCCTTAGGGGTTAAAGGAGCTGCCTTGGCTACAATATTGGCACAATTTTTTGTAACAATAATCTTTTTATATACCGGAAAGAAATATGATACTATTTATTCATATGCAAAAATACGAAAAAAACCGGATCTGCAAATTGTTAAAAACATTGTCATGGTAGGGTTCCCTCCCTGTGTCCAGGTAGGCATTCATGCCTCTATATCAATAATTATTACACGAATACTATCAACCTTTGGACCCGTGGCAATTGCCGTTTCAAACATAGGATCTCAAATCGAGTCCATTACCTGGATGACAGCCGAAGGTTTTTCGTCGGCCATATCTGCCTTTGTGGGACAGAATTACGGTGCAGGCAAGATAAAGAGAATAAAGGAAGGATTTATAAAGGGAATACAAATCGTGGGGGGCATAGGAATATTTGCAACCATATTGCTAATTTTTGCTGCTGAACCCCTCTTTACCATATTCACTCCCGATGACCCCCTTGCCATAAAAGAAGGAATAGTATACCTGAGGATTTTAGGTTTGTCTCAATTCTTGATGGCCATTGAAATAGGAACAACCGGCGCCTTCAACGGGCTTGGAAAAACTATTTACCCAACGGCAAACGGAATCATATTAAATTTAATAAGAATTCCTTCCGCCCTTGTCTTAAGCAAAACAGCCCTGGCCTTATCGGGTGTATGGTGGGCAATTACCATATCCTCAAATTTAAAAGGTTTAGTTTTATTTATTCTATTTTATTTCTATTGGAAGGGCTTTGAAAAAAACTGTATATAATATCTTGCTATTTAATGTGCAAAACTTCAGTATTGTGTGCCTTTTTTCAAAAAAACCATGCATTGCCTGAAATTTTTGCGCATTTTTTAATAAATCGCACTTTATCTCCCATTTTGAACATGGATTTGAATTTCTCATTCATTAACAAACAAAATATTCCTTCATATAATAACTAAACAGAAAGCTTATGTTATCAGGAGGAAAAAATGGCCAGCAGACCCCCTATCTTGCGGGCAGGGGACACAGTAGGGATAGTGACCTTAGGCAGCCCCCCGGATGCCGCAACAATCGATACAGGAATACAAACCCTTCAGTCAATGGGTTTTAATGTGCTTGTCGGCGAATACGCTTATTCCAGCGCCGGTATTGTTGCTGCTTCTCCCCTTGAACGGGCTACAGACTTAATGAATATGTTTGAGAATCCCGATGTAAAAGCCATCATACCAACAAGAGGAGGGACCGGGGTTTCAGATATCATTCCCTACCTTGATTATGATGTAATAAGAACCAATCCGAAAATCATCACCGGTTACAGCGATATAACGATTTTACTTAATGTCCTTTATGAATTTTCTGATCTAATAACCTTTCACAGCCTTCTTTTATTGAATTTCAGGCCCGATACCCCGGCCTATAACTATAATCAGTTCTTTACTGCAACATCCACCATAACAGCTCCGAGACCCTTGGAGAATCCTCCGGGTATGCCCTTGATAAGCAGGGTTCCGGGCAATGTAACCGGTACCATCGTTGGAGGCAATCTTGCTTCCTTTGTTGATTCCTTGGGAACCCCCTTTGAAATAGATACAAGAGGGAGGATTTTATTTATTGAAGAAACTCATGAGGCGGCAAGCCGTGTTTACAGGATGATTGCACACCTGATTCATGCAGGCAAGTTCAGGGACTGCATAGGTATCATTATGGGAGAATGCGCAGGCTGCTATGCAAATTACGGCAAGACCTATGAAGACATAATAAATGAAGTGATTGTTCCCCTGGGCAAGCCCCTAATGACCAATCTTGCTTCGGGACACGGGGTTTATAAAATGGCCATACCCATTGGGGCTGTAACGAACCTTAATACTTATGACAATACCCTGACGGTATTGGAGCCAACGGTAAGCTTATAAGTTCCTATGAAAATAATAAAAATATCAAGCGAACATTTGCAGGACACGATATAATTCTTAGCGAATGCAGGTTAAAAATCCGTTAAACAGCTTGCGTTGTTTGAGCGCAGCGAGTTCGCAAGCTGTAGGATTTTTATGCCTAAATGAGCTTTAGAATTATTCGTGTCCGAAACCGTGAGCGGATATTTTTATTATTTTATTGACTGGTTGTTACGAAAAAAGTCCTCCCAGGGATCTTTTCCTTCTATTCTTATGAGGGCACCCTTCATATCGATACCGTCAGGAGTTACCGTATACAGTTCATCCCAGGAGATTGGCATGGAGACCTTGGCTCCTTTCCTTGCCCTTAAGGAATAGGGGGCAATGCTTGTAGACCCCCTGGCATTTCGGATCCAGTCAATAAATATCCTGCCCTTCCGGCTAGCCTTTCTTACATTGCTTGTGTACCTGTCGGGCCACTTGTTCTCCATGACTTGGGCAACCTGCCTTGCAAAACCGTGGAATTTATCCCATTCGGCAGATGGTTTTAAAGGAATTACCACATGGTAGCCTTTGCCGCCGCTGATTTTAAGATATGATTTTAAACCAAGTTCATCCAGTAGGCTTTTTATGTCCATAACCCCTTGACGGATTTTGCCTATATCCATTCCTTCATCAGGATCCAAATCAAATACCATCATGTCGGGCTTTTCAAGATTATTGACACTGCTTCCCCAAACATGGAATTCCAATGTACCCATTTGGGCTTCGGATATGAGTCCGGTTTTATTTTCAATATAAAAATACTCTTCCATCTCATCCTGGCCGGTAGGAACATCTATGGTAACAATTCCCCCAGAGCCGGGACCGGGATGCTTTTTATAGAAGCAAGCCCCGGTTACTCCCTTGGGACAGCGGACAATGCTTAATATTCTATTTTTTACATATGGCAGCATCCTGTCTACGACCATGGAATAGTATCGAATTACCTCTTCTTTTGTTATACCCAATTCATCATATATAATTTTGTCAGGGCTTGAAATTTTGATTCCTTCAATTATAAGGCCCTTGGCACCCGAATTTGCTTCCCTTTTATTTTCCATGATTGTTTGATTGCCTGTATTTAATTCCATTTTTTGATCTTCCTCCGGCCTTTCTTTTTTGATTTCTTTAGGATCCTTATCCTTCCTTAACCCTAGGTAGCTTGCATGCCTCAACAAATTATCCCTGGTCCATTCGGCAAATTTAATCTCTGCAGCCAGCTTTGGTTCAAGCCAAATAATCTTTTCATTTGACTTTAGCCTGGGTACCTTCCTGAAAGGAGGGTCACTTCGCTTTAGACCTTCAAATTCTCTTTCAAGGATTTCCATTTCACTTTCACTGATACCCGTCCCTGCTCGCCCAGCATAGACTAAATCTTCACCATCATAAAAGCCAAGAAGCAGGGAGCTTACTCCGCTTATTCTTTTATCCGATAGTGAATATCCCCCGATAACAAATTCCTGCCTTTTATCGCATTTTATTTTTATCCAGTCCCCATTTCTTTTGCCGCTGTATACAGAATCAGCTTTTTTACCTATTATTCCTTCCATGCCTGCCCGGCAGGCTGCAGCAAAACTTTCCTTGCCATGTCCTTTCACATGGCGGCTGTAATGGAGATTCCCGGGAGCATCCTGCATTAAACTTCTTAGTTTTTCTTTTCTTTCAATCAGGGTTTGCCCTCTTATATCCTCTCCATCCAGGGCAAGCAAATCAAAGATAATATAAAATAAATTTTGTGATTGCCGGTTTTGTAAATAGGACTGGAGTGCCTGAAAATCCGTCCTGCCCGATTCGTCCGCAACAACTATCTCACCATCCAAAACCATTGCCCTTCCCTTAGCCAGGTCTATAAGTGAAGATCCTATGGTATTAAAACGGTTGGTAATATCATTGCCGTTTCTTGTCATGAGCCGGACACCATTGCCTTCAATATATGCCAAAATCCTGTAGCCGTCATATTTCATCTCATAGAGCCATTCATCCCCATCGGGGATAGTCTTTACTAACTTAGCAAGCTGGACATCTGCCCGGCTGAAAGGATTTTTAACGAATTTTTCGCCTTGGCCTTCCTCAATTTCAGCCATTGTTCGCCCTGTCCTTATACTGCTTGTATACTTGGATATTCCTTCTTCATCCTTTGCATACTCATCCTTTTCCTTTAATAAAAGCCAGTTGTCGGAAGCCTCCCCCGCCTTGCCTTTCATTCGGACTAAAGCCCACTTTCCCTTTAACCGCTTCCCCTTAAGCACAAATTTCAGCATACCTTCACTTAGCCCGTCTTCCACATTTACATAAGGCTCCCAGTATCCTTCGTCCCAGATCATGACCACCCCGCCTCCATACTCCTCTTTGGGAATGGTGCCTTCAAAATTCCTGTATTCCAGGGGATGGTCCTCTACCCGGACGGCCAGCCTCTTGTCCCTTGTATTATATGAGGGGCCTTTTGGAACAGCCCAGCTTAAAAGGACACCCTTCCATTCCAGGCGAAAGTCGAAGTGGTCCCTGCTTGCCAAATGGTGTTGGACGACAAATCTTAATGAGTCTTCTGAATATTCAGGTTTTCCTTCCGGCTCCATGGTTTTTTCAAAATTTCTTTTTTGATTGTATTCCTTTAATCCCACAGTCATATCAAGCGGTTTCTCTATCCTTCCTTGCCTTATCCACACTTGCCTTCAAGGCTTCCATTAAATCAATAACCTTGCCTGTACTTTCAGGCTCGGCAGCAACAACCTCCTTGCCCGATATTTTTGCTTCTATCAGCTCACGAAGCTTAACCTGGTATTCATCCTTGTATTTTGACGGGTCAAAGGGGGTATCCATGGAATTAATAAGAAGCTTTGCCATTTTCAATTCCTCCTCGGAAACTTGAGGCTTGGTGTATGGTTTTTGAATTTCCTTTATTTCATCGGCAAAAAACATGGTAGAGATAAGTATGCCTTCCTCCCGAGGAATTATTGCCATCAAGGTATCCTTAGCCCCCATTACGGTTTTACCTATGGCTATCTTCTGCTCTTCCATCAGGGCCAGGCGCAGGAGTTCAAAGGCCTTCTCCCCTCCTGCCTCCGGGGCTGCCTGATAGGTCTTATCGTAGTAAACGGGAGATATTTGATTAAGTTGTGCAAAGTGAAGAATCTGAATGGATTTTTCCTTCTCAGTCTTTATTCTTTCAATTTCTTCATCGGTAATTATTACATACTTGTCTTTGTCATACTCGTAACCTTTTACAATCTCATTAGATGTAATTTCTTTACCGCAGTGGGCACAGGTTTTCTTGTACCTGATCCGGCTGTGATCTTCCGAATGCAGCTGGTTAAAATGAATGTCATTGTCCCGGGTTGCCGTATACATGGCAATGGGAATGGCAACCATCCCGAAAGTTATAACTGATTTACGTGATATCACAAAATCACCTCCAGATTTATTGTTGCCAAATATGAAGGATGTATTCGACATAAAATAACAATAAAAAAAGCCGTGTATTCCACAGCTGAAAATAATAATAATAAAAATATCCGCTCACGGTTTCGGACACGAATAATTCTAAAGTTCATACAGGCTATAAATCCTACAGCTTGCGAACTCGCTTCCGCTCAAACAACGCAAGCTGTTTAACGGATTTTTAACCTTCATTCGCTAAGAATTAAAGTCGTGTCCTGCAAATGTTCGCTTGATATTTTTATTATTATTCTGTGTAACTCGGAAGGAGCAGGCTTAAAGGTACGCTTATTATGACAAGGTAAGCACTGCTTTGAAAATTGTCGCCTTTGTGTTTTCATTGATACCTTCTATGTATACAAAATTATCTTTTATGCCTGACATATCGGTGTAAAGCTGTATGACTTCACCGGGCAGGGCTTCATGCAAATAATCAATTTGAATTGACCTGGCATTATATTTCTTATGGAGGTCCATGCTGAAGCAGTCCATGATATAATCGATATACCTGGCATTGTTCAAATGCTCGTTAATGTCTATATCGCTGTAGCCCACGGTTTTTTTATAGCTTAAATCCAATTGACCGACAGGTTTAATCTTATTTAATACGGAGCTAACCGGTCTTTCCCTGTCAACCTTTGGAAAGCTTTCTTCCAATATGCTGCTTCTTCTGAGCTTCCTGGTTTCACAATCTATGACAACCCATTGGCTGAAGGCTTTAATTATTATATTCCCATCCTTGTCATAGACTAAAAAATTCCTGTTGAAGAGGACCTTGTCAGGTTGTTCCGGCCAGGTTTCAATCGTTATTTCTTCCTTGAAAACGGGATGCCTTATAATTTCTACCACGGCACGATTTAAAACCCATATGATGCCGTATTTGGTCAGCAAGGCATCTCTCCCCACACCGATATTATAGGCATGTTCCGTTGCCATATCCTGCAAATATACAAAGAGGGAGCTAAGTTTTAGCTGGCTCTTAAAATCAATATCATTAACATGAACCGTATATTTTTTTCTATAAATTGATTCCATGATATGCTCCATTTATTTTTGTATAATATCTTTAAATCTTATGAGATCCTTCGCTACGCTCAGGATGACAGGGTGATGGGTACATTGTCATATGAGATCCTTCGCTATGCTCAGGATGACATAATGACGAAGATATTAAAAGGATGACAAGAGGACGGGGTTGTGTCATCAAACGTCCACTGAGAACCGTCCCCTCTGGACTATTCTGAGATAAACTTTTTAGCGTTGTTGATTTGCCTCCTAACCTCGTCATAAGATGTTCCCCCGTAGCTCTTTCTGTTTTTTATGCAGTTTTCTATCGAGAACCGGCTTAAATCTTCAAGTTCTACAGGAAAGTCCAGGGCTTCCAGGTCTTTCTTGTTTACATCTTTGAATGTCTTTGAATTAAGTTCGCAATACTTAACCAACTTACCGACGATTTCGTGGGCTTCCCTGAAGGGAATGTCATGCTTAACCAGGTATTCTGCTATGTCCGTTGCTTCAATAAAACCTTTTTGCAAATGGTCCCTTAAAACGTCCTCATTGAATTTAATATTTTCCAGCATCCTTGCAAATACAAATAAACTCCTGTCCAGGGTATGTATGGTGTCAAAGAGGGCTTCCTTGTCTTCCTGATAGTCCTTGTTCAAGGTTAAAAATGTTCCCTTTAAAACCGTCAATAAGGTTACCAGGTTACCTATGGTCCTACCGGCTTTACCTCTTACCAATTCGGCTATATCGGGATTTTTCTTCTGGGGCATGATGCTGCTTCCGGTACAAAAGCTGTCATCAATGGTTATAAATTTAAACTCTTGAGAATTAAAAACAATGATTTCTTCCGCAAAGCCGCTTAAGTGGGTCATGCACAAGGCAGCATTAAACAAGTATTCGGCTATGTTGTCCCTGGAGCCCACTGTATCCAGGGCATTTTCCGTAGGCACCGAAAAGCCTAAGAGGTCCGTTGTTATAAAGCGGTCTATGGGCAGGGTGGTACCTGCCATGGCACATGCACCCAAGGGGTTTTTATCCAGGCGTTTCAACAAGTCCCTGAATCTTTCAACATTCCTTCTGAATCCCTGGAAGTGGGCCATATAGTAAAACCCTGCGGTTATGGGCTGGGCATGTTGCAGGTGGGTAAAGCCGGGCATTATTACATGGAATTCTTCCTCAGCCTTCATTACCAGGACCTTTAACAGGTCCATCAGGTGATTGATTGAGTTATTGACCGCATCCCTCAAAAAAAGCGTTTCATCCAGGGCATTCTGATCATTCCTGCTCCTTGCCGTATGAAGGTATTTGCCTGCCTCTCCGATTTCCTTCGTAAGCTCTTTTTCAATAATCATCATAATATCTTCATCAAGTATGTTGAATTCAACTTGATTGTTTTCAAGCTTCTTTTCTACAATGGATAAGCCCCGTAGTATTTCTTGGCACACCTGGTCGCTGATAATCTTTTGTTTTGCAAGCATTTTTACATGGGCCCTGCTGCCCATTATGCTGTGTTTGTACAGTATATTGTCAAAGCTTATCGATTCGTTGTAGTCTGCGGTATAGTTTTCCATGGTTTTTGAAAAACGACCGCCCCATAGATTTTTCATGTTTACATCCTTTCGGTTATAAAGATTTATTATCATGAACTGATTACTTACGGCATATTATATCAAAAATTATTTAAATAATCTAATAATATCTTCTTCCCTCCAAAAAAATCAGGAAACCAAAGGACTTCCTGATTTTTTATATCAGAATGTTACCAGTAAATTTGTTAGCATTGTTACCAATGGAATTGCAAGAATTGTTCTTTCTAGGAAAACAATGAACAAGTGTCCCACATTTACCGGAACTCTTGATTTTAAAATAATCAGTCCAACTTCAGTCATATAGATAATCTGCAGTAGTGTTGCTGCCCCCATTATGAATCTGGTTCTTTCAATGGGGAAGTTGGCTAACATCAAAGGCGGAATATACATATCTGCAAAACCTACTAAGGCCGTAGGTGCAACCTCCTTAGCACCTTCAATTCCCAGAACATTTATATACCATTCGAAGGGAAGGGATATTATGTTGAATATCGGTGTAAATTCAACCAAAACCAGTACCAGGGTACCCCAGGCCATAACGATGGGGATCAAGTCCATGAACATGCTGGAATAAACGTGAAGACCCTGCTTTAACAGGTCATTCGAGGATGCCTTTTTAGCCCTCATCCCGGCTAAGTTCAATGCCCATTTTATTTTTGAAACCCCTTCCGGAATACTTTCATCTATCTGCTTGCCTGATATTTCATCATAGGTATCAGGTATTTTGGAGAGAGGAGGTATCCTAGGCATAATCGCAGCCAATATTATACCTGACAAAGTGCAGATTATATAAAAAATAGTAAACTTGTGATCAACACCGATAAGTTTTGCGATTACATACGTGAAAGGTAAGGAAACAAAAGAAAAGTTCATTGATATTGTCGCTGCTTCCCTGGCACTATAGAAGCCTTTTTCATACTGGCCGACTGTCAAAATTGCAGCTGCATTAGATGTTCCCATCCACGAAGTTATCAAGTCAACAGCAGAACGCCCGGGGACGGTAAAGAGGGGTCGAACTACATTCCTTACCAAAACACCGACAAATTCCATGATTCCAAAGTCTGTAAGCAAGGGCATCAAAAAAGCTATACAGAGTATAACAGATACCAAGGTTGCAGATACGCCGAGCATGGACCCGCCGGTAGCTCCGGATATGATAAATTCAGGTCCTATATTAAAGTAGACCATATATACGATAACTAAACCAATAAACCTGCTTACCAAATACAAAGGTGACGGAGAAAACAGCTTCATCATCAATTCATTTTTCTGTATAAATGCAGGTTTGCAAACCATATTGACTATAGTCATTATTGATGAGAAAGTTATGAACACCAATACTAATAAGTTAGCAAGATCAATGTTTTCAAGCTTTAGAAGCCCTGATACCCAGTCGATGACAATACCGATGGGAATTGTAAATGTAGTTCCGTATGGAATAGGTACTAAAAAAAGGAACCCCCCGATTACAGAAGCAACAATGAATTTTATTATACTGGCCTTTTCCACAGGTTCCAGTTTCACCGTGGTTACATTATTTTCAATATTATTCATTTCTTTTCCCCCTTTATTTGAATTGTTCAATTTTTTCAATCCTGTCAAATGCTTCTTTTAGTGTCTCTACATTAACAGTGCAGGCAATACGAACGTAACCCTCTCCGCATTTTCCGAAGGCATCTCCGGGGAGCACCAAGACATGGGCTTCTCTCAGGATCAAATCTGCCGCCTCCAGGCTTGACAAACCTGTTTTCTTGATATTCATGAAGAGATAAAAGCTTCCTTTTGGAGGATAAATAACAGAAAGTTTGGGTATCCGATTGATTCTCTCGGCGGCATAAAATACTCTATTCCTGTATTCTTCAATCATGGGAGGCTGAATTTCATGGCGGTGCCTTAAGGCATAGATTGCAGCTCTCTGTGAAATGGAGGGCGCCGTAAAGACCACATTCTCATTAATCTGCTGGATAACCCTGATTATGTAGTCCGGCGCAATTATGTTTCCTACCCTCCACCCGGTCATGGTGAAATTTTTCGAGAAGGAATTTATTATAATAGTCCTTTCCTTCATGCCCTGAAGGCTGGCAAAGGGTACAAAAGGATTCTGAAAGCTGAAAGATGTGTAAATATCATCTGATATCACAAGCAAATCATATTTTTCGGCAATTTGTGCTATTTCTTTCATGACCTCCGGGGTAAGGCAAGAACCAGTCGGATTGTTTGGTGAGTTGATGATTAATGCTTTTGTCCTTTCCGTAATCAAGCTTTCCAATCTCTTTACATTAACCTGAAAGTCTTCTTCCTCATATGTGGGCAGTTCAAGAGGAATTCCCCCTGCCAGTTCCACCTGCTGGGGATAGGGGGTAAAGTATGGTGCCTGCAGTATTACCTCGTCCCCGGCATCAAGAACGGCTTCCAGTGCCAAATACATACCGAGACAGCCCGATGCACAAACAAAGACTTCTTCATCTTTAATGTCCATACCATATTCATCTTTGTAGTATTTCACAATTTCCTGCCTCAGTTCCGGGTCGCCGCGAAAATCGGTATATTTTGTATGGCCTGCCCTGGCATCAGCATAAGACTTGTCTATGATAAGATCATGTGTAATTAAGTCCGGGTCACCCAAACTTAAATTTATGACATCGTCAAAGGATTTGGCGGCAATATCGGACTGACCCATGGCAGTACTTTTATCTTTCCAGTACCTCTTTGCAATGAATTTATGCTTCACAATTATTCCTCCATTTTATAATATTTTTACAGCCGGAGAGCTTGTTACCCAGCTACACTGTTACCCGTTAAAACTCTTTTTCAATCAGTTCTGTCAATCCTGAAATTACTGCTTCCGTCAGGCGACTCCCAATTTCCATGGTTGCACCGTCAGGATCAGCATAGGAACCGGATGATGGTTGAACTCGTTTATCCCAGGGCAAAATGCGATAAGGCAATTTCTCATATTCACACGAATCTACTTTTATATCCCGAACCAATCCTGGGTATAAATATTTCATCAGGGCAGTTTCGGTTAAAGCAGCATGTTCCGCTTCCCAACCCGGCCATTTATCCCCAAATATATCATCAATCATTTCATCAGATATAAATTCCCACCAGTTGGCTATTACAATTTTAGGAATGTCACTGTTTGGTTTTTTTGAATTCTCATGGGTTGAAAGGGCCAGCTCGATTCCTTCCATCAGAAAAGGTATGCTTTCAAGATGTCCGTTTATTAGGATAATCTTATTGAAACCTTGTCTCAGGAATTCCGAAATAAGGTCTGACCCTATATTAATGAGTGTATTCCCGTTCAAATTAATAGTTCCTAAGTAATTACTGTTAAGCTTTGCATAAGAATATGTTATTGAAGGAGCTATTATTATTTTTTTATCGTTAACTTTATTATACAATTTTTTTGCAAAACTTTCAGCTATAAATGTATCCGTACCCATGGGCAAATGGGGTCCATGCTGTTCAACCGAGCCTGTCGGTATAATAATGATAGCATCACGATGATTGGTTAATTCTGTCCAGGTTAATTCATCCCATCTAAAAAGAGCCATTGCTTTTTCCCTCCTCTCTTAATGCAGCTATTTTGCCATTACTCTTATCCAAATAAATGATCCTGCCATCCCCGTCCTTAGATGAAAGTCTGTAAAAGTGTTTAAATATAATACTGCTTTTTTGTATATTAATTGAAGGTCTGGCAAAAATCGACCGTGCTTTAGACAGTACAAAGGGCAGCAGAGAATCTTTTACTTTTGCCAATCCTTCCTCATCCATTATTGCAATAACCGGTAAAACCTGTTCAGTTTTTACTTCTGCGTGATATGTCTCTATTTGTTTGCAAATAAAACTTAAATCACCGGTTAATCCATCCACAGCTGCCTTTATATTAATCCTTTTTACTTTAGAAAACAGTAAATGCAAGCAAATCTCAACCTCTAACAGCCATATGGGATAGAATATATCCCGGCAGTCATATAGGTCATTATGATTGGCTTCTTCATTTTCTATTGAATTGTATTGTGCATATGATTGTAAGCATATTATATCCATAACACCACTGCCTAAATAGTTGGGATTGGCTCGTCCAAGGTATTTATATTATTTATAAGCTTTTCTGCCCGTATAGCTTCAGCTTTTAATTTATCCGAAATGTTCGATGCCTTTACAAAAGATTCCGGAAGCGGTCCATAAGAGGTTCCTATATGGAAAAGCTCTTCCATTTCGGGGCCGGGTTTTTGTGAAATCAAACTTCCGATAACAAATGCCAGTATAGCAACAATTAATCCATTCATAAAAGGACTCATGCCAAACAATTCTACACCGGCAGCGGTAAGCCATACATATACCGTCAATGATAAAACTACACAGGCAATGGCACCGGTTTTCGTACTGCCCTTCCAATAAACCGAAAAGATATTTGGAATACCGAAAGCCAGGGCCATACCTCCAAATACTGTCATTACTATGGTAAAGACTCCTGCCGGAGGTTTTATAGCGACTATAAGAGAAAGGATTGCAATAATTGCTGTAATAACACGAGCAATTTGGATTCTTTTTTCCTGAGGCGTATTTGGAAGTAAAAACCTGTTTAATATATCATGAGCAATGGTCGAAACCAAAAGCATCAGGAATCCATCGGCTGTAGACATTATGGATGCAACTGCTGCAGAGACAAGAATACCTGCTCCAACTGGCGAAAGCACTTCAAACCAAAGTAAAACACCTGATGTCTCAGGGTTGTCCAAACCGGGTCCCAATAAAATCAATCCTGCAGCTCCTACCATGTAATATGCAAAAGAAAAGAGGGCTACGAATATTGCGGTTATAAGCATTGCTTTCCTTGCCGTATCAGGTTCTTTAAGAGATAAATGGCGTACGGTTACATGAGGCATTCCGAATGACCCCATTATAATAAGTATTACGGGAGAGGCTGCTGCTATAAGGCCGAAATATGAACCGTCAGGTCCCCATGGTGTAACCAGACCGGGATTTATTAAGGCCAATTGATTATTTAATTCATTAAACCCGCCTATTTTAGAAATTGCACTCCAAAACAGAATATGAGTACCGATAAACATTACCACACCCTGCATAAAATCGGTATAAACAGTGGCCAGATAGCCTCCCATGATGGTATAAGCAAGTACCACTACACCGCCTATCAGCATTCCAACCAAATAATCAGTACCAAAAGTAACACTCAGCAGTATTCCTGATGCCTGCCATTGGGCAGTAAGGTGAAGGCTTACGGTAGCAATAATTATGATGGATGTCAATAATCTTAATCCTGGGCTTTTGAAACGCTTTTCGTAGTATTCGGGCAGGGTAATTGCTCCCAGGAGTTCTGAAAACTTTCTAAGCCTTCTTCCTAGTAATCCAAAGGATAGTGAGTTTCCGGGAGCGTCACCGGTTGCCCACCACATGGTAGACCATCCGCCCGTATAGGCCATACCGGGAGCAGCAGTATATGTATAACCGCTGGCATAAGATGTAATAAGGGCAAAGGATGAAACCCATGCTCCTATGGACCTTCCTCCAATAATAAAATCATCATATGTCTTGATTCGTTTCATTGAATACATGCCTATAAACAGCATAATTAACAGATAAGATACAAATGGTATTAAAACGCTAAGTTTCATTTTATTGCCTCCTTTATTTGTCTTTAACTAATTCATTTTTTCCTTCACATGCTTCCTTTTCTTTCTTTCCTAAATACCAATACAAATAACCTACCAAAACAACGACCATGGCCTGAGCCAGGAAAAAGACCCAAGTTCCTGATGACCAAAAAAGTTTTGAACCCTCCATTTTTTCACCTCCCTCCTTTCAATAAGAGCGCTTTACAAAATATACTTTGTCCACCATTAAAAAAATATATCTGAAGATAATTTCTTATCTTCGAAGCTATAACTGTAAAACCTGAAATCACTATGTATGTTTATACATATTTTTCATTTCCAGTCAGTTGATAAAGGGCAAAAAAAAACTGCCCATAAAGAGGCAGTGTTTACACCACGGTACCACTCTTTTATGAAGCAGTGCTTCGCTCTTTCATGATAACGGTATTTAACCGTATTCTCATACTGCTATTTCCGAGAATCTTTTCATGGACTCTTTTCCATTAGGCTGGACTGCCGGACTCACACTCTAAACCGGCTCGCTGAAGCTTCACTTAATGTACTCTTCCAATCATTAAATTATACATAATTTATTATTTTTATAGATTATAAGTTGGTTTTTTAGTATTGTCAATATATTTTTTTATTGAAAACGTTAATTGGTAAAAATTTCATTGTTTTCACGCAAGGATAACATCTACGAGCTCACCGGGTATTATGCTGTCTTGAGTCACATGGCAATCAAAGGCAATTATTTTGACGCCCTTTTTATTTATCTTTTCAAGTGTTTTGCCAAATGCTTCATGAGTTTTGTAATTTGGCGTAAAATACAAGACATCCTTCATTTGTACCACAAAACATAAATAAGCTTCATAGCCCTCATCCAGGCTGGCCGCAAGTTCATTTAAGTGTTTTAATCCCCTTTCCGTGGGAGCATCGGGGAACATTACAACCCCTTTTTCTTCCAGGGTAACCCCTTTAACTTCAACCAGGATTTTTTTCCCATCTGCCTCAATGTAAAAATCAAAGCGGGAACTTTTATATTTATATTCGGGTTTTATCAAAATAATATTTTTAAATAGATTACTGCCCAACAACCATTCATGAAAAATTCCGTTTGGTGCCTGGCTGTCTATATTCACCAGTTTTTGGCCCTTATATACGGAAATTAAGCTGTATTTCGTCTTGCGTTTTGAATTGTTGTTCTCTTGAACAAATACCCTGGCTCCTTCAATCAAAAGTTCCTTGCAGCGTCCAGTATTTTTGACATGACAGATCTCAATTCTCCCGTCTGTTTCAATATATGCCATAAACCTGTTAAGCCTTTTAATAAACTTTGCTTCTCTTATGTTTTCGTATATCAAGAGTTGCTCCTTCTTATTCCAAATCAATTGATGTATTGTTTATATCAAGAATTGACGTTTTGCATGTACCGCCTAAATTATCCCGGACTAAGTTTGCCAATTCATTTATGGCATTTTCTAAATCTTTGGTTCTCTTTTCATCTACCGATTCGATGACTAAAAAAGCATTTTTTGTGTTTTCTGTTAGCATGGTCCTTACTGATTCCCGCCAGTTCCAACACCTGCAGATTGCTCCTTCATCATCCTTGTATATTATTTCACCTTCATATGGAGGTTCGCTTTTATCGGACCCGTATGTAATAAAACTTTCATTTCCATCAGCTTTTGTAAGCCTGTTATCCCCCCTAAAGGCATCAATGTCTTCACCGCCGCAGGGCAAGGCATATTTCAAGGAAACAGAATTGTAAATATCAACCAAAGGATTTATGGTCCCTATGTGGTTGCCGTTTTTTACCCTCTTCAATAAGGCTTCAATGGAGCACCTGGCTCCTTTCTTTGTTTTGAACTTCTGAAAAGCCTCCCTCCATACCCTTATGACTTCATTTTGGGTAAACTCCGGATTATCCAGGTATTTTAAGGCATCAACCTCCGCATTTCTCAGCATATCCAGGTACTTATCCTCTTCTTTTATGGCATTGCCTATACCCCGGCATACAACAACTCCAATTTTTGCATTGGGAAACAAGACCCAAAAATCCTTTTCAATAATAAATTTTTTCATTATGTACCTCCCGGACTCGTTTGTTTGAGATCCTTCGCTTTCGCTCAGGATAGCTTTTGATGATTGAATTCATTATAACACATAATTTTTATGTTAACGAAATTAATTCCATAAATAATGCCAAGAATTATTCCAAGATTTACATAAATTTATTTATGTAAACCCGCTGTCATTATTTAGCTTTTTTTATATAACTTACTCTATCTATGGCATTATTTGTAATTATATGCATTGGTTTACATAAATTTAATTATGTAAACCACTATTATTTTGTCATCCCGGGTATATACGAAGGAACGCATAATAAAAAACTCTAAACATATATTTTAACATAAAAGATTTATCCCTCTAAAAAAACGAAAAGGAGTGAATAGAATTGAATAAGGTTGCAGTCAACTTACGGCCGATAATAAGCAATATAAATTTGCCCACCGTTATAAAAACTGCCCTGCTGCCGGGTGATACAACGGAGAGTTTGTTTGTAGCCACCCAGGTAGGAGAGATATTTAACATAAACTTAAGGAACGGACGGGTAAGACTTTTTTTGGATATTCAGCAGCGGATTATCCGCTTAGGTCAAAATGGGGGTTATGATGAACGCGGCTTGTTGGGCTTGGCCTTTCACCCTAATTTTTACTACAACGGTCTTTTTTATCTTCATTATTCATTGGCAGGGACCCAGGGGCCTGGTGCCCTTTCCTCTACTTTCCGTCCCAATCCCTGTGAACCCGAAACTCTGAATTTAAGGTGGACAAATAGGGAAACCCGGTACGACCATATTGACACGGTGGAAGAGTGGATTTTGCTGTCAAACGGCCAGGCTCAAAGAAGGCGTACCTTGCTGAACTTAAGAAGACCCTTCATGAACCACAACGGTGTCAACAGCTTAACCTTTTCGCCGGAAACGGGAAGGTTGGTGCTTACCACCGGAGACGGCGGCTCAGGGTATGACCCTTTTAACTTAAGTCAAAACATGATGGAGATCGCAGGAAAAATCATTGAAATTGATGTGAATGCTGATACGAATATAAATAATCTGCCGACTGTCACACGTTTTGACGAGCTTCCCCAGGCTGTTCAAAGAACCCTTACCGTAATTGCCAAGGGTGTCCGCAACATTTCAGGTATAGCATTTCAAAGGTACTATAATCAATATATAAAATATGTGGGGAATGTAGGTCAGGATTTGGTGGAATCAATTTTTTCATTTGCTTGTTATAAACCCATCCCGGCAACTGAAATTGTCTCAGCTTATGCCCAGAATCGCATTCTTGATCAAACCGGTATGATTAATTTTGGCTGGAGAGGTTGGGAAGGAGATTTACCAACACCTATTATAAACCCTTGTTTATCAAATCCCTCATTAATTGAGGAAACCATAGCTTATTACATAGAAACAATCTCTACCGCAACCAAACGCATACTTCCCTTAACCTGCTATTATCACTTGGATCCGCGTCCGGATAAATTCAGCGGAACAGCCCTTACAGGTGTTCAACCCTATATGGGCAATGAAATTCCCGGCCTGACAGGCTGCATCATTTTTATTGATTTTGTAAAAAGGGGACAATCACCTGCAAGAGGTGCCTTGGCTTATACAAATGTAAGAACGGAATGCAAGCAAAATGACTACAGCCTCATTGAAATCAATTATGATTTCGGGCCTCAATCTGCCTACTTTGTCAGCTTGGGAACAAACACGGCTCAATCAAAGCTGTATCTGGGGGTTTACGGTTCAACAAATGTTACTGATTACAATCATGGAACAGTTTTTGAAATATATTAAACAAATAGGAAGCTCACGAGAGTTTTCTCAGGTTAATGACAAACCTTCTTATGTCATCCTGAGCGTAAGCGAAGGATCTCAAGAGATCCTTCGGGCTAAAGCCCTCAGGATGACACTATGGGATATTCATAGCAATGACAATTCTCGGAATATTCATAGCAATGATAATGTATTTTATGCTTTGTCAATAGTCTGAGGAAACTCATGAGAGTTTCCTATTATATAAACTACGCCGGGTTCAGAATGAAATTAAGGGAGTTTTTGCTATATGGTCCATTGATTGTGTATTATACCGACTAATTTCCAGGAGCCGTCATATTCTTCAAATACAAGTCTCAGGCTCTGCCAGTCAAGGCCTTCGAACTTGGGGTCTATTCCAGGTATATGGTATTCAACGATAATTGAATCTTTGTAGACTTCAAACTGGTTTTCAATGGCATTTCCGCTGGTCAGCACTTCATTGTACCCAATTTCTTCTGCATTGATGAAATCTGCCGAGTATACAAATTGATCATAATATTGGGCCGGGGTCAGCTTAATTTCTTCTCCGCTGCCGTCATAATAACCCCAAAGGTATAAGTTTTCATCTTCAAAGAAGGTCAAAATATCTTCCTTTTTAAGAATTATATCATTCTCTAAAGAAACACTTGTATAAGGTGTAAACCTTACTCCCTTTTCAGGATGAACATAGGCTGCGATAGCCCTTGCATCTTTATTTTTTAAGGCATTCATGAGCTCATGAGCAGCTTCTTCAATTATAGTCTTAGGATCCTTTGTTTCATCAGTCTGCCGGTCAGTATCATCTTTAGATTGATCTATAGGAATATTATCCTGTCCCGATATGGGCAGCAGGTCTTTGGCAAATACAAATATTGCAATCAATGTGCTTACGGCAACTACTATGATAATGTTTTTTAACAATTTATTTTTCACTTTTTCACCTCTTTTTTTAGTATATCATATTGACGGTCGCTGACAAAGATTTGTTCCTTAATACCTGGTTCCAATTATTATAAATAATAGAAGCAAATAGCAATAGAAATCTATAACTAATAAAAAATTATCCCTCAAAATTCTTGAGGGATAATTTTTGTATTATATTCTTTTGAACTGGCACAGCTTTGATTCTTGCCCAACCCTTTTGCCTTTAGCATGGCATGGTCGCTTGCCCTGATAACATCCCTGACTTCGGTTCCATCCTCCGGATAGCTTGCTACTCCCAAGGATATGGTTACGGGAGGATAAGGGTTATTCTCCAGTTCTATAATCCTCATCCTTATTTTTTCGGCAATCTCCAATGCAGTTCCTTTGTTACAGTCATATAACAGAATAATTATTTCTTCCCCGCCGTATCTGTAAACCAGGTCACTGGTTCTTACCGAGTTTTTGATTATATTACTTACCTTTTGCAAAACAATATCACCCACATGGTGGCCATATTTGTCGTTAAACAGTTTAAAATTATCAATATCTATAAAAATCGAGGAATAAATACCTTCATGTCTAAACTCCTGATAAAGAAGATCTAAAGCATGCCTGTTTAATAAACCGGTTAATTTATCAATATTAAGTTTATTATTTAACAGAACATTGGTATCTTTTAATTCATGATACTCTTTATATATGCCTGTTGACATATAATAGTTTATTAACCCAAAAAAAAGGCCCTGGGCTAAGCAACTCAATAAATCATGACCCAGCAGGTGCATTAAAAACGAATGATATGCTATCCCATATATAAGACCAAGCCCGAGAAAGCTGACTAATAAAGTATATCTGTAGTTTAGTTTCATTATTCTATTCCTCATTTTTATTCTTCACATTATATGGTATACCTATATTTTTTGTCAAGCCATGGATATAAATGGTAAGATTATTATTAAGGGCATAAAGCAGGTATACATAAATATATTTATGTATACCATTAATTTACTATGTTTAAACAAGAAAATATTTTTGTTTACATAAAATTAATTATATAAACCTGTCAGAAAAGAACCATAGTTTTCAGGCGTGGTATGCTTCATCCAATTCGGACAGCATTTTGTACACTGCTTCGTAGCTTTCACACACATCTTCGGGAACGGTGTAATTGCAGGTTATTTCACGCAGCCTGGCAAATTCTTCGCTCAACCGGGGTTTTTCTCCTTTTGCTTCTTTTACTTTCTTCTCGATTGTGTCAAATAATTTACGGACATCATGGAATTCCGGATGATGGTTTCCATGAACCCGGTCTACAACAGGAACAAATTTTTCCAATGTGGGGATATGCTTTTTAGCCCTTTCATCAAATGCAGCCATCTTTTCTACCTTCTTTCTGTTTTATCTGTTACTAATATTGTACCACAATATTTTAAAAATTAATTGATTTAAATCAATAATAAAAAATTTTTAACAGTCCTTAATGTCATCTTGAGTAAAACGAAGGATTTCATGTGATTCTTGGAGCTAAAGATCCCAGAATTATGCGTTATTCACACCAATATAAATGAATACGTCTTGTCATTCTGAGCAACGCGAAGGATCTCAAGGAATCTTCGGCTAAAACCCGCGACATGACATTATAGAGTATTCATAACAATGACACTAATAAAAGTTTGGTAAAATTTTAACATTGACATGTCCATAAGGTTTTAATATAATGATATGGAAATATTTAAATATACTACAAATATTTTATTAATTTTTAAATATTTTACATACAGTTTAGGTCTTAGTTTTTTATATAAATAAAGACAAAAAACAAGGAGGATAATATGAAAAATCTAAAGAAGTTTTTGGCCATACTGATCAGTACTTTGTTAGTATTGGGCATGGCCGGGTGTTCATCACCGACAGACACAAATCAACCGGAACCAGTTGAAGAAACACCTGCAGAAACTCCCGCAGAGGAACAAACAGGAATGAAGCCGGGAAAATATACTGCTGCATTCAGAGGTTACAAGTCGGATGTTAAGGTTGAGACTGAGGTTGATTCTGAAAAAATCATCAGTGTAAAAGTTCTTGAACACAAAGAAACTGACGGAATCGGAACTCATGCTGTTGAAAGGCTTCCAAAAATCATAGTGGACAGTCAGTCCGTAAAGGTAGATACCATAAGCGGAGCTACCACTACAAGCTATGCAATTATCAACGGGGTTAAGGATGCTTTAAAACAAGCTGGAGCCGACATGAAAAAATTCGAGGTTGTGCCTCCTGCACCCACACCCAAGGATGTAACTCTTGATACGGATGTTGTTGTAATCGGTGGAGGAGCAGCCGGCTTGAGCGCTGCCCTGGAAGCAAGAAGGAATGGTGCTGAAGTTATTGTTGTTGAAAAGATGGACATAACAGGTGGCAATACAATACGTTCATCAGGAGCTTTCAATGTTGCCGGTCATAAATTGCAGATAGAAGCAAACAAAGGCCGTAAGGACATTGAAGAATTCATTGAATTTACAATGACCGGAGGACATAATATGAATGATCCGGCACTTGTAAGGTACATGATAGAAAATTCCGCCGGAATAGTTGATTGGGTAACTGAGTTAGGCTTTACACCCGAAATCGGTGAAACATATCAAAGCTTTACAGTACCAGGTTATGCACCCGGTTTAATAATCGGTCTGCAAAAGTTCTTTGAAGAAATGGGCGGAAAAGTAATGCTATCAACAAAAGCCACAGAAATTATAATGAAGGATGGGGCTGCTGCCGGGATAATCGCGGAAGGAGCCGACGGCGGAAAGGTAACTATAAATGCCGGTGCGGTAGTTATAGCCACCGGAGGTTACGGAGCAAACTTAGAATGGATAGCCGAACTGGATCCTAGCCTTAAAGGTTTTGTAACCAATAACCATCCGGGTGCCACTGGAGATGGAATTGTCATGGCCCAGGCTGTTGGAGCGGCAGTCAGAGACTTGAACGAAATTCAGACCCATCCAACTGTTCATGTGCCCACGGCAACCATGATGACCGAAGGTTGCAGAAATGCCGGTGGAATATTGGTTAATACTTCAGGAAAGAGATTTACAAATGAAGTGAATTACAGGGATATCGTATCTGAAGCAATATTGTCCCAGGATCAGGGCTTCGCATACCTGATAATTAATCAAGAAATAGTTGACAGCAACGGCAATATCCAGGGATATTACGATATCGGCGTACTCCAGAAATTTGATACGATTGCGGATTTGGCCAAATTTATGAATGTTGAAGAAAGCGTTCTGCAGGAAACTATGGATAAATGGAATAAGGCAGTGGCAGAGAAAAATGACCCTGAATTTAACAGCCAGTTCACATGGATAAGAAATTTAAGCAAGGGTCCCTGGTATTCAGTAGCAGTATCCCCAGGAATACACCACACAATGGGCGGTATAGTTATCAATACAAATACTGAAGTTATTTCTACCGACGGAAAGGTAATACCCGGACTATTTGCCTGCGGTGAGGTTACGGGAGGAGTTCATGGCGGTAACCGCGTAGGCGGAAATGCTATTCTTGACTGCCTGGTATTCGGTAAGACAGCAGGCGAAAAATCAGCCGCTTATATAAAATAGCTTATATAAAGTAAATAATAAATTTAAAGCTGTTGAACCGTAATAATGGTTCAACAGCTTTTATTAAGGATGGGGAATCCTTAATTGTCAGCTTCAACCTTGATTAAACCGATAAACTGAAGGCCGTCATTGGTCTTAACCGTGTATTTGAAGGTGGTTCCGTCAAAATTCCTTCCAGGTACAAACTCAACACTCACTAATCTTCTAATGCTTATTTCGGTTCCTAAAACCGACCTGGTTCCTGCTCTTAGATCCGAATCACTGTCTTTATCAACTTTCTCAAATAAAATTGTTACGAAATCATGGTCCTCAAATTCATCCAGGTATTCTTGAACTTCTTGGCCGAAATCATCATCTTCTTCAAGGGTCAATGTATCCAGGAGGGATTTTACAAGTATCTTAATTTTGCCTTCATATATATTGCCATCCCCGTCTTCTACCGTGTATTCAATTTCTATGGTCTTTTCATCATCCACCTGGTCAGGAGCCGGATAGAAATAAACCAAATTCATTTGTTTTAATTTGAATATATCATCTTTTTCTATCTTCTCATTTCTTTCGAGTTCCCCGTCATTGTCTTCATCAAAATACAAGGCCCCGTATTTTTTATCCGGAAGTTTAAAACTTATTTTATCATTTGAGCTATAATCAAATTCTTTCTTGAACACTTCCTTAAACTTTGAAATACTAAAGCTTATCGGAGCATTTTCATATCCCGTAAATGTGATATCTTCCAATTCACCGCGCTTTTCTTCAACTGTAATTTTGATTAAACCCTTATAGGAGTCTCCTTCATCATCATATGCCAGGTATTCGATTTCCAAAGCACCGGCTTTCTTAGGTACAACCGTTACTTTTGACAAATCCAGCTGCTTTCTTTCCGGGTCAACATAATATTTATTCTTGTTGGTTACGAAGGAATTGGAACGGCTGCTGCTGTCATAATCATAATATAAGAAGTTGTTGTTTTTGTCTGAGGGCTTTGTAAACTGAACATATACCAAATCGTCAACTTCATCTTCGATAGTTTCAACCAAGCTGTCTTTTTTATCATATTCATCATCGAATCTCAATACTTCTCCTTCTTCTATCGTAAGTTGTATATCATCGATGTCGTACTCGGATTCTTCGTCATATTGGCCTCCCGTCAGAACATAATAAAGCAGGGTGGCTATATCGCCCCTGGTGGCATAATCTTTAAGGTTCTTGTTCTTTCCGAGCAGGTCTTTATAATCTTCCCACAAATCAATATCCTCATCAAATTCAAAATATTTGTTTTTGTCCATTGCCCTTTCTATCAGCAGAAGGACTTCTTCAACGGTTATGGACTGTTTGGGGAAGAACTTGTTGTTTCCTCTGCCCTTGGTTATACCCAATAGCTTGGCTATATATATTGCCTCATAAAAATATTCATTTATGTCCACATCATCAAACATATCCTTATAGTCCCTATTGAGTATATCTATCAAAGCACTTAATTTAAATGCCCTGTCAATCATAACAATGGCATCTGCCCTTTTTACATATTGGTTTTCATAGAACTTGCCATCAGGATAACCCTTCATTATGCCCTTTCTCTTTACAAATTTTTGAACATAATCCCAGGAGTATCCGTTCTTTAACATCTTTTTCGCCTGTCCGAAAGGTATTGCCATGGCTACCGTGGTAAAGACCATGGACAAGACGATAACAAAAGCAACAATCCTTTTTAAATATTTAGTCTTCATACTTTCCTCCTCTTGATTTTCCCTTCAATAATTTTTTCTGCTATATCTTTCGGTATCCTTATGAAATATTTGGGGGTAGATATGACATTTCACTTTCGACAAAAAACCGCCACCTCATCATCCGATGAAGTGACAGTTTTTTCTTAAAAGTCTTCGTCACTTATAACTTCTATGCCGTTTTCCTGAAGAAGGCGGCTTGTAATTCCCTGACCGGGAGTCAAGGTTCCGGTGAAGGTGCCGTCATATACGTGCTTGCTTCCGCAGGAAGGACTCTTTTCCTTTAATATGGCCTTTTTTATCCCATGCTTTTTTGCAAGAGCCAATACCTTATTAGCCCCATCCACAAAATTCCCCGTTTTATCTTCCGATGCAGCATTAATTACTCTCCCCTCCCTTATTTCACAGGGAAGCCGGGGCACTTCCAATCCTCCCGCCACTTCGGGACAAACCGGTATTGCCTTTCCTTGGTCGACCAATTTTTTGATTTTATCCTTAACAAATACCTTCCCGTCATATCTAGTTTTTTCCCCGCAGAGGCAGGCACTCACGATATATTCGTACTTGTGTTTCTTTTCTTCAGGTTCCATATAATATCCATCCTGCTATTCAACTACTTTATCCTTCATTTTGTTTATCAGGGCTAAAACTTTTTCTTCAATTTTATTGAAATCTTCTTGTGTCGGTGCCCCTTCAAATTCCACTGACTCTAAAAAATCCCACTTCATATTGTTTCTTTCAATAATTTCCTTCAACTCTTTCTCTGCTCCGCCTGACCATCCATAGGAGCCGAACCTGAAAGCAGTTTTGCCGGATACCTTTTTTCTTCCCAATTCATCCAGTGCGGAGGCTACAGGGGGGAAGAGCTTGTATTCATATGTGGGAGCAGCGATTATTACACCTGCGGATTTAAACACGGTGGCTACCATTTCACTGTCACTTTCCAGAGGCATCTTAAGCTTATTATACCTGACACCCTCCCTTTTTAGTACCTTTTCTGTAAATTCCACAGCTTTTTCCGTCATGCCGTACATTGAGCCCCAAAGGATACTGATTTGGTTTTTACCCGCTCCGTTTGCGTATTGGCTGAAACGCTTATAGTCGTTGATAATTTTTTGCGGGTTCTTTCTGTATAAGGGACCATGGCCGGGAGCTATAATACTTATGTCAAGTTCTTCTGCCTTTTGAATCGCCCTTTTTACCATGGAGGTAAAGGTGGTCATTACGTTTGAATAGTACCTGATACCTTCATTCTCGAAAAATTCTACTTCTTCCAAGGTAAGTTGGTCATCAAAATGATGGTCACCCATGCTGCCAAAGGCCCCGAACATATCGCAAGAAAACAGGGTCTTTGTTTCCGACTCATAGGTATACATGGTGTCAGGCCAATGAACATTGGGTACAGGGTAAAAGTTCAAGACCTTGCCTTGCCCCAAATCCAATTTGTCTCCTTCTTTTATTACACGGACTTTATCGTTGTTGTAAAAAGATGATACCAGTTTAGCTGCCTTGTCGGTACAAAAAATTATAAATTTATCGTTTATCTTTTCAAAGTTTTTAATCCATCCTGAATGATCCGGCTCCATGTGGTTAACGATTAAATAGTCTACATCCTTAGGGTTAACTCCAATATCCTCAAGATTGCTGTACAGGGTTTCCGGGACTCCGTCCCATCCTATGACTCCGTCAATGATTGCGGTTTTCTCTCCTTTCACTATGTAAGAATTCAAAGTTACCCCTTTGGCAATCTCCCATATTCCTTCAAAGAGCATATCATTTACATTCATTGTCAATAAATGTATGCCTTTTGCTACTTCTACCTTTTTCATTTTTCTTCCTCCTGATCATTAAAAATAGAATGTGCCTGATTTATTTAATTATACTTACATTGTAGCACTTTTTCCAAAAAAGTGTATAAAAATCTCAAATATTGTCGGTATTTTAACAGTAAAGACACTTCATACGAAGTGCCTCAGTTTAACCTAAGTGTCGTCATCCTGAGGGCTTTAGCCCGAAGGATCTTATGAGTTCCTTCGCTTCGCCCAGGATGACAAAAAAATTCTGGACCTCAGCTAAGAATCTCTCTCAGAACTTTTTCGTTTATGTAATTATAGGACATCAGCTCTTGAGTATTTTTCTGCAATACCCTTTTATATTCATCATAGTTTTCATATAATTCATTAAAACCGGCTATCAATTCTTCTATAGTAATACGGTTCAAATCATTAAAGCAGATCTGCCCTGATTTGCCTGAAAAAACCTCCACCTTGGGGTCATAGGACAAGGCTATGAAGGGCTTATTTAATATGGCGCTGAATATTAAACCATGCAGCCTCATGCCTATGAATACTTCTCCGGATGATATCTGCAGGATTATATCTTCATAATTTAAATCTGACAGGTATTTTATTGAATTTTTCCTTATCCTGTCCTTGATTTTCAATAAAACTTTATCGTCGTTTCCTTTTTGAAAGGGCAGCAAAATAACTTCATATTCATTTATAACCAGGTATTCAATGAACTCAACCATTGTGTCAAGGAACTTTTCTTCATAATACCAATTCCTTAGATTGATTATAACCCTCCTTGGTATGGGGTCCGACTTCTTATCGATATTTAAACTAAATACCAAATCATTGCCTAAATGAATGTTTTTCAGGTCATGGTTTTTCAAAAATTCATATGAAACTTCATCTCTCAAAACTATATGGTCCAAGGACTTTAAAATTTTAATTGTAGTTTTTGCGGCCATGGAGTTTTTCAAGGGACCTATGCCGTTTCCCAGCAAGACTACTTTTTTCCCGAAGAATTTTGCCAGCATTAATATGGCAAGGTAATAGTACAAGGATCTGTTGCTTGTGACGTTTTGCAGCATGGAACCTCCCCCGCCTACCAAAATATCGGAGTTCATTATTCCTTTAACTATATCCATGTATTTGTTCCTGCTTAAACCCTTAATCCCGTGTGTTTTTTCCGTATCCTTAACACTGTAGGTAATGGCTGTAATATCAGGTTTATCATATACCTTGTTCAGAAGATCGATAGTAGATTTAAGCAAGGCTTCGTCACCGGCATTTTTTGACCCGTAGTATCCGACTATTAATACTTTATGAACGCCCATATACTATTCTCCCAGGTATAGCTTATACACTTCTTCATATTTATCTACCATGATTTCAACGGAATAATTATTTTTGACATACTCCCTTTCCCACCGGCAATCCTGGTCATTTTTCAGCAAGAAGTCTATATCCCTTTCCAAATCCTCATATGTTACCAGATTAGTATTCCTTGCCGTAAAATTATTAAACTCCGCCAACTCTAATTTAGACTCATCCAGTATTCCCATGTAACCGAAATTTCCGGCTATTATGACAGGCATGTTGTAACACATGGCTTCCAGGGCAGCCCTGCTTACTCCTACAAAAATTTGAGCCTTATCCAAGTATTCTCCCACATTTAATACCCTGCCGGCAAAAACAACATTGTTCAACCCGGCAGCTTGTTTCTTCAGGTTATTAAGTTGTGAGCCGTCTCCCACAATCGTTATAAGGATATTATCATGTGCCCTGCCATACTCGATTAATTTTTCCGCAACTAAACTTGTATCATCATCCAATCGGCTGACATGGAGAATCCCTCTTCTCTCTAAGTTGTTAGTCGGTTTAAACTTATCCAGGTTTATCCCGTTTATTGTGCCATAAATCCTGCCATCAGGAATGCTGTAGATGTTCTTTAAATAATTCCTGATATCATCACTAACGACAAAGACCCTGTCTCCCCATTGGGTTAAATATTTAAGCAATAAATTAACGTGGAAGGTGAAATGTGCTGTAGTTATCATGTCAAATCCGTGCTTTTTCTTAAGCAGGGAAAGCAAAAAGGCCGGTATTCGGGCGTGAGCGTGCACCAATTTTATATTCTCTTTTTTTATTAAATCGTTAAGTATGATGAGAGATTTAATAACTGCTGCCGGGTTCTTGGTATGGAGAGGGACCTTGACGGTTTCTACCCCGGCATTTTTCAAAACGTCCTCATAGTCTCCCCCGTTGGAAGCCACTATAACCCTGTATCCCCTTTTTTTCAGCTCTATGGACAATTCTATCACATGGGTTTCCGCTCCCCCTATATCCAAACCCATCAGAGCCTGGAGCACTGTTTTTTCCTTATACATAACCTACTCCCCTATGTCCTGTATATTTTTTGTTATTGCAGAAAACAAGAGACCTATGGTTTTATACTTGCCGGTGGAATTTACCTTGATTTCTGTAATTCCTTCGGCAAAAACACCGTTTGGTCTGTCCAAGACATTGCATTCAACAGTCAAAATGATATCGTATTTTTCGGGGCTCCTTGCCAAAATGCCTTCCCCTTTATTATTTGCAAGAGGAACATATGAGTCTTCCACTTCAATCTTTTTTATCTTGCCAAAATAATAATTTGTGTCATCAGAATATACATTATCCCCCACCTGCAAGGCATCAACGGAATACTTTCTCACATCATGTATCAAGAGGATTACATCCTTTTTTATCTTATTCATTTCATTGTCTCCGCTTAAGTTCACGGAGCTGATGTTTTTAATTTTTAAACCAAGGACCACCATGACTGCCAGAACAAACAGTATTATGCAATAATCTATCCAATTAAATTTTCTTTTCATCTTCCTTACCTCTCAATAGCCACAATGTATCCATAACTTGCAAAGCTCTTACCCTTTATGGGAAGATATGAACCTACCCTGATCTCTTCCCTGTCCACCATGATTACATCATTTTCAATCACGGCATCTGCCTCGATATCTATTAACACGGAATAGAGTCCCGGTATCTCCACCAGTTCAATTATGCCCTTCTCCATATTTTCAAATTCTTCCCTGTAAGGATTAACCGTAAAGTTTTTTATTTTCCCTAAATAGTAATTCTTACTGGAATTGTAAACATCCTTACCCGCTTTTAGCTGGTCGATAAATTCTTCCCCGACCTCAATAGTTTCAAATGTATATGTAATTTTTTTTGTATTTTTCGTAAAATTTACATTTTCTTTGAAGGGTTTAACCAGGTAAAATACTGCTCCAATTATAATTAAAACAATCAATATATCGATTATACCCACCTTTTTCTTAAAGCTCATCGCATACCTCCATATATGTTTTCAATATTTCTTACCATTTCTTCCACCGTAAATCTTGTTTTAACTTTTTCATATCCCCTTTGACCAAACTCTTTTCTTAAGTCTTCGTTTTTCATGAGTGTTGAAAGCTTGGCGGCAAATTCTTCATAGTCCAAAAAATCCACCAAATATCCATCCTCACCGTCAGTAACGACTTCCTTGATGCCGTCTATGTTAAAGGCGACTACCGGTTTTTTGTGGGCAAAAGCTTCAATAACCGTGTATGACAAGGCTTCGGAATTGGATGTATTTACAACAATATCCGATATATCATAGATTTCATCTATTTCATTGATGTGTCCCAAAAATCTCACATTTAAATTTTTATCCCTGGCATAAGATTCTAAATTATGTCTTTCCGAGCCTTCACCAACCAATAAAATCATGAAACCCCTTTCGGTTTTGGCCAGGATTTCTCCTATTTTAAGCATATTTTCCTGTCCTTTCACCTTTTCCAGGCGTCCAATCAGGCTGATTATGATTTCATCTTTGTCAAGCATGTATTTTTCTCTTAAATTCTCATGTTTTACATCAGGCAGCTCCACCCCGTTGTAAACAAGAAAAATATTTTCTTTCTTTTCTCCTTCTTCCAATAAATTATCTTCCACCGCTTTGGATATAGCTATTATTTTAGAGGGCAGGATCCTGCTCAGCAAAATTTTTGCAGATTTTTTTATACCATTCATTTTTGGCAATAAACAATGCCGGGTATATATTATTTTTTTGTTTCCCGCCATCAGCCCCGCTATCCTTGCGGATAAACAAGCATGGCTGTGTATTATGTCAGGCCTGTATTTTTTTATCAATTTATATACTTCCTTAACGCCTTTAAGGTCAAAAGATTTTGTATCTATACCGTCTATTTGAGCTATCTCAACATCAGGTATGGCTGAAACGGTATTGTACAACACGCTGCCCTCAGGAAGGACAACAATCAGCTCAAATTTATCCTTATCTATGTATTTGCAGATTTGATACAGGTACTTTCCTGCACCGCCGAAGTTTGAATCCGTGATAACGTGCATTACCTTTATTTTATTCATGGTTTACTTCTCCCTTTTCTTTAGCCAATAAGGCGCTTATGGACCCGAGTCCCAGCAAAATGAAGTACATGAGCATGATATCAAAGTTATGCCATATATGGTCCACCATGCCTTGAATGGTGCACCCGATTAATCCGGCAAATATGCTTATGGAAATTACACTCAAATTATTCTTTTTGTATTTTATTGTGGTCATAATATCCCTGGTCCAGGCTGTCATCATGGCAATAAAAGAAATTAAGCCCAAAATCCCCATTTCTATATAAATCATGAGCAGGGTGTTATGGGCATGGTAGGACTTTGCGGCATGCAATGAATATATCTTGTAAAGCTCCTTAAACTGGCCTAACCCTGTTCCAGTTATCCTGTAATCCTCCAGCATGTTAAAGGAAGCCTGGTATATTGACCACCTGAAGTTAGTGGAAGTATCACCGCCGGCAAATATGGATAGTATTCTTCTAATGATTGATTCAGGCAAGAGGGATGATCCTGCAAGGCCCAAAACAATCAAGGCAGGCAGGTAATCCCGGGCTGCCAGAATAACCAGGATAACCATAGCAATGGCAAGGCTTAACATGCTGCCCCTTGATAGGGTCATTAGTACATTAGCTCCTCCGAAAGCAAAAACTCCCAAATATATAATTTTATATATCCATTTGTCGCTGGTATAAAAGAGGGAAAAAATTATGGGAAGCACCATGACCAGGTACTCTCCGTATACGTTGGGATTGCCGAAAAAGCTGTAGACCCTGGTTGCAGTGCTTGAAAAATCCTTATCAAGCCAGGCTTCATCCATGGGAGCCCCGAATATATACTGGTAAAAGCCGTATAAGCCAAGGAATATTGTTGTAAGAACCAGGGAATTAAGCAAAAGATATAATCTTTTTTGGTCCCTTACAACATAGGGAACAAGTAAACCCATTATTGTAAAGGTCATATAAACAATGAATACACTGAGACTTTCAGCCGGTCCCGTATTAAAAAACTGGCTCAGGACTATGGTGACCATGAACGACAAGAAAAAGAATAAATACAACTTGGGATATTTAAAAGTACTGCCCTTATGCAGAAGAGACAAGAGAGTCAGGACGATTATGCCCCAGCTTATAATTAACCCCAGTGAAGTAGGGGCTAGGGGCAGGCTTATAACCAATAAAACAAACAATACAAAATTAATATCTTTTTTTACCATAAAGTTGATTATTAAGCTATTGCCTATAATAAAATCAGCAATTTTCTTTAATAATCCATATATGCCCCTTAACCCAAGAAGCCCTGTCAACAGGGAACTGTTTTTGGCACTGTCTTCAGGTCTTATTTGAGATGTTAAGAATTGAATGATCAGGCTCCTATTTAATAAATTAATAAACCAATGAGTTAACTTGTCTATTATTGAGCCTATATAGCTTTTTCTATAATCATCTTTAATTTTTAATATTAATTTTTCTATTCCATACAGTATAACTGAATCAGAAAACATAAATTACCCCTTATTCGTATCAGACTGCTGATAAAATTTATAATATATTTTCAAAGTTTATTCTATCATCCTGAGGGCTTTAGCCCTAAGAATTTCTTGAGATCCTTCGCTTCCGCTCAGGATGACAAAGCGTGTGGGATCCTTCGCTTTCGCTCAGGATGACAAAGCGTACGAGGTCCGTCGCTTCCGCCCAGGATGACAAGCAAATGAGATTCTTCACTGCGTTCAGGATGACACCCTGCGGGTTGTTCTTAGCATGACATGCATATGTGTATCAAACCTGTTTATTTAATTATTTCAGCTAATTTGTCGTTTTTCAACAAGTCCTTTTTAAGAATTAAATCGGATACTATCAGTTCTTTTTGTCTCCGGCTGACTTCCGACATGACTGAAGAATCTTCAGCCACTTTCCCGGTCCTTATATCGTATAAAACATTTTGTTGATTATCATAATAGTATCCATCCAATATTACCGTCCCGTCTCTTTTCACTGCATATCCGGGATTATCATTCAAAAGCGACTTTCCTAAGACGTAGGGATGGCTTAGACCCATAAGGTCCAGAATCGTCGGTAGTATATCTATTTGCCCTCCTGTTTTTTCAATGGTCTTTCCTTTAAGATCATCACCGTTGTAAATCCACAGGGGAACTTTTTGCACCATGTTCCAATCCAAGTCCGAGCCGTCCAATTTCAGCAATTTTTCCACCAAACTTCTTTGGTCCAGGTAAAGGCCGCTATGGTCGCCGTATATGACAATAATCGTATCATCCAGGAGGTCTTTTTCCCTTAAGTAATCAAATAAATTTTTTATGGCCGTATCCACATATCTCATGGACTTTAAATAATTGCCTGTTTGGGTATCCTTAAAAACTCCAGTATCCAAATCTATGTCCGAAAAGGCATCATATGGGTGGTGGGAGGATAAGGTTATTAAAAAGCTGAAAAACTTGCCATTTTCACTTGATATGTCCAGGGCCTGCCTGAAAAAGGAATCATCGCTCAGGGCCCATCCCCTTTTTTCATCCAAATTAAAGTCATTTATTGAATAAAATTTTTCATAATTAAAATTCCTGTAAATTGCCTCCCTGTTCCAAAAGGAAGAATCATAGCTGTGAAATGCCCTCGAGGTATAGCCCTCTTCATTTAAAAGGTCCGCCAGGGTCAGGTATTCATTCATGGGATACAAGTAATTGACCGCTCCTGCGGCTGCCGGATACAAAGAATTATTCAGCATGAATTCGGCATCGGAAGTGTTTCCTCCGGCAACCTGGTGATATATATTGTTAAAGTAGAAGCCCTTGTTTTTCAGCCCGTTTAAAAACGGGGTCACTTCCTCTCCTTCAATAACCAAATCCGCAACAAATCCCTGCATGGCTTCTACTTGAATTACCAGGAGGTTCTTGTCCCTTCCGGACCCGAAATATATGCTGGTATCCTTATCTTTTTTTCTATAAAATTCTTTAACAAGATTTTTTTCTTCCTCCTTTAAGGAAGTGTTCTTAGTAATTTTCAGTTTAGCAAAATCATACAGGTCATAGGCGTGAAAATAAAGGGTTCCGAAATCCTTGGCTATATTTTTTCTTTCATATGCATGTCTTGTTGTATCAACATTTTTTCCATAAAAGGTAAAAATTATTACAGAAAGAATTATGATGGCTATTATGCTAATGTTTCTTATTGTTTGACTTTTCTTTTGTTTTTCATGATTGCCTGGCTTCAAAAAATACATGAAAAAGCATAAGACCGGTAAATCGATGATAAATACCAAATCCTTGATTTTTATCAAGGAGAGAATGCTTTGAGATATATCTCCGACAAAGCCCATTTGATATACCATCAATATGGTCAAAGGCAAGCCGTAGTACCTTCCGTACAAGGCATCGCAAAAAAGCACAAAGGAAACCAATATATTAAGTATAAACAAGGATATTATGCTTTTTCTTTGTGCAAGCAAGGCTACTGCCAATACCAAAATGATGCTGCTCAATAAAATAAACTTGGATATTTCACCGGTTAAAGTAAAAGGCGGATCCTGAAGTTTAATCGTATACTGTATATAGAGTGTCTTTACAAAAATTGAAATTATTCCGAATATAATAAAAAATGTTTCTAATATATATAAATTTAAATTTAAGCTTTTGAACTTTTCTTTGGCTAACTTTATTGCCTGCAATTATTGTATCTCCTATCTAATAAAGCTGACACTAATTATATACCATTTTGCTGGTTAATACAATAAAATTGAACTGGACAAATCTTCATAAAATAAAAAATGTTCCCGTTGCCTAACCGTTACGGGAACACGGAAACTTCTCATGGGCACAGGCGGATATCTGAGATGTTCCTTTTTCCATGAAATAAAGAGTTTCACCTTCAAAAACCCTGCTATGGGGTATTTTTCGCCCGGCCGCACCGCGAACCACCATGGTTTTTGTTCCCTTTAATATTTTATCCAGTACCTTCTCCCCTCTTTTACCTTCATCATCACAATAAACCAAGTGTACCATCACAATCTCTCCTATTTTTAATATTTATTGTGTTACTTAAAACATCATGGGAGTTTGCATCTTTTCAATTTCATAATCATAAATGTGGGTGTTTCCATGTATCCTTCATAACTTTCTTTGGATTCATTTTTCCAGCTTTCAGGAGGCATGGGTTCTTCTATCTGGCATATGGTTAATCCTGCTTTATTAATTGCATTCACATAATCACTGAACAAATGATGATAACTTTTACTCAGCCTCTTTTCATATCTGTCGTTATATTCAATCCATGGCTGAATATATGCCCGTACTGATTTGTCCAGGTATCTTATATGCCATTCCTCGTCCTTTGGAAAGGTGTCTCCATGCTCGATGGGATACATTGAAGAATATATCGGATGTATTATGGACAAAATTATGTGACCGTTATCTTCCATGCATTTTTTCATGCTTTCAAAAAGCTTGTCCAGGTTTTCTATGTAATGGGATGTTGTTGATGAAAAGATTAAGTCAAACTTTTCATTCACATATTGGTCTGTATATGAAGCATCACCCACAATAAAGGTTGCTTTTGAATTCCTCTGCTCAGCTTTTTGTTTTGCAATAGCAAGCATTGACTCGGACAAATCAAGTCCTGTGATCTTTGACGGATTATATTCCTCTAAGAGAAAGGTAAAAATGCCGGTCCCGCACCCGATATCCAGTATTTTCTTGCCCGTCAGGTCAGGCAGCATTTTTTTAATAGCCGGCCACTCTATATTATAGCTGTATGAATCAGGCGAGTTGTTAAATTCTTCATATGCCTGCGCCATGGCATTCCAGTCTTCCTTAATTGTTTTCATGGTATCCTTCCCTGTCTATAGTAATTATTTCCTTTATTTTTAGCACTCTTTCTTGATTTTCACGGAAAGCCTTTTCCGCTTTCCTGTTTTGAAACAACGGCTCTTGATACATTGCCATCCTGTTCTTGCCATTAGCCTTTGCTTGCAATAGCAAATCATCCACTTTTCGCAACAAGGACTCCTTGGTATCATTTTTTTCATAAGTAGCTACACCAAAACTGCAAGAAATGTTTATATCCGGTTCGAATGAAGTATTGCTGATACATAACTTTATCCTTTCTGCCATATTCAGGGCTTGCATAAGGTCCGTATTTGGAAGAAGAAGGACAAACTCATCTCCTCCCCACCTGGCGAATATATCCGTCTTTCGAACAGCGTTATTGATTGTTTCAGCCACCTTTTTTATGACGTTGTCACCTGCCAGGTGGCCATATTTATCGTTTACCCCTTTAAAATCATCTATGTCAAATAGTATCAAAGAAATGGAATTGCCGTATCTTTCGGAAAAACTTATCCACCTGCTGATTTCATCATCAAGCTTTGCCCTGTTGTATATGCCGGTTAAGGGATCTTTGGCCGATAAATCCAAAAGTTCTTTGTTAGCTGCAAATATTTTCCTTTTGTTTATTTCATTCCAGCAATGATTTATGTTGCAATAGAGAATTAAGATGATTTGATAGGCAATAATCCTATGAAACTCTCTGTCCTGAAGGCCCTCAAGCTTGTGTACTGGGTAAAGGAAGAATAAAATACTGAATATAACAGTAACCGTTTGAGAAAGAACAATTTTATTTGGAAGAAGATAAATTGCCAATGTTATGACTATTAAACCTATAACACTGAAATAGTTGAGGGAATCTATCTGTTTCAAGGTAAAAAGATAGGTAAAAACCATACTGGCCTGGTATAAAGTTATAATATACACTAAGTGCCTATGACTTTTAATTTGTTTTGTTGTTATATAAACTAGTATTGAGACAAGAATGAAGAACAATCTGACAAGAACTACATCAAGAACCAAAAAATATTCCGCATTCGAAATATAGCTTTGTAAAAAGAATAATCCAAGTATGAAACCGAAAACTAATGCTATATATGATGTGATTTTAGCTGAAAGATTTAAACTGTCTTCCAGATATTCAGCTTCCATAGACTTGTCCGTAAATTCACCCAAGAAGGATATCTTGTATTTCTTTGGATCATCAACAGCCATATTGGTATCCTCAAATTATTCCTTTATATCTATTATATATTGAATTTCAAATAATATCAATACATTAATAAATCCCTTGAATTATTCTATTCAAGGGATTTAGCAAGATTAAATCAGCTTTCGGTTTTTTTATTTTCGAAAGAAGTTGTTTTTCTTGCATACAAGGTCTGGTTCATATGCTTTTCATTATCCTTGGCAACCGTATTTTCAGGCCTGTATGGCAATATTTCATTATATGATTCCAATTCCTCATCCGAATCAGGTCCTGCCGGAATAAGTCCCGTTAATTCCGTTGATGAAATTGCATTTTGAAAATTAATATCCCACTGAATATTGTATTTATCATTTTTATTCTTAGTTTTATCGTCCATGATGATCTCCTTATTATGTTTTAATCATAGTATGTCATAAAAGGAGAAATTTAAACAAAAACCATTAATTGTTAATTTCATGAAAACATAATACAATACATACAGGGGAGGAAACGGAATGTTAAGAAAGGAAGAGGATCACATAAGTGATTTAAGACAATTATTAGAAAAAAATACAGATAAATATAAGGAAAAAACAGCCTTTTGGATGAAAAACAAAAACCAGGAATATACAGCCATTACATACAATCAGCTTTATACAGACCTTTGTGGATTAGTAACTTCACTTAAAAACCTGGGAATGAAAGATAAAAGGATTGCAATTATAGGAAAAAATTCCTATGAATGGGTTGTTTCTTATCTTGCGGCATTATATACCGGCGATGTACCTGTCTTGCTTGACAGTGAGTTTTGCCTGACCGAGCTTAAATATTTTTTAAATATAACAGAGATAAGCTGTGTATTTTTTTCAAATGAACTGGAAGATGTATTTTTGCAAATAGAGAACGACGGTGTTACCGGCCTGGAAACATTAATAAGTATGGATAAGGAAAAAAGCGAAGAAAAAGTTCTTTCTCTTAAAGAGCTTATAGAAGAAGGTAAGAAAGAAGAAAGCATGGGCGAATAAGCAAAACGCTTAATCGCCCATTTAATAATTTATTTACTATACATTGCAATAAAACGCTGAAGTATTGCCGCCAGCTGACAACGCTCTGCGTTTCCTCCGGGCATGAGCATATTATTGCTGCCTTGGATCGAACCTCTATTAACTGACCAGGAAACAGCTTCTCTTGCCCATGGGGAAACAGAAGCCGCATCTCCAAATGATGAAAGTTCTGCCCTTGCGGATACATCATAACCCTTGAATTTAGCATAATTCATCAGAATTACCGCCAACTGTTCACGGGTTATAACATCATTTGGCCCAAACATATTATTGCCGTAACCTGAAACAATACTATTGCTTGAAGCCCAGATTACAGCATCTGTATAATATTGGCCTGCATTAACATCATCAAAGGGATTAACTGCAGTAAGTTTAGGCGAACCTTCCATTCTGTAAAGAATTGTAACTACCATGCCCCTCGTTGTGCTTGCATGGGGGCTGAAGAGCATAGGTTCCGAGCTTGTACCTTTCATTAAATTATTTCGATAAACATACTGTACGGCTTCATAAAACCAATCATTAATATTTACATCATCGAATACAACCGGTTCTGCCGCTGAAGGTTCCTCTGTTACCGGTTCTTCAATTTGGGGTTTATCATCTCCGGGTCCTGGAACTGAGCCCGAACCTGAACCGGTACTTATTGTATATGAGAAAGTTGCAATACTGCTGTCAATTAAGCCGTCTTTTACGGCAAAAGCTTTGATGGTTGCGGTTTTATCCAATGAAATTGGTTTTGTATAGAGCAAGCTTTCCCTTGTAGGATTTGAGCCATCCAAAGTGTAATATATTTTTGCTCCACCGGTTGAGCATGTTAAAGTGATATCAACTTTGTTTTTATATATACCCGGTTGAGGATTAGCTTGGGGCACAGCTACTTTTTCTTCTGTGCTGTCTTCTCTGGATACCTCAATGGTTTTACTCCAGGTCTCTTTTCTTGTATCAAGTACAGGAACTCCATTCTCATAGTCGCCGGTTATACGGATTATATCCAGCTTGTCCAAAATTATAGTTTGAACCGAATCGCCCGTATAAGAAAAAGTTATGGTTCCTATCTTCAGTTTTCCTTTAAACTGATTGCTTGTTGAAAAGAACCCGGCTTTATATACTATTTGATTCCCGCTTTCCTTTCCCCCTGATGATATGGTGTTTACCGTCCCGTCGGCTTTACTGATAATATCATCATCAAAAGATATATTTACTGCCCTTATTTCATTTTTATCACTGACTGATATTTCAAATTGGGCTGATGCAAATGGCTCTTCTATGTTATCAAACTCTATCTCATACTCAAAGGTGTTTTGTCCGGGTTCCAAAACAAGGTTATAAGCAAAAGCACTGCTTTGAGCAATTAACAGCATTATTAATGTCAGTATGCCTATATTTTTATAAATCTTATTTTTACTTTTTTTCATATGTTCTCTCCTGTTTCTTTTATTTTGCCTTTCAACTGTCTTAAGTCAAAGACATTATTTGACAGCCTCAGAGAGATCGGGAATTCCCGATTACCGGGAATTCCCTTATATTCTGCCATTTTTACTTATACAAGATTAGCTGCCAGTAAAGCTACTAAAGTTAAGTCTGCAATGTCCACCTTGCCATCCCTGTTTAAATCTATACGCCATGCACCGCTTGTATACCAATCTTCATCGGCAACTTCGGCACCAAAGTAAGTCATTGATATTGCAAGATCAGCACCGTTAACCTGGTCATCACCGTTAAAGTCTCCTAATACATCACCGGCAAACCAAATATTTGTAAAAGCTTTTCCATCATCAAGTATCTGGTATGGAACCGGTATTGATTTATGCTCTCCGTTTTCATCGATATAACCAAAATACATGCCTATGGAATCCAATACAGCTTCTAACTTATCAGCAGTCTCACCTGCTTTTAAGCTGATAGTAACATCCACTAAATCTAAAGATAGACCATTATCCAGTCCGCCAACCTTGCCAAGGTTGAAATATGCAGTCGTACCATCCTTATTGTAGTCTAAGTTTTTAGTAAACACTAAGTTTTCACCGCTGATTAATGGTGTAATATCAGTGAATTCAAATCTGTCATCGTTTATCTTAATCCAACCTTCCATAACATGTACTTTGTCCGGATAATCAACGGAAACGCGGAATGTTATATTCCTGTCTTCTCCCAATATTACATTGGGGGCAACATTCAGGGATACGAAGTTTCCTGTAACAAACTCTTCACTGACTTCATTGCCGGCGTAATCAGCTACCACTACCATGTATTTATTTACACCGGGTTCTATAGTAAACAGACCGTCTGCCTGTGAAGTTACCAACGTGTATTCTTCTGCTTCAGGGTCCCAAATATAAAGGGTATAGGTAGCAACACCGCTGTCATCATCTGAAGCAGATATTCTGACAAGGCCTGCTTCTTCTAATTCTATAGTATTGATTACAGGTTCCATCTGGTCATCAAGTATTCCCGCTGCTCCTGCAAATATGGCTGTAGCAAGCATTGGGTAGTACTTTTGATAGTGGGGTCTGTAGAACATATTGGCTCCAAAAGTTACAGACTGCACCGGTTTCCCTTCTATTCCGCCACCTTTCAGGATTGTGCTGAACATGGTTACACGGTTCTGGAACACTTGCTTATCACCGCCTGTTCTTTGGTAACCACCTATAAAGGCATCCCCATCCCTGGTTCTGAACAGTATTTTTGAACCCGCAGGTATGTTACCTGTGAAGTAATTACCTCGTGCGTAAATTGTGTCGGTATTTGCATAGTTTGCTGTGATAATGCTGTCATCCACATTGTATTGTCCATATAGGGCCACATCGCCGAAGGAACCTGTACTTGGTGCAGAACTGCCCGTTCCGAAGTTTTGATTCGTCAAGCTTCCTGCACTTTGTACCATTATAAGAGCAAGTTTATTTTCCTTGATGGCATTCACAAGGTTTGCTCCGGCTGTAGCGTTATATAACAAAACTACATTTGCACCGGGTCTTACAGAGTTATTTGAATTGCCGTTGTAATCACTTCCATCTTCGTCTTTCATGCAGCCGAATCCCAGGAAGTCATCAAGAGCCCAGTAAATAGCTCCCCCTGCAGTTGCTGCGTTTCTGGTAGAGTTCATGCTAATAACAGGTTCCACCAGCTTAACTGCCTCTTTTGGCAATTCACTTATATATTTACCTTCCAAATAGCAGCCTTTAAGGCCTAAGTCCGGGTTGTCAACCAATGCATAGACTAAAGGTAAGTTTTCTGCTTCAATAATATAATCTGACATTGTTCCTACGCCTTCAACACTCTTCCTGAGCATCCATACGTCCTTTTTCTCATCTATATAGGAAGGACCGCTGGACCTGCCTGAAAGCAGAAGGTTTACAAATCTTACGGCATCTGTACTGTTGCTCTTAAATACTACATATTTGTCCGGAGCACCTACTATGTTAGACTGTTTTTCAATTGATACAACCTGTTCAGTCTTGCCGTCAAACAAGCCGGGTGACCATACTTCAAAGCAGTCAAATCCTCTTGTATCCGGGAAGTTGCAGTAAATGTCCGCATACATGCTGTCAAAATATGTGGCATCATAACCTTTGCTCATAATTTCAGCAATGAAATTCCTTCTTCCCTGCCTCATATCGTATACATAGGTTCCTGCCGGATATGTTACACCATTATAAGTTACAGGTTCTGTGGTTCTTAATACTTTTGCCCCGTAACGCATAGTGAAATCAACTGTTCTTAAGGCCTCAGCAACGTTAAACTGATATTCCGGTGAACTTGGTACTACAAGATAGTCAGGGAAGAATGGGAGTTTTCCGCCTTGTCCGTCATCTTTTCTAACCCTGCCGACATACCTTGCAACACCGCCTACAGTTTCAATGAAATACTTATCTGCTGCTTCGGAATCTATGTTTTCAACGCCACGGCGTTTAAACTCAAATTTATTTAAAATAGATTCTTTTCGCAGGCTTGTGTATTTTATGTCCACTTCATGGCTGTCTTTGCCATCAATGCTCCTGTTAAGCACATTTCCATCATAGTAGGCAGTTTCACCATACATCAAAGCATTTAACATGGCATAGGTGATCGCATTTCCTGCTTCCAAAGAATCCAGGTTGGAATGCGGAAGCTCTATGGTCCATCCCATACAACCAAACAGCATTGAGAACATTGGTCCGTAAACATTACCGCCGTCATCCCATCCGTTATCCATTGAATCCCAGGGCAAGAGGAACCTGTTGTAACCGGTGCTGGCGGTTAAAGCCTTGCCTCCATAATAGGCTAACTGGATCATGTTGTTAAGAGTTAAATCCGGTTCATAGTTGGGACAGTGAGGAGCAGTACAAGGCTCAATAAGCATCTGAGATACATAACCGTGCCATTCAAGCATAACAATGGGATCCCATTTAGCAATGTCTTCCGTAAGGGCTATGGCTTCCGGTTGTGTCGCAAAAACTGTATCACGGTTAATATCCAGGCCGTATCTGTTTGTCCTTCTCATGGCTGCCTTGCCGTCAGGATTGTTTGTAAGGGTATTAACCATAATGAATTTGTCAAGAACATCAGCAGTGTTTATAGTCATTTCTTTTCTTGACTCATCACTATACCACTCAGTGCTGTTAACAATGTGATTATAGGCTGTATAACTTTGATTTCTGGCACCTGAAGGTCTGTAATTCCAATTTATCTGGTCGTTTTCAAATGTTTTGTATCTAATCGTCTTTCCTTCTTTTCCTCCTTCAATCATTGCATCGATAAAATGTATCATGGTGTCTGTTCCTGATATTTCATCGGAGTGAACATTGTTCATATAGAATGGAATAACGAAATCTATATCTTCAGGATCGGCATCTATATATTTATCGATTAAAGCCTGGGGGTTATCGTTCATCTGGTCCTTAAATCCGCCCGGCTTCAGATAATCTGTTACGGTTTTTTCATCTTTGGCAACCACAACATTCCATATTGCATTAAATCGTGAATAGTTATTATAATTTGCATTTTCCGGCATGTAGTTGTCTGTAAGACCATATCCCAATATGCTTACTTCAACATACACTCCGTCATCATCTCTTTCATATTCGCCGTATTCGTTTTTAACAAGAGGACCTGCTGCCATAAGACCATATGGTTTTTCATCAAGATCGACCCTTTCGCCGGTAAGTGCTTCTATAAGGTCCTGGCAGAATTCGTTTATTTCTATCCATGAATGATATCCGTCGTAAGGACCGATATGCACATCTGTTGAAGCAATTAATTGTCCGCTTATCAATGCTTCAATAGCATATGTTCCGGGTCCCTGGTAAGCCGGACCGAATTGGAAGAATGAGCGGTTGTCAGCAGTTTGTCCACTTCCGAAATAGGCACCGCCGTTTCCGCCATAATACCCGTTATAAGGTATGTTATTGTTCCAACTGGCATTGCTTGGCGAGCCCCAGGGGCTATCAACCCTGATGCTGGCAGTAATCTTGTAAACATCATCCACTTTTTCAATATCTTTATTTAACAGTGTAAATATTGACGTACTTCCCCGCAAGTTCTTGCCGTTACCCCACTGGCTAAGAGGATAACCGCCATATCTGAATTCAATTGCATCCAAAAATGCATCCGGGTCTACAATTGATTCAGCGGGATACTCAAATTCCAAATTAAATATACGAGGTTCTTTAAGGTTGAAATCTCTGTGTAATGTATAGTACTTGTCCGGATCTTCGCCATTTTCAGCAAGGCCCTTATAAACCTCCGCTCTGTACAGTAACTGTATATCCCCTCCGTATATGACTTCTACAGATTTAATATTTAAGGGGTTAACTGCCCGAAGGGAACTCAGCATAAATGGTAGTGTTGCTTCTAAATTCAATTCGTTTTCATCTATTCCCAAGTCATCTTCTTCAGAACCATCCATTGGCTCTTCTTCTAAGTCAGGATCATTTTCATCCTGGCCCTCTTCGGTATCATCCCATGGCTCTTCCTCGACGTCAGGATTGCCTTCATCTTCTCCTTCTTCCTCATTATCCGATGGTTCTTCCTCTAAATCAGGATCATTTTCATCCTCATCTTCTTCAAAATCATCATCAGATGGTTCGCCTAAATCTTCCTCATCCTGGTTCATATCCTGATCAAGTACAGTTGGGGGGTCGATCATATCAGGGATAGAACCATCATAAGCAAAGGCATTAACACATAGTGAAAATACCATGCATAAAACAATTAATAAACTCAAAAGTTTTTTGGTTTGTTTGAATTTCATTAATTGGCCCTCCTTATTAATATTCCTTCTTTTGTTCTGGAGTTTTGGCTCTCCAATAATAATCGTTTTCCTTCACCCCTTTCTTTTCTTTAATAAACAATTGCTTAGACCTTCGAAATAACTTTTGCTGATATTTAATAAATATAATAGCATCTACACTATTACATTTCAAGTATATTTTGCATAATATTTATTTTTATAAAATTAGTAAAATACATTAATTTATTATAACTTCTATTTTTCATATGGCACTATTTGCTTGTTTTTGCTATATTATAGCGAATTATGTCGATTGTTGGTAGAATATTTTTATTAAAAAAGAAACTAATATTTTATGCATTTATATTCAATTAATCGGGTCCTGCAACAAATAATACTTTGTATATTTAAACATTATTGCGTTTCATCATAAACAATTATACGTTAAGCGCAGAATGGTATACTAACATGTAGTGTGTTATTAACATATTTAAAATGCAAAAAATAATATGAGCGTTAAGCAAAATTTGCTTAAACGCTCATACAATTAATAAAGAATCTAAATTACTATATATCTATTTCAAGCAGTATAGGCGTGTGGTCCTGCCTGGGGCCCGAATCAATCATTTCAGATTTAATAACCTTGTCTGCAATCCGATTGCTTACCAGCCAATAGTCAATTCTCCATCCTGAATTATTTATTTTGCTGGTTGCAACCCGCTGGGCCCACCAAGTGTAAACTTTAGGCACATCACCGTGAATATATCGGAAAGTATCAGTAAATCCCCTGTTTAATAGGTTTGTAAAACCTTCCCTCTCTTCATCGGTAAAACCTGCCGAACGGCGGTTGCTTTCAGGATGGGCCAAATCTATTTCTTTGTGTGCCACGTTAAAATCGCCTGTAGCTATTACATACTTCTCTTTATCCAAGCTTTCCAGGTAATCTGCAAATCTTATATCCCAAACCTGGCGGTCTTCCAAACGATTCAAACCATCCCCCGCATTTGGAGTATAAACCTGGGTTAAATAGAAGTCTTCAAACTCCAATGTTATAATCCTGCCCTCATAGTCCATGGTCCCGGGTGCCCCTATCTTGGGATAGGATACAAGGGGTTTCAAATTCTTCTTATATAAGGACATGGTGCCGGCGTAGCCCTTACGGGCGGGTTCTACCGAAGAATTCCAGACTATTTCATAATCAGGAAACATCTCATTCAAGACATCCAGGTGTTTCTTGGAAGGGCCGGTGCTTGGCAGCTTGGTTTCCTGAAGGGCAATAACCTCCGGATCATATTCTCTGATTGTATTCAATACATTTTTGGATAATAAGGAACGTGGAGATTCGCCAGTCAATGCCGCATTTAATGAATCGATATTCCATGAAATAAACCTCAATGCTTAATCCCCCTTATTCATGTTATAGATTGCTAAGTTTCTTTTATTGTAATCTATTAAATGAAAATCCGCAATCTATATCTTTTTTACTGTAATCTTTCCGCTTGCATTCTTGCCGGTTACTTGTATCACATATTCATCCGTTTCTGAAACGGTTACAGTGAATCTGCATGACTTCAAGCCGTTCCCCATATAGGGCTCACTGCCCTTTTTACCGTTGATTAACAGAACAATTTCTCCATATTTACAAGCTACTTCTACCTGGATTTCATCACCCTTCACAAGGGATAATTCACACTTGTTTTGGGAACTCCAATCCTTAAAATCCATTGTGAATCCACTACCATTGGGATTTTCAAGAATTACAATGCTGCCCTTTGTCGCGGTGCAAGCCGATATAACCATTAACACAGCAATAAACAGGGGAAGAAAAACAATCGGATGCATATTTTTAACCCTCCTTATCTTTGTGTTTTGTTTTCCAATAAGCATGACAACACCTCCTCTATAAACTTACCCCTCTCATTAATCCACGGGCTGTGGCCGGAATACTCAAACCACACAATTTTCTTGCTGGGCGCATTTAAAACCTCTACATATTCCTCTACTAATACCGTAGGCGCATTCACATCATGCCGACCCAGAAAGAAATATACGGGTACTGCCAATTCTGCATAATCGGTTCTCATGTCTATATCATAAAGCTGCTGGTATACATGGTTATATGTATTTATGATGCCACGAAAAAAATTGATTTTATCAAGCAGCCCATATTCAGAGGACCCTAGGTCGCGAAGAGTATTGTAGCCCGGATTGTGAATTTCCGGATTGCGGGCCATATAGGAACTTAAATAATTTAAATACACTGCGCTTTTCCATGTTACGTCCTTTCCGTAATAAGGAGGTACGCCATTTGCCATAAGTTTTTTTACTATACCCATATCATTTTTTAACTTGGCTATCTCCAACGCCTTCTCGTAGTCAATCCTCTCAGTCTCGGCAAAGTCCACCATTTGCCCGGTGCCGATAAAAGCGTGATATGACTCAGGATACTTATCAATCAGGAAAATACCCAAGGCGCTGCCCCAGGATTCGCCCATTAAATAAATCTTTTCCTGCGAGAAGCGGTCTTTCAGGTATTCCGTCAGGGCATAACCGTCTTGAATATAAGTTTCGGGAGTTATATTTTTCGTTTTTTCCGCATTATAGGACTTGCCGGAGCCGGGCTGGTCCCAGTTTACAACAACAAAATACTTCTCAAGCTCAGCAAGTTCATGTCTCACCGCAGCCATTTGAGTACCACCCGGACCGCCTGCCAAAAAGAGAAGAACCGGGGCATTTTTGTCCCAACCTCTCAGGCTGACCCACTGCTTCCTGCCGTTCAGCTCAAGTTCTGTCAGCTCTGCAATACTGTTTTCAGGCCTTTTCCCCTTTTCATCAACAATGGGCGGAGTGAAGGCAGCTATCTGAGACCAGGTAACCAAACCCACGTTCAACATAATGGCAACAATTAAAAACACGCCTGTTTTTTTTAAATTATTAAGCTGCTTTGTTACATCCTTTTTCTTACTATTAGCAATGATACAATAAGTTCCCATGAATATAATTTTTACAAGTGCCACCATGGATAAAAGATTCAAAATTAAAAATAAATATATTTGAATCATACTAAACCTCCTTACTGTTTTATGTAAATACATTCAAGGGCGTTACCCATCACCGGTATATCGGTGATGCGGCAGTCTTTGGGGAACAACCAGTTTTGTTCCATTAGACTTTTGATAAGGCTGATTTTTTCAGTTTCTTTCAGCGGTTCACGGAAAACCAGCATGCCGCCCGGTTTTAAGGACTCTGCAAGGGCGGGAATAATTCTATTGAGTTCTCTTTCCGAAATATCGTGCAAAACAAAGTGGCAATACACTAAATCAAAGCTTTTATTTTCAAGTGCCGGAAATTCTGTTTGCACAAAAGTCACATTATCATAACCCCGCAGATTTTTGCGGCATTCATTAATCCACCGCTCAGAAATATCGAGACAGGTCAAATGTCCGTTTGTTAGCCTTTTTGCGGTATAGCGAGCGACCGTCCCCATGCCGCAACCAAAATCAAGGACCCGGTCACTGTCCTTAAGGGGCAGACTAATTGCAAATGCCTGGTAGACTGACTTGCCGTACAAAATAAAGGCAACCTTGGTTAATAAAATTTCTAAACGACTTGGTTCATATTTCATGTTTCCACCTCACAAAAAAATAAGCTGTATTTCAGGTTCATTGCCATCATAGCAACAAAACCTGTCATACAGCTGATATGAACTTTAAATTTACCTTAAATTATAGGAATAGTAATCCTAAAGGTACTCCCCTTGTCCTGCCTGGGAATAAGTGTCAAATCTCCACCGTGGGCTTCAGCAATTTTTTTTGCTATGGAAAGACCCAAGCCGCTGCCTCCGGTCCTGGAGTTTCGAGAATCATCAGCCCTTACAAAGGGCTTGAATATATTATCTGCAAGGTGAGGCGGAACTCCAATTCCATTGTCGCTGAAATCTATCACAGCCTGATTATTTTCCGCCGTCAAGCTCACGGTGACCAGGGTCCCCTCAGGATTGTACTGCAAGGTGTTATTGGAGAGATTTTGAAATATTCGCCCAAACCGGTCGGTATCCAGCATTACATAAATTGGTTCTTCCAATATATCAAATTCATACAGGAACCCTTCCCGCTCCAGTTGGGGCACAAGTTCACCGCAAACCCGGCGGATGTACTCGCTGATATCTGTTTTTTCCAGCTTCAATGAAAATTCCGGGCTGTCCATTTGGGAAAGCCCAAACAGCTCGTTAAGGAGCTTGTTTGTTTTTTTACTGTTATTCAAAATAATCTCAAGATATTCATTTCGTTCCTGTTCAGTCATGCCCGGCTTATTCATAAGCAGCTCTGTATAGCCCTGTATACTTGACATGGGGTTTTTAAGATCATGGGATATATCTAAGATTAATTTCTTTCTATCTTCCTCGGATTTTTTGCGAAGAGAAATTTCATGCTCTATTCTAGCTGCCATGTCATTAAAGGTATTCTGGAGCTGGGCAAATTCATTTTTAAGACGCAAATCCACCCTCACTGAATAATCTCCTTCACGCAAAAGCCTTGTTCCGTCACAAAGCTTTTGCAGGGGTACGGTTATGCTGGCAGCAGTAATCCTTGAATAAATAAAGGCGAAAAGAGCAAGTATCAAGAGGTAAGCCAAAACCACCAGGCCAATCACCCAGCCGGCCCGTGTAAAGTCACTTGACGGGGCATCTTTATTATAGACTATAGAAAAATCCAGCCGAATCGAAGTGGGAAAAGTAACAATAAGCCAAAATTCACCTTTTGGATTATATAGAATATCATAATGATATGGCTTTTTTGGACTTTCCGTTAAAAATGCCGTAAATTCATCTGCAGTTAACCTGTCTTTTCCGATGGTGTCAAGACCTTCCGTATAAACAACCCTGTATTCCCTGTCAACAACCTGTACACCGCCGCCGTTTTCCACGACTGCGGATGCATCAATCTGCCTGTAATCATCTTTAATGATTGAACTTGCCGGAAACCTGTTTTTTACCAGCGAATCCGCAATCAGACCGCTTGCATATGATAACAAGGCAAATGCAAGTATTATATCAAAAATCGTAAGCAAAAATATAATGAAAAAATTCCCTAAAAATTGGTTAGATAGTTTCTTTTTCATTTTTTCCACCGGTATAATGGAGCTTATAGCCTATCCCTCTAATAGTCTTCAGATATTTTGGCTCTTGGGGGTCATCTTCAATCCGGTTCCTTATCCTGCTGATATGGACCATCACTGTATTGTCGTCAAAATAATATTCCTCATCCCAGACTGCATGATAAAGCTGCCTTTTTGTAAAAACCCTCTCAGGATTTTCCATAAAGTGAAGAAGCAGCTTGTATTCTTTTGCGCCAAGCTCAATCAGGTTTCCGTCCTTATAGGCGCAGCACTTTTCCTTATCTATGGATAAATTGCCGTATGTGATTAATGTACCGGTCTTTCCCTTAGGTGAGAGATACTCATTATTCCGTCTCAATTGGGCTCCCACCCGTGCCACCAGTTCGGTAATTGAAAAGGGCTTGGTAAGATAATCGTCGGCACCTAATTTAAATCCCAGTACCTTATCCATATCCTCCGTCCTTGCCGTGAGGAACATGACCGGGATGGTGCTGTGTTCCCTTATTTTGAGGAGAAGGTTAAAGCCGTCCATAACAGGCATCATAACATCAAGGATTACCAGGTTAACGTCCTTGGTCCTCAGGATGTCCCATGCTTCCTTGCCGTTTTGGGCTGTCAAAACGGTATAACCGTTTTCCTCTAAAGTAATCTTTACTAAGTTCCGGATATCGGCCTCGTCATCTGCAATTAATATGACCATGTGGTTCTGCCTCCCCTTAAGAATGCTCCTAGTTCAAATAAATTTTTTATATTTTACCATGACGTTAATTAAATAACAATGTTTTTTTCAAACATTTACCCTGCTGTTACATATTCTGCAAAACAATAATTTTTCCACAGTATCACCTAACACAATCCCAAGCTTTCGTTCAAAGGTCTTTCCTTCATGCTCTAGGGATTTAAGACTTTTCTTTTACCTTGCCTATACCAACCACATTTTATTGTTCTTTGGCAGACAGGTTATATGTCCGCCCTCATATAAAATAATATAAAATCAGGAGTACGACCAGGAAAATCAAATTGAGCAGGGTAAATACCCCAAGATACACAGTATTTCGTTTACCAGGCACCTTATCGTAAAATTTGAAAGAAATCAAACTTGCCATAGATGCAATGATTGTCCCAAGGCCGCCTAAGTTAGTGCCTACTATCAAGGCAGATATATTATCGGTAAAGCCGGAAAGGAGAATAGCCGCGGGAACATTGCTTATTACCTGGCTGGCAAATACCGATGTAAGCAGTTCCTGTCCCTGTATAACACTTTGAAGCCATAGATTAATTTCAGGAACTCGCTTCATATTGCCGATAAATACAAACAAAAAAATAAAAGTGAGCAAGAGAGAGTAATCCGGTTTGGATAGCATCCTCCGGTCCATAAGAAGAACCACTGCCAAAATAACTGCTCCTGCAATATATACTGAAACTAAATGGGTTACGCTTGTCAAGGCAAACAGGAAGAGCAAGAGATAAACAAGAGCTCACCGGTCATTCAGTTATCCTGCCTTATAGTCAAATTATTGAAGATTTTTAAGGATCTCATGGTAGCGCCTTGTTGCCAATTGACTTTTTTGTCCCTTCTTACAGAATGTTAAAGCAGCCAAGGGATTTGAGTATTCTGTTTCCGGTCCCCGGCCAAAGCTGAATTTATTACACTTCCATCCTCCATCGGTCTGTTGGATATCTAATAAATGCCGGAAAGTTTTTTGCAGCCTGGCATCAGAAGCATAACCCATGCGGCAAAGCACATCGGCAGCATGGATAGTCTGGCATGGGTATATGGAACCTTTCGGATACAACTTAAAACGGCCGTCCTCCTGCCAAGTACTGAATATAAGCTCGGCGGCTTCTTTTAATATAGGCTCTGTGGGCTCCATGCCTAATTCCAATAAGTATATTACACTTTCCAAAGTTGAAAAGGGGGCTCCCTTTATTAAGCGCTTATCCGGTGTAGTCCAAAGGTCGGCTCCGTTATCATGCTTATGGGATAGTATTGCTTCAACGTCTGCTATATATTGTTTTTCTACAGCCATTATGCCAACCCCTCTCAATTCTTAATGCTTTTCTTGTAACCAATAAGAGAAAAAACCGCCCCAAACATTTCATCTGAGCACAAATCAAAAACAAGAGGAAAGAATTTCAGTTTTCCCATTTGTTCCGAGTCTCTAATCATTTGCTTAATCTCATCATCGAGTGGAAGACTATATACATCTGCACGGGCTTTTTCCGGAATATAAATGGTCACCTTGAAAAAAACATCCCAAATTGATAGCCAAAAAACGGTTATCTCTTTTTGACCGCCTCGTATGCCTGTCCACATATAGAGTCCTTTTGCCATCCAAGCCTTGCCATCCTTGTAGTAATCCCATATTAACTGAATATCGTGGAATGCAAGCTCGTTAACAAACTTTATATATGCATTATTGGCTTCTCCAAGTGCCTTTTCTATAACATCACTTGACGGTGGAACATCAGGATCTCTGAGTAATTGTTCCAGTCTATAAAAATAAGATCTTATCTATTAATTTCAACTATTAAAACAATTGCTTCCTCTATAAATTCAGCCTTAATGTTCTCAAAAATGTAATGGACAGAAATTTTATAGTCTTTTTCATTATCACTGACTTCACATAGCACAGCCCCATATTTTCCATGGGATATTGCGGAATCAATCGTTAGCACCTTAATATCGGTTTTCAGATATTTTTTAATATCACCAAGATTTGATCTTCCCTCTATCAGACCTCTGTCAGGGATTAATATTTTGACATTTTCAACTGACATATTTGCCAAATTATCAAAATCAAACGATAAAAGTTTAACAGTGAAGTCTTGGACAAATTTATTTTTAGGCGAATTACCGCAAGTTGAACTTAAATTTATTTTCATATATTTTCCCCCATAATTCTATAAGGTCACTATTTCGTATAATAATGCTTATACGTCGAAATAATTTATAACGCAAGTCATCATAATTGTAACTTATTTACAATCCAAAAGCAAATTAAGGAGCATATTTTTTTTCAAATTCTCTACGGGATACTATATAAAAAAAGCATATATTGCTATTAGAAACACAACATATGCTGACCATTAAAACTTTATATAAGACCTATCGTATTTTCCCATAAACACCCGCTTATCGGATATTATAATAAAAATATCCCGCTTTTTAATTGTTAGCAAGTGGATAATAATTATTAATCTCCGCCTGCCTTAAAATTGTATATCGGTTTTATGTTTTTGATAATTTCAACCGTATCACCGATATCTTCAATAATATCATCAATGCTCTTGTAAGCCATGGGGCATTCGTCCAAGGTATCCTTGTTAACTGAAGTTGTAAAGATCCCATCCATTTGTTTCTTGAAGTCCGACAGAGTGAATATTTTTTTTGCCTGGCTCCTTGACATGAGCCTGCCTGCCCCATGAGGTGCCGAATAGTTCCAGTCGGGGTTTCCTTTGCCGATACAAATCAATGAGCCATCCCTCATATTAATTGGAATTAACAACCTTTCTCCTGCCTGGGCTGAAACAGCCCCTTTTCTTAAAATCATATTCTTCGTGTCAATGTAATTATGTATGGTAGTAAACTCATCCGCTACTTTTAACTTCATACCCTCAATTATTTCATCTATTATTGCCTTTCTGTTCATCATTGCAAATCTCTGAACAATTTTCATATCATGAATGTAATCTTCCATTAAAGGTCCGGTTAAGTAAGCTAATTGTTTAGTGCATTCTTTATTCTTCTTGCTCAAAGTTTGATAGGCTAATTTTTGATAATAATTAGCTACCTGGTAACCTAAGTGCCTGGAACCCGAATGAACGATAATATAAAGATTGCCGTCTTCATCCCTTGAAGCTTCTATAAAATGGTTGCCCCCGCCGAGGGTCCCAAGGGACAGAATGGCCCTTTCAATGTTAATGTTGCCCTCAGCCTTGCATTTAAGCTTTGACAGGTCTACATCGTCATTGTATTTATGGGCTTTCTTCCTGATATTAAAACCTGCCGGTATTTTTTCATAAATCAATTTGTCCAATTTACTGAGCTCAATGTGGGAATTCTTAATAAGGATAGTTTCCATGCCACAACCGATATCAACCCCTACCAAGTTTGGAACCACCTTATCGGTAATAGTCATGGTTGTTCCTATGGTGCAGCCTACCCCCTCATGAACATCAGGCATAATCCGTATCTTGGATTCTTTTGTGTATTCCTGGTCACACAAGCTTTTGATTTGTACTATAGCTCCTTCTTCAACTATGTCGGTAAACACTTTGGCAGTATTATATCGGCCTTCTATTAATCTCATTATATCAACCTTTCTTGTAATTACGTCAAAACAGCAACCTGCTATCCTTTTTCAACATTATACCAGGAAAGGCATTTATATTCAATTATAACGCCCTGTTGACAGGCGATGGATCTCATGAATAGGCTTTGTTGTTGCTATGAATACCCATAGTGTCATGTGGGCTTTAGCCCGAAGCATTTCAAGAGATCCTTCGCTTCGCTCAGGATGACAAAGCGTATCCATTTATCGTGGTGTGGATAACTCGTGATAATACTGAGTAAAACGAAGAATCTCATTATTTATGGTAACCATTCGATTTACATAAAATTTTTTATGTTAACTAATGTCAGTTATTGTCGAGTTTTTGTTCTAATTCCAAGAATTCTCCCTTTGATACACCGGATGTTTCAAAGGTAGCCATTTCATCTACAATTTTCAAGGCTGCTTCAACAATATTAAACATGAGTGCCGCTCCTGTTCCTTCACCTAATCTCATATTCAAAAATAATCTCGGTTCCAACCCCATATATTTCAATGCATACATCTGGCCTTTTTCTTCAGATAAATGAGAAGGTATCAAATATTGGGCGGTGAGAGGGTTGAGTTTTACTGCAATAAGAGCTGCTGCAGAAGATATTATTCCGTCTAATATGGTCGGTACATTATGATGGGCTGCTTCCAATATAGCACCTGCCATTGCAGCGATTTCCAAGCCCCCTACCTTAGCTATAACGTCCAGGCCGTCATCAGGATTGGGAGCATTTATTTCAATGGCTTTTTTTATTACTTCGTGTTTATGTTTTAAGGCATCACTCTTTAACCCTGTTCCGCTGCCGGTTGCTTCCTCAACGCTGCAACCAGTAATCACTGAAATGATAGCTGCACTTGGACTAGTGTTTCCAATACCCACTTCTCCTGTTGCCAATAAATTGATTCCCGACTCAATTGCATCCGCAGCAACCTTAGCCCCCATCAATATGCATTGAAGGGCTTCTTTTCTGGTCATAGCCGGGCCTTCAGCCATATTATCGGTTCCGTACTTTATATGATGAGCCATTAATTCCTGAGGTTCAACAGGGCTTACCATGCCTATATTGGTACATAACAGTTTTGCACCCGCATGGTCAGCCAAAACATTTATGCCCCCTCCTCCCTTTAGGTAGCTGTAAAACAATTGAACAGTTACCTCTTGAGGGGCTGCGCTTACTCCTTCCTTAACAACTCCATGGTCTCCAGCCATTAGCAAAACTGCTTTTCCATTGATTTTAGGATATGGAGTTCCTTGTATTCCTGCCAGCTGAACTGCGATATCCTCCAAAGTACCCAAGCTCCTGATAGGTTTTATCTTTGCATCGAGTCTTTCCTGCATTTTTTTGGCTGAATTTAAATCAATCTTTTTAATGCCGGCAATAATTTCATTTAAGACCGTCTCCAGCTCTTTTTTACTTGCATTTTTAATGTCCAAGTCCTTGTAAAATACTTTTTTCATTTACATTCCTCCATTTTAATATTATCTTAACCAATGTCGTTTAAACATATCATAATTTTTCCATGGTCCTTATAGCTAAGTGTTCAAAATTTCAATTAATGTGTGTTTTTTTATATAAAAATTTATATTTTTCACACAAAACTTGAAATTTTGAGCAGAATAATCATTTTTCCCAAAAATTTTCACACATTAATTGAAATTTTGAGCAAATCAATTCATTCTGTCCCAAGTGGACACGGAGAACCGTCCCCGGTGGACACATTCCTCCATTTTAATATTATCTTAACCAATGTCGTTTAAACATATCATGATTTTTCCATGGTCCTTATAGCTAAGTGTTCAAAATTTCAATTAATGTTTGTTTTTTTATATAAAAATTTATATTTTTCACACAAAACTTGAAATTTTGAGCAGAATAATCATTTTTCCCAAAAATTTTCACACATTAATTGAAATTTTGAGCAAATCAATTCATTCTTTCTGTCCCAAGTGGACACGGAGAACCGTCCCCGGTGGACACACGCAGAACCGTCCCCGGTGGACACAACTGTCATTGCTATGAATAACTCATTGTGTCATCCTGAGGGCTTTGGCCCGAAGAATCTCATGGGATCCTTGGCTGCGCTCAGGATGACAGGCAGTAGAATCTCCCAAGTAAACAAAAAAGCCCCGCCATAATAAGAATATTATGGTCGGGACTTTGCCATCATCACCGATTCCATCCTTAGGCAGGTCTCCTGACTTAGACTCAAGCATCCACTTACCCCTTCCCGGCATGTGCCAGTGGTACGGTAAAGGACTAATCATTACAGTGTCGGGTACGTACCGGATTCTCACCGGTTTCCCTATTCTCCCCAAAGGGCACCTAAGAACATCGTACTAATAAAATTATAATAATAAGTTATTGTTAGGTCAATTATTATTTCGTCTTATATTTTAATAAGCTCGTATTTCATTTCTCCGAGGCCTATTTTTTCCGCATGCTTTAAGGTCTTCCTGCCTTTTTCAAAAAGTTTGCTGCCTGAATTCTTCTGGACTAAATCCAAACATGCGGTATCCAGGGATACGGGATCCTTTCCTGCAAGAACACCAATATTATCCGCAATCAAATTCATATGGTTTCCGATGCAGTCACAATCCTCAGTGATATTATGAACAAAGGCAATAAATATAATATCTTTATCCTTTGCTGCCCCATAGGCGTATTCAGCAAGTTTCTCCAAGAAATTTGAACCGTCCCATGTGTTTCTGATAGCACCCTTGGGACAAACAGCTATACAACCGGCACAACCCACACATTTGCTGCTGTCAATAACAGCAAAATCCTGTATGGTTATTGCATTGAAATTGCATTTTTCAAAACATATTCCGCAAGAAACACATTTCTTGGTTGACACGACCGGAGATATGCCTGAATGCTGTTCAAGTTTCCCTCCCCTTGCGGCAAAACCCATGCCAAGCTGTTTTATAGCACCTCCAAAACCTGCTGCTACGTGGCCCTTAAAATGGCTCATAACAATAAACTGCTTATAATTTCCGTAGCCCTTGCCAATCTTGCATGCTTTTATATAATCCTTGTTTATTTCTATTTCATCATATTCAGTTCCTATGTCTCCATCGGCTATCACGATTGGAATTTGCGTAAAGCCGTGGGATTTTGCCGTCTCTATATGTTTCTCGGTGGTTGTTCTTGCCCCCCTGTACAGGACGTTGGATTCAATATAAAAAGGAGTTACCCCATTTTCCTTCAGGTATTCTATAGTTTCATCATAGCACCTTGCAGGAATGAAGGTTTTGTTCCCTTTTTCACCGAAATGAACCTTGATAGGCACTTCCTTTTCAAACTTATGGCCTGTTTCAGCGACAATCCTTTTTAACAGGGTCACAGCATCCTTACCAAGCTTACCATAATCAGATTCAGTATTTTCTATAAAGTATACTTTACTCACTTTTACACCTTCTCTTTCATTAGTATAGTTATCTTTGTGTCATCATAGTGAAAATTCATATGTTATATCAGCCTGATCATAGCCAAAGATCTCATTATTATCTAAACCATTCGGTTTACATAAAATAATTTATGTTAACTAAAAGTCAGGTATAGTCGAGTTTTCATTTAAAATGTCATCAAGATTTCAATGATATTCTTCTTATTAGAACACTCATTTTTTCATTTTCTTGCCCCAATGAGCTAATGCCTTAAGGGCAGTGATTAGGTCTTCCCCGTTATCAGTCAGGGAGTACTCCACCCGGGGAGGTATCTCCAGAAACTGTTCTCTTTTTACAATTCCGTAAGCCTCCAGTTCTTTAAGGGACTGGGTTAACATCATGTTAGTGATCCCCTGAATATCCCTTTTTAACTCGTTATATCGCATTGTTTTATTTTTATGTATAGCCCAAATGATAGGCAGTCTCCACTTTCCTCCGATAAGATTTAAGGTATAGGTCAAGGGACACCTGTCGTAGTTGTTTTTATAGGGTGCCTTTTCGCTCACAAAACCACTCCAATACTCAGTTTTTTCTGTCCAAGATATAAAATACTGCATACTTGTAACATGAATTACAGCTGATATAATTATAATCGAAGATTGATTAATCAGTCAAATTTATATTTTTATGAAAGGGTGACAGGTTTGACCATACATTACGAGGTTGTTTCAGAAGACAATATTTATTGTATCAAAGATTTATGCAATAGTTTAATGGCATATCAAAAATCAAAGGCCAAAATCCATCCTGAATTCTTTGATAATATGAATTTCGAAACCAGGATGCTTCCGGCCCTGAAAAGTTCAAAAGAAAACTATATAATAGCAGCTAAAGACAAGGATGAAACAGTCGGTTATGCTTACAGCACCATTGCGTCAAAATATACATATTCAGGCGGTTTTGCCACCTTGCAGTGCGATGCCTTTTTTGACTTTGATTCGGTAAAAACCGAAGATGTGGGCTGCCTGTCTCAATTTTTCATAAAAGATGATTATCGAGGCAAAGGCATCGGTTCACAAATGTTCAGGATGTCCATGGATTGGCTGAATTCATTCAAAGATATTAAAGACATATTCATCTTTGTTTCAAACGGTAACGATGATGCCTTAAAGTTTTATCTAAATAAAGGCTTCAAAATAAGCCATGAAATCCTTGACGGTTTTATAACAGTACTGAGGAATTCATAGCTATAATCATGGGATCCTTCGGGCTAAAGCCCTCAGGATGACATATAGAAATGCTACACCCTTAATGAGCCGCGAAATCCCCTGGCACCATAGTAGGATTCTGCCCCATTGTGGTATACAAACACAGTATCATAGCGGCGGTCACAAAATAATGCACCGCCTAATTTTCTGATTTTATCCGGTGTTTTTATCCAGCTTGATGTTTTTAAGTCAAAACTTCCAAGCTTCTGTAATTCCCGGTACTGTTCTTCGGTTAATATTTCAATTCCCATTTCATGGGCCATATTAATAGCGCTGTTTTCAGGTTTATTCTGCTTTCTCGACTCCAATGCTTCATTATCATAGCACACATTTCTTCTTCCAACGGGGCTTTCCGGAGAACAGTCAAAAAAGATGTATTCATCCGTATTTTCATCATAAGCAATAACATCCGGCTCTCCGCCGGTTTTTTCCATTTCATTAAGGGACCAGAGTTTTTCGGGATTGGCTTTTAACTTTACTTGTATTTTGTCCCAGTCAAGGTCCTTGTGACGACTCATGTTTTTCTCAAAGCGGTCTTTCAATATTTTAATTATCTCTTCACATTGTTTAATTGTTAACTCTTTTTTCATATAAAATCCTTTCTGATTATAATAGTTTAATATGGTTTTTTATTTATACCCTTAAATATGCCCAGCTAACAGCTGCTATTATCAAAAAACAAAAAAGGTCCTGTATTTAAAGGCAAAGTTAGTTATTGGAAAAGTCTATAATTTTGTTGTTGATTCACTTATAAATATAATATAATGGAATTCATAACAGAATTTATTATTTAAGGATGCTTAACATGAAGAAAAGAACAGACTTTATAATTGGAATGCTGTTTGCAATTGCTACCATAGTATTCATTATATTATTTCTAACCAATGATATGTTTTTTAATTGGGCTTTTGAAAGACATCATAATATATTAAGCTGGTATATAAGACCCTTATTTATAATACCTATGGTTATATTTGCATTTAAGAAGAGTTTTACCGGTATATTTGCTTCCATATTTGCCCTCTTTACAAGCATGTTCTGGTTTCCTGCACCTGCCGTAAAGAGTCCCCAGGTTTTGGAATTCCTGTCTTTTGAAATGGATTACCTGAAGGGTGCATGGACCGCTCCAAAAATAATTATGAGCTTAGCGGTACCCTTGTTTTTCTTCATGCTCCTTACAGCAGCATGGAAAAGAAACATGAAATGGCTTATAGGTGTTGTCATTGGGGCAGCTCTTTTAAAAATTATCTGGAGTATTGCATTCAGCGGCGAAGCAGGAATGTCAATACTAAAACCTGCATTACTGGGTTTAATAATCTGCATAGCCGGTTTATATTATTATTTTAAAAAGCATAAATGAAGAGACGGCAATCAGGAATAATTCTCCTACTTCCCATGATACTCTGCTTTATCCTGATACATGTTCATGTCGGCTTCTTTGAAGAGGCTATGTATATTGTCTGTTTTTTCGCCTGATATGGCATACCCGGCGCTGATGTTAAGTTGAAACGGAAATTGATTGGTTTTATTTAAAGCCTCAACGTTGTTTTTTATTTTTCGGATAGTTCTTTTGGCGGTTTCTTCCTTGCATTGCGGAATAATGACCACAAACTCATCTCCGCCATACCTGGCCAAAAAAGCAGAAGTTCCGTTAAAGGTTGTGCGCAGGATGTTGGCTGTCTGTATCAGCGCATCATCACCTGCCCTGTGTCCGAAATGATCGTTAATATACTTAAAATCGTTAATATCTAACATGATTATAGCTATGTCACGATTTAGTTCTGCTTCATATGAATTGAGATACCTTTCCATGTTACTGCGGTTGTTGAGGCTGGTGAGTGAATCCCGAGACATGGCTTCATTTTCCTTATTGAGCAGAACCAAGAGACTTGAGATGACGGTACATGGCCATGTCATGCTGATTCCGTAATACACTGTCTGCACAATTCCGCCTAGAAACGGAGGAATACCAAAAAAAGCAATAGTCAACAATTCTTTCCTGCGATCAGTTACTGCCTCATTTTTATAATTCATTAAAGCCATTACGGATACTGACAGCAGATATGCAAGTATTACGACAGACATGGGAGCAGACAAGACACCGCGATGGTAATAGTTGAATTCGTCTATATAAAAGCACCAGCCGTTAATTGGAGAGGTGCCAACAATAATGCTTAAAATTGCAAAGGGTATGAGGACTAAAAAAGTTTCTTTCCTGCTTGGTATATTCCGGCCAAAAATACGGTAATGTGAATACCTAATCCACTCAATAACAACGGCAATCTGCATTAAAAAATAGAACATGATAATTGCATAGCTTAAAATGCGTATAAAATTTCCGCTTTTGCCGTTTAATAACCACATTCCTATATCAGACAAGAGAATCAGCAGAATTTCTGCTTCGATCCTGGTAAGCAGCCAGACATCATAGTTATATTCAAAATTATTTTTGTAGGTAATAAGAATTATTAAAGCAATAATAAAGGAAAAAGTATTAATACCGATATTAAATAGTAATGTTTCGGCTACGTTCAATGTTATCATGATTGGTCCTTTTTGAAAATTACCCGCTCTGCATTATGATTTTTTATAAGAATCATGCAAAAGGAGCCCTTAAATAGTATATCATAAAACATAAAATTAATATATCATTATTATTCTGTTATGTCCGCATAGGAAAAAAGAACAATCTTTTTCAGGTCATCAGGTTTTATCTCTATCTGGTATCCTATCTTTCCGGCGCTGACAAATATTGTATCCTGATTTGCGGCACTTACATCCACAACCGTTGTAAATCTTTTTTTCATACCTATGGGTGAACATCCCCCGTGGATATATCCGGTAAGGGGCAGCAATTCTTTTGCCTTAATCATTTCAACGGACTTCTCATTCACCGCTTTTGCCGCTTTTCGCAAATCTAATTCTCTGCTGACAGGGACCACAAAAACATAATGCTCACCGGATTTCCCAACAGTAACAAGTGTTTTAAACACCCGGTTTTCATCTTGTCCAAGAACTGCAGCTACTTCAATACCGCTGACTGCACCCGTATCGACATAGCAATGGTGACGGTAGGGTATCTTAGCCTGTTCCAATAACCGCATCGCGTTGGTTTTTTGCTCTGCTTGTTTTTTTGCTTCTTTACCCATAAATAATACCTCTTATTACAATATCTTAACCCCTTAATTAGAATTATAAACTATTTATATATCAGGTCAATGTAAATAATTTTTCCAATAATAGATAGTCAGGAAGACAGCTTTGAATATTGTTTGTCAGAAAATATTTTAATGCATGGAATTTTTACTGCAAAATACGGAAAAGGTATGGTATAATTAACAAACACATTAAAAAACTACAGGGGTATATATGAAAAAGCATAACCAATATGAAACCTTGTTCAGGAAAAACAAAAATACCGGCCGTGTAATTATAGATATTGCTTTGGGAGATTATATGGAGTTCTTTAATGAATGGGACAATTCCGCCTATAAGATGCGGGACATACATTCAGACTTGGTGCGATTTCTTGATTTATGCTCAGATTATATCCCCCTGCGAAAAAAGATAGAAATTGTATTTTCCATTGAAACAAGCAAAGCTGATAAAGAAAGAGAAGATTCAATCCGCTTAAGTTACAGCAATTATTATAATGCTTTGAAACGTCTGGAAAGCCGTAAAGTAAATAGATATATCAGGATGTCGATGATTTTGCTTATTATATCCCTTGTATTGTTGACTTCATACGGGTTTTTCTACGAAATTCAAGTAGAAACAATTGGTTCCTTGGTCTTGCTTGAAAGCTTGCTTATTGGTGGATGGGTTTTTGCCTGGGAGGCCGTACATACCCTGTTTATTGATATAATTGAGCCGGTTAGAAGGATGCGTGAAATACAGCGATTTATTGAAGCAGATATTACTTTCGTCTATCCGGGTTCCAATAACAAAGAAACAGTTTAAATATTAATCTTTTTAAAATTCCGCAGGGTTTGTTCTGCGGAATTTTTGCATTATTTTTTAGCAGCATTCTTCGCCGCTTGAACAATCGCAGCTCGGCCCGCTCCCTTTAAGCCAGCCCATAATTACCGCTGCTGCACATCCAACACCGGTTTTGACAGTGATGGCGTTTACGGAACAATTTTTGGCGCAAGCACCACACTCCATGCAAATATCTTTATCTTCAATCTGTGCTTTGTTATCATTTACACTAAACACCCTATGAGGACAAACCTCCTCACATCTTCCGCAGCCGATGCATTTATCGGCAGCCAGACGAAGGGTTGCTACATTTTTCAAATATCTATGCTTCATTATGTCCCTCCTTTAAACAATACTTACCAGCAACAATACAAGCCCTGCCAGAGCAGATACGGCAATGAGGGGTATGGCTGTTTTCATTTCTTTAATAACACCGGAAAGGGATGTATATGTTGACGAACCTGTGAAATTCATGGCCAGATAAGCCGATAAAGCCGGCAATACCAGTAAATACCCAATGGCAAGAAGCAAATATCCGGGAACAAACCAACCTGTATTCCAAATAAACCCAAGAGTCCAAAGCAGTCCCAGCAGCCAGCCCTTCCATGAGAAGGCCCTGCCCGGTATTAGCGGAAGAAGCAAAGGTGTTAGGACAGTTCCGGTTATCACAGCTCCCGCATAGGCAATGAAATCCTCAAGCCCGAAAGGTCTTGCTGCAAACAGATTTAAAAGAAACATTATGCCAAAAACCTTTATAGATAATTTAGCGGCAGCCACCAGCTCCACCGGGGTGAGAACCAACCTGTTCCACACAGTAAACTTCACGGTGCGCATTTCTTCCGTAGCCTTAAAGCCGGAATCTATAAAGGACTTTATATCTTTCGCCCTTACAGGTCCGTAAACCACAGAAAAACCGGTTCGCTTTGTCACTTCATGGGCGCTGACACCGGGAGCTCCCAACTGGGGCAGCACCAATTTTCTGTGTGATACGATCTCAGATAGCCCGGTTTTCGAAATACGGTCCACCAGTTCATCGGTTCCGAAGGTACCCTTACCGGCAGCACACCAGACATTGATACCTTTTGTATCAAGTATAAGAATCCAACAATCAAGATCTGCTAATTCTTTCCTTAAGACATCAAATGTCAGCTTGTAATTGGCACTTACCAATACAGGAGATGTATCATCAGGCTTGCCAACGGCATAAAGCCCAGGACTGACCTTGTAATTCATCCTGCCGATACCCCAGCGTACCTTCCAGGCACCGAGTATGTCTTTAAAGTTAAGATTTGTTGAAACAGTGGTGAATTTCGTACTGCAGCAGCTAGCGGCCGAGCAGCAACAAGGCTTGTCGTTACTCATTATCACCACATCCTTTACAAGATCCTGTATCTTCTTTGCAAATGCAATTTTCCTTATCGGAAGTAATAAAAGAGAGGAATTGTTTTATTTTGCTTACAGTATCGGAATCCAGGGAGTAATACGTCCATTTGCCTTGTTCTCTGCCCTTTACCAGGCCGCATTCACACAAGATCTTCATGTGATGTGACAAGGTGGATTGGGACATCTCGAATTTCTCTAAGACCTTACAAGCACATAGTTCCCCGCAGGAGAGCATATCAACAATCATGGCTCTTTTTGGGTCACCCAGCGCCTTGAATATTTTACTATACTCCAAGTAGTCTTCCATATGGGCACCTCAAATCTATAAATATCGATATGACAATTATATGCTTCAAATCGAAAAACGTCAATATGAAAACATATTAAAAAAAAATCCGCAAAATTTATTCTGCGGATTGTATCAGAAACTACCTTATAACGGTTCTTTACAGCTTTAGTCTAAACAGGCCGTGATGGTTGCAGTAGTAATAAAATGCATCTGTCCTGTTGATTTTAAATCTCGCTTCTGCATTGCCTTCAGGGTATAGCTTTTTAATCTGTACGGCATCACTTGATATGCTTGCGATAAAAGAAATATAGTGGGCTTTTGTCATTTCGTGACTGATGCTAACATAGTATTCGTCTTCCACCAACTCGACAGAAAGCTCATGGTTTTTATCCGGGTTTTCTGCTTCAAGGGGCGGAAGGGTAATTCCGCAGCAGTTTATTACACATTCACCGCTTGCGGTTATGATATTGCCGCAAATCGGGCAAATGTAAAACTTGATTCGGCTCATGTTGAATGAACGGTTCATATTAGTCACGTTCTCTCCGGCCAAGAGTTCAATAGTAGAAATTCCAAGGGCTGATGCCAGGGGTTCAATCAAAGTAATATCAGGGTATCCTTTGCCGGTTTCCCATTTGGATATGGCCTTATCGCTGACATGAAGAATTTCGGCAAGTTCTGATTGGGTCATTTTCTTTTTTTCCCGGAGCTTCTTAATAAGGGCTCCTGTTACGTATGTGTTCATACTTTCACTCCTTTACAGCATAAGGATATCATTTCTATTCAGCAATTGCCACCTACTTATAGTAGAATTTAGATTTTTCCTATCAGTTCCAGTGACTTTTCAATATCTTTAAATATTAGTTTCTGCATGGTTTCTTTGTCTTTATCCCTTAACCCGTAAACCAATTCATGAATATTGTCCATAGTAATTACCCTCCATATTAAAATTTGATTTATATTGTTATTTGTTCTATCTTCATCCCTACACAACCTTCTTCCATTCATAGCCCGCCCTTACGCCAGTGCAATGTTATTTACAACTTCACATATATACTATGCCTTCAGGGTCAGAAGCCTTTTTTGATGCAACTATTTGATGTGCTGTTTCAATAATATTTTTAAAAAGTATATAGCTCGATTTCCTTTCCTGTTAATATATCTTCTAATATCTGAAGAAATTTCTTGCACATAAAATTTTTATCATTGCTATGAATATCCCATCATGTCATCCTGAGGGCTTTAGCCCGAAGGATCTCTTGAGATCCTTCGCTTCGCTCAGGATGACAAAGGTTATTCGTTTTCCTTTAAAATGCTCACCAAGACTCTCATCAGGATATTTTACGATTTTCTCTATATGGGAATTTGGAAATACACTTGAATTTCGCTTTTCTTACTTCATAGCGGTAAACATCCAATTGATACTGAATTTATCCTGTAGAGAACCGTTTAATTCCGCAAAAAATGTAGGGGTAAGGTCAATATAGATTTTTCCGTACACATGATTTCCGTATCATCCAATTTCAGTCTGGCATGAAGTACGAGATTTTTATCATTATCGTCAACAGGGAAGCCCGTATAATGAAAAAACCATAAAATCCAAAATGACTTTATGGCTTATTGTCTATATGAAAATTTTAATCATGCCAATAAATAATTTATTCGATCCGATAAACTTATATTAGTATCCCAATTTCTTTCCGGACAGTTCACCATTTCATACTGCAGACCCAAAGCTTCAATAAATTGAGTAAACTTATCATCAAACCAGGGAGGAGTCCATGTGCCGGACCTGCATATATGAATTGCCGACACATAAATATATTCATCCAAATATTTTAAATCACGGTACCTGATTTTATAAATGCTGTTTAGCCATTCGAAATATTCCGGCTTTTCTGCCGTATAGGGGCTATAAAAAATATTAGCTTCTTTTATATGTCCATCCTTAAGAAGTTTACCCAGCCAGTTGGAGCAATTGACCTCAAGGTCAAGAGAGTAAGGGCCGCCATAACCAAGGTCTGAATGGGAATCAAAGAGGTATACAGTTTTGCAGTTGTTTTCATTTGCTATTTGATATGACATGGCATGAGAGTCTGAAACATAGACCTTTATGTCTTTTGCAAATTTAAAACATACTGCTATTTTATCCCAGAATCTGGCTGCCTCGGAAGAGACATGAAATGCCTTTTGTATATCTTCTCCCTGAGCTTTCGCCTGGATATATCTTTTGTACCAAAGGTCAATCATAGTCTTTTTGTTTTCCGAATAAAAGCCCCAATTATACTTTGAGGAATAAATAAAATAATCCCAATCTATTGATAATAAGCACTTTTCCATATCATAACCTCCTAAGTTTGAACAATAATGTTAAGATATGAGTGCTCTGATGTCTATATTTTAATTATCCGGTATAATTACGCTATAATAATGATTAGGCTTATCAGAGTTCCTTTCCGAATCTAACGGGACATACGGTACGGCACTTGTTGCAATCGATGGTATCAAAACCCTTGGATGTTTTACTGTAAGTATTCATGCGACAAAGCTTTTGATTCACCCTTTTATCTGCAATGGCCTGCACAGGACAAGAGTCTATGCATTTGCTGCATTCGGGAATGCATATATCCGGCTGTAAATCATCCGATTTCAATTCCAAATCAGTGAGGACAGCACCTAAGTTCAGCCGATTTCCGTATTCAGAATTTAAGAGCAATGAACTTTTTCCCATAGAACCAAGTCCGCACAAAACGGCTGCATGTTTCATGGAAATCAGTCCTTTTCCTGTCAGGGTTTCAACATCCCAGTACTCATAGGGTGTATTGGGAGGAACCGGAACGGCAAAACAATTATATTTTTCTTCTAATTCCTTAGCAAGCTTAAATTCAATTTCATCTAAAACAGTAAATGCTTTATTGTTGAAGTGACTATACAATAATCTTGGGGGAACTTCATAGGAGCCTTTAGGCAAGGCTACCCCTAAAACTATAACAGACTTGCACTTATCAAACAAGTCAAGAGGCGAAAAGCCGGAAGGTGCATCTTCAAATCTGTTTATGCTTCCTATACCGCAAACATCAGCCCCAAGTTGATACGCTAATTCTTTAATCTCTCTCTCCATTAGAATACCTCAGTAATAATATTTTGCAATACATGCTTGTACCTTAATCTTTACAACTCATTATAAACCCTTTTATGCTAAATTTCAACAAAAGCTTAAATTATTATTTTCCTGATTCTCTCCATGGCTTCAACTACATTGTTCCTGTTCCCGAAGGCCGTTAAGCGGAAAAAACCTTCCCCCTTTGCTCCGAAGCCTGCTCCCGGAGTTCCGACAATACCGCACCTGTTCAAAAGAAAATCAAAGAAGTCCCAGGATAACATATTGTTGGGACATTTTAGCCATATATAAGGGGAATTCTTACCTCCGGTAAACCAAATACCGAGATCGGTCAGGGTATCAGCCATAATACGGGCATTTTCAAGATAATACCTGATTTGCTCTTTAATCTGCCTTAACCCGGTTTCTGTAAATGCAGCCTCAGCTCCTCTTTGCACTACATAAGATACTCCGTTGAACTTGGTGGTTTGCCGTCTGAGCCAAAGTTTATTCAAGGATACATTGTCTCTTACAAGATTATGAGGAACAACCGTATAACCACAGCGTAATCCCGTAAAGCCTGCAGTTTTGGAAAAAGAACAGATCTCAACGGTGCATCTTGTTGCTCCTGGAATCTGAAAAATGCTTGTAGGCAGGTTTTCGTCCATGATAAAGGCTTCATAAGAAGAGTCAAACAAAATAACTGCCTGCCTTTCCAAGGCCCAATCAACCCAAATCTTTAATTGCTCCTTGGTGTAAACAGCACCTGTAGGATTATTAGGTGAACAAATATAGACAATATCTCCCTGGGCACCTTCATCAGGAAGAGGCAAGAAATTATTTTCCACACTTCCGTTTATAAATATGATTTTCCGGCCGGCCATAATATTTGTGTCCACATACACAGGATAAACCGGGTCCGGAATAATTACAGTATTGTCAACATCAAATATATCCAGAATGTTGCCTATATCACTTTTGGCACCGTCGCTTATGAACACTTCGCTTTTGTCAAGGGATACACCCTTGCGGGCATAATAATTGCAAACAGCCTCCCTTAAAAAAACATATCCCTGTTCTTCCCCGTATCCTTTAAAGGTTTCGGAGTTTCCCATTTCAGAAACAGCCTTGTGCATTGCATCCACAACTGCCGGAACAAGGGGCAGGGTGACATCTCCTATCCCAAGCCTGATAATTTCCTTTTCAGGATTTTGTTGTTTATAATCATTAACCTTTTTTGTAATCAAGGAAAAAATATAGGTGTCTTTTAAATTTAAATAATTATAGTTTATTTTCATATAGACCTCACTTAATTTAACATATACATAGATTATTTGCTCAGACTTCAATTACTCCTTCAAATACCTTGACACATCCCCCTGTCATAAGTACCCTTTCATCGGTATAGTTTATCGTGAGCACTCCTCCTCTAAGAAGTACACGGATGTCCCGGCCTTTGTCGCAATATCCGTTTAAAACAGAAGCAACAACTGCTGCACAGGCCCCTGTCCCACAGGCAAGGGTTTCCCCGCTTCCCCGCTCCCATACACGCATCTTTATTGTATTTTTGTCAATTACCTGTATAAATTCGGTATTGACCCGTTCAGGGAATATTTCATGGTTTTCAAAACATGGACCTAGTTCAGCAAGATTCAGGCTTTCCACATCATCACAGAATACTACGGCATGGGGATTGCCCATGGATACGCAGGTTATGTCATAGGTTTTGCCCTTTATGGTTAAAGGAACATTTATAATACGGTCCCCTGGTAGTGCTACCGGGATTTTCGAAGGATCAAGTTCGGCTTTCCCCATATCCACTTTAACAGATGTTACGAACCCATTTTCGGTATAAACCTGCAAAGTTTTTATGCCGCTTAAGGTTTCTAATTTTATTTCAGTCTTTCTGCATATGTCATTGTCATATAGATATTTGGCAACACAGCGGATGGCATTTCCGCACATTTTGCCTTCACTTCCGTCTGTATTGAACATTCTCATTTTAGCATCGGCAATGCTGCTTCTGCATATTAAAACCACCCCGTCTCCACCTATTCCAAAATGCCGGTCGGATAAAAGAGGGGCAAGCTTTTCAGGGTCCTTGACTTCCTGTTCAAAACAATCGATGTAAATATAATCATTTCCGCATCCGTGCATTTTTGTGAATTCAAGTGTACTGCTCTTATTCTTCATATCTGTTTTTTTGTCCTGCCGCATATATACCGCCTCTTTCTTTAAACATCTCAACTTTATTGATAAAATATAATTTCACATTCAAATATATGTGATAACCGTTTATGTAAGAATTTAAATATTTCAAATTTTATAATAACTTTTTTCATTTTTGAAAAGGCATTAGTTTATGTTTTCTTAGAAAAATATATATGCTATAATGTTTATTATTTATATGAGGATTTGAAAGGCATGATTTTATGAAATTGCAAAGGTTGCTTAGCTATACACGAAAGGCACTGGATGATTATAAAATGATTGATGATGGGGATAATATTGCTATCGGATTATCAGGAGGAAAGGACAGCTTAACCCTCTTGTATGCCTTATCTCATCTGCGGCAGTTTTATCCGAAAAAATTTAATATTGAAGCAATAACTGTCAGCATGGGCTACAAGGATATGGATTTTTCACCGGTTGAACAACTTTGCAAAGAACTTGGTGTTAATTATACAATAGTGGAAACAGAAATAGCTGACATTGTTTTCTCCCGACGGAAGGAGACAAATCCCTGTTCCCTCTGTGCCAAGCTGCGCAAGGGTGCTTTTAATATAAAAGCAAAGGAGCTTGGCTGCAACAAAGAAGCATATGCCCATCATAATGATGATGTGATAGAAACCATGATGATGTCCCTGCTTTTTGAAGGAAGATTTAACTGCTTTTCTCCTGTAACATATCTTGACAAAACGGGTATAACCTTGATAAGACCCCTTATATACGTGAAAGAGGCAGATATAAAGGGATTCCGGAATGCATACAACCTGCCGGTCGTAAAAAACCCCTGCCCGGTTAACGGTTATACCAAGCGCCAGTATGTAAAGGATTTAATAAAAACCATCCAAGCTGAAAACCCAGGGCTTAAGAAACGACTCTTCCATGCAATTAAGACAAGCAATATACAGGGTTGGAATATGTCAGATTGAAAGCAGAGTAGAAATATAATACAATCGGTTCCAAAATTAAACTATAAGGAAAGGAAACACAGATGAAACAAGAACGGCAGTATCCAAAAATTATGATATCCCCAAAGGCGGAACACAGTATTAAGAAGGGGCATCCGTGGATATACGGGGAAGAAATTCGCAAAATAGATGGTGTCCCCCAAAACGGCAGCCTGGTGGATGTGTTTGCCGGAAACGCCTTCATGGGCACCGGCTTTTACAACAGTGCCAGCAAGATTACAGTTCGCCTTATTTCACGGAATGCCAACGATGTATTCGATGCCCGCTTTTGGCGCCGTCGTGTGGAATATGCCCTTCGTTACCGTAAAACCGTCATGCCTGGTGCAGACTTTGCATGTTGCCGTCTGATTCACGGTGAGGCTGACCAGATGCCGGGATTGACAGTAGACCGCTACGGCAGCATTTTGTCCGTACAGGTTACCTGCCTCGGCATGGAACTTGTCAAGGATACGATTTATCGAGCCCTTTTTGATGTGCTAAATGAAATGGGCGAAACCATAACCGGCATTTATGAGCGCAATGATCTTGCCCTCCGTACATTAGAAACACTGCAGGAATATAAGGGCTGGTATCAATTAGACGGCATGCTTGCACCTGAATCCGCAGTAACGGAGATATGCGAAAACGGTGTGAAATATCTGGTGGACGTTGAAAACGGTCAGAAGACCGGCTTTTTCCTTGACCAGAAGTATAATCGGGCAGCTGTTGCCCGGATTGCCAAGGGCAAGCGGGTACTGGACTGCTTTACCCATACAGGTTCCTTCGGCCTCAATGCGGCTTTGGGCGGGGCAGAGCACGTGACCTGCGTGGATGTTTCACAATCAGCCATTGATATGGCAAAAGAAAATGCCCTGCGTAACGGGCTTGATGAAAAAATGGATTTTCTGTGCGAGGATGTGTTTGACCTGCTGACAAGACTGGCAGAAAAGAAATCTCATGACTATGACTTCATCATCCTTGACCCGCCGGCCTTTACCAAATCCCGAAAGACTGTGCATGATGCTGCCCGCGGATATAAGGAGATTAACCTGAAGGCCATGAAGCTCCTGCCTCGTGGCGGATATCTGGCTACTTGCAGCTGCAGCCACTTCATGACTGATGACCTATTCAGAAAAGTTCTGGCAAGCGCTGCAAAGGATGCTGCCGTATCCCTCAGGCAGATTGAAGCACGCCAACAGGCCCCGGACCATCCCATCCTGTGGAATGTTCCGGAGACAGATTACCTTAAGTTTTATATCTTCCAGGTCGTATAACCTGTTATCATCTTACTCGTTTTACTCCCGGCACTTCATAAGTGCCGTCACGGGAGTATGCCCCTCAAGCTTTTTTGTTGGATCAACGTGAAATTTAAAAAGTTACTGTTTCCGGTGCACTCTAGGCTGGTCTCCGTCTTCTGTGGCCAGATAATATACTTCGGCATCCTTCAAAAACTTACAAACTCTTTCCATTTTTTCTTGTTCTCCTTATGTAAATATTAAGATTTAATGTTCTACACATGTTTGCGTATTGTGAAACATACTTTTTACCTCCGCTTCCATGTTTAACTGCCGGATTTCATCCGTTTACCTCGCAACTGAAATAATAGACATCATGTAGATATTTTTTACCATGCAATTCTTCGTAATATTGTTCTACAGTCCTCACAAATCCCAATTTTTCAGATATCCTGATAGAAGCAATATTATCTACGGATATATGAGCAAATATCTTTTTGACCTTCATTTCCTCAAGTGCAAATTTCATGATTGCAGTCAATGCCTCGCTGGTATAGCCCTTTCTCCAATAGGGCGGCTGCAAATCGTAACCCATCTCTATCTCGCCGGTTTCCCTGTTCCAACGGTGAAAACCACAAGTCCCAATCTTTTCGCCGTTTTCTTTGAGTACCATAATCCACCTGTGATGATTTCTTGGTTCGCCTTCCAGAAACAAGCCTATCCATGTTTTTGCTTCTTCCAGAGAACTAAGCGGTTCTATATCATAAAGATATTTATTTACTTCATCAGTTGTAAACTGTTTATAGAAGAAATCCGCATCATCATATCCGATACATTTCAAAAATAATCTTTCTGTTTCTAAATCAACAAACATATAAACATCCTCCATAATCGAGTGTATATCGCCAAAATAAAATCAATATCTTCTTATATGCCATTTTCGCTTTTTACATCCTGTTCAATGGTAAGATTATCACTTTCTTCTACATTTTCACCTGAAAGCAAATTTTCTAAAAGTGCTTCGTAAACCGGCGGGCTCTTCAATAAGTCGGCTACAACATAGGCACTGACGGCAACTACAGATGCATGGTTCAAAGTTATCCTATAAAGGACTACAACTCCTCCAACTGCAATCCCCACAAGCAAACTTTTAAAAACAATTTGAATATTCTGAAAATAATTTTCTGTAAATACCTTATTGTTGCTTTTCATTTTTTTCGCCCCAAATAAACATTTGATGCTTCCATTATACGTCCATAATCAATATTAATAAATGTATTTTTCAAAAAAAAATTGACCACTTAAAGAAATTTGTTTGGATCAGCAGCAAGACACTGCTCTCTCATTTAAAAACCGCCAATGGGGAGATGTTACTTCAATCGGCGGCATATTTTGCATCTAATTTTAGAACAGATTCAAAATGTTTCAGAAATAATATAGGAGGTTATATTTTTTATCTTTGCATTCTTACTGACACCAGTAAATTAAGCTTTTTTTATAGTATTTTAGACTGTAAAATATCATGCTTTACATCTCTAAAACAAGTGGAACGTAAATAGGTCACCAGCAATATTAATGCAGCTACAAGATACAAAACAGTAAATGCCACAAAGAAATAAGTGTCATCCGGGCTGAATACCATGGACAAATTAAAACAAAAATGAATCCAGAATGCGTTAAATAGGTTATCAGACTTCTTCATTATAACTGCCATTATAAAGGTTAATGATGTCAGGATCACTAAGTTTTCAATGATATAAAGAAGAAGTGACCATCCGCTGTAATCGGTGGAGACAAACCAAAGGGGTGCGTGCCAAAATGCCCAAATTACACCCAAGACAACATTCCCTCTTATGAAGCCATATCTTTTCTCTAACTCCGGACGCAAGTATCCGCGCCATCCTGATTCTTCACCGGATGCTCCCTGTAAAAGCGTGAATAAAAGGGCACTTGGCAGTATGGACGGATCAAATATTAGTTGCCCTAAAATGGATGTCCTTCGGGTTGCGGATGTAACCAACGCCGATAATATGAGAACTCCCGCTGCAATTGCAAACACTAATAGAATATGACCTATATGCAATTTATCCTTGAAAGCCCTTTGATAGAATTCTTTAATCTCCATACCGGGCTTAAGCTTTTTCAGCATAACAAGAAGCACAATTGTCGGGGACCAGCTGCATAAAACAACAACCCATTGCATAGCCTCAGGCGTACCATGCAATACCTGTGATACCAGGCCGCCAAGTCCTAAGACCATTACCCAAAACAACAAGTAAGTATTCATTACATATTTCCACATTACGTTAAACCCTTTCTCTTTCATAAAACTTCTCCTCCCTTTCGCTTTTAGCTACTTCTTTATCAGTGATTGGTATATCTTGTATATCCATTGACTTCACAATAAAAAAAATCAGCCATAATTCATGTTCATTGCTATCATAGCAATCGAATCTGTAATACAGCTGATATAAGCCTTAAATTTATCTTAAATTGCAGGAACTGCATTCCGAAAGGTTCTATTTTAATAATCCGGTAATTATCTCCTGAAAGGAGCTGTTTGCACACACTTAAAAATAGATACATTATGATTGGCCGTTGAAGTTGTATACTACAAATTAAAAAAACTTAATACTTACCAACCGGCGGTTTTACTGAATTAGGCAAGGGGCATTCATAAGCTCCATTGTTTTGCTTTAATACAAATTCTTTTGCCTTTTGTATTATTTCAGGTTTATCCATGGTTCTTACAGCTGATAATGCCATTACCTTTGCCGCAGTTAACATACCTTTATTTGCAATGCTGCTTAAAGATTGTGCCGTCATTTGCCATGTGTGTCCTACGTTTCCGACACAAGCAGTTGCAATATGAAAATTAAGTGTTGGAACTGCATATGTTACATCACCAACATCAGTTGAACCGGATATATACTCTTTATTTTTTGAATTATATGGATGGATAATTGAGTCCAAGGGCTTTTCCAAAATTTCATTTAATCTTTCTTCGCCATAAATTTCTATAATTGTCTCTTTTATTAAATTTTGTGTATTTTCATCATAGGATAGCAGGAATTCCCTGGCCAGCTTATAATCATTATCGTCCCATTTCGGTGGTCCGACTTCTTGGAGGCATTCATCAGCAACTGATGCCAAAACTTCATTTGTAATATAATCTGAAAATGCCATGGTTATTTCATGATTCATGCTTGTATCAGTCATAAGGGCTGCTCCCCTTGCTACATTTACTACTCTTTCAAATAATTCCTTCACCTGTTTCACCTTTGGGGCACGCACCTCATATTTCACCAGGGCATGGTCCTGGACTACATTTGGAGAAACACCACCTGCATCCACATAGGCATAGTGTATACGGGCTTGATCAATCATATGCTCTCGCAGGTAATTAACACCAACGCTCATTAATTCTGCCGCATCCAAGGCACTTCGTCCCAAATGCGGAGTACTGCCGGCATGGGCAGTCTTGCCTTTAAATTCAAAATTTGCCCCCATAATTGCCACACTTCGACTGGATTGAACTTCATTAATAGTAGCAGGATGCCAGGTGTATACAAAATCTACATTGTCAAACAACCCGTCTCTTGCCATAAACTGCTTGGAACCGGCGCCTTCTTCAGCAGGACATCCAAAATAAATTACGGTTCCTTCTTTTTTATTTGCAACTAAGTATTCCTTGGTTGCAATAGCTGCAGCAAGGGAACCGACACCCAAGGCATTATGACCGCAGCCATGTCCCGGAGCACCTTCTTTAATCGGGCATTTAACAGGGGTTGCTGCTTTTTGACTTAGTATATCCAGGGCATCATATTCTCCCAAAAAACCAACCACCGGTTTACCACTTCCGTAAGTTGCCGTAAATGCTGTAGGAATATCAGCTACTCCCTTTTGTATGGAAAATCCTTCTTCCTCTAATATATCCCACAATAATTTTGAAGACTTATATTCAGCGTATGGAAGCTCTGCATAGCTCCATATTTTAGAGCTTAAATCTATATATAATTCCTGATTTTCTTCTATAACCTTATTAATAAATTCTAAATCAGTCATTTGCTCACCTCTTATAATACCTTGCTTAAAAATTCAATAGTTCTGGGGTTTTGCGGATTATTGAATATCTCATCGGGAGTACCTTCCTCTTGAATAATTCCTCCATCCATAAACAATACCCTGTCGCTTACTTCTCTGGCAAAAGCCATTTCGTGTGTAACTATAATGATAGTCATACCTGACAGCACAAGGTCCTTTATAACCTCCAAAACTTCCTTGACCATTTCCGGATCCAGAGCACTTGTAGGTTCATCAAAGAGGATAACCTTGGGCTCCATGGCTAATGCTCTCACAATTGCAAGTCTCTGTTTTTGTCCCCCGGATAACTTTGTTGGATATGCATCCCTTTTATCTTCTAAACCTACCCGCTCCAATAAAGATATTGCTTGTTTTTCTGCTTCTTCCTTAGGAATTTTTCTTTCCAGCACAGGCGCCAGTATTATATTTTCCAAAACCGTTAAATGAGGAAATACATTAAATGACTGAAATACCATTCCTATTTTCTGACGGTGTTTGTCTATGTTCACCTTTTTATCAGTCAGATTAACCCCTTCGAAAAACACATTCCCGCTGGTGGGCTTCTCCAAAAGATTTAAACATCTTAAGAATGTGCTTTTACCGCTGCCTGACGGGCCTATTATAGAAACAACTTCGCCTTCAAAGATACTTTGAGTAATGTTTTTCAGCACTTCCAGCTTACCAAAGCTCTTGCATAAATTTTCTACTTTAATCAAAGCCTCATTATTATTAGTCATTTTGTAACCTCATCTCCAATATGCTTAAACCTTTACTTAAAACACTTGTTACCACAAAATATATTATCCCGACTATTATAAGAGAAGGAAGCGCCAGGAATGTTGCTGATTGCACGGTTTTATAGGATGTCATAAGTTCTTGAACAAAGAATACTGATGCCAGTGATGTTTGTTTTACCATTGTTATATATTCATTTCCAAGTGCAGGCAGTATGTTTTTTACTGCCTGCGGCAATATTATTTTTCGCATCGTGTTCCAATTTGACAAGCCCAGACTTTTGGCAGCCTCCGTCTGACCCTTGTCTACTGCTTGAATGCCGGCCCTGATAACTTCAGCAACATAGGAGCTTGCATTCACTATTAACGCAACTATAATGCAGGCAGTGTCACTTAAATTAAATGACAGTATCTTGGGAAGCAAAAGCCAAAAGAAATAAAGTTGCAGAAGGATTGGAGTACCTCTGAGTATTTCAATATAGGCTGTGGTTATGATATCTAAGACTTTAATCTTTGACAATTTCATAATTGCAATAAAGGTTCCAATTATCGTTGCAATGAAAACTGTTATTGCAGCAAGCCATAGAGTACCTATTAAACCTTTAATGTATACGTAATCATATTTGTTCCATAAATTAATTATTGTATTCAACGCAATACACTCCGTTTCTTAACTCTAATCCTGGATAAGATTTCTACAGTCCAAGATGTTTTGCATATTCAGTATATTCCATGTACCACTTCTCATATAAACCGGCACTTACAACCTCATCAATAATTTTATTAATTTCTTCTGTTAATTCATCTTCTCCCAAGGTTATCCCGATTCTCGTGCCGCTCACACTTTCATCAACTTCAAATTCAAAATCTTCAACTATCATTAGTCCTGCATCAGGATTAGCATCTATATAAAGTTGAGCCATTGCAATTGATACGGAACAAACATCAGCTTTCTTTTCTTGTACCATTAAAAACCCGTCTGTTGTGGCAGAAACTCTTTTAAATTCCTTATACTCAGGCACCTGTTCATTAACCAGCAGCTCTTGGAGTGAACCGCTTTGCGCAACTATTATCTTGTCTTTAACATCTTCAGGTCCTTTAATCACTGTGGCATCTTCTTTTCTTATAAGCAGTCCGTAACCGGGATTATCCTTTGGATAATAGTAGCCCTTTGACATATTCATTGCTTCAGCCCTAGCCGGTGTATAAGCAAGTGCAGATATGGCCAGATCATATTTTCCTTCAGTTATGCTGCTCAGCACTGCTCCAAATTCCAACGGCACAATTCGTAACTCAACACCAAACTTATCCGCAATGTATTTAGCAAGCTCAACATCGCTTCCTACATATTGTTCCTGGCCTTCCTTAGAAGGATCTATAAATTCAAATGGTGCAAAGTATGGTTCCATAACCACTTCCAAATAGCCCCGTTCTTTTATGGCATCCAACCTGCTACTGCTTTCTGTTTTTGCAGGATTGGATGCATTGGATGTACATCCGCTAATTAATCCTGCAGCTATAACTGTTAATAATAAAATTGTTATTAATTTTGTGATTTTCTTTTTTAAGCTCATTTTCTTTCCTCCCTAAATTTTTTATTTTACAAACAAAAACTCTCGTCATCCAGCTACCGCTAGAGGACGAGAGTATTAATCACGTGGTCCCACCTCTTTTTATTGATGCTTCACAGCATCAAACTCATCAGGTACAATCATACCTTAGCACTATATCGGGTGCGAGTATCCGAATCAACTACTCCCTGTCGGTTTCGCAGAATTTGCTCCAAGATGTGTTCAATATATCATATTTATGCATTTACACCACCCATGCACTCTCTGTAAAATATGCATATATTTACTCTTTCTTGTCATCGCCTTATCTCTGATTCAATTTTTATTTAATATAGCACCTATTCTTGATTTCGTCAATAGTATTTTTAATAAAATTTGTAAGTTTTATGTAGGATTACAATACATGTGTTACATTAAAACATTTTATCCTATGGATTTGTGGAAAACTCTGCGAGTTTACCACAAACCCACAGGATCTGCTGCTGCTACTACTAAAATCTAATAAATAAATAGCGAGAATTACTCTCTTTATGTTATACTTTTTTTACCACAAAAAAACCAACAAAAGGAGCTTCTCGCTATGGATAGTATAACACAAGATATGAAATTTCGTCTATCATTAATTAAATATGCTGAAAAATATGGTGTAACCAAAGCTGCAATTAAGTATAAGACTAACAGGCAATA
>Ga0208695_1000120_pt1 | contig 106413 bp, 106 predicted proteins | sample AD_UKC111_MetaG_FD_184449 | JGI IMG/M metagenome (GOLD analysis project Ga0208695, IMG submission 184449) | Active sludge microbial communities of municipal wastewater-treating anaerobic digesters from Hong Kong - AD_UKC111_MetaG (SPAdes)... | ecosystem: Engineered > Bioreactor > Anaerobic >... | reverse complement strand
ACTCGCTTACGCTCGCCCTTGACATCCTCCAACAGAATGCATAAATGTTATAATTATACAAAAATAAAGAAAGGAGAACCTAACTTAGAAAAGCTAAAAAATTGTCTTGACAAGTGGGGGCATTATAGTTCATAGCAATGACACTATAGGGCATTCATAGCAATGACACCTGTTGTCATCCTGAGCGAAGCGAAGGATCTCAAGAGATCCTTCGGGCTAAAGCCCTCAGGATGACACTATGGGATATTCATAGCAATGATATGAAGGAGTTTTATTTGCATGCTTTTAATAAACTTGCTATACTATTAATACAAGTCAAGTATTGAGAGGTTGATCATGAACAGATGTCCCTGGTGTTTAGGAAATGAATTGTATATTAAATACCATGATGAGGAATGGGGAGTTCCCGTACATGATGACAGGAAACATTTTGAGTTTTTAATTTTGGAAGGTGTTCAGGCAGGTCTTAGTTGGCTGACTGTTCTGAAGAAGAGGGAAAACTACAGGAAAGCTTATGATGATTTTGACGTTAAAAAGGTTTCCGAATACGATGAGGCTAAAATTGAAGAACTGATGAATAATCCGGGCTTAATCCGTAACAGGAGAAAAATTGAAGCATCAATAAATAATGCCAAAAAATTTTTGGAAGTCCAAAAAGAATTTGGCAGTTTCGATAACTTCATATGGAGCTTTGTGGATAATAAAGTAGTTAAAAATCAATGGAAGGATTTAAGCGAAATCCCTGCCACATCGGAATTGTCGGACAAGATCAGTAAGGAGCTTAAAAAGAGGGGCTTTAAATTTGTCGGCTCCACCATAATCTATGCCCATCTCCAGGCTATCGGCCTGATAAATGACCACCTGGTAACCTGTTTCAGGTATGACCAGGTATGACATGGGCTATATATGCTCTTCAATCCATTCCTTTAAAACAATGGCATGGTTGTTTTCTTCATTCTTGGCTGCATACAGGAAGGTGACATTGCCTTCTTTTAATTTGTCTCTTAATAAATTTATAAACTCAGGAGCATCTTCATTGTTGTCCAGTTCAAAATAATATCTTTCCTTGAATTCGTCCATCGTGCCCGGGTCGTGCCTGAAAAACTTTCTCAGCTCAGTGCTGGGACTAATTTCTTTTGCCCATTTATGAATGTTGATTTTTTCTTTGCTTATTCCCCTGGGCCAGAGGCGGTCAACCAATATCCTGTATCCGTCATCATCAGAGGATTCTGCATATACTCTTTTAACTCTTATACCATACATTTAACATTTCCTCCCCGGTATTTACTTAACTCACTGTTTCTTTATTAAATTTATAATTAAATTATATATATAAACCGGATTTTGTACAATCTTATTATTTGTCATCCTGAGCGAAGCGAAGGATCTCATTGGATCCTTCGGGCTGAAGCCCTCAGAATGACAGGGTTTGTCTCCTGAGCGAAGCGAAGGATTTCATTGGATCCTTCGAGCTGAAGCCTTCAGAATGACAGGGTCTGACTCCTGAGCGAAGCGAAGGATTCCATAGGAGATTCCTCGGGCTAAAGCTCTCAGAATGACATGTTAAAGATTTTGAGACTAACACTGGTTTAAATTCACAATGTACGGGTAATATAATATGGTAATTTTTTTATTTGCATGAGATAATACAATCAGTTAATAAAAAACGTATCAAGTGATAAGATAGTGCTATAACAATAAGAAAGGATGATGATTAAATGAATAAATTGATATATCTTGCAGGAGGTTGTTTCTGGGGAACCGAAAAATATTTAAGCATGATAAAAGGGGTTGTGGAAACAGAGGTCGGATATGCAAACGGGAATACGGAAAACCCGTCTTATGAGGATGTTTGCAGGAGAAACACGGGCCATGCGGAGACAGTAAAGGTTGTGTATGACCCTGAGAAAATTGAACTGAAAAACTTGCTTAAGCTTTTCTACAAGGCAATTGACCCGGTGTCAGTAAACAGACAGGGCAATGACATAGGAAGCCAGTATCGTACAGGGGTTTATTATGTTGATAAAGAGGATGAAGCTGTAATTAAAGAATCCCTGGCTGAATTGCAGAAGGAATATTCGGAGCCCCTGGTTGTTGAGGTTATGGAGCTTAAAAATTATTACCCGGCTGAAGAATACCACCAAAAGTATTTGGACAAAAATCCGGGCGGCTACTGCCATATCGGGGCAGCAGAGTTTCATGAACTGGAAGAAGCTCAAAAGGATACCAAGTATAAGGTAAAATCAAAGGGTGAATTGCATATGACCCTGACGGAAATGCAGTATAATGTTACCCAGAACAATGCCACCGAGCCTCCTTTTGATAACGAATATTACGATAATTTTGAAGAAGGCATTTATGTTGACATTACCTCCGGTGAGCCATTATTTACGTCCAGGGATAAATTTGATTCAGGATGCGGGTGGCCAAGTTTTTCAAAGCCCATTGATGATAAAGTCATAAAAGAAAAACTTGACTTAAGTCATGGCATGCTTAGGACTGAAGTAAGGGCAGCAAACAGCGATTCCCACTTAGGTCATGTTTTCAATGACGGTCCCATAGAATCAGGGGGTTTAAGGTACTGCATCAACAGCGCATCCCTGGAATTCATTCCAAAAGAGAAAATGAAAGAACGAGGTTACGGAGACCTGCTATATTTATTTGAATAAAGCTTAAGGGACGGTTTGATGACCGTCCCTGGTTTTATGACTCTTAACATATCCTTAAATCAATTGTGCTTTTTGGAGCCACTCTTCAACGGGTTTAGTTGCCTGTTCGCTTGTCAGAGGATTCTTCATGTTTGTTTGAATAAATAAAGTATCCTTTACTCTACCCCCTCTTGCTTCTATGCGCCCTGTCATAGATTCGAATACCGCACTTGGAGTTTTTTCATCAGCCTGTGTAAGAAAAACATACACATTTTTTCCTGAAAAATCAGTATTATTGATAAATGTATTGATTGGTGTTGAAGTTTTTCCTGCCCATACGGGGGAACCGATAAATAAATTGTCGTAATCACTTAAATCAAAATCAAACGGCTTAATTTTCCCTTCTTTTCCAAAGCAGGCTGTCACTGCAGCCCAAAAAAAGCTGAGTTCCTTGATCAATTCTATTTTTTTTATTTCGCCCTTTAATGTCTTAGCTATTTCTTTTGCCACTGTTTCCGTATTACTGCTTCTTGAATAATATACAACTAGATTCTTCATCCTTCCTCCCTGGACCTGGCATATAATTTTATCCATTATATACCTATAATTTAGCCTTATACAAGTAAAAACTTTTGACAAAATGTATTGGTTGTCATCCTGAGCGAAGCTAAGGATCTCTTTGTCATCCTGAGCAAAGCGAAGGATCTAATGGGATCCTTCGGGCTAAAGCCCTCAGGATGACACTATGGGGTTTTATGACAATTGCGCTTCAAAAAAAACATCCCGAAACTTACAAAACTTATTTTTCTTCCGTGACTATCTTTAATATTGCAAATACTATTCCGGCAATTGGCCATACAATCCAGGATATTGCCCATCTGTTGGTTGTGAAGCTGTATAATAAGTAAACAGCTACAACTGCTAACCAATAAATCTTGCTGATAATTTGAAATGTTTTGTTTGATTTGGTTTTTACCGAATAATCTCCTTGCTGTAAGAGTACCTGGCATGCATTGTTGATGCCTCCTTTGCTGATTAAGTTATAAGTGGCACAAGCAACGATTGTCAAGGTACCCACTACAGATATTATACTTGCTCCGCCGGAATTAAGCAGCAATGCTGTAAGAATGATCGACAGGGGGCTTAAAATATACATTATAACGGAAGTAGTTACAGCTGATGTGTAGGCAGGCTCATCCTGTGCCATCACCCTGCGTACCATTTGTTCCGTATTGTAATCAAGCTGAAAAACACTTTTCTGCATGTATTCATATTTTTCCAGTTTGCTGGAATACCTTATGAAGAATGATACACCCGCAGCCACCAAGCCTATCAATACCGCCAAACCGGCTGCTACCAACCGTTCTTCCTTAACCTGCAGAAAACCTAATTCATTTAATCCTAATAACAACAACAAGAATGTTGGTGACATTATGCACAGAAATACTCCGATAGCAGTTTTTGGTGCAATGTTCCTTGAATCTTCCAAATATCCTTCTGCTTCTTCATAAGTCACACAATTTATGTCCGACTTGTTGTCAACAACCTGCCTTATACCCAAGGCATCAGCCAATTCATCCAAGTTTCCGAATTCGGATATAACAATCCCGATAGCTTCATTTTCTGTTTTCCCGCTATTTTTCAGTTCGTTATATTTGTCTTCCATCATAGCCAGGAGTTCTTTTTTTGCTCTTTTTACATCTTCCGTTTCCGGTAATCCTAAAAACATGTTGTCAAGATAATTCTTAATAGTATTCATGATTATTCTCCTTCACGATAAATTTTTCTATTACTTCCTTTGTCAATTCCCATTCCTCGCATTTTTCCCTGTAGTAACTTTTGCCTGCTTCTGTAATCTTGTAATATGTCCTTGGTTTCCCGTAGGTTTCTTCTCCCGAAAATGATTCTATATAGCCGTTTGCTTCCATTCTTTTGAAGGCGGAGTAAAGGGTTGTTTCCTTCATAATATATTTTTCATCGGTCAATTCTTTTATCTTCCTGGATATTTCATAACCGTAGGATGGCTCATTAAGCAAAAGATAAAGAATCATGGTATCAGTATAACCCCGGATAATATCGCTGCTAATCATGTGTTCACCACTCTTTCTTATTTTACTACGTCTGTCGTTACTACGTCTGATGTAGTATGTCTGTCGTAGTAATAGTAGCATAAGAACTACGACAGGTCAAGTACTTTTTTAATAATTTTTTTTACAAAAAATATATGCCTGGCACCAACTTGTGTTGGTGCCAGGCATTAAAAAATACAATGGGATTCTTCGGGCAAAGCCCTCAGAATGACACTATGGGGTATTCATAGCAATGACAGCTTAAACTATGTCTTCGATTGGCCTGTATTCGATATCATAACCGAAGAATTTTGGTCCGAAGAGTTCTATGCCTTTTTTTGTTCTCCACTCATCAAATGCTTTCAAAACAAAGACCGTTACCTTCATGCCCCTCTTGCCGTTGGGATTAATGAGAGGCATTTTTTCATCCTTGATGTAGATGTTTATTGAGTCCGGGACAGTAGCAAAGACCTGACCGTTTTTCCAGGACATTATATATTCGTTTTGGTACCATATCCTTATATTCTGGCCTGCGTATTCATCTTCGCCTTTAATATACAGGTTTCCGAAGGTAAACCCGTCCCTGTCTTCCCAGTCTGCTTCCGTTATTTCCCCTTCAAAGATAACAAATCCGTTGAATTTTTCAGCAATATCATATGCAAAGTTCCTGCCTTCCATGTTTGCAAGCCTTGCAGTTTTTCCTATTTCCAGGCAGTAGGTGATGGTGTTTTTAATCAGGGCATTTTTTAAATCCTTCCAATAGCCCGGATGGTCAACTACTCCGACGGAATTAAAGCTTGCAACAGCTATTTGGCGGGCCAGGGCTTCCGCCCTGTCATGATTGGCTGTATTTGTAATAACCATTGAATCACCAAAGATATTGGCAAGTCCCATGGGGGTTATGGACACATCGTTTAAATACAGGGTCGTGTGCTGCAGGCACGGAACGCTTCTGCCTGCCGGGTCTGCATCAATTATGGGTTTTCCTAACCTTGCAGCAACATTTAAAGCTGCCGCCGTGTTGCCTCCCCCCAGCTCGGTTGCTATAACCCCGTAAAATTCCTTGCCCAGGTATTCTTCCAATACCCTTATGGCTCTGACTTCCTTTGCCTCTTCTATCTTTGGAAGGGCATCGTAGGCTTTCTTTTGTTCTTCGGTGAGCTCTCCGATGGAGCCGCATGTGTAAGGACTTCCTATCAGGGCATCATCCGGTATTTCATCAATCCCAGCCAATACAAATTCAAAACCCTCATCATAGGTCTTGTCCACAAGTTCAAGCCCTTCTTTTAAACTTCCGCCGCCGCCTGTTCCAACTATGGCAGCTCCAAGCAATATATCATGTAATTCTTGTTTACTTAGCTTTTTCATACCTATATCCTCTCTATACCCTCTTGAATATTTTGTTTTCATATGATTGTAATTCCGGATGAACAAATTTACCCATATCCAATACCTGGATATCATCCAGCCACACCGAGGCTTTCAGGCATATCCCGTCGCAGTGGGATTTGGCATCCTGACCAAGAGGAGGAGCATCTATGGAGCTTACGTAACCTATTCCCCATTCAACGCATCCCCATACCCTTTCGTCTTCCACAATATTTCCTGTCAGCTTGGCTCCCGGATTCAAACCGTATGCCATATGGGCAAGCTTATACATGTTGGGGTCATTGAAGCTTTCAAGCCAGGCTTCAAACTGCTCGGCCTGAACTCCCCCTTCAACTTTTGTTATTTCACTGTTTTCTATGGTTAATTTAACAGGAGCATCCAGTAAGCCGTGAGGCGGGGTTAAGGAGCCGTCAAATACCAGGGTCCCCTGAACCGAACCGAATTCAGGCACTATGTTTAATTGTCCCGGCATCATGTGAACCCCCGGTTTTGATGCATCCCCCGAATCATTGCAAACAAGGTGCTTTGGATTGGTCGTAAAGGTCAGGTTTGTTCCATTGGGAGAAGTTACCTTGTAAACTTGTGTCTTTTTATTCATTTCTTCAAATTTAGACATAAATTCCGCCAGCAAGGGGATGTCAACATTGCCGATGTTTCTTATCATTAAATCCGGGTTCATGTCAACCAAATTAATATACCTGATTTTATTGTTATCCTTGATTGCCATTTCAAAGGGTGTTGAATATAAAAGCCATTGTTTGTTATATTCTATCCATACGTCCGCATGCTTAAGGGCAGCCCCCAAGGCCTCTACAGGCAGGTCCGGGTCTGCAGCTTTTCCCACTCCGCCGGGAGTGGCGGTATATATAACCATAGGTTTCCCGCCTGCAGCGTAAACACTTGCTGCCGTCGCATCCACGACTTGTTCGTTTGAACTCGTATCTGCAGTTATAACCACTGTTTCTCCTTTTTTTATACGGAGCATTTCATTGATTAATCTATCCGCCGCATTTTGCAATTCAAATCTTAATACTCTACCCATCCTACTCTCCTATTAAAAATTTGTATTATTGATTTTATGGCAGGCAATTGTCCTGCCGTCATCAAGAATCACGGTTTCAGGTTCGGTTCTTGAACAAATTTCCTTTGCAAATTGACAACGTGTATGGAATTTGCATCCCGGTGGAGGATTGATTGAACTGGGCACATTTCCTTCAAGGGTCTTGATGTTGTCAATATCCGTGTCAATATCAGGTATGGCAGCAAACAAGGCTTCCGTATATGGATGCATGGGCTTGTTGAAAATCAAGTCTGTTTCCCCATATTCAACTAATTTCCCCAAATACATGACAGCGATCTTATCCGACATGTAGCTAACAACACCCAAATCATGGGATATGACTATATAGGTCAGATTGAATTTTTCCTTCAGGTCATTTATCAAGCTAAGGATTTGGGCCTGTGAAACCACATCTATGGATGATGTGGGCTCATCCAGGACAACCAATTTGGGCATTAAAGACAAGGCCCTTGCTATGGCTATTCGCTGTCTTTGGCCGCCGCTGAACTCATGGGGGTATTTATAAGCCCCTTCCCTGGGCAGACCAACCATTTCCAAAAGCTCTTCTACTTTCTTGCTTATTTCGGATGAGTTCATTTTGGTTTGAACACTTAAGGGTTCTGCCACTATGTCCTTGACAATCATCCTGGGGTTCAAGGACCAGAAGGGGTCCTGGAAAACTATCTGGATGTCTTTTCTTGTTTCCCTCATTTCCTTTTTGGACAGGGAAAACATGTTTTTGCCGTCAAATATTACTTCTCCTTCCGTGGGCTGGGTCAAACATAAAACCGTATTTACAAGGGTTGATTTGCCGCATCCCGATTCTCCTACCAGGCCTAAGACTTCACCTCTTTTAATATTCAGCGAAACCCCGTCTACAGCCTTGACAAACTCTGTATTTTGACCTTTAACGGGAAAGTATTTTTTTAAGTTTTTAATTTCCAAAATATTTTCTGCCATAATACCCTCCTAATTCTCTTCGGCTAAGCAGCATTTAACTGTATGAGTTTCGCTTATTTTTATATTTTTTTGAAGTGTCTTGCAGTCATCTGTCTTTTTAATACATTTATTGTAATATATACATGCCCCATCAAGGTTTTCTTCCACATCTGTAATGGCAATCCTGCTTAAATTGATTTTTTCATTCTTTGACTTGGGTATAGCATTCAGGAGAACAAAGGTATAGGGATGCTTGGGATTTTTTAAAACTTCCCTTGTATTACCCTGTTCCACGATCTCACCCTTATACAGGACTGCCGCATTGTCACAGGTTGATGATATGAGCCCCGGGTTGTTGGCAATGAACAATACGGTTACATTCAGGGTCCGCTGCAAGTTTTTTATGAGCTTCAATATACCGGCCTGGATGGTTACATCCAGATTCCTTGTAGGTTCGTCAGCTATTATGAATTCAGCCCCGCAGCTTAAGGCAAGAGCTATGATAACCCTTTGCCTCTGGCCTCCCGAAAGTTCGTGAGGATACTTGTCCATGCATCTTTCCGGGTCAGGAAGGTCAACTAATTTCAGCATTTCCAAAGCTTTAACCTTAGCTTCCTTCTTTTTCAAGTTTTGATTCTTGACTAGAACATTAATCAGCTGGTCGCCAACGGTATAAACGGGATTTAAAGTAGACATGGGGTCCTGGAAGATCATAGATATTTTCTTGCCCCTGACTTCCCTCTCCATTTGCTTGTCAGTCTTTTTCAATAAATCATCCCCATCAAGTAGTATCCGGCCGCTTGCTATTTCTCCCGGAGGCATCTCCAAAAGTTTCAGGATGGTCAAAGCCAAGACTGTCTTCCCTGTGCCGCTTTCGCCGATTATGCCGTATGCCTGGCCCTTATCTATTTTTATTTCATCTATATCAAGGATTTTCTTGGTTCCTTCATGGGTTTTAAAGTTTACCTTCAAATCCTTGATATGAAGGTATGGTACTTTAGATTCTGTCATCAGCCTACCTCCTAATTCTTCCTGGTTTTAGGGTCTAAGATTTCTCTCAACCCATCCCCCAGCAAGTTGAATATGAGTACCGTAAAGAATATGGCAAGGCCCGGGAATATGCTGTACCACCAGGCATTCAGGAAATAGTTCCTGCTTGTGGAAACCATAAGTCCCCATTCCGGAGTGGGCGGTTGAGCCCCAAGCCCTAAGAAGCTTATGGCTGCAATCGTAAGTATTACCCCTCCAATGTCCATGGATGCCTGGACTATTACCGGCGCTATGCAGTTAGGTATTATATGTTTTAGAATTATTCTTGCCGAGGGAGTTCCCATGGCCTGGGCAGCTTTCACGAAGGGCCTTTCGGTCAAGGAAACCGCCTGCCCCCTTACTATACGGGTGTACCAGGGCCACCAGGACAAGGCTATGGCCAGGGTTGCATTGTTTAAATCGGGTCCCAGAAATGCCGCTATTACTATTGCCAGCAACAAGGGGGGAAATCCCAAAAATATATCAGTTAACCGCATCAATAATTCATCTGTGAAGCCACCGTAATATCCTGCCACAGCCCCGATTGGAACTCCGATGAGAATGGCAGCCCCTACTGCCAGTACCGCAGTTCTTAAGGATATGTTGGTACCTAAGAGGACACGTTTAAATATATCTCTTCCAAGCTCATCAGTACCGAATAAATGGTCCGATGAAGGGGGAAGAAGCTTATCCCGGGGATTGGCATCCTGGGTTACATGAACATCCTCAGGCAGGATTATGGGTACTATAAGTGCTATTAAGGTGAGGAGAACAACTCCGTACAAGGCCCATTTGGTCAGGGTGTTCTTCTTCAGCAAATATATATTCAGTCTAAGCTGGGCATATTTTGATTTTATTTTTTTCCAACTGTTATAAGTGTTCATACTACCTCCTAGGTCCTTACTCTCGGGTCAACCGCAATGATAATATCGGCAATTAAGTTCAGTATTACATAGGAAGATGCCGACAGCAGGGTAACCCCGATTATTGCGGGATAATCCATCGACATAACCGCAGTGGAAATATAATTTCCAACACCCGGCCAGTTGAATATTGCTTCCACCAAAAATGTATCGACCAGGGTGTAGCCAACGGACAAGGCCAAGACCGTAGCCGTTGTTCCCAGGGAGTTTTTCAAGGCATACTTCCACAGGATTAAGTTATCCTTTAAGCCGTAAGATTTTGCAGCCTTTATGTAGTCCTCCCCCAATATTTCCAGAAGGGCCGACCGGGTCATTCTTGCCACCAATCCTATGGGGTACAAGGATATGGTGATTCCGGGAAGGATTATATGCTTCAAGGCATCGACAAACAAAGTCATATTGCCGGTAATCAAGGTATCAAAGGTAAGCATGCCGGTAATTTTGGGAACTTCATACATGAGCTTGAGTTTTGCGTCCAATTGTCCGCCAAGGGGCAGAAGTTGAAGCCACCTGTAAAAGATGAGCTGTAAAAACAGAGCCACCCAAAAGGTAGGCAGGGAAACCGCCCCTACGGAAAAGAACCTGCAAAAATGGTCCAATAGCTTGTCTTTTTTCTTGGCAGAGTAAAGCCCTAAGGGTATGCCTATAATTACGGCAAAAACCGTTGATATCAAAACCAATTCCAGGGTAGGAGGCACATAAGTCTTGAGCTCGGTTAAAACCGGCTGTTTTGACCTTAAGGACACTCCCAAATCTCCCTTGAGCAGGTTTAGAACATAGGTTTTATACTGGACTATGAGGGGTTTATCAAGGCCAAGGGTTTTGATGGCTGCCGCAATCTGTTCCGGGGTTGCTCTTGGACCCACCCACTGGGCTGCAGGATTGGAAGGCAAGACCCTTGTAAGGAAAAAGGTTATCGTGACTACCCCCGCTAAAACCAGCAAGCCTAATAATATACGCTTGAAAATATATTTTTTCAAATTCAGCTACCTCCAAATCTTAGGGAAAGCATTGCTGCTTTCCCGGATTCAATCAAGATATAATCATCATTCTCTGTACAATTTATTGAAGAATACAACATAGGGATAAGAAGGATTGTCTACATGGCCCTTAAGGGAAGGAGACTTAATCCATACAGTATTCTTGTCATATATGAAGATGGCGGGAGCATCCTCTAAGAGGATTTCCTGGGCAGCTATAAAACCTCTTTCTGCTTCTTCTATATCAACGGCTGAGTTTTCATGGGCACCGTCAATCAAAGCATCATATTCTGGATTCTTATAGTATGATAAATTAAATAGGGTTGAATCTTCGGTATGGAAGAGGGAATATAGGTATGAATAAGGAGTTGCCAGGTCATTCCACCAATACATCACAAAGATGTCCTGCTGGGATGAGGGATCCGTCCCCATAGCCATATCCCACTGGCTCTCCCAGGGCATTGCCCTGATTTCAAGCTCTACACCGATTTTTGACAATTCTGCCTTGTATAACTCAGCCATTTTCTTTTCAGCCTCGTCACCGGACATGTAAGTCAAAAGAAGCTTAAGTTCTCCTTCTTTTATTCCGGCTTCATTCAGGAGCTCCTTAGCCTTATCCAAATCATGCTTGTATTGGTACAAGTCCTTGGAATGACCCCACATTCCTTCAGGAATTGCCCCGATGGACTGTTTAGCGTATCCGCCCATGGCATGTTCAACAACATCATCATAGGGCATAGCATATGAAAGGGCCTTTCTTACCCTTACATCATTGAGGGGTGCCTTCTGGGTATTGAAAAATGCCATCAGGTTGGTAAAGGAGGGTACAACCTCAACTACAACGTTTCCGGAAGATTTTAAGGCTTCTATGTCTTCTGCCGGAAGTTCGGTTGTAATATCAGCTTCTCCTGTTTCAATCATCTGTCTTCTGGAAGATGTCTCGGTTACTTTCTTAATTATTACCTTTTCAAAATATTTATCTCCCCAGCCTCCCCAGTAGTCTTCATTGCGGGTAAGGATAACTTCATCCCCCATGGTCGTCTGTTGAAGCTTATAGGGGCCGGTACCGTTGGCATTCCCTTGTTCAAACCAGTCATCAGGCTGGTCTGCCAGGGACGGGGACATCATAAAGGCTGCATAAGGACAACTTGCTATTATGTCAAGGGGAGCCGGGTAGCTTAAAACAAATTCTACCGTATAGTCATCAAGAATTTTTATTTCTTCAACCGCATCCCAGATGAAGGCTGCACCTTGTCCGATTTCTCTGGTTCTTTCAATCGAATACTTTACAGCCTCCGCGTTGAAGGGAGTCCCGTCGTGGAATTTAACACCTTCTCTCAGTTTAAAGGTCCACACAAGACCGTCTTCGCTCTTGCTGTAATCGGTAGCCAGAACTTTTTCATATTCCTTGGTTGCAGCATTGAATCTCAAAAGCTGTTCATAAATATTGTTCATTACAATGATACCGTTTGAAAATTCAATGCTTGGATCCCAATTAAGAACCGGAATCGAGTTATATGCATAGTACAATACATCCATTTGACCTGAAGCATCAGGCTGCTGGGCAGGTGTATCTTTACTGCCGCATGCCGTCACAGCGGCCAAAATCATCAATAATACCAGAATTAATACTGCTTTCTTTTTCATACTTCCTCCAATTATAAATTTATTTTTTATATTCAGGTCAAACCGAAGAACTTTCTTAATGTGAATGATTCCTTCGGTTAACACAAAAATGTACATTTTTGAATTGTATGTATTTTTATACAATGTAATATTAATGGATCAACTAAAGGGAATGTAGTGCAAGAGATAGACAGATTCAAAATAAAGTTTTTAACATAAGGACAGTATTGTGCAATTTCAATAAATTTCACCATTGGCACCTTATGTCGAAATAATATTTTTCATATTTTATATGATAATTTAATTTTTGTCTTTGTAATTTTTATAAAATTTTATTTATTTTTTTGTATTATTTCTAAATTCTCTGGAAATTTTAAAGAGGATGTAGTAAAATAAGGCATTATAACATTATATGACTTGATAATATATATGACTTAGGGGGTTCAATATGCCAGTAACCATACGAGACTTGCTTACGGTTGACTTATTTAAGGATGCGGAAGTCGTTGCGGGCAAAAGCGGATTGAGTAATGAGATAGGAAGAATCAATTTTGCTGATTGTCCAATGCCTGAAAATATAAGGGAAGAGACCCTTTGCGGTTTGGTTAAAAAAGGTGACCTTTTCATCAACAGTTTTTATATTATAAAAGATGACGAGGAAGAGCTTTACGATGTTTTAAAAACCTATATAGAGTGCGAATGTGCCGGAACCTTTGTCATAACTGAATATATAACAAGGCTTCCTCAAAAGGCAGTTGACCTGTGCAACGCAAATAATTTTCCTGTTATTTTCATCGATCCTGATACACCCTATGCGGATATTATCAAAACTACCATGGAATTGATCCTTGCGGACAAATCAGAAACAATTTTCGAAATGAAACTTGAAAAAATCCTGGAATATGAAGCAAGCAAGGACTTGGTCATCTCCGTTGCCAATGAAATCATAAAAAACTTTAAAGCTTATTATGCGGCATTTTATATTAAGCTTGACAATTTTGACACTACAAGAAAACAAATACTTATATCAAATATAAAAAACATCAGGGATATAGAGCCGGTTATATATAAAAACGGGATTTTCCTGCTGGTAACCTTTGATAAGATTTCTTCCCTGGATATGTATTACAGCCAAATCCTCCCTGTTTTCAGCAACTTCGTTCCCGGCCACCATGTGGGCATAAGCAATGTTTTCACCGAGGTGGAATACTTTAATGATTGTTTGAAACAAGCCGTTTTGGCTCATGAAGTATCACAAATATTGGACAGTGAAAAAGTGTATTATAAAGATGCCAATGTATATAAGATTTTGCACCCCTTGAAGAATTCAAAGGTTTTAAAGGATTTTTACACGGATATTATAGATTCCTTGATAGGGGCAGAAGGAAGCAGCGACAAGTATGAATTGATAAACACCATAGAGGCTTATTTGAATTGTGACGGGGATTTTAAGAAAGCGGCAGCGGTTATAAACCAGCATGAAAATACGGTAAGATACAGGATTTCAAAAGCCAAGAGACTCTTAAACCTTGAGAACGACAACTTTAAGTTTATCGAGCAGGTGTCCCTGGCCTTAAAAATAAGGAACTTACTAAAATGACAGCCCTTTAATGAGCTGTCATTAATTCATAGTTGTCATCCTGAGCGCAAGCGATTTATTATAGTTGTCATCCTGAGCGCAGCGAAGGATCTCATGGGATTCTTCGGGCTAAAGCCCTCAGAATGACACTTGATCGTCATCCTGAGCGCAGCGAAGGATCTCATGGGATTCTTCGGGCTAAAGCCCTCAGAATGACACTAACTTGTTAAATCATTCAATATATCAATGAATTGGTCGGTGGCCTTGTAGCCCTGGAATTTGACCTTATTGTATTTTTTACTGAATTCGTCGTAGTATTTTTCCTTTACGTAAACCGTTTTGTCTTCAATGTCATAATACAAGTCGAAATTATACTCATCTTCTGTTTTGAAAATCAAAAACTTGTCTTTCGTGAAAATATCAGCCTCTATCCAGTAATAGCCGTCTTCTTTCCGGGGAAGGTCATCAAGGACCTGGGTTTTTTCGGAAATTATCATGTTCTTAAGCAAGGTCTTAACGTCATCGACCTTGTCCGCATCCTCCGGCAGGCTGCCTTCGAAGGTCATAAGCCTTTTTATGTCTTCATGCTGGTTGGTGTACCTGATTCCTTCATTTTCATATACAGTTGCATCGATTACGGATACAGTGCTGATTGAACCGGACATTTGAGTTATATCCCCGTCAAGGGCTTTTTCAATATGGGAAACATACCTGTTCTTAGTAAAGATTTTCACTGTAAGCAAGATGATAAGGACAAGTCCCCCAAGCAAAAGCGCAACCCGCCTGTAATTGATTCTCCTTCTCCTCCTGCTGTAAACCCTTTTTCTCCTGGCCATAATCACCATCCCTTACTTTTTTCTTCAAGCAGAGCCTGTATCTTTTCTTTTAGTTCTTCAAGAGTGCCTTCGTTGTTTATCACCAGATCGACCATGAACACCTTATCTTCTATAGGTATCTGTTTGTCTATGATTTTCAGTACATCTTCAGGATTCTTGTTTTCTCTTAAAGCCCTCTCTCTTAATCTTTTTCTTTGGGTTTCCTCCGAAACATATACCAGCCATATCTCGTCATATATGGGCTCATGGAGATCCCTGGTCTCCAAAATCAGAGGTATGTCAAGAAATATTACTTTATCGTAACAACTTTCTATGCCTTCTCTTAACTTTTCATATACGTAACCATGGACGATACTATTTAAAAGCCTTAGTTTTTCTTCATCGTTAAAAACGATTCTACCGAGCTTTTGCCTGTCTATTTTGCCATCTTTTGATACTTCCTCACCAAAAGCATCAACAATCCTTACATAGAGGGGGCTTCCGGCCTTGTAACCTTCATGGACGATCTTGTCAGAATCAAGGACCCTGTAGCCAAGGTCTTTAATTATATCAACCGCCGCAGATTTTCCGGTTCCTATACCTCCGGTAATCACTATGACCCTGGGCCTATTTCGCATCATACCAGCTTCTTCCCGTATTGATATCCGATTTAAGGCGAACCTTAAAATCATCAACCACATTTTCCATTTCTTCTTTAAGTATGGTCTTTACTTCTTCCAATTCGTCCTTGTAGGCTTCGACTATTAATTCGTCATGAACCTGTAGTATGAGCCTTGACTTCATATTATTATCTTTAAGCCTCTTGTAGACCCCGACCATGGCTGCCTTGATAATATCTGCGGCTGTCCCCTGGACGGGAGTGTTTAAGGCGATTCTTTCCCCGAAGGACCGGATGTTGAAATTGCGGGATGAAAGCTCGGGTATGTACCTTCTCCTGCCGAAATAGGTGGTAACATAACCGTCCCTTTTACCCTTTTCCACTATATCTTTCATGTATTTTTCTATACTTGAGTAGTATTTCATGTAATTATCTATATATTTTTTTGCTTCCTTCCTCGGAATCTTTAAATCCCTGCTAAGGCCGTAATCGCTTATGCCGTATACGATTCCGAAGTTAACGGCTTTGGCCCTTGACCTCATCTCCGGGGTTACATCAGCCAGGTTTACGTGGAAGACCTGGGAAGCAGTTTTGGCGTGAATATCCAGGTCCTGGGCAAAGGCCTCGATTAAATTCTTTTCATCGGCTAAATGGGACAGGACCCTCAGCTCTATCTGGGAGTAGTCAGCATCGCAAAGGATGTAATCATCCTCAGCCACAAAGGCCTTCCTTAATTCCCTTCCCTCTTCAGTCCGGGTGGGAATGTTCTGGAGGTTTGGCTCGGTGCTTGATATCCTGCCTGTTGAAGCAATGGTCTGATTGAAGATGGAATGGACTCTTCCCGTATCCTTGTTAACTTCGTTTTTCAATCCTTCCACATAGGTTGAGTTCAATTTGACCATGGACCTGTACTCAATGATTTTTTCAACTATGGGGTGCTCGGAGCTGAGGCTTTCAAGGACTTCAATGTCCGTCGATATACCCGTCTTGGTTTTCTTGATTATGGGCAGGCTTAATTTATCAAACAAGATGACCGCAAGCTGTTTTGGAGAATTGATGTTAAAGGTTTCGCCGGCAAGGTCGTAAATTTCTTTTTCAAGTTCCCTGGTTTTTTCCTGAAAGTGCAGACCCAATTTTTCAAGTATCTTTAAGTCCACTTTAAAGCCCACGAATTCCATGTAAGCCAGCACTTCAATCAAGGGAAGCTCAATTTCCTTATAAAGGGAAGTCATCTTAAGGTCTTCTATATTTTGGGTCATGGATTTATGCACCTTGTTGACAGTGTTTAAACAGTTGAAAATATATGCCTTCCTTTGTTCAAGGTCAATATCCCTGAAGGTTTTTCTTTTTACTCCCGTGCCTAAAATCTGGTTTTCCGATGGAATTTCCAGGTTCAAAAATTCATAGGCAATCCTGTCTATTGAATAGGAGCTTTCGGAAGGATTAAGGAGGTATTTGCCTATTTCGGAATCAAATTCTATATTGCTAACCTGAATGTTTTTTCTCATCAAGTAAATTATTTCGTTCTTCAAATTATGGCCCCAAATTGGAATTTCCTTGCTTTCGAATATTTCTCTCAGGTTTTCCAGGGCTTTCTTTTCGTCCGCTTTTTCAAAATCTATGTAGTAGATTTTTTCCCCGTCTGAAATACCCAAGGCAAGGGCCTTGCTCGTGAGGGCTCTTTCACCGTCGAACAAGAACTTTATTGAGGCCCTATTAATATTACTTATATCATTCAGCTTATCCTCGGAATCTATGTAGATAATATCTATATTTTCCACCCTTTGGGTTCTTTCTCCATCAAATAGAGACATTTGTTCCCCGGCCTCTTGATCTGCCTTTTCCATGAGACGCTTTTTAAACTGGCGGAATTCCAATTCATCATAGAGGTCAGCAAGTTTCTTTGTGTCAGGTTTTTGAACCCTGTAGTCTTCCAAGTTGAATTCAAGAGGTATATCGGTAATGATCCTGGCTAAAGTCTGGCTCATGTAGGCCTGCAGCTTATCAGAAAGCAGCCTTTCACCCAGCTTGCCCTTTATCTTGTCAATATTGGCATATATGTTATCTAAGCTTTTGTATTCCTGCATTAACTTAAGGGCGGTTTTTTCCCCTACTCCGGCCACTCCTGGTATATTGTCTGAAGAATCTCCCATCAGGGCTTTTAAATCAATAAACTGTTCAGGAGTCAGACCGTATTCTTCCTCCATGGCTTTTAAATCCATTTCCACCGTGTTGGTGATGCCTTTTTTGGTCAATATTACTTTTATGTTTTCATCTATGAGCTGGAGGTAGTCCCTGTCGCCGGTAACCAGGTAAACTTCCGCTCCCTGGTCCTTTGCGGCATAAGCAAATGTGCCTGATATGTCGTCTGCTTCAAAGCCTTCAATCTCAACCCTCTTAATGTTATGCACATCAAGAACATCCCTGATGAGCTGGAACTGCTGAACCAATTCATTAGGGGCTTTTTGGCGGTTTGCCTTGTAATCCTTATATTTTTCGTGCCTGAAGGTGGGTTTTTCGGGGTCAAAGGCTACACAAAGGTAATCGGGGGAATAGGTATCTATGATTTTATACAACATGCTCAAAAAACCATATACGGCATTTGTAAACTGGCCTTTTTTTGTCTTCAAGGGGGGTAATGCGTAAAATGCTCTGAACAGCAAGCTGTTGCCGTCCAATATCATTAACTTCTTCATTGGAAACCTTCTCCTGTTTTGGGCAATATCCCTCATACTTAGAATTCTTCATAAGTTGAGGGAGTTTGTTTTTATTTATTATATCAACTAAAACAATACGGGTAAAGGAAAAGTTTAAGTTCATATAATCATTTTCCCTCTCATATAATTGAACAAATACATGGAGGTTTTAAAATGAAAAAATTAGAGCCAAAAAACTATAACTTTTCAAATGTGAAATACTTTTCTCCCATCCAATTGAGCGAGCACTACCAGCTGTACATAAATTACATCAACTGCCTCAACCAGGTAAGCGCTGATTTGAAAAATGACAGGATATTTAACAAATGCAGTTCCAACTACAGCGACATCCGGTCCGCCGAAAAGTCAAAAACTTTTTGTTTTGATTCCATTAAGCTCCATGAACTTTATTTTGAAAACTTAACAGGCAACAACAACAGGCCTTACGGCCCCTTTGAAAGGATTGTTATTGAAAACTTCGGTTCCTACAATGATTTCCGGGATAAATTCAAATGTATAGGACTGAGCATGAGAGGCTGGGTTTTGTTTTGCTATGACAGGTATAACAAGGAGTATTACATATACGGCCAGGATTCCCATGACTGCGGGGTAATGCTCTATGCAGACCCCCTGATTGTGGCTGATGTCTATGAACATGCCTATATGATTGATTTTGGGACCAACCGCAGCTTATACCTGGATGCCTTCTTTCAGAACCTGGACTTTAAAGTAGTGAACCAGCGCCTGAAAAAAAATTTGGAATAATCCCGGTAACTTAAAAAAACTTAAGACATATAATATCATAAGCACATTTATTTAAGGAGGTTATTTATGGGATTCTTTAATAGAAATAGAGTAGGCGGAGCTAGCGGAGCAAATTTGTTGTTTTTCTTCCTCTTATTGGTAATATTGTTCAATGAGTGCTTTGACGAAATAGGCTGCCAGTAAATCAAAAGCTTAATAAAAACGTAAAAAAGGCCTGATTTTCAGGCCTTTATTTATATGGGCTGAATACCCATACCTATTGCTTCATGCTCAAATCCTTTTCTGGGAGATCCTATTTGGCCGTACAAGACTACGGCAATCCAGGAGCCGCCGGATTCATCCCCGTCAATCAAGGGACCCTTGACAATGGTAAAGGTCAAGCCGGCACTTCTCAAAACTTCTCCCAAAAGTACCTGTCCCCTGCAATAACCGCTCAGGGCCTCTATTGTCGCATGATACAAGGCATGCTCCTCCCTATAGTTTTCTACAATTATGTTTTCCCTATAGGCAGCAGTTTCTATAGCAGCAATTATTTTCTTGGAATCCATGGAGCCTGCTTGTCCTTTATATATCACATAATTTTTGTTTTCATAGTAGCTTTTTAATTTTTCATCATCACCGCTTGAAATTGCAAGCAGGATTGCAATTTTTCCTATACCTTGTTTTTCCATGAGACTCCTTTCTCACATGTAACCATATCAGCCTCTTACGATTTTCCCGTTTTTGATTACGGTTTCAACTATGTTTACTCCTGCATGATAAGGAAGAAAGTGTATTGAAGGATATTCCAGGATTATAATGTCTGCTTTTTTGCCCTTTTCTATACTTCCGATTTCATGGCTTCTTCCAAGGGCCGCTGCTGCATTTATTGTAAGGGCCGTAATGATTTCTTCTATTGTCATATTCATATAAAGGGCTGCCAGGGCTATAATCAAGGGAATTGAATTTGTAAAGCAGCTTCCCGGGTTAAAATCAGTTGCCAGGGCAAGGACGCACCCCCTATCAATCATATATCTTGCTCTGGCGTATTCTTCCCTTAGGCAAAAAGCCGTGCCCGGAAGGAGGGTTGCAACCGTATTAGACCCGGAAAGCAATCTTATGCCTTCGTTGGAAGCCTGGAGGAGGTGGTCTGCTGAAGTACACCCAAGTTCAACAGCTAATTCAGTTCCTCCCAGCCGGTACATTTCATCCGCATGAATTTTTAATTTAAGGCCTGCCTCTTTGGAAGCTTTTAAAAACCTTCTTGACTGCTCAAGAGTAAACACGTTCTTTTCACAAAATATATCTGCAAATTCCGCCAGGTTTTCTTGAACTATCTCAGGAAGAAGATCAATCATGAGGTCAATAAACTCATCTTCCCTTCCCTTGTATTCGGGAAGGACGCTGTGGGGTCCCAAAAAAGTTGGCACTATATCAACCGGATGCATTTTATCCAGTTCCTTCATTGCCTTAAGCTGCCTTATTTCCGTTTCCTCATCAAGACCGTATCCGCTTTTTCCCTCAACAGTAGTAACCCCCATATCCAGCATCTTGTCAAGTCTTTTCCATCCGAGGCTTATAAGTTCTTCAGTTGAGGTATTCCTTGTTGCTCTCACGGTGCTGGTTATACCCCCGCCCCTCTCCATTATGGACATGTAGGTGTCACCCTTCAATCTCCATGAAAACTCCTCAGCCCTGTATCCTCCGAATACCAGGTGGGTGTGAGAATCAATAAAGCCGGGTAGCACTGCCTTGTCTGTCGCATCAATGACTTGGTATTCTTCTTCCTTGTAGTTTTTTAAAATATCCTCAGTCCCCACATCAATGATTACTTCGTCTTCAATTACGATACATCCATTTTTGATTAACCCTATACAGGACATATCCTTGCCGTGCTTGGGAGCCTTTCCCCTGCATGTTACAAGCTCCGAGGCGTTTTTTATAATCAGCTTGCTCATAATTTCCTCCTTCATGAGATCCTTCGCTTCGCTCAGGATGACAAGGTGTTTGAGCTTTCACTTTGCTCAGGATAACAAACACGTGTCATTGCTATGTATACTCCATTGTCATCCTGAGGGCTTTAGCCCGAAGGATCTCTTTAGAACCTTCACTTGACTCAGGATGACAAGGTGCACCCATTATAATGTTTTAAGGTTTCTTCTATTAATTCGTCGCTTGCCACATAGGGTATGGTAATGTGGTCCTGTCCTTGGAATTTCTTGTTGTATGCAATTACCGTTTCGATTGAGTGTTCGTTTCTTGCCCAGCTTCTCCTGGCCACTCCCACCATGGTGTCCCATGGGATTGAAGCTTTAATTATTTCATCCACTCTTTCGCTTCCGTCAAGGACAAGGCCGAAACCCCCATTGATGGACTTACTGATGCCTACCCCGCCACCGTTGTGAAGGGCAACTAAGGACATGCCCCTTGCAGCATTTCCGGCAAAGCAGTGAACAGCCATGTCTGCGGTTATATTGCTGCCGTCGTAGATGTTTGATGTTTCCCTGAAAGGTGAATCCGTACCTCCCGTATCGTGGTGGTCTCTTCCAAGCATCACGGGGCCGATTTCTCCCTTCCTTACCATATCGTTAAATTTAAGAGCTATGTCTCTCCTTCCCAGGGCATCCTGGTAGAGGATTCTTGCCTGGGTTCCGACAACCAGCTTGTTCTTTTCCGCGTCTCTTATCCAAATATAGTTATCCCTGTCCTGACCTCTCCTCTTTTGGTCTATAACTGACATGGCCGCTAAATCAGTTTTTCGCAGGTCTTCCGGCTTGCCGCTTAAGCAAACCCACCTGAAGGGGCCGTAGCCGTAATCAAAAAGCATGGGTCCCATTATGTCTTCCACATAGGAGGGGAAAATGAATCCTTCGCTGGTGTCCTTGCCGTTTTTTGCAATTTCCTTAACCCCGGCGTCAAAAACAGCCTTCATGAAGGAATTTCCGTAATCAAAGAAATAGGTTCCCCTGTCAACCAGGGTCTTTATTGCCTTGAAGTGGTCAGCCAACGACTTATCCACCATGCGGGCAAATTCTTCCCTGTTGTATTTCAAGAGCTCGGTTCTTTCTTCAAAGGTGAGACCCTTGGGACAATAGCCTCCGTCATAGGGCACATGGCATGAAGTCTGGTCGGACAACAAATCTATGTGAATATTGTTATCAACCGCATATTCCAATAAATCCACAATGTTGCCGTGGTAGGCTATTGATATTGTTTGTTTCTTATAGAGGTATTCCCTTGCGACTTCAAAGGCTTCCTCAAGGTTATCGGTAACGGTAGTAACCCATCCCTGGCTTAACCTGGTTTGGATTCTTGAATAGTCAACCTCAGCGATTATACCTACACCGTTGGCAATTTCAACAGCCTTGGCCTGAGCCCCGCTCATGCCTCCAAGGCCTGAGCTTACAAACAAGTGACCTGCCAGGTCCTTGTCGTCAGGAATACCTAGCTCTTTTCTGCCTGCATTGATAAGAGTGTTAAAGGTTCCGTGTACAATACCCTGAGGGCCAATATACATCCAGCCGCCGGCAGTCATCTGGCCATAGCTGGAACATCCCATTGCGGTTGCCTTTGCCCAGTCGTGTGGATTGTCAAACATCCCTATCATCAGGCCGTTTGATATGATAACCCTTGGGCTGGACTTGTGGGATTTGAAAAGTCCCAAGGGATGGCCCGACATAACGGCTAAGGTTTGTTCATCCGTTAATTCCTCAAGGTATTTCTTAATCAGCTGATACTGCATCCAGTTCTGGCAAACCTGGCCCGTTTCCCCGTAGGTAACAAGTTCATAGGGGTAGAGGGCAACCTCATGAGATAAGTTGTTGTCTATCATGACCTGGAAGGCCTTGCCTTCTATGCACTTACCCTTGTATTGGTCTATGGGTTTGCCGTAAATTCTTTCTTTGGGCATATAGCGGTAGCCGTAAATCCTGCCCCGGGTCATAAGCTCTTCCAAAAATTCCGGAGCCAATTTTTCATGAAGGCTTTCCGGCACATATCTCAAGGCATTTTTTAAAGCTAATTTTATTTCTCTCTTGTTTAAGGAAACTTCTCTTTTGGGAGCCCGTCTTACATCTTCTTTTAAAACCGGATATTCCGGCAATTCATCACTCAGCTTGATTGTCATAGCATTCGATATACATACATTATCCATCTATTGAACCACCTCCATAAACATTTTATTTATAAGAAAATCATATGTCTTAAGATTACTTAAAGCTTTCTGGGGTAAACTTAGACCGTAAGTTAATAGTAAATCTAATTAACTTCCCTCTCCCCCTTGTTTTTTATAAATATTTAATTATGCCTTACCCATGTAAGGCATAATTTTTTTATTTAAGTTTTGCCCGGAATTTTACCGCCATCTTGTCGGGATAATATGAAAGCTTGGCTTTCCTTAAGCCTTCTAAGCCCATATCTTCTTCCCGGTTTATGTATATCAGGTCAGGATGATTGTTTTGAACCCATGCGGCAAACTGCTGGTTTATCATGGGGTATGCCCCCTGGACATCCTTAAAGGCTTTTTCTATATGTATAACATAGGTATCGGAACTTAAAACTTCACCGATCGTATAGGCTACAACCCGGCCCCCTGCCCTGATCAAGCCTCCTTCAAGCTCAAGGTCCTTAAAGTATTTGAAGAAATACTTAGTTGCACAGTTTTCATCCATCAGGCCTTGATCCTGCTGGCAGTCCGAATCGATACACCATTTCTTGTTCATCTCGATGCATTCGTCCTTGTTTTCTTCCGTTAGAGGCTCAAAGGACCAATCAGGATAGGATCTCATAAAAATACTGATGTGGTTTCTTTTTCTGTGGAGCTTTTTCCCTCTTAAAGTCACCAGTTTTTCTATCCTATATATATAATCAAAATCCATCCTGGATTCCTGGAATATGAATTTTCCCGGATACAAGTTACTTAGTTCATTGACTTGTTTAAGAGACAAGCCTGCCATCATCAATCCTTCGGAATCGCGTGATTTAATTATCTCATCGATTACCGGCTTTACATTCCCCTTTCCCATGGGGTAAAGATATATATCCTTTATATCGCCGATTTCTTGTTTTACGAGCAAAAATTCATTTACCCTGGCTACTCTTGTGTTATTTATATCCCTCCAGGCAAACAGATTTCCAAAATTCTCATGGCATCCCGTAATATCGTGTTCTTTCAATATGGAGTTTATCCATTGTCTATCTTTCAGTTGGATTTTTCTAAAGTTAAGCATTAATAATTCTCCTTGTTTTATTGCTCTCTCTTCTTATGATTTGATACAGCTGTTTAATTATACAACATGTTAAAGAAAAAAACACCTCTGGAAAAAATAATCTTAAAATAAAGCAGCTTTTGCCTATATGGCAAGCTGCTTTATTAGTTTTATACAGGTCTGGTCATTTACATCTTTTCAAGTAAGGTCTTTAAGCCGATTCCTTTTTCGTACTTGTGCCCTAATCTTATCAGTGTTCTTTCAATAGCAGCAAGGACCGAGTAAACCGTATGGTCGTCAATATTACCCATATGGCCAATTCTGAACATTTTACCTGCGTATGCGGCAAGGCCTCCTCCAACCATGACTCCTTCTTCAGACAAGGTCTTCCTGAATTCGGCGTCATCGATTCCTTCCGGATAAAGTACACATGAAAGGGTTGAGCACCTGTGCTCTTTCTTTGCCAATACCTTCAAGCCCAAAGCCTCGATTGCATCGTTGAAAGCATCGGACACCCTTTTATGTCTTTCGTATCTTTCTTCCAAGCCTTCTTCTTTTATAAGTCTTACCGATTCCTTAAGGGCCCAAACCATGTTTACGGCAGGGGTTGCATAGTATTTTGACGGGTCGTTCATTATGGGAATCCATTTTTCAAAGTCAATATAGTATTCCGGTATGGTACCTAAGGCCTTTCTCCTGGCAAGTGCTTTTTGGCCTGCCCATAGTATAGCCAGGCCGGGTGCAACTCCAAAGGCTTTTTGAGACCCTGTGAACAAGATGTCTATATTCATATCGTCAACATATTCTCTTTCGCCGGCTGTAGCTGCAACTCCGTCAACTATGTACACGGTGTCCGGGAATTTCTTCATTATTTCACCGATTTTTTCAATGGGAGCTTTAGCACCCGTGGAAGTATCCACATGAGTTACGGTCATTGCCGCATAATTTTTTTCCTTTAATTTTGCTTCAACCGCTTCCGGAGTAACAACGTCTCCCCATTCAGCAGCCAATACATCTGCATTAAGGCCTTTTCTGGTACAAATATCAATGAACCTGTCACCGAAAAATCCGTTGGATACTATCAATACATTGTCTCCCCGTTTTGTAACATTGGCAATAGCCATTTCCATTGCCAGTGTGCCGGATCCGGCTACAACAAAGCATTCGCCGTCAACATGCCACATTTCTTTCAGATCAACGATTAACTCTCTAAAGTCTTTAACAAATTCCGGATCACCAAAAGCAACCGTTTCTCTTCCCATTTGGTCATTAATGGTTCTCACCGTGGGAGTCGGTCCGGGAATCATTACTAATTTTTTGTTTTTCATAATTCCTCCTTATATTAAATAAGTTTACTACAAATAAATAATTTCAGATTGTGAAATTCCATTTTTACTATATTTATAATAATCCTAAATTGCTTGTATGTCAATTAAACATAAGCATATCAATAAAGAAAGCCTGAAATTAATGTTGATAAGCAAATACTATTGGTGCTACAGTGTTATCAAGCTTGTTTAAGGTATACCCTTTCTCTTGCAGATAGTCGATTATTTCAGGCAAAGCCTTTACGGTATTGTACCTGCTCTCGCTGTCATGACCCAGGATTATTACATTTTCTTGATTTTTAACAATATCTTTCACGTTTTTTACTATTGCCTCGGGAGTAATGTCCTTAACCGTATCCTGGGTTGAAGCGTTCCAGTCATAAAAAAGAAATCCCCGTCTCAGCATTTCAGAGATAATCTCCTGGTAAATGCCCATATTGTGAGCATTGATACTTCCACCGGGAAAACGAAAGATTTCCGGTTTGACGGAGGTTGCCTCATATATCTTGTTATAACATGTGTTGAAATCATCCAGGAAAGCTTCTACGGATTTGTATATGCCGTTGTAGTTGTGGGAATGGCTGTGTATCCCTATGGTATGTCCTTCTTCCACAATCCGTTTCAGGATATCTAAATTGTTGTTATTAGATACTATAAAAAAAGTAGCCTTTATATCCCTTTCTCTTAAAATGTCCAGTATTTCCAGTGTTCTGGAAGAGGGGCCGTCATCAAAGGTCAGATACGCGTTTTTCCCTATGGATTTTTCAATAACCGGTATTTCATTGTAAAGGTCGGGGTACAAAGACTGGTATTCTATTCCTGGACCTATAGACTCTTGCAATTTTTGCAGAGGATCAGCCACATTTTGTTCTGTTTCGTGCCCGCTTGACCCTTCAGAATCTGTTTCCGCCTCTATATCAATAAACACAAAATTTTCCTGCACATCAGGAATAGTGGCATTGTCTTGAGCTATTAACACGGCACCTTCCTGGGCTTCGGAAATATCAGCATCATTTTCCCTTTTCAATGTATCGTTTTCCTGGTCATTTGAAAGGCTTGTATCCAATAATGCAGTATCTATAATTACCTTTATACCCAACAAGACAAGCAAAGTAATAATGATTAAGGTCAGGTAGATTAAATGCTTAAAAAATCTCACGCCTCCAATATACATAAATGTATCTTCCTTCTTATAAAAATATGGCAGTATGTCTACTCATTTATTTCTTTAATCGATAAATCTTAAAGAACCCCATCCTCATATATCATTTATTGTATTATATACATCATTTTGCCTTGAAAGCAAGTATTTAAAATGGTTTTTCTCTGTGCTTCCGTTCATATTTTTCAAATAAATACTTGAACAAATAATTTACGAAAAGAATAAATATAATAAAGAATATGGATTTTGCCGGATTTTCAAAAAATGAACTCACGTTTTCACCTATGAAGGCCAGGATTAATAGCATAACAAATTTTGAAGGCAGGAGGACTGCAAGAAAAACTTCCGTCCTCATGTTTGTCAGTGCCGCAGCCCCGCTCAGGAGAAAGGAAGGGGTGAAGGGAAAACAATAGAGTAAAAACAAAAGATTGAGTTGTTTTCTTTTTATCTTTTCAAGAGTGGTCCGATATTTGCTTTTTCTTATTTTTTCCTCAATTTTTTTTGCTCCCACCTTTCTGAGCAGCAGAAACAAAAGAAATGAACCCAGGCAGTTACCGATCCAGGAATACAGGTAACCGAAAAAAAATCCGAATACGGCTACATTCATTATAACAAAACCCACCAAGGGCAGGATGGGTAAAAAGGCTTCCACCACGGGAAAGAGAATACCTGCAAGAGGCCCCCAAGTTTCGACATAATTTACAAAAATTTCGGAATAATCGGCTAATTCCAAAGACATAATCAAATTCTCCAAGGTTGACTTTCAGTATATTATACCCAGCGTCACTCATACAAAATCATGTAAAATAAAAACAATAATAATATTAGCATAAAAGCTTGATAATTTTAAGCAAAAAATATAATATTAGTATAACCTTGTCAGCATTATTCATAAGATTTATCATCCTGCGAAAGCAGCTGCCTGTCATCCTGAGCGAAGCGAAGGATCTCAAGAGATCCTTCGGGCTAAAGCCCTCAGGATGACACTATGGGATGATAGATTGTGAATTATTCATACCAATGACAAGGTAAAAAATAATAATTACGGAAAGGATTTATATGAAATATTTCATAGGGGTTTCCATACCAAAAAACTATAAAAATAAAATAGAATTGCTGAGAGCCGAGTTCAGGTTTTTCACAACCGAGCCTCATATCACCCTGGTTCCTCCTCCTGCCCTTCCGGATGAGGATGATTTCATTAAAAACGTGATCGATGCCTGCAAAAACGTTGAGCCTTTTGAAATAAGGCTGAAGGGTCTTGACCAGTTCGGAGACAGGGTTTTATATGTTAAAGTCGATTCTCCCGGCTTAATTGACTTACATAATAAGATTTATGAAATACTTGGTTTGCAGGAAGAAAAAAGGGGTTATACCCCCCATTTAACTCTTGTAAAGCAAAGACCCGGAAGGCCCGTTGATATAGATGCTGTCAAAAAAAGGGCAGAAACAAAACTCATTCCTGCCATCAACTACACTTTAAATTCAGTAACAGTTTATTACCAGCCCAAGGAACATTCCATCTATGTCCCATACATGGAAATACCTTTAGGAGAATAGCATTAATTACTATTTGTAATCCTATCATAAGATCCTTCGGGCTAAAGCCCTCAGGATTATTTCATGTTATCCACACCACGATAAACGTATACTCTAAGTCATCCTGAGCGTAGCGAAGGATCTCATGGGTTCCTTTGGGCTAAAGCCCTCAGGATGACACTATGGGATATTCATAGCATGACAATATAAAATTTATTTAAGACGTTGTTCTATCAGTTTTGCTAATTCAGTGGCGTGGAAGGTGATCTCTTCCTGATTTTCTCCTTCAATCATAACCCTTACCAGGGGTTCTGTGCCCGATGGCCTTATCAGGACCCTTCCTTTACCGCTAAAATGTTCTTCGATTTCTTTTATTTTATTTACGATTACATCATCAGTCAAATAATCTTTCTTTTTCGAAGCTGAAACATGGGCATTCACCAAGACCTGGGGCAGGCTTTTCATCATTGAGGACAGGTCCGAAAGTTTTGCCTTTTTTTCCCTAAGAACCCTTAATAGCTGTATGGCTGTCAACAGCCCGTCGCCTGTGGTATTGTAATCAAGAAAAATAATATGGCCCGACTGCTCGCCCCCCAGGCAATAGCCCTTATTCAGCATTTCTTCCAATACATACCTGTCCCCTACACTTGTTTTCACAAGATTTATGTTATATTCCTTAAGGCAGATATCAAGCCCCAAGTTGGTCATTACCGTTCCAACAATTGTATTGTTTTTTAGTTTTCCCTTTTCCTTGAGATAGGTGCCGCATATGGCCAAAACATGGTCCCCGTCAACAATATTTCCTTTTTCATCGGCAGCAATCAACCTGTCCGCATCCCCGTCAAAGGACAAACCCACATCGGCTCCTGTTTCAATGACAAGTTTTTGTATTTCTTCAGGGTTTGTGGACCCGCAGTTCACGTTTATGTTTATACCGTTGGGGTCACTGTGGATTACGTAAACCTGGGCTCCCAGCTCGTGAAGAAGACGGGGTGCTGCCTTGTAAACGGCTCCGTTTCCGCAGTCAAGAGCAATCTTAAGTCCCGAAAGATCCACATCAATGGTAGATTTAAGGTAATCCAAATACATTCTTAAAGGGTCTTCAATTATTATCTTTCTTCCCAGGTCCCCTGAAACAGGCATGTAGTCTATATCTTTATTGGTCAGTATGTATTCTTCTATTGAGTCTTCCATTTCATCCGTTAATTTAAACCCATCCCTGTTAAAGAACTTTATTCCGTTGTATTCAACGGGATTGTGGGATGCGGTTATCATCACCCCTCCGTCTGCATCAAGGATTTTTATCATGGCTGCCACTGCAGGTGTCGGAAGTATTCCCAAATATAAAACATCTATTCCCGCCGAATTCAAGCCCGAAGACAGGGCTCCTTCAAGCATGTCTCCTGATATTCTGGTATCCGTCCCCACAACCATCTTAGGCTTTTTTATTCCTTTAGTCAAAAAATATCCTCCGATTCGCCCTAATTTATAGGCTAATTCCGGGGATAAATCCTTGTTCGCTATGCCTCTTACACCATCAGTGCCAAATAATTTTCCCATTATTCCTCCAGATTCCGATAATTTTTATAGGTGTTTTCAATATATTGTATCATATTTAACAGATTAAAAAAAGATACCAAAATATTAAATTTTTATGTTATAATAAATACGATCACCATAGTTTCAGGGAAGGATTTTTTTTATGATAGTTTTGTCGTGCAATAATGTATCAAAAGCATATGTAGCTGAGAATATAATAGAAAACATCACCTTTACCATAAATGATAATGAAAAGGTTGGATTAATCGGTCTTAACGGAGCAGGTAAAACAACCTTATTTAATATACTGACCAAAAATATAGAGCCTGATACCGGCGAAATCTATGTGGCCAAGGGTAAAAAAATCGGTTACCTGATGCAAAATACAATAATCGAAAGCAAAATGAGCATTATGGATGAAATGCTCCTTATTTTTGATGAGCTTATTAAAATGGAAGAAAGGCTCCATGAAATATCTCACGAAATGAGCATTTTAGCGGAAAAAAAAGATGCAGCCGGCCTTGAAGCCCTTATGAACACATATTCAAAGCTGAATGAGGAATACGTTGAAGCGGACGGTTACGGTTTCAGAAGCATGATAAAGGGTGTTTTGAAGGGTCTGGGTTTTACGGAGGATGAATTTGATAAGCCAATAAATATTTTAAGCGGCGGCGAAAAAAGCAGGGTTATGCTTGCAAAGCTCCTTTTGCAAAAAGCGGATATACTTCTTTTGGACGAACCTACCAACCATTTGGATATTGAAGCTATCTCATGGCTTGAAAAATATATAAAGAATTTTAAAGGTGAAGTAATCATTATTTCTCACGACAGGTATTTTCTTGACAATACCGTGAACAGGATTTTTCTTTTGGAGAACAAAACCTTGAAATCATATAAGGGCAATTATTCCGTCTTCATGAAAAAGAGAAAAACCGAGCTTGAGCAGGCCATGAAGCAATACGAAGAGTATGAGAGGGAAATTAAAAGACAGGAAGAAATGATAAAGCGACTCCATGCTTACGGCAGCAAAAGAAATATCAGGCAGGCCTTCAGCAGGCAAAAGGCTTTGGATAAAATGAAAAGAATGGAGAAGCCTATATTTGAAGGCAAGAAGGTAAAATTAAAGTTTACCCCTAAAATAAGCAGCGGCAGGGATGTACTGAGCTTGACCGGTGTTGCCGTATCCTTTGACGGCAAAAAAATATTTGAAAATGTCAACATAAATGTGTACAAGGGCGAAAAGATAGGCATAATAGGACCTAACGGCATAGGCAAGTCAACCCTCCTTAAAATTATAGCCAACATTATAAAAGATTATGAGGGAGAAGTAAGCTTTGGTCACCAGGTCCACCTGGGCTACTATGACCAGGAGCAGACCAATTTAAATGGTGAAAATACCGTAATCGATGAAATATGGGATGAAGTTCCCGATTTGAATTATTATGAAATTCGAAGAATTCTTGCACAATTTTTGTTTTTCGGGGATGATATGTACAAGTTGGTGGAAGACTTAAGCGGTGGTGAAAAGGGCAGGTTATCCCTTTTGAAACTCATGACTTCCAACGCAAATTTTCTCCTTCTGGATGAGCCTACCAACCACCTGGACATTGATTCCAAGGAAGTTTTGGAGGACGCCCTCATTAATTACGAAGGAACAGTCCTTGTTGTTTCCCACGACAGGTATTTCCTCAACAAGGTTGTTAATAAGATTTATGACTTGTCAGAAGAAGGAGCATTCGAATATTTGGGGAATTACGACTATTACCTTGAAAAGAAAGCTGAACTTGAGGAACCTGATGACGAGGAAGCCGTAACCAAAACCAAGACCCGGATAAATGCAGAGAAGAAAAAAGAAAGAGAGCTCATACGGGACAGGCAGCAAAGGGAAAAAGCCATAAGAGAACTGGAAGAAAAGATTTTCATGCATGAAAATGAAATTAATGAATTAGAAACCAAATTATGTCAGCCTTCGACATATACCGACAATTTTTTAATTATGAGCCTGAATGAAAAATTAATCATTCGCAAAAAAGAAATCCAGGATTTATATACTTTATGGGAAGAATATATTGAGGAATAAAAAAAGTTATTCACCCTATGTTATTTAGTTGTGAATAACTTTTTGTTGTTTTTCTTATATCAACAACTTTATCCACAGCTGTTGATAATTTTTTTCAAAGAACTGTTAATCAATTTGCAAGTTCCAAATTTGGCATTGCATTTAGTGATGAATCGGCAAATTTTTTAGATAAATATTTATAATATCCTGCGCAAGCAATCATGGCTGCATTATCAGTGCATAAAATAGGAGAAGGCTTCATAAATATATAGTTATGGCTCAAACATTTTTCCTGAAGTCTTTCCCTCAGACAGCTGTTAGATGCAACCCCTCCGGCTAAGGCTATGGTAGTTAAGTTTTCCTGCTTGGCTGCCCTTATTGCTTTTGTTGTCAATACATCAACCACAGCTTCCTGGAAGCTTGCAGCGACATCTTCTATTATTACGGTTTCATTTTTCTGCCTGGCATTATGAAGATAGTTCAATACTGCCGATTTCAAGCCGCTGAAGCTGAAATCCAGGGTATCATCATCAATAATGGCCCTGGGAAATTTAATGGCATCCTTGTTTCCTGACTTGGCTGCCTTGTCAATTAAGGGGCCGCCGGGGTAACCCAGCCCGATAGCCCTTGCCACCTTGTCAAAAGCTTCTCCTGCGGCATCATCCCTGGTCATGCCCAAAACTTTGTAAAGACCGTAATCCTTAACATGTACCAAATCAGTGTGGCCTCCCGAAACCACCAGGCAGAGGAAGGGGGGCTTTAATTCTTTGTTTTCTATATAGTTTGCATTTATGTGCCCTTCTATATGATTAACCCCGATCAAGGGTTTTTCCCAAGCATAAGAAAGCCCCTTTGCAAAATTAATCCCCACCAGGAGGGCTCCCACCAAACCGGGGCCGTAGGTCACAGCAATGGCGTCTATGTCTTTTGGCTTTACATTGGCTTCAATCATGGCCCTTGATACCACATCATTGATATTTTCAATATGTTTTCTTGAAGCCACCTCAGGGACAACTCCTCCGAACTCCTTATGGATTTCTATTTGAGATGATATTATACTGGATAAAACATTTCGCCCGTTTTCAACGACGGAAGCGGCTGTTTCATCACAGGATGATTCTATTGCAAGTATTATAGCATTTTCACCTGTATTTTCCTTCATGTATGGTATTTTCCTCCGTATTTTCCTTACCCGATTATACTATTAAGGGTTGGATAATTCAAGAAGAAAAAAAGATGACCTATCATAATGATTAATAGGTCATACCAGGTCATTTTGCAGAAAAATAATAAAAATACCAAGCGAACATTTGCAGGACACGAATATAATTCTTAGCGAATGCAGGCTAAAAATCCATTAAACAGCTTTCGTTGTTTGAACGAAGTGAGTTCGCAAGCTGTAGGATTTTTAGCCGTAATGAGCTTTAGAATTATTCGTGTCCGAAACCGTGAGCGTGTATTTTTATTATTTTATATATATCAGTTCAGGGTTGCTTTGCCTTTCTTGTTTGTTCTCCATACGTGGAGTCCCAATGCAAGACCTATAACTCCGTATACCATAAAGGTTCTGAAATATTCTCCCAATAGGGCATTTCCAAACAAGGACAAGCCTATTTCGGGAGACATGATGAACATTGAGTTAAACAAAAGGGTACCCATGATTGCATGTTTTACTCCTGCCTTTTGGGTGGATGCTCCTCCAACCAGGAGGGCAGCAACTGAGAACATTCCTATCTGGGTATGGGCCCCGTAAGTATTGAGGGTACCCATGTTCTGCAGGTATATGATCTGGCCCCAGGCAGCAAATACAGTTGACATGATGGTTGCTATAATTCTTGTTTTATCGACGTCTATGCCCGATACCTCGGCTATGTGCTGGCTTTGGCCGACACTCCTGAAGTCCTGCCCTAATTTTGTCTTCAATATCAATTCATTGAATATACACAAGGCTACTATCAAGAGACCGGTTATTACCGGGACCTTTCTTATCTTCATCAGGGCTGAATTGGTTGTGATGGCATAAAGGCTTATTGCAATCATAACCAGGCACAGGATGATGTTTATTACCGTCATTGTCATGTTGTACCTGTACAAGCCGGGATTCTTTTTGTTCCTTATTATTTTCCATATCTGCAACAGGAGAATAGCCGCAAATACAATTAATATAGCCCACATGAAGGGAATTTCCCAAATTTTGTCCAGGGCATATTTGAGTCCGCCCTGTTCATGGGCTCCCATGTCTACGGTCATTCTGACTCCTACCCCGTCAGGTTTTATCATGGAATGGGTGTTGGGAACCTTTATAATCACGCCTACAACAAAGAGGAACAAGAATTGGTATAAACCGTTGGCAAAATAGCCTACCATAAGGCTGGCGATCATCTCCTGGCCTCTTGTCTTGTTGTATAGCATACCTGTTAAAAATCCAAACAAGGCTGCTATGGGCAAGGCGATGAGCATGGTCAATAATAGCCCGTTAACTCCGCCCCAACCGAAATATATCACGATTGCCAGGGCTATTTGTCCTGCCATGGCACCTACAACTATACCAAAGTTCAGTCCCAGACCTGCCACTACGGGTATTATCAAGGATAAAACAAGGAATGCATTCCTGAAGAAACGGCTTGATAATTCCGTAAGGAAAAAGTTCATTGTTACACCGTCTGACACAAGGAATCCAAACAGGGTAAAGGCAACGAATATTAATGAAACGATATTATCCGCCAACCAGGTTGATACCCTGGTAGAGGAAGTTTTTAATCTTTCTGAGGTATTTGTATTATTCATTAATTATCGCCTCCTTTAACCTTTGTCAGGGCATATAGAATAATTCCGTTTTGGATTATCATACGGAGTATTTCGGATAAGTCCGTTCCTTCGAACATTTGGTTTGCTACGGGAAGGGCTGTTGTAAAAAGTCCCTGATATATGAGTACCCCTATTATTACATGGGATACCTTTGCTCTTTGGGCAGAAGCCCCGCCTATCAATACGGCAGCAACCGCGGCAAATGCCATCATCAAGGGTGCCGAATAAAGCTGGGCATAGCCGTAGCCCTGGGAATAAACTATAATACCGATGGCTGCCAGAATTGTGGACAAAACATTTGCTTTTATCCTGCACCTGTCTATATTTATGCCTGAAGACTGGGCAAATTTCGGGTTTATGCCTCCCGCTGATATGGCTATACCTGATTTTGACCTGAAATACAGCCATACTATGACGCAGCATATTAAGAACAACAAAAGCATTCCGGTGGGAATTATAATACCGGTATCACTGTTTACGGCGATGAGGCCTTCTTCTGCGAACAATGAAAACCTCAGGAAATTACTCAATATCTGTGCTCCACCAATTGCATCAAGCTGGATTGTTTCCCTTAATCCCTTTCCTATGAACCATCCCATATTGGGGCTTTTAAAGGGTATCATGAGCCATGCCAGGCACATGGCAGCTACTATTGAAAATCCGGTATAGGTGGCGATTGTCATTTCCGAGCCCTTAACTGCATTTAAGAGCCTACCGTACAAGTAGCCTACAAAGGCCGCCAAGGGTATGGCAAAAGCAATTGCTACAAATAACCATGCCCAGCCCGTAAATCCGAATTCTATCGAGCAGACTAAGGCAAATAAGCCGCACACTATACCTACCGGCAAGGCAAAGTTAGGACCTGTTCCCGATTGAATTGAAGGAACCATTGCCAGTACCAGGATACCGTTCATACCGGCACGCTTAATCGTGTCGCTTAACAAGGTTATAACTGATATCCCCAAGGCTCCTCCGGCAATTAGCAGGAGTATCCAGAAACCGCCTATAAAAATCGTAGGAAATCCGATTTTATTTACTATATCATTGAAAGTGTTTTTTTTCCTTTTTACTTCTACCATTATGCTTCCCTCCCTTCGGATCTTCCATTTGCGCTTCCTGACATCATCAAACCGAATTCGGCATCAGGTGCATCGGGTGGAAGCTCTCCTTCAACCTTGCCTTCGCAAATTATTAAAATTCTGTCACATATGCTTCTAAGTTCAGCCAGTTCAGAGGAAGTCATAATAATGGTCATACCTTCATTATTTAACTGCTTGAGCAAATCAAGAACCAATTTTTTTGCTCCTATGTCAATTCCCCTCGTTGGCTCGGAAACCAAAAGAAGTTCGGGATTCAAGGTCAATGCCCTCGCAATACATACTTTTTGCTGGTTGCCCCCGCTCAGGCTTCCAACCCTTTGCAGGGAGGATGTACACCTGATATCCAGGTCTTTTATCATCTTATTGGCATGGTCTCTGATTTTGGCGGAATCTTTCAGTTTTATGGGGCCAAAATTCTTCAGGAAGTCATCGTTAATCTGCATCGCCGTAAATGCAATGTTAGCTTCGATAGATTCATCCAATAACAAACCGACACCTCTCCTGTCTTCGCTCACGAAGGCGATGCCGGACTTTATTACGGATTTGGGATCATTCAAGGGTAATTTTTTGCCTTTAAATATGACTTCTCCCTGGGCGGGGAATATACCCATTATGCCGTTGGCAATTCCTAGTTTGCCCTGGCCTGCAAGTCCGCCTATGCCTACTATTTCACCTTTTTTTACTTTTATGTCAACACCCTTCACTCTTTCACCGGGCATTGCTACGTGTAAATCTTTTATTTCCAATATTGTTTCATCAACAATATTTCTGTTTCTGCCTTCTTCCCTGTCTATGGTGATGCTTCTTCCCACCATCAACTGGGCTATTTCATATTTATTTGTGTCTTTTATATTTTTTGTGGCTACAAGTTCCCCGTCACGTAAAACGGTGACAACGTCAGCCACTTCAACAACTTCATCAAGTCTGTGGCTTATAAATAAAATACCGATACCCTGACCGGCAAGTTTTTTAATTGCTTTTAAAAGATTTGCAGCTTCTGTTTCCGCCAAAACTGCTGTTGGCTCATCAAACACAAGAATCTTCAATCCTGTTTTGTCTATTTCTCTCGCAATTTCTATAAATTGCATATGACCAACCGGAAGGCCTGCCACCTGGACATATTCTTCTATGCTCATGTCCAGTACATCCAAGGCTTTCCTTGTGTCTTCGTTCATTCTTTTTATATCCAATGTTTCCAGGCGTTTCCCGAATATCCTGCTCACTATGTTGGGTTTGGTAATTTCCCTGTTGAGCTTAATATTCTCCATAATGGTAAAGCCGGGAATTAGCATAAATTCCTGATGAACCATGCCGATTCCATAGTCCATGGCGTCATGGGGACTCTTGATTTCTGCTGTTTTTCCTTCTATTTCTATGCTTCCTTCAAATCCGCCGGTCGTATGAATTACCGACATACCAAAGAGAATATTCATCAAGGTTGATTTGCCTGCACCGTTTTCGCCTATCAGGGCATGGATCTGGCCCTTTTTAAGTTCCAGGTTAATATCCTTCAGCACCTTGTTTCCCGAATATTCTTTTGAAACATTTATCAATCTCAGAAGGTTATCACTCATTATTACCTCCTCTGTTATGACATTACTAATTAGCAAAGGAATGTATCAGAAGTTCCTTTCAAGAAATTCTGAAACATTCCTTAATACTTACATGGCTTAATTTATAGTATTAAATTCGATTAATCAATAATATGTTCTTCACCGTATGTTAAGAAGTCCATCATGATCAATCTGAAATGAGGAATTTCTAATCCTTCTTCTGTATATGGGCTTGTTGTAACACTTAATTTTGCATATTCAGCCATTTTTTCTTCAAGTACTTTTACATCAAGCTCATCGCCTACGTTGCCGTTAATCCATTCGATTATATATTCGGTGGATGCTATTGTGTTCATCATGGCAACAGGTACCGGCCAGGTTGAGAATCTTCCCAGAACTCCTTTTGCCTTCAAAGCTTTTGCTGTTTCGCTTATAACTTTTTCCATAGCTTCAACGGAATATCCCGTGGATTCAATACCTAAAGCTGACGGGAATCCGTGGTATGGTGACGGGCAGCAAGGCTGCGGATAAATTGCTCCTACATCGCTTGTTGCTTTAATAAGCGGAGTCTGCATTGCGCAGTTGGTTGAGAAGAATGCTGTGTCTTTTCCGAATCTGTCAACCAACTTCGGCACGTCTTCAAGAATGAATTGCTGTGCTCCGGTTACACCAACGTCGCTTGTCGGGTCTGGTGCTGTTGCATCATAGAATTCGATTCCGATTTCTTTACATTTGTCAATCATTAACTGACGTCTTGCAGCAAGCATTACTATTGACATATGTCTCGGGAATGAATAGTGTACCAGCGTTTTGGCACCTAATTTCTTTGCCTGTACGGGGATGGCATCTCCCATCTTCAACTCGTCAGGATTAAGTATCAGGTTTGCTCTTGCGGCAACATCAGGTGGATTCTCTTGTGGTGTACAGTAAACGATGAATATGTCATCACGAGTTTCCAAGAGTTTATCTACCGCTGCGTTTGTTCCCGGAACAGCTTGATTTATAATCAATCCCTTAACATCCGGATTTGCGGCTATTTTAGCGATTGTAGAAACCATTTGTTCTTGTTCGGTCATGAAGTTGTCCGGCCACAATACGTGCATGATTTTGTCTTCACCGTATTTCTGAACCATTTGTTCAGCTGAACGATATTCTTCTTCGTTTTGTGAAAGTGTGTTTGTAACGATGGCTATGATGCCTTCGAATGGTTCTTCTTTTCCAGGTTGTTCAGCTGCGGGTTGTTCTCCTCCCGGCTGTGTTTCAGGTTGTTGTGCCGGCGGTGTCTGTGCTTGCTGACCACAAGCGGCCAGTGACAATACCATTACTAAAGCCAGCAGTAAGCTTATAAATCTTCTCATTACTTGTCCCTCCTAATTATACATTAAAAAATATGTATTCTCATTATAAATGAACACATGATATTTTGTCAAACTATTTTTGAAAACATTTCTTATCTAATAGCAAAATACTGCCCATGTGTGCATTATGCGTACAGGCAACATGATTTAAAAGGGAGTTTCCCTCCCTATTCTTCTAGATTTTCTAAAAACTTTCTCATTTTCCTCTTTTGCTCCGGTGTAAGGAATTTCTCGAAGTTTTTTAAATCTTCAATCTTTTTTCTGTATTCTTTCTCACCGTACTGCTGTTTGAGTTTTCTGCTCATATCTCTTGCATCCCTTAATATTTCTTCCTCCGTTTTGCCTTCATATTTCTTTTTGAATTCCTGAAACTGCTTATTCTTCATAAAATCATTTGCCTTGGCTTCGGCTTCCTTAAATTCTTTGCTCTCCTTGATTTTATTGATTTCACTATCATTTCTAAATATATTTGACATTCAGCTACCTCCTATATGTTATATAATATGCCGAAGATACCGTTTGATTACAATTTTCGTAACATAATCGCCCCGTCAGAATATCATATATGGAGATAATTATAAGAAGGTGATACTATTCCTGTTCAAATATTATTATATTTAATGGCGGCAAGGTACATTTTTGACGGCAGGCAATTTAACGGCCTGGTTACAAAGCTGTCTGGAACAAGCAGGACCCTGGCCCAAGGAATTATCAAGAATCCGGAAAAAATGGAAAGCCTTATAGGCATGGTCAGAAACCTTGCTCCCCTCACATCTCCCCAAACAGTAGCAAAGGTAAATACATATCTGCCGGCAGTAGAAAAAGCAAGCACCCTGCTGAGCATGTACTCCTTTTTAAACAGGGCTCAAAATTATAGGCCTATCACTGCCCTGGATGCCAAAACACCTCTTGATAAGGTAACGGCATTATTGAAAAACGGTAATATTCCCGTCGCAAAGTTATTGGCAAAACCCCTTATAACAGGAAACATGGAAAAAATCATGAGTGCCCTGGCAATGAACCTGGCCAAGAGCGGCGGTTTAAACGAAATGTTTTCTTCATTAAATAAAGGGGATAACAATAAAATCAGCGAAATGCTTTCATCCCTTTCAGGCAATAAGGATAATACGGACTTAAACGCCTTGCTGGACACCTTTATGCCCATTATTAATAATGTAATGTCTTCGTCAAATAAACCGGAGGAAGAAAAGGAGCCTTCCGTACAAGAAATTTTTAAGAGTGCCGACTTTGACCATACCCCCACTCCCCCGCAACAGGAAAAAAACCAGAAAAATGAAAAACACGTTCAAAAACCAATTCGCATAAGACAAAGAAGGAGGTATAAAAAAGATTCTTAATCTTTAGGGATTAAGAATCTTTGCTTACATATGTCATCCTGAGCATAAACGAAGGATCTCAAACACTTTGTCATCCTGAGCGAAGCGAAGGATCTTATTCATTGTCTCCCTTTGATTTATAAAGGTTTCTGTTATCCAAAAGCCAAATTTTATCGGTGAATTGACCCGGCTCTATGGTTTCAAGAAAATGCTCAAAATCAAACATCCTAGCATCAATTATATCCAGAAAATGCAGAAGTTCCGCTTCAGGTGTCATAGGCTTTTTGGGGCTGCCAAACTCGGGCTCATAGTGATGGGATAAAACCATGTGCTGCAAGAGAACGCTCTTTTCCCTGTCTATACCTATCTTTTCCCCTTCGGTTTCAATTTCTTTTATACCCTGGATTATGTGCCCCAACAATTTACCTTCCATGCTGTAATCAGATACTATTCCGTATTCATCCGACTCCATTTCCAGTATCTTGCATATGTCATGGAGGACTACTCCGGCATATACATAATCAGCGTTAAGGAAATCATACACCTGGCACAGTTTCTCCCCTGACTTCAGCATGCGAAGAATATGGTATAAAAGTCCTCCCCTGTAGGAATGGTGGTTCCTTTTTGCAGCAGGATAATAATACAGTTTATTTTCATACTTTTTTAGAATATTGTCGGTCAGGGTCCTGATCTCTTTATCCTTGATTTTTTTTACATAGGATTTAACTGATTCCAGCATTTGGCTTGGCTCAATGGGTGCCGAAGGTATTAATTCCTGAATATGAACTTTGTCTTCAGGTCTTTTTTCTCTTATTTTGTTGACCTTAAGCTGCCTGACCCCATTCCATTCCAAAACCTCTCCCCTTATCTTCACTATCGAGTTTTCTTCAATTATTTGCTCAGTCTCCTGGGAGTAATCCCAGACCTTGGCATTTATTTCACCGGTTTTGTCCACTAAGTCTATATCAATATATTGTTTCCCGTTGGTAGTTTTCTTTACTTCATAATTTTTAATCAGATAAAAGCCGTCTGCCTTTTCTCCGGGCTTGAGCTCTGCAATTGTTTTATTGGTATTGATCAGGCTCTTCATCTGCTCTTTAGCCTTGTCGTTAAGCATATCCGCAATACTTTGACTCATAATCTGCCTCTCTTTTTTTATTTTATACCCTATTATACCATATTTTTGCTAATCATTAAACTTTATTTTGTCGAAATAAAAACGCTCGGGAACTTCCCGAGCGCAGGTTAACCATACACCCTCTTATGTCATCATGAACAAAACGAAGGATTTCAAGAGATCCTTCGGGCTAAAGCCCTCAGGATGACACTAATTACCTTGCTATTGAAACAGACATACTGTCTTGATACCAATTAACCTTATATCCCAGTGATTCTGTAACTAAACGAAGAGGAACATAATCACCTCTTGCAGAAAATTCCATCCCCTTAACAATATATTTATTGCTATCTTTATTATAGGTATATTCTACTTCAAGGGCATTAAATAAATTCTTTGCTAAAACATAAGTAACTCCGTTTTCAAGGATAGGAGCTCTGTCAAAACCTATCGGCAATCCTTCAAGCATTACCGTTACCTGCGAATTATCTTTTTCATATACTGTTTCCCCGCCTACTATAGTTGCCAAAGGTAATATATTCATTATATCCCTGTCAGGGCATGTCATATAATCCCTGTCTAATACAACAAAATCAGCCAGTTTTCCAACTTCTATGGAACCTTTAATATCTTCCTCAAATTGTCCGTAGGCTGCCCAAATTGTAAATGAACGAAGAGCTTCTTCACGGTTCATGCATTCTTCAGGATACCAGCCGCCTTCAGGTTCTCCGTCTCTTCCCTTTCTTGTAACAGCTGCATATAAGCCATGGTATGGATTCACAAGCTCTACATTTGCATCGGAGCCGTTAACTATAATATTGCCTGTATCCAAAACTTTACGCCACGCATATCCGCCTTTGATTCTTTCAGGACCAACCCTGTCTTCAGCCATATTTTTGTCTGAAGTTGCATGTACTGCCTGCATTGCGGGAATAATTCCCAAATCAGCTATTCTTTGAATGTCTTCCAAGGTTGCAATTTGGAAATGTTCGATTCTGAACCTGTGATCATCGAGGGGATTCTCTTTCAATACCTTTTCATATATATCCACAACCTGTCTGTTTGCCGCATCACCTATTGCATGAGTTGAAGCCTGAAAACCGTGTTCTCTTACCTCTTTTATTAATTCATAGAATTCATCATAAGTATACCTGCTGTTTCCGACATGGCCGGGTCTGTCTGAATATTCTTCAAGCAGCCATGCGCTTCTTGCACCTAAAGAACCGTCTGTGAAAAATTTAATACAGTTTATAGTCATTCTCTTGTCATAAAGTCCAACCTCAGGACCTTTTTCATAATATACCTGAGCATCCGGTCCGGTATTTACCATAACATACAACCTGATTTTCAAATCCCCGGATTCGTACAATTCCTTCATCTGTTGTATGTCTTCGACACTTGAGCCTGCATCCAAAGAAGTTGTAAGTCCATAGGAGAACAACTCATCTTGTGCCAGTAATAAAGCTTCCTTTTTTCTTTCTGCCGTAAAAGGAGGAATCTTTTCAGTAACATAGTCAGCCGCAGTATCGGTCAAAACACCTAATGGTTCTCCATTTTTATTCTTTAGAATTTCTCCGCCCTGTGGATCCGGAGTATCCTTGGTTATTCCGGCTATTTCAAGAGCTAAGGAATTTACCCATATTGCATGTCCGCATGTCCTTGTTAAGGCGACAGGGTTATTTGGAGCAACTTCATCCAAATCTTCCTTGGATGGGAATTCAGGTACATCCCATACTTCCTGGTTCCAGCCGCTCCCGGTTATCCATTCACCATCCGGCAATCGGTCTGCTTCTGCTTTAACCGCCGCTAATATTACATCCTTGGGCTTCCAAAATACATCTAATTCAAGTAATTTTTGCCCCTCAGCGGGATAATGCATGTGCCCTTCAATTAAACCGGGAATAACGGTTTTTCCCTGCAAATCTATAACTTTTGTTGACTCTCCCACAAATTTTTTGACATCTTCATTACTTCCAACTCCGATAATATGCTGACCTTTTATTGCAATAGCTTGTGCTTTTGAAAAGTTTTCATCCACAGTATAAATATTACCATTTACATACACCGTATCTGCCACCTGATTATCCGCAAACGCTTGAACCGGAACTAAAGTGGTTAACATAGCAATTAATAAAATAAATATTACTTTCTTGTTAAGCATTTTAATCCCCCTTTTTTATTATTTCATTGGTAAGATTATAACTTATTTGAACATGCTGTTTTGTAATATTTTGTAGACAAAATTAAAAACATAGGCATAATAATATCCCCTTAACCTGAAGGGGATAAAAATACAAAAATGACAAAGTGCCGGGCACCATAGCCTGGTGCCTGGCGCCGGGTATTATATTCTTTTTTTCCAGTACTTTCTTATTTTAAGGAAGCCGATTATGCAGATGATAACTGCAGGAACCAAAATCGGGGAGCTTGAAACTATACCTACGATTAAGTTTTCCACGGATCTTATAATACCGTTAACCGTATTTATAAAGCCTGCCTTTGACCTGTCCCAAAGGCTGTCTTTTGTCTTTATTGTGAGGCTTGGAGTCATCACTTCTTCGACTTCCAGATTGATAGTCGACATTTTAGCCCTGTCGTTTATATCGCTCAAGCTCAGATTTAAAGCATCTATTTCAGTTCGTATCCTTCTGAGCTCATTTTCTATCAGTAGCATTTCTTCAACGGTCGTTGCCTCTTCAAACAATTCTCTCAGGTGCTGCTCCTGGATCTCCAGGTTTTTAACCTTGTTGTCCTTTTCGTAATACTCCTTGGTTACATCTGTTTCATTGATGTTCTTCCTTCTTACGTCAAGGGTATTTTCCAGATAATCAACCAATTCATAAAAGCTTTCCTGGGGAACCCGTATTTTTAGATTCCCGTACATTAATTTTTCTTCATTATAGACCTGGTAAACCTGGGTGTTGTTGCTTTCCATAAACCCGCCCAGGGAGCTTACCTTCATGGACAAATCACTTAAAAACTTGTCATAGTCTTCCGTTTGGGCATAAATTGTCCCGGTCTTTATTATTTTCATTTCTCTTTGTTCAGTTGAGGATGTGGTTACTATTGAATCATTTGACTGGTAAGTTATCTCACCCCTGTTGTATTTATAGCTGTCGTCATAGGCCATTCCCTCAGCCTCTTCCGGCATAGCCGGTTCTTCCATGGGCACGGCCGGAGCAGCAGCACCGCCAAAATATTGACCAGGTGCTTGTTCCGATGACATGTCATAGGCAGATTCGTTTTCGGCTTTCATTCCCAGACCCATGTTGCCTAAGTTGTTTATGCCGGCCACAAGTAAAACCAATACCAGGGCAGCGGCTATACTTCCGTATTTCAGCCATTTGCTGCGACTGAAGCTCTTTATTTTTGAAGTTCTCTTAGTTTCCTTTTGAGACCTCTCCATCAACAACTTTTCATGAAGTCTCTTGCAATAACCTTCAGGTGGCTCTTCTTCAGGTAAGTTTTGCAATACTGATATTAAATTTTTATATTCATCCAAGACTTTTTGACAATTTTCGCAGGAATTCAAGTGGTCTTCCACTTGCTGCATTTCTTCAGGACTTAATTCATTATCAATATATAATGACAATTTGTCGCTTATTTCATTACACTTCATCTTATTATCACCACCTTAGCTATCAGCTTTCATTTCTCTTTCCAAAATTTCTTTTAGCCTTTTCCTGGCTCTTGACAACCTTGACTTCACTGTTCCTAAATTACAGTCGAGGATTTGGGATATTTCTTCATATGTGAAACCTTTTATATCTCTCAGCAATATAATCGTCTTAAAATCATCTTCCAGCATGTTTATTGCGTCATTTACCATCTGTTTATCAAAACTTCTCTCGATTAATGCATCCGGATTGCTTGAATGGTCGGTAATCTCTCTTTGAATTTCCCTTCCTGAACCCAAGTCCATGGTTTCATCTATGGATATTGCAGTTATACTTTTTCTGCGCTTAAAATCTATGCAGGTATTTACAACTATCCTGTAGAGCCACACTTTAAATGTGGACTCCATATTAAAACTCTTTATATTTCTGAATACTTTTATCAGTGCTTCCTGGGAAGCGTCTTCTGCGTCTTCCACGTTTCTCAGGACACGCAGTGCTATGTTGAAGGCACTTTTTTTATGATCCTTGATGAGCTGCTCGAAAGCATCGATATTACCCTTCTTACTTTCCTCTATTAGCCACCTTTCATTGGTATTCATTATTCCACCCCGTTCGGTTATATATTAGACGTACACATATTTTGTTTTGTTCCACGTTTTCTTTAAACTCGTTTAATTATAACATTCAAGTATCTATTATTCAATAAAAAAAGGCAGAAAGCACCTGCCTTCTAAAAATTGTGCCAAGCATCAAGATTTTGTGCCTGCTATGTCATCCTGAATCCAAATCAAATAATCCAAAATACGGAAAAATAATAAAAATATCAAGCGAACATTTGCAGGACACGATTATAGTTCTTAGCGAATGAAGGTTAAAAATTCGTTAAACAGCTTGCCTTGTTTGAGCGCAGCGAGTTCGCAAGCTGTAGGATTTTTAGCCGGAATGAGCTTTAGAACTATTCGTGTCCGAAACCGTGAGCGGATATTTTTATTATTTTTAGTTTTAAGAATCCATGGGATTCTTCGGGCTGAAGCCCTCAGAATGACATTTTTGGAATATTCATAGTAATGACATTTTATAGCGCCCTTGTGATTGTTCCGTTTATGATTAATTCCTCACATTTATTTATATCTTCATACAAGGGTCTGTCTTTTGTTAACATGGGAATTACTTTTCTTACTTCCTCGTAAACTATTTTCGTTCCTGCCCCTAATCCCTTGTTACCCCGTAAATCTATTCCCTGGCATGCGCACAGTATTTCCATGGCCAGAACCCTTCGTACGTTTTCCATAATTTCCTTTGCCTTTCTTGCCGCAATGGTTCCCATGGAAACATGGTCTTCCTGGTTTGCCGAGGATGGTATGGAATCAACGGAAGCCGGATGGGATAGGATTTTGTTTTCGGAAACCAAGGCAGCCGCCGAATACTGAACAATCATAAAGCCCGAATTCAATCCTCCATGCTCTACCAAGAATGCAGGCAGTCCGCTTAGGGCGGGATTTACCAGCCTTTCAATTCTTCTTTCCGAAATATTGGCCAGCTCTGCCAGGGCAATTCCCAAAAAGTCAAAAGCAAGGGCCATGGGCTGGCCGTGGAAGTTGCCTCCTGAAATGCCTTCCTTAGTTTCAGGAAATATTATGGGGTTATCCGTAACCGAATTTATTTCTGTTTCGACTTTTTCTTTTACATATTCAATAGCGTCCTTGCTTGCTCCGTGGACCTGGGGCACGCATCTTAAGGAATAAGCATCCTGTACCCTTATTTCTCCCTGCCTTGTTGTCATCTGGCTTCCTGCCAAAAGTTGTAACAGGGTTTTTGCAGTTTCCATCTGTCCTTTATGGGGACGAATTTCATGGAGTCTATGATCCAGGGCATCCACTATTCCTTTTTGGGCTTCAAAGCTTAAGGCTGCGGCAATATCAGCCGCCTTTACAATATTGAGGGCATCATATATGGTCAAGGCTCCCACGGCAGTCATAACCTGTGTTCCGTTTATTAGGGCAAGTCCTTCCTTGGCGGTAAGATTGATTACAGGTATCCCGGCCTTTTCCATGGCTTCCTTTCCCGGCATTACCTGACCCATGTACTCAGCCTTGCCCAGGCCAATCATGGGAAGGACCATGTGAGAAAGAGGGGCTAAGTCTCCGCTTGCGCCAAGAGACCCTTTTTCAGGAACGACCGGGTGAACTCCCTTGTTCAGCATTTCAATCATTGTTTGTATTGTTTCAAGTCTCGCACCCGAATAACCCTTTGCCAGGTTGTTAATCCTCAAGAGTATTATCCCACGTACGATTTCCGTATCAAAGGGTTTTCCTGCACCTACCGCGTGACTTATTATCAGGTTTTCCTGGAGAGTTTTTGATTCTTCCTTTGAAATGGTAACATCGCTGAATTTTCCGAATCCGGTAGTGATACCGTAAACCACATCTTCCTTTTCAACGAATTCATCCACAATCTTCCTGGATTCAATTATTTTTTGTACCGCATAATCAGACAATTTTACCTTTTCATAATTTCTGCAAACCGCGGCCAAATCATCCAAAGTTAAATTATTTCCGGTAATTGTTATCATTTTTATCATCTCTCCTTATAAAATAAAGGTAAATTCCAGCATGTCAAAATGCCGAAATTTACCTCCTAATATCTCATATCTATAGGTTTATTTCATACATATTTTAATCCATTCCGCTAGTTTTGTCAATCAATCTTCTTGACAAGGGCCTTTGCCTCCACCCTTGACGGGGTTCCATCCGAAATGTTTTTAGGATAAACAGATACTTCATCGTTTACTTTTAAGGTTGAATAAGCAAAATTTGTTACCGTTTCTGCATCCTTTATTACATCATATTCCTTATTGTCTGCAGCTATACCGCTGATCCTCATTGTACCAGTTTGATCTCTCGATATTTTTTCAACCCTTAAATCTAACCTCTCATCCTCATCAAACATGTCTGCTTTCATTACCGAAGTATAATCAAATTCTTCGTCCAAAACCACATCGTAAACATCGCCGTTCTTTGGACTTAGTCTAACATATTCACCCACGTAAAAATTACCCATTGTTTCTTCATCCACATTGAAGAAATCCACCTTCTCATCAGATTGTACATGGAAGCCCCCTTTATCCACTTTAACAATTCTCCCGTTGTGAGAATACTTGCCGTATTCTTCTTCTTCCGTATCAGGTACGCCGTCATCGGTGTTATTGTCATTTACTGCACAGCCCGGCATTAATAATAAAAATAAACAAATTATCAGTAAGATAGATTTATATCTCATTAAAAATTCCTCCAATAGAACATTTCATCAATATTTATATTTGCCAAAATATTTTTATATATTCCGACATTTGGCTTTTTGAGCCTTATATACTTTACAAAACTTTAATAAATAATCATTTACAAGTTGTATCCTTTTATGTTATATTATGACTGAAAGTTTTTAATAATAAAAATATAATTACGATATGACAAGGGGATAATATGGATTTTTTAGACATGCAAATAATAAAAAACATGGAGAAAGAGGGGAGGATCTCTCACGAGGAGCTCTCAAAAAGATTAAATTTATCAAGACCTGCCATACATAACAGGGTGGCAAAATTGGAAGTCCAGGGTATCATTGCAGGATATAAAGCGGTAATCGACTGGACAAAGCTTGGCTACACCACCTATGCCATAATATCATTGAGAGTCAGGACCGACGACTATGATAAGCTTTTGAAACAGCTTAAAAACATGGTCATTCCAGATTTGGTGATAGAGGAGTGCCACATAGTCACAGGAACCTGGTGCATCCTCATGAAAGTAAGGTGCATGGCTCCGGCAGGCTTAAAAGCAATTCAGGATGAGCTCCACAAAATCGATTGTATAAGAGAATCATCCACATCATTGATTCTATCCTCCATATATGATTAAAACCAGCCTAAGGCTGGTTTTTCTTTGATTGGGTACTGGTTTTCAGGGCATTTTCAACTGCTTGCTTTATTCCTTGACTTGTTTTGGTGGCTCCCGATATGTCATCAACATCCGTTGAATTCGCTTGTTCAATCTTATCGGGCAGCTGCTCCAGGGCCAAAGAACCTACGCCTTCCGTTTCATTTTCTCCCATTGCTTCAACCGATACTATGTCATCCCCGTTAACCACCACGGTTACGGTGATTTCTCCCCCGTATCCCTGGGCTGTTCCTGTCAGGGTTTCTTCTTCACCGTCAAAAGTATCATTATTTGCATTTGCCCCGGTGTTATTATCGTCAGTTGGTTCGTCAATACCATCATTTGTTTCGTCTTCATTTAAATTCCCGTCATCCGGTGCACATGCCGCTATTAAGAGCATCAATGCGCATATTATCAATAAAAATTTTTTCATAGCCGCCTCCATGATGAATTATTTTTAATAGTTTATCCAAAAATAATTCAATCATTCTCACTTTTAGGGGACTATTTTTTGTTGACGGTTTTCTTTGTTCTTATTTAAATTCATTATTGTTGACCGCATGTTGGACATTGGGGATTTTTTGCTATATCAATAATATTAAAATCCATTTCAAGTGAATCAAACAAAAGTATTTTATTTTTTAAGGTTTTTCCTAGCCCGGTCATTATTTTTACGGCCTCTGCCGCTTCTATAAAGCCCATAACTCCCGGAACACAACCTAAAATGCCATTAATACCTGAGAATTTGCTGGTGTCAACTTGGGGATACAAACACCTGTAGCAATGTCCCAGGTGAGGAACAAGGGTGGTTGCAGTGCCGTTGAACATCAAAATTCCTGCCTCTGCAAAAGGTTTATTCAATAAAAAGCATGTATCATTTATCAGGTACCTGGTAGGTATATTATCAACCGCAGCAATAATCATATCGTATTCCGAAAAAATTTGTTCCGCATTATCCTTGTTTAATTCAATTTTATAGGTTTTAATATTTATTTCGGGATTAAATTTTTTTAGCATTAATTCTGCTGAGTTAACCTTTGGCATACCGATACGGGAAAAGGAATGGAGTATTTGCCTGTTTAAATTGCTTATTTCCACTATATCCAAATCCAGCAACCCCAATGTTTTGATACCGGCCATGGCCATACCGTAAGCTGCCGGGGAGCCTAAGCCTCCCGCACCTATTATCAAGACCTTAGCCTCTGATAATTTTTGTCTTATTTCCTTTTTGCTTTCTTCATTTAAAAATTCAAACAAGTCGGCATTATTATCATTTTGTATAAATTCCAAATCATACAGGTCAAAATACAGCATATCTCCTTTTATATTGCCAATGTTAAGGCAAAGCTTTACATATTCGGCAGCACAAAGAGCGGCAGATAATCCGTTTGCTAAAAAAGGTGAGCCTGATTCTCGAGTATTGTTACCTGCCATCAAGGCAACAAAACTCTTAAACGAATCCTCACTGACAAAAGTTTGCAGGCTGCCCTTCCATTGGTTATATAGAGATATAACAGTCGGTACATATTTATCATTTAATAATTTACGGGTAATATTTTTTACAAAATTGTAATTTCCCAAAACAATCCTGTAATAATTTTGGGGGCTGTCCTTTTCCTCATCGCAAACATCCAAGAAATCAATTCTTGTATCATTGTTTAAATCAATAACTTCAGCAAACAAGGAATCAGCACCGCTTTTATCCTTTAAATCACATAGTATTCTTCCTATACCGACAGCAGCAAGATAATATGCCAGGAATCTTAAACTGTCCGTATTCTCGCAATACACCAAAACAGTTGAATCAAGAAGCTTTTTTTGACCTTCCTCACCTATTTCAGGTATTATTACATGTCTTAAGTAATGTTTATTTTGTTCTTTTGTTAGGATCACATTACCACTCCTTTTTTATTTTTATTCGTATCTAAGGGCTTCGATGGGGTCTGAATTTGCTGCTTTCCTGGCCGGATAATAGCCGAAAAATATACCGATTACCATGGCAAAGGCAACAGCCAAAATAATGGAGGCAGGATTTACAACAACAGGTATGGATATGAATGACCCTCCTACCATGACAAAACCGATGCCCGTTATGGTTCCCACTATCCCTCCGATTGCGGAAAGGGTAGCCGATTCAATCAAAAACTGAAACAAAACGTCTTTTGTTCTTGCACCGAGGGCTTTTTTAATCCCTATTTCCCTGGTTCTTTCGGTTACGGATACCAGCATGATGTTCATAATGCCTATTCCGCCAACCAGGAGGGATATGGCTGCTATGGCTGCAACCGCTACAGATAAGCCGGTCACAATGCTTTCAACTTGAGTTTGTTCTTCCTCAACAGTATAGAATAAGTAGTTTTCAGGCGTCCTGTTTTTCAGCCTGGCAATATAATTTATTATTTCATCTCCGGTAACGGCTATGGAATATTTTTCATTTATAAATATATCCAGGGCATAATAAGCATAATTTGATGAAGTAGGCATTGTATAGGGTATGAAGCTGTTTTCATAATTGCTTTGTCCCTGCATCAAGGCTAAAAAGGGCGAAATCTCGATTTTATAAACTCCAACTATAAGGAGATCTTCCATATTGTCGTCTATCTTAACCCTTATTGTCTTTCCTACTACATTGTCTTTTCCGAAAAGTTTTAAAGCAGCTTTTTGTTCTAATACGATAACCTTGCTCTTTCTTTCTATGTCCTTGTCATTTATCATCCTGCCGTAAAGCATTTTAACTTGTTGAACTTCTTCATATCCGGAATCAATAAAGTCCATGTTAAGCTTTATGGTGTTTCTGCCTGCCGTAACATCGCTCCTCAGGGATTCCGAGGGGCAGATATAGACTATCTTTTCGCTGAATCTTTCCTTCAATAGCTCCAGATCATCGTTATAAAAAAAGTCCGTTGTCCTGAAGTCCTCTATGTTTCCTACATACAGAATAGCCCTGTTCTTGCCGAAATCCTTGTATATGTTATCCATAACCCCCTTCATGCTGTCGCCTATGGATACGATTGAAATAACCGAGCTGATTCCTATTATAATTCCCAGCATGGTAAGAAGGGACCTCATTTTATTTGATAAGATAGATTGGAATGCTATCTTAATATTTTCAAGCCAAATAATTTTTTCCACCCTCTTTCCTCGAGTCTTCGATTATGCACCCGTCCTTAAACACAATTATTCTGTCTGCATATTTCGCCACTTCAGGTTCATGGGTGACCACTATGATGCTGGTTCCTTCCCTGTTAAGGTCTCTGAATATTTTCATGATTTCTTCCGATGCATTGGTGTCCAGGTTTCCCGTAGGCTCATCGGCAAGTATTATGGGAGGATTGTTGGCCAAGGCCCTGGCTATGGCAACCCTTTGTTTTTGACCTCCCGACAGCTCATTAGGCATATGGTTTACCCTGTCCGATAAACCTACCTTCTCCAAAAGTTCCAAAGCCCTTTCCCTTCTTTGTTTTGCCTTAACCTTGGCATATATCATGGGAAGCTCCACATTTCTAAGAACATTGGTCCTGGGTATTAAATTAAATGCCTGAAAAACAAAACCGATTTTTTTATTTCTTATCAGGGAAAGCTCATCCGGGCTTTTTATATCAATATCTATCCCGTCAAGAAAATACTTGCCGCTGGTCGGCCTGTCAAGACAGCCTAATATATTCATGAGGGTTGATTTTCCGGAACCGGAATGTCCCATGACTGCTAAGAATTCTCCGTAGGCCACCTCCATGTTCACATCCTTTAAGGCATGTACTTCAACTGAGCCGTTTTTGTATATTTTATTCAAATTTTCTATCCTAATCATCTTTTCCATATCAACCTACTCATTTTCGTTAGGGATTACGGTCATACCCTCTTGGAATGTCTCGTCCGGATTAATAACATACCTCATTCCTTCGGATAAATCTCCTATGATTTCTGATTCCAAATCTGTTTCAAGACCAATTTCAACCGGTATGGACTTCAGGGTATTGTCTTCATTCAATATGTAAATCTTGTATTCTTCCCCGTCCTGAACTATGGCTCCCGATGGGACGGCAAATACATTTTCTTTCTTTTCGGTTCTTATTTTAGCGGTAGCAATTACTCCTGCAATTAAATTTTCCGGCCTTTCGGTTACATCAATTAATACGGGAATCACTCTTTCCATGGTGTTGGCGTCTTTTTGCTCTGCTGTCGGGGATATCCTTGCAACCCTTCCTTTTGCAAACCCCTTACCTAAAATATCCGAATAAATCTCAGCTTCTTGATTTAATTTAATTTTTCCCACGTCAAATTCGCTGACTGAAGCCTTCATCTGAAGCTTTTCCAGGTTTTCCACCACAAACATGGCCTGGCCGTTTTCTGTATCCCTGGCATATCTTCCGATATTGACATTTACCCTTGTAACGGTTCCGTCAATAGGACTTTTTATCATGACCTTTTCAAGTTCTTCTTTCTTAAACTTAAGCTGGTCCTCCTGTATCTCAATGCGCTTTTTATCGGCCTGGGACAATTGTATTTTCCCGTTGACGGCATTATAACTATCAAGGCTTCTTTTCAAATCTTCCAGGTCCTTTTCCGTCTTTTTGAAGGCTTCTTCGGTTATTACCCCGTTTTCGTACAGGTCCTTGTTTTGCTCATATGTTTTTTCCATGTCCCTGTAACTTGCCAAAGCCTTGTCGTATTCTATCTGCAGTGCCTTGATTCTCTCTTCCGCTTCCAGTTTGCTTAGTTCGATTTGATTTTCTTCGTATTCAATTTCTTTTTCCAGTTCTACCCTGTCCAGGACAGCTAAAACATCGTCCTTTTTAACCAAATCTCCTTCCTTCACCCTGATATCGATTATCTTGTAGTTTAAGGGGGATGTGACCTCTGCCTTTTCAATCCCTTCCAGGGGTGCTTTAACGGATATTACATGCTCAAGGGTTTTTCTTTCTAATTTTGAAACATTTGCCATCACTTGCGGCGCCTTGGAACCCTTGGTTGCAAGCCAAAATATGATTGCTGCAAGAGCCCCAACAATAACAAAAACTATTGCTTTCTTACTTGTAAAAAACTTTTTCATCATTCCTCCAAATTGCAGACAGACTGAATTTTAATATTTAATATCTATTGTAATTTCATAAAATTATGTAATCATTAATGAACTATTAAAAATTAATTAATTGTATGTCATCCTGTCATTGTCATCCTGAGCGTAGCGAAGGATCTCGGGCAAAGCCCTCAGGATGACACTATGTAGTATTCATAGGCAATGACACTCGGAGAAGATTCTTTTCGGACCAAGACAAGGAATTATTTCTCAAAAAGAAGCTTTAACTGAGAAGGAAAAGAAGGGTCCCCGGAATCTATTGTCTTCATGTTTTCAAAACCAAAGCCAATGAACTGGTAAAAGCCTATTCTTTTATCATCCTGGTTTCTTTCCAGAACCGCAGCCACATCATAGCCCAAATTATAATAATCACCAAAAGTTATGTCCACCAGGTCCCAATCGGTGAAAAATGAGCCCAGCCATTTCTTATGCAGGCGGTCCCCGTCCCAGGAATAAAAGAAGGGCCTCTTTTTTACGTCCTTATAGAATACGGTGTCTTTGTATACACCGATAAATATATCTGCCCGACCGTCATTGTCCAAGTTGCAGGCATCAACCTTCCAGGGCCTGCCGGCGGAAAAATCCTGCCTGTAGATTTCTTTTGCAAATATAGTGCCGCCGGCTTTTTCAGTATCGCAAATGATTAAATCCTTTCCGCATTCTCCCGTTTCATGCCTGGTTAAAATTAAGATTTCCTCATCACCGTCGTAATCTATGTCGTATATCTTAAAATCAAATATTTCTTCATCAAGGATTATAGCATATTCCCTGCCATTTTTTGTATATAAATGATTGCCTTTTACATATAAATCATAGGTTTTCTGTTCTATGGATATTTTCCCGGCAGCATAAGATTCGGGCTGTCCCAAGAGTATAAAGACAGCCCCTGCCATAATGACCATTAGCGGTATTAATAGTTTCTTCATTTTACTCCCAGCTGATACTTATATCCTTTATGGTTACCTTGTTTTCTTCCTGTGATATGAAGGACTCTGTCCATGCCGGCTTAGGAACCATGTTTTCGGAAGGACCGGTAATCATTATATTATCAAAATCATATTCATTTTCATTAACTAGCCTGTTGCCTTCTTCATCATAAATGTCCATGGGAACGTGAATGTTTTTTTCTTCGTCGTAAACCATGGCCATTCTCTTTACTCCCACCATGGTCTGCCATTCCTGGTTGGTAAGTCGCTTATCCGAAACAAACTCGTAATAGTTGAACAAGGCACCCCTTGCCAGATATGTTTTTCCGTTGGTCTGACATACCACATAGATTTCACAGGGGAGGCCGTTTCCTATTTCCAAATATGTACCTTTTGGGAAGTAGTCATTTGGGGCAATTGTTGAAACATCAGCTATTAAAGCAGTAGTAAAATCATTGCTTGTGTCAACCCCATTCCTCATGAGATTCATCTGCATTAATTGAATTATGCTGTCAATCATTCCCCCATACCTGTAAAGTTTTAAATTCTCCTCATCTGTAATATCTTGATTTGTAAGCTCTTTAACTGAAACATTCATTAGAGTATCCTGCATATCGATTATTTGGTCCAATACCGGACCGATTTCATCCTTAAGCATGTTTCTTTCTTGAAGCTGTGCTTTCGTATTTTCTGCAAGCCACTTAAGCTTTGCATATACTTCCACGTTTGGCTCCACATAATTATAAGGTATAATAGGCTCAGGCCAGCCGCCCATTTCTGCTCCGGACTGCTTCATGTACAAGATGCTGTCATGTTTTAATTCGGCATAGCTTCCAAGGGCCGTATGGATGTTTTTGTCCGTCCATTTTTGATTTCTCATGAAATAAGGCATTCCTTCCGTGTCCTCAAAGGAGGTGGCGGCTGATTTAATACTCCACAGCCATCCCTTGTACAAGTCGGACTTCCACTCATCATCCGTGATTTCAGCCTGTTTTTTTTGCATGAGCTTTAAATTTTCTTCGTATTTATCCCATTTTTCCTTTGGTTGATAGTAGGTGTCCAGAAGTTCTTCAGCCCTATTGCTTCCAAAGGATGCAATCACATCAAGCCCGGAGGGAATTGGCCTTATTATAGGCTCTATGAGGGTCTGCATCACTTCAGCGTCAAAGGAATATCTTTGCCCCATAAACCTGAACTGCCTTCCTGCAGGGGTGGTTACGGAAGTATATTTGGGCTGAATTTTAGGTTCAGGCAGCAGAAGGGCTTCCTCCAGAAGCCTATCATGGTAGGAGCTGTCCTTAAATAAATTCATATCGGGATTTTGGCCGTAAACCTTTGTTATCAGGTCCCTAATTTCAAAAATTCCCAAGTCGTCCGACCTGCCTGAATACAGGGCGGTGGTGGTGTAAATATTTTCATAATCTATAAAACTTTCTTCATTATTTAAAAGGAGGCAGGCAATTATCATTGCTTTTGTCAGGCTGTCCATATCAAGAGCCGGCACGCTTTTGCTTTCGTCCAAAACCGGAAAGCCGCTGATGCCGTACCACATCATGGTCTTAAAGTATTGACCCAGTTTTTCATTCCCCGCATAGTGGCCTCTCACGGTAAATTGTGAATAATCCAAATCCTTTCCCAGTATAGGGGACCTTGCAAAATCAAAGGCACCTTCAATAAGCTTTATCTCATTGTCCGCTAAAGATGCGATTTCTTCAGGGACTTCCACTCCTGCCGGATCCGCATCAATCAATTTTGCACCGGTTAAAAAATAAGCCGCTGTAAATTTCAATTCTACTTTTAAATCTGCATACTTGGAATCACTATAGGCATTTAAGCTTTCAGCCAGCATATTTTTTGAAAGGGACTTCAATTTATCATACAGGGAAGATACTTCAAGGAGCTTTAAAGAATTTCCGTAAAAAATATGATATAAATGAAGGGCGGAATCCACCGTTATAAATACGGGTGATTCCCTGTACATGGGATATTCGTATACATGATGCATTTTCAGATATTCATAGCTTGGTTTCAATACGACAAAACCATCTTCGTAAATTGATTTAAGCTGTTTATCGGTAAATCCGTCATATTGACCTGCATTTACCAAGTTAGACAAGTCCTCATTAACTTCATACTTTTCCACAGCAGGGGTGTAGTCAGGAACATAGAAGGGAACATCGACATTAAATTCTTCAAAACCAATATTCCAGGCTGCAGGCACATTTTCTTCGCCGGTTTCCGGTTCTTCAAGGGGCTCTTCCGGCTCCGGCACATTCTTATTTGAGCAGGAAACAAAGAAAAGCAGGCAGACCAACAAAAGCAAAAATTTTTTAAGTTTCATTAAAAACCTCCTGTGATAACTTCCTCAACTTTATTACTTATATTAATTGGACGTAATAAATTAACAAAAAGTTCCAAGAGATCCTTCGCCTTCGTTCAGGATGACTTTGTAGTTTTATACACCTTCCGGGGCGAGTTCTTCGCCCAGGAATTCAAGGATCTCAAGGGGTTGGTCAAGAAGGAATATAGCTCCCTTATCTTTTAAGAATTCTTTATCCCTGTATCCCCAGGTCACAGAAAGGCAGGGCACCTTTGCATTCCCGGCGGTTAGGATATCAACTTCCGAATCTCCTACATATACGGCCCTTTCAGGTATTGAGCCCAATTCTTGAATTGCCATATAAACCATGTCCGGGGCAGGCTTTCTGTTTATACCTTTTGATTCTCCTATGGCTGTTTTTATATAGGCCTCAAAATATATTTTGTTGAGGCTTTTTACGTTCTTGTCATTTTTATTTGATACTATGGCCAGCTTGTATTTTCTTTCGTGCAGTTCTTGCAACATCTCCATGACACCGTCATAGGGAGATGTTTTAATGTTATTATGGTCTAAATAATATTTCTTGTATTCTTCTAGCAATTTTTCAAAATCAGGGGTATTTTGCCCATCGGGCAGGGCCCCGGCCATAAGTTTGGCTGCCCCGTTTCCCACAAAGCTTTTTATTTCGTCATAGGTCCTTGGGAGATAGCCGTATTTCTTCAATATATGATTGACACAGTCTGCTATATCTTCAAGGGTGTTGAGCAAGGTGCCATCCATATCAAATATTACCGTATCAATTTTTTTCATTGTTTTTTCCTTTCTTTGCATCTTACATTGACTCTTTTCGGGGGACGGTTCTGTCAAAACTCTTTTTTCTTGTATATCCACATAGAAACATAAATCGAAATTATAAATACTAAAGTCCCTATTATGGGTAAAAAATAAAGCAAATGTTTTAATTGTTCTTCTCCGGGCATTGGGACTCCAAGTTTTGATATCATAACCACGGCTGCTACCGGTATGAATATAACTATCATCATCAGGATTCTCCCCTTTTCCACTCCGAACTTGAACAGGAGGGGAAAGATGGATGCCATAAGTATAAGGCCGGCAGAAATGTTAACAAGAGAGGTTATTATGTTTTCAGCTATGGGCATATCGGAAAAAAACATGTTGAGAAGAATTGATATAACAAAAGCAGCTGCCAAAAAAATCAAACCCAGCAAATACTTGCTCATTACCATGCTTTTTCTTGATATGGGCATGGTAAGGGCATATCTGTCCCAATTGCTCCTTTCATCATAGGCCATTGCCGTCAGGGGTATCAATACAGCCACCATGGTCATCATGGAGGTGAACATGGATGAGTTTTCATTGACCAGACCCAGGACAAAATAAAATATTATCAATATCAAGTATACCTTCCCTTGTTTCTTCAAGTTTAACATATCCTTTAAAATCAATCCAGTCATTGCACTTGCTCCTTTATTATAAATATCATTATATCTTCTAAGGAAGCCCTGTCAATCAGATAAGAGCCCTTTATCTCATTCTTAAGCACCAGGGCTTCGATTCCGAATTTGTTTTTCCTCATTCCCTTGACAAGGTCCTTATCAATGTTTTCAAACTCTTCCGGAGAGCACTTTAAAATGCCGTAATTTTCCATTAATTCATCCTTGGTTTCCGAGAATACTATTTTTCCCTTGTGGATAAAGGTTATATAGTCGCAGATTTTTTCCAAATCGCTTATTATGTGTGATGAAACAAAGATGGAATTTGTTTCATCCTGAATAAAGTCCAAAAAGGTATCCAGGATTTCTTCCCTGACTACAGGGTCAAGACCGCTGGTGGCTTCATCCAGAATTAAAATTTTTGAATCATGGGACAGGGAAACTGCCGTTGAAAGCTTCATTTTCATTCCTCTTGAATAATCCTTGATGCTTTTATCTTGGGGAAGTGAAAACTTATCGAGGAATTTTAAAAATTTGTCCTCATCCCAGATCTTATATATTTTTTTTAATATGTTGTTAATTTCCCTTGCATTTAAGTTTTCGGGAAAACTTGATTCATCCAAAACGACTCCGATGTTTTCCTTTACGGAATCCATTTCAGTCCTGTTTTCCTTGCCTAAGACTGTAATGGTTCCACCATCCCGGCTGATTAAATCCAAAATCAGTTTTATGGTGGTTGTTTTTCCGGCTCCGTTTTCCCCTATAAAACCCATTATGCTGCCCTTGGGAAGGGCGATGTTGATATTGTCTAACATAAAATCCTTGTAGACCTTTGTTACATTTTCCAGTTTCAATGCGTATTCCATTTCATTCTCCTTCATATAGCAAAGTAATCATTTCAATCAATTCGTCCAGCTTCAAACCGCATTCCTTTGACAACTTAAGTATTTCCTGCATGTGGTTTTCTATCTCCTTAAGATGCTGTTCTTTTATCAATTCGATATTTTTGCCTGCCACAAAACTCCCTTTTCCGGTGAAGGAAACAATGAATCCTTCCCTTTCAAGTTCGTCGTAGGCCCGTTTTGTTGTAATTACGCTGATTCTCAGCTCCTTGGCAAGCAGCCGCATGGAAGGCAGGGCTTCCCCTTCTTTCAACTGACCTGAAATAATCATGGATTTTATTTGGGAAACTATTTGCTCGTAAATCGGTTGGCCGCTGGAATTACTAATTATTATATTCATCTTCATCACCATCTATAATGTATATATTCATTATATACAATATATTAACTTTGTCAACATGTTTTTTTAAAAAAATTATTGTATTGATTTTCATAGTTTTGATGATAAAATTGAACATATTAATATTTATCAGTAATACCTGTGTCTGCCTGACACTGGCAAAAAAAGAAGGAGTGTAAAACTATTATGACTTATAAACAACACATCGAGTATCTGCATGAACTTAAGCAAAAGATCATGCTGCACAGACATAGATTGACGGTTATCCTGACGCTGGTATTCCTGCTTGGAACACTGGCATCCGGCTGCGCTGCGGGAGAAACCAACGCGACAAGCCCGGACACACCAACCGGAGACACCATTGTGGTAACAATAACCGATCCGCCTGACGAGCTGGAGCCCATCGTTGTACCAACTATGCCTGATGTTATTCCCCCCTACCTGGGAGTTGATCCGGAGACCGGTCTGATAATGACCGGTACACCTGTATTGGTCGATTTCGACACCTACCGCCTCAAGGTGAGCGGTAAGGTGGACCAGGAGCTGAGCCTGACCTATGATGATTTGCGGCGCATGCCAAAACTGACTGCTACCCCGACATTGGAATGCGTGGGGTATTTCAAGGACGTTGCTACCTGGTCGGGTGCATCCCTCAAGACAATCCTCGAGATGGCAAAGGTACAGCCTGAGGGCACCAGGGTTGTCTTTAAGGGCGCTGACGGCTACCAAATCTCTATGATTCTGGAGAATGCCCTTGCCCCTGAAAACTTCCTTGCCTACGAATTGGAGGGCAAGACACTTCCGGTGCTGCAAGGATTTCCGCTTCGGGTAGTCATCCCCAGTTATGACGGGGCCGTATGGGTCAAGTGGCTGCTTGAGATAGTAGTGGAATAATTTGCTTGCCTTCAGGGCAATAGGAGCACTAATTTTTGAGAGGGTAATTAAATGAAAGACTTGGAGAAAAAATTCGAAGAACAAAAAAAACCGACTTCAAAATCTTACGTTGATGTGAATTCTAAAATCATTGACAAATGGATTGAGGAGGGTTGGGAATGGGGACAGCCCATAAGCCACGAAGTATTTGAAAGGGCCAAAAACGGTGATTGGTTTGTTTTGCTGACACCCACAAAACCTGTACCCAGGGAATGGTTTTGTTACTTTAAGGACGCCCAAATCCTGGGACTTGCTTGCGGAGGTGGCCAGCAGATGCCGATTTTCGCTGCCTTGGGTGCAAAATGTACCGTCCTGGATTATTCGGAAAAACAACTCGCAAGCGAAATAGAGGTTGCCGAAAGAGAAAATTACGAGATAAAAACCATAAGGGCGGACATGTCAAAATCCTTACCCTTTGAGGATGAATCCTTTGATTTGATTTTTCATCCCGTGTCTAATTGCTATATCGAGGATGTGCTTCCTGTATGGAAGGAATGCTACAGGGTTTTGAAAAAGGGGGGTATATTATTGGCAGGTTTGGATAACGGAATTAATTATATATTCGATGATGATGAAACAAAAGTTGTAAGGGGCCTTCCCTTTAATCCATTGAAAGACGAAGAGCTTTACCGGCTTTCCATGGAGAAGGACTGGGGTCTTCAGTTTTCTCATTCCATCGAGGAGCAAATAGGCGGGCAGTTGAAAGCAGGTTTTGTTTTAGTGGATATCTATGAAGATACCAACGGTTACGGAAGGCTTCATGAACTGAAAGTACCTACCTTTTATGCAACAAATGCGATTAAAAAATAAGGTCACAAAAAGCCGTCCCAAATTTATAAGGGGCGGTTTTTTAGTGATCTATTCCGTCTCTGGATGTTACTCCCTTACTGTAATAATGCTTTACTTCAACCATTTGGGTTACCAGGTCAGCCATTTCAATGAGCTCCCCGGGTGCATACCTGCCAGTGAGAACAACTTCAACATTTTGTTTTTTATTCTTTAAAGCATTGATTACATCGGAAACACTTAAGAGCTTAAAATAAAGGGCTATGTTAATTTCATCAAGAATTATAAGGTCGTATTCTCCCTTTGACATAAGAAGGCTGCATTCGTCCAGGCCTTTTCTTGCCGCTTCTTTATCTTCTTCCTCAGGGTTTTCTATTATAAAACAGCCTCTGCCGAACTGCTTTATGACAATATTACTTATATAATTTTCTATCTTGGTTTCATTGTAGCGCATGTTTTTCACAAACTGCCCGATGAATACCTTTTTGCCCGCCAAGGCTGCTCGAATGGCTAAACCGAAGGCAGCGGTCGTTTTTCCTTTCCCGTTTCCCGTGTAGATATGGATATATCCTTTCTCCATTCCTTCCCCCTTATTTAATCTTTATTGGTCTTCCCTTGAAAGCAGTGGTAATGTATACGCCCGTAAAGACAAAAATTCCTCCAATTATTTGCACCCATGTTATTTCACGCCCCATGGCCCAGCTTATAAGGGCGGTGAAAACGGGGTTTAAGTTCAAAAATATCCCTGTTTTGGCAGCCCCGATTTCCCTGACTCCTATGTTCCATAAAACGAAGGACAGCATGGACGGGAAAATGGCTATATATATAACGGCTACCAAGGCAAAGGTGCTCATATTTAAATAAGAAACACCGGTATTCATGGCAAAGGGAAACAAGAATAAAGCCGAAACAAGTCCGGATACTCCCGTAGAAGTAATGGGAGGTACACTCGTCAGTTTCTTCCCTATCATTGAATATAGGGTCCAACAAATCACAGCAGCAATTATCAACAAGTCTCCCTTGTTATAGTCAGTGGTTAAGGTCTGAAGTATATGGCCCTTTGTTAAAACGATCAATACGCCTAAGAATGAAATAATGATTCCAAAGATATGGTACTTAGTAACTTTCTCCTTTAAATAAATAGCCGATACCAAGGCCATTAAGCCCGGATTAAAGGAATTGACCAAGGCTGCATTAAGGGGTGATGTGTAAGAAAGAGCATAATAGAGCAGCATATTATAGCCTGTTACCCCAAATACAGCTAAGCCCAAAATTTTGGGCCATTGTCTTATAACTTCTTTCCAATCGGGTTTTTCTAATTTGTGGCTTAAGACCAGGAGAATGATGGATGCAATCAACCACCTTAAGAAAACAAGCCCAACCGGGGTCAGCTCCATGACAACCAAAGAGCCGAATATATAATTGCCTGACCAAAATAAGACACATAATATTAAAAGAATCCAAACCTGATATTTCTTCAATTTAATCTCTCCATATAACTTTTTTCTTTAGTATTTCTACATTATTCTATATTAACAACCAATCAAATGCAATATTTTGAAACCCCAAAATGTCATCCTGAGTGCATACCAAGGATCTCATAGAAAACATGGGATTCTTCAGGCTTCGCCTTCTGAATGACAAATGTTTTTATTTTTGCATTAAAAAAGCGGTTCTATATGAAGTAAAAACCGTCTCAGGAAAATGCCAGCAACAAGAACCGACCCAAGATTATTTTTCGCGGTATTTAAAAAATATTATCAGTTGTGTCACCGTAGGTATGTTAGCAATTATGAAAACACAAAAGAGTATCAGGTATGATGATGTCATGTTTCTGGTATAAATAACCAAAAAAATCGAAACAACAAAGGATAGTATTGCAACCATCAAACCAAAAAACTTTGTTTTCTGTTTTGCAACGTATATCAAAACTAAGCATAATAAGGCTATTATAGATAACCATATCCATGTTGTGGTCGTCATTTCTTTTCAGTCCTTTTTTTAATCATGCTATTCCGGTTCATTTTCCGGTTTCAGCAGTTCTTTTGCAAGTTCAACCATGTCTGAAGGCACGTAAATGTCGATTCCGAACATGTTTGCACCTGTGTATATTTCCATAAGTTCCCCGGTCCCTTTTGATTTTTTCAACACAGGTATACCGTAGGATTTTAGTTTTGAAATAATTATTTCGGCTTCAATGGTGTTAAGATTGGAAACCAATAATTTCTCATGGGACATGATTTACCCCGCCTTTCCAAAGGGCATTAACATTTTCATCAATCAGTATATCAAATAAAATCTTGACTGGCAACAGGAATTTGGTCTTAAAAAATGCCCGGTATGTACTTAGCTATCTGTATGCCTATGACAAAGGATGCTGCATTGGCAAGGAAAGCATACAATACGGCATAAGCCCTCCTGCCTAATCTGCCGTTAGAGTCTTTAGTCAGGAGGTTGGCATACACGCCGGCTTCAATAATAAACACGATGATTTCCGCCAGGAAATAGGATAATAGAAAAGCCAGCCCTCCATAATAGTAGTTTACCGTATTAAGGATAATATTAAGTATTGTTTGGGTTGCAACATTGGTTATAAAAATAATTCTAAGATGTTTCTTTGCACTGTAGGCAAACAGCAGGGCAACCAAAACTTCAATTGCGATGGTTGCAATTATCCTTAAGATTAAGGAAAGAATTTCTTTAGAAAAATTATAATTTTTTACTGCCACGATTCCTTCAAAGGTAGACGAGGTTTCAAGTTCTATATTGCTTGCATCAACCTTGTAGTAGGAGGCAAAGGCATACCTTTCATATATGCCGCTGACTGCAAAACTGTCGGTCTCAGGAAAATAAATTAATATTTTGAATTTCTGAGGAGGATAATAGGTCCATCGAAATTCCGAGGTTTCGGTACAGTCTTTAAAGAACTGGAGGAAGTAGTATCCGTCCTTATCCCGGTAATCAACGAATTTTTTCCAGATTTCGTAACCTTCCTGGGCTTCCGAATACCTTTCGTCTCCCTTGAACTTTCCCACTGCGCTGTAGGGACCCGTTGATGATGTTTCGGACAGCAAGGTCACATGGTAGGTTTTACCTTCGAGACCTTCAAAACTTATTATGACTGAAGGTTTTGGTCCTATATCCCCATAGGCAATAGAGGGCACGAGAATAAATATTGTTATAACCAACAGCATTATTAATATCTTCTTTTTCATATATGCTCCTTCACCTGCATTATTGTGGTTCCCTGCCTGACAGAAAATCATTATTTATCATCCTGAGCGAAGCGAAGAATCTCAAGAGATCCTTCGGGCTAAAGCCCTCAGGATGACACTATGGGATATTCATAGCAATGACATTTACTAAAATTTATAGCATGACACGATTGTCATCCTGAGCGAAGCGAAGGATCTTATGAGATTCTTCGGGCTTAAGCCCTCAGAATGACAATTAAAAAAGCTTTATTCCAATATAAAATTTTTGAACTCGTCAACAGAGGAAAAATAATAGTCCGAGTTACTTCTCATATAGTTTTCTATTTGGGGAAGAACATGGGACCAGCCTGCCGCTGCAAAGTCCACACCACAGCTTCTTGCCATGACAAGTCCCGGCTTTGAATCGTCTACTACCAGCATCTCTTTACTGCTTAAATCATATGCTTTCTTAATCTCAGCAATAGCATAAGGATTAGGTTTTCTCTTATCCTCATCAAGCTCCCAGCCAAAAATCAAATCAGGCTCAAAGCCGCAATGGAGGGTATAGTCCCTTATTATTTGGGAGCTTTCCGAATGGGATACAACACATATTATTCCCCCCGACTTTTTATATTCCTTGATTATTTCGGGAAAGCCGGGATAAAAGTCAGGAGCGTTTTCGCTGACGTAAGCCTTCCATATCTTATATTGTATTTCCTGCTCTTTGTCGTCAAATTTCAGTATATCCCTGCACAAACCAACAAATCCGGGAGAAAAGCAGTAATTAACAAAATCATTAAGACTTAACTCCATTCCCGGTCTTAATGACTTCAAAGCCTTGACAAAAGAAGGATAATGGATGTCCGGCGTGCTTTTTACAGCCGTATCATCGTGATCCAATACCAAGCATTTATATTTCATAATTCCTCCATGAAATTCATGGCTTAACGCTTATTAATGCCATAGCTGCGTCCTAAGTGGGGCATTCGGTATAAAACTCCCCTGCGCCAATGAGGTGTTTCCTGGCCGTGTTCAGCTTTTCATAAAGTTCAGATTTTGAACAATTTGTTATAATTTCCAAGTCCCCAATATTATATCCCATTATATCCTTCCATACAAGGGCTGTCCTGCTTAAGGGTTCCAAGGCCATCAGCTGATTTTGTATCGGCGAATGGTTATGGGTCGAAAGGCCTGTATATTTATCAGGCTCTGTCAGAAATATTGAAAACACTTCCCTTGCAGTCTCATGTAAAATGCTTGTATCTATAATATCCTTAATGGCATCTGCCTTTCTTTTAATAGCAAGAGAAGCCACGTCCCCTGCCGAAGTTTCGTCTCCGGTAAGTCTGAAGGCAATCGTATATACCTTTTTAATATATTCCTGTAAATCCATGGCACTCTCCTAACTAAACATATTCGTATACATGGCAATTGTACCATAAATCCTTGTCTTTTTTTTGACCATGTAATAATTAATGGGGCTTTATGTAAAAACTTAAACTTTTGAAAAAGAAAGATATAAGACATGCAATAATCAGTTGTACATCAAAACATCCACGTAAAAAACCCGGTCATCATGGCGGATGTTCATAATTCCCTTGTACTTTTCAATGGCTTTTTCTACGCTGCTTATGCCCAGACCATGGTTTATATCGGCCTTGGTGGTGGATAGTTTATTGCTGGCATATTTGAGCTTGCCGTCATATGAATTGAAAATGCTTATATAGAGAACATTCCTGTCCAATTCGACGGATATGTTTATAAATTTGTCTTGTGCCTTTGCTGCTCCTTCAATTGCATTGTCCAGCAAATTTCCTATAACTATGCTTAAGTCAAAAGAGCTGATATTCAGTTTATCCGGAATTGCCAGGTAAACTTCTGATTTTATGTTTTGTTTTTCTGCCAGATCCAGCTTATAGTTTATAATGCTGTCTATTTCTGCATTTCCTGATTTTGCATATTCTTTTGAATATGATATGAACTTGAATATATTGTCCAAATATTTTGAGGCACCTTCGCAATCGTGACTGTCAATGTAATACTTCAACGATAGAGCGTGATTTATTAAATCGTGCCTGAAGGTTTTGAGGTTTTCCTTGGAGTTGTTTATGATTTCAAGCTGTTTTAAATATGCTTCATTTTGCTGCTTGAGAAGGGTTTTCTCGATTTTTTCCTCATATGATTTCATCATCTCGTCATAAAAGTAAAAGACCAGGACATTCATAACAAATAAAAGTACGATGCTGATAATGGTCTCCTTCACATTGTATTCATTGTTATTGAAAACCATAATAAGAACTAATATCAAGGTGCAGGCCGGTATTGTGAATATGGACAGCCAATGGATGTTGGACACCTTGATGTTATTGCTTATCATTTTAAAATTAGATAAAAAGAGCATAAATATATAGGAAATGATTTTTATGCTTATGAGGCCTGTAATAAGGGCCGCATCATGGCCTGAAGCCATTGTTATGCCGAAACTGAAAAGGATAAGCATGACAAGAACTTCAATAATCATTAAAATCATATAAATTGACACAACAGCTATGAGCCTGTTTTTTGTCGTTGACTGATAATTACAGGTAAGCAGGAAAAACATTATCAGGTTTGAAGTAATAGTGATGGCGGGCTTATCAAAGGCCAGGTACAAGAAGCTGTTTAAGAAAAAATATAAGGCAAAAGACAGGAATTCCTGTCTTTTGTCAACTTCTTTCCTGTCGAAAAATATACACATGTACCTGTATAGAGTATAGGTTGCAAAAACATTTGATATCAGGTAAACAGCAATATAACTATCTGACATGGTGCATCCTCTGCTTTTTTTGCAGCAGTTTTTCACGAACTGCCTTTCTGTTGTTTTGGCTGATTGCCAGTATTTCACTATTGGACATTTTTACATATTCATATGTATATTCAGTGACATGGTTGTAGTTGATAAGATATGACTTGTGTATTGAAAAAAAGTCGCTGTTGTTAAGCTTTTCTTCAACTTCCGACAGTTTTCCGTAATGTTCTTTCACTTGTCCATCCTTCAAAACAATTCTTACCTTTCTGCCGCTACTTTCAAAATATAGTATATCGCTTATCAATACATTGAAATTTACGTTTCCGGCTTTATACAGGTAATATTGGTTGCCGGTGTTCATAAGTTTCTTTGCCCTTTTGACAACCGCCTCAATTTTTTTCATATTTAAGGGCTTTATAAGGAAATTTAACGGCCTTATTTCGAACAATTCCATGGCATAGGAATCCTTTGCGGATATGTATACGATTTGTGTCAATTCGTCATTTAATTCCTCTCGAATTTTCCTGCCTATTTCCACACCGTTGATTTCATATAACTCTATATCCAGGAAAATCAGGTCAAATCGGTTTCCTCCACTTATGAAATCATAAAGGTCTTCCCCGGTGTAAAAAACCGATATATCAAAGCTTTCATCCCAATTTTCGCTTATTTCATTCAGTATGCTTTTTAATTCAGAGCACACTTGCTTTTCATCATCACAAATTGCTATTCTTAACATACTTTTCACCCTATTTTCTGGTCATTGAATTACTCTTGTCAGCTTGTGCAAATTTTTCACTGTGAACGAATTACGCTTTGTCATCCTGAGCAAAGCGAAGAATCTCAAGAGATCCTTCGGGCTAAAGCCCTCAGGATGACACTATGGGATATTCATAGAAATGACACTATGTGAGCTCATGAGATCCTTCGGGATAAAGCTCCCGGTATGACAGGTTTCGTCACTTGCTTAAATATCTCTTTTTATATTTAATTGAAGCGTATTTGCTCGGCAAATTGAATTTTTACCCCGTTGGGGTCCTTTATGATAAAGTATTTTATTGAAGGATTGGGCTCAATTGGACCTCTTACTATATTTATGCCTTTTTCCTTAACAAAGTTTATTTTTTCTTCCAGGGATTCAACCTTAAATCCAAGAGTCACCCTGTTGCCCGCTTCCAATTTCTTTAAATTATCGTTGCATATAAGCTCAATTTTTGTTTCTCCTTCTCCCAAAAAGGATATTTCCATCCCGGGTCCGGATTGAAATCTCTTAGTTAATTTAAGTCCCACTATTTCTTCATAAAACTTCAATGACTCATCCATGTCGTTCACAAGGATGGTTGCCCACAAAAATTTCATAGCATCCTCCGATTTTTGTTTACTAATGTATTTTACCATATTAATTAATTTATTTCATTAGAATTTGATTATATTTTAACGTATAATCCGACATACAAGTCTTGACCGTGACACATATTTCCTTAGATTTCATATCATAATATGATTCGATAATTTTAAATTTAAAAGGGGGTCTATTATGACAAGGTATACACCGGACAACAATGTACATAAAAAAACCATGACCTTGACCGGGCATGGTGAGATGAACGTAAGTCCCGATACGGCAATAATTCATTTGGGAGTTAATACTACGGGAGAGAATCTTTCCCGAATCCAGGCGGAAAACGCAAGAATTAGTCAGTCTGTTATTCAGACTCTTCAAAGGATGGGGATAACAAATATAAAAACCATCCGGTATACAATTGACAGGGTATTTGAATTTGCGGACGGGAGGCAGATTGACAGGGGATATTCGGTAAATAACATCTTAGAAATCAGGACCAATAATCTGGATGCGGCAGGCAGCATAATTGATGCTGCTGTAAATGCCGGAGCCAATGTTGTGGACTTGATAACTTTTGACGTATCAAACAGGGAATACTACTACAGGCAGGCTTTGAACATGGCAATCATGAATGCGATCAAAAAAGCCGAATCAATAGCAGTAAACTTAGGACTTTCATCAAGGCCCATGCTTGTAAATATCGTTGAAAATACAGCCATGCCTTTCCCTGTTCAAAGAGAATTTGCAACTACCCCCATAATGCCGGGCACTCTTAATATTGCAGCTGACGTTACCGTGGATTTCGTGTTCTAAGGATTTACCCTTAAGATGTCCTTGACCATTTCAGGGCGGATTTCCCAGATGTTTGCCTGAATCCTGAATATATCCCACTTATCGATGTCAAAGACCCGAACCCAACTTTCCATCACCCTTTTTCTTTCATCCGGGTAAAAGCGGGCTGTTTTTTCATCAAGGAAGGAAAAGGAATTCTTGAATCCTTTTCTTTCCAAATCCTTCAAGTATTCTTTCTCGTCCTGCTCATCCTTCGGCACATAGTGGTGGTTCAGGACATAATCCCATTTCATACCATCAAAATACACGATTTCGGATTTATCCACTTCCAGGACATAGACTATTTCATTTATGGTGGGCCTCAGCATGTATTCTTCGCTTATGGAGCACCAGATTGGAAATTCCACTCCTTCCGGTCTGGGAACCCTTTTCTCCGCTTCATTTACAAACCATTTATACAAAAAAATAATATGGTCAGCAATGAGGTCAAATTTCTCCTCCAAATGCTCACGCTTTATTCTTATAACACCCTTTTTTTCCAAATCATCCAGGCTTCTTACATCCTGCCTGGTCCACAAGGTCACCTTATCCATAAAAACTCCTCATAAGATATTTGTCAATTCTATGAACAGCATTTTTGTCATCCTGAGGGCTTCAGCCCGAAGGATCCCATGAGATCCTTCGCTTCGCTCAGGATGACAAGGGGTATTCGCATCGCTCAGGATGACAAGGGGTATTCGCATCGCTCAGAATGACTGCATCAAAGTCATTATATCAAATTATTTTTATAAATAAAAGCATGGGGTTTGTTTTTATGCCCCATGCCGTGAATTTTATCATTCAATATCAATTTTGACAGATTTGTTTGGTTTGTTTTCTTTGGGAACTTTTATGCTCAAAACTCCGTTTTCAAGCTTTGCTTTAATGCCGGTTGACTTGGCGTCATCTAAGTATAAGCTCCTGCTCATTGAGCTGAAACGTCTTTCTCTATGAACGTAATTCTTCTTTTCTTCCTTGATGTTTTCTTCTCTCTGGACCGAAATGGTCATTCTTCCTTCGTTCATAACGATATTGATTTCTTCCCTTTCAACTCCGGGAAGTTCAGCTTCAATTAAGTACTCGCTTTCATTTTCCTGAACGTCGACTTTAAAGGTATCCCTGGGGAAAAACCTCCTTGACAGCCAGCCGTCGTTAAAGAAGTCATCCATCATGTTGTAAAAATCGCTAAAGTCCCCAAAACCTCGATCGACCAAACCTCTGTTCCTTCTGTTGTAAGGAATTAATCCTGCCATATACCAACACTCCTTTTTCATTGATTGTTTTTGTTAGCACTCAACTTAGTTGAGTGCTAACAACCATATATAGATTAACACACTTTTATAAATTCGTCAAGGACTTTTAGAAAAAAATTTTTTTATTTTTTCTTTCTAATTGATATGCAGAAATAAAATACCTTACTATTCGTTGGACAAACTTTAATTTTTAGATGGGGTTTTCGCGGCGGGCACTTGAGGATTGTTCTTTTGCGGTAATTATATTTTCTGCGACCAGGCACATGATTATTATTGCAGCTCCTAAAACTCCTATACTGCTGAGCTTTTCTTTTAAGATAAAATAAGAAATAACGGCCGTCAGGATGGGCTGGGTGCATTGAAGCATTGACACTGCAGAAGCGGATATGTTTTTAAGAGCTGAATTTTGGAGCATATAGGCAATGTTTGTACAGAAGATTGCAAGGTATAAAATCACCAGCCAGGCAGGAAGGGACACCCGGCTTAAAACTTCAGTGCTTTCAAAGATAAGGGCGCATGGCAGACTTATCAGGGCTGTTATACCTGCCTGGACCGCCGATACGGTCACGGGATTTAGCTGCTTTAAGGATTCTTCCCCAAAAACAAGGGCTCCTGCTATGGATATGGCTGTTATCAGGGCGGTGACCTCCCCTTTTCCGAAAACAAAGCTGGTCCCGTCAAAGCAGAGAAAATATAATCCCATAACCACTAAGATTTGTATGGGTACGTGTATAAATCTGTATTTAACCTTGTATATCAAAAAGGCCAGGATAGGGGCAAAAATTACGGGCAGGCTCATTAAGAATCCCACATTTGTGGATGAAGTCCAGTTTAATGCCAGGTTGCAGGTAATATAAGCTGTTGCCATGCATATACCAGCAGGCAAATAAACCTTAGGTCCAACAGATTTTAAAGATACAATTATCCCCTTGCCGAAAAACAGGATAAAGACCAAAAATGCCGTTGTAAACCTGACTGCAAGACTCCAAAAAGGAGTGATGGTCTCAAAGGCAATTTTAGTCAAGGGGTTGCCAAAGCCGTAAATCAGGCTTTGGAGCAAGATAAAAGCCATATATTTATATTTCTTCGTCTTTTCCATGGCAAACCTGCCTTCATGGCATAAAAGTGAAGATGATATGAAAACATTTTCTATATTATATAATGAAATTTCAAATTATTCAATAATCAGCCGGCCTTATATTGTCAAAATATGCTATTATAAGTATAAAAATTTTTTAAAAAATAATAGAGACTTTCTATAATAATTCTGCTATAATAGATATACATAATTTTTACCTTGACTTGATAACACCTGACTTATTAACGGGGAGGATAAAGATGACCCTGCAACAACTGCATTATTTTCGTGTATTAGCTAAAGTACAGCATTATACAAAAGCCGCCGAAATACTCCTTATTGCTCAACCAAGCTTAAGTTATGCAATCTCCCAGCTGGAAAAAGAATTGAACACACAGTTGTTTGAAAGAAACGGGAGAACGGTAAAATTAAGCTTCGCCGGAGAGCGATTCCTTGAATATGTGGAAAAAGCACTTAATGCTTTGGATGAAGGTACCATGATGCTGAAAACCTTGGCTGATCCTTCAAAAAGCGAAGTATCCTTAGGGTATATTTACAGCGTAAGTTATAAATTTATCCCCGAAATGATTAAAAAGTTTTATGAAGATGACGCTAACAAATCAATAAAGTTTTCCCTTGTTCAGAATTTGAATGAACATCTCTTGAGAGACTTAAAGTCCAACAAAATTGATTTAGCCATCTGCCCGAAACCTGAAAAAGGATTCAAATATAAGAAAATATTCAATCAGCCCCTTTATCTTGTCGTTCCGAAGAAGCATCGCTTTTCTCAAAGGAAATGTGTCAGTATTTCGGACATAATCGATGAACCCTTCATTGCTCTGAATAAAAGCTCTTCACTAAGAGATGCAGTGGATGATATATTTGCAAAGTCTAATTTTACACCTAATATTGTTTTTGAGGCAGAAGAATGCAATGCGGTAATTTCCTTTGTTTCACTTAATTTCGGTATTTCTATAGTTCCTGAAATTCCTTCCATGTACAAGCATGTTAATACAGTAAGAATATGTGATATGCCTTTACAAAGAGAAATCTACCTGTGTTGGAGCGATGACAAGTATTTGTCACCTGCCGCAATAAAAACAAGAGATTTTATTATTAATAATTTCACTGCTTAAATTAACTGATAAATCTTATTTAGAAGAAAAGTTCATATAAGGGACTAAAACCGCCGGTATATCCAGCGGTTTTAGTCTATCTTTGAGTTTAATTATTTTTTATGATAATTTACTTCTTTTGAAGTGCATTAAGCAGAGAATCCACATATTCCTGTCCAATTTGTTGACCTATGGATTCATATACACCCTTTGCCTTTTCCAGAACCTGATCTATGAAGCTTTCATCAAATTCTACCAGTTCCATGCCACCATCTACCAGTATTTGCCTGTTAGTTATGTCTATTTCGGTTAATTTGGCTTCAATTTCTTTGGCAGCTTCATCAACAGCTTGCTGCAGTGCTTCCTGGTACAAGGGGTCAAGGCTGTCAAATTTGCTTGCATTGATTAAGAATTGGTTGCAATAGAGTATATGGTGGGTCAGGATCAGATAATCCTGTACTTCTTGCAGGTTTGCTCCAACGCAGGTATCTGTAGCATTTTCCTGGGCATCAACAAGTCCCTGCTGCAAGGAAATATAAACCTCAGGCCATGGAAGGGGAGTAGGAGCAGCACCCATTGCCTGCCAGAATGCCATGTGGTTTTTATTCTCCATTGTTCTAATCTTCAAACCGTTGAAATCATCTATTGACGCAATTTTCTTGTTAGAGGTTGTCTCTCTGAAGGTTCCTCCCTGGAGGAAGTGGAGACAATACATATTCTTTGCCTTGTAAGCTTCGTTTATTTTTTGGGTAAACTCACTCTTGTTCAATGCATAATCAATGGTTGCTGCATCATATTTTGCAAACACCATGGGAAGGTCAAAAATTGCTACTTCAGGAACGAATGATACGGTTTGTGCAGTTTGACAAATTACAAAGTCAATGTCACCGGCAAGCATTTGGCCTTGAAGTTCCTGGTCATTTCCAAGCTGGCTGTTGGGATAATAATCTATTGTCAGCTTGCCTCCGGTTATTTCTTTAACTTTCTCAGTAATAAGTTCCCCATAGAGCTGGGCCGCAGCGCCAACTCCTGCATTATCGGCACCTATCAACACTACAGGTTCGAGAGCATCAAAGCCTCCAGGTTGTTCCGGCTGTTCCGGCTGTTCAGGTTGTTCTTGGGGTGGAGCAGGTGTAGGTGTACTCTGCTGGGCACAGGCTACCGGCAGAAATGCCATTGTTGCAATCAGCAATAATATTAATAATTTTCTCATTTTTCTCCTTCCTTTCTTTCTTTTTAATTTATACTTGAACCCTTTACAGGAGTGCAAGACTGAGCCATGGTACATAGGTTATGACAAACAAGACTATACCAAAAGCTATAATAAAAGGTATAGCTTTTTTAGCAACAATCATTGGAGGTGTATCGGATAAAGTACCAGCCACGAATAAATCCAATCCAAAGGGTGGTGTTGCCAAACCTATTGACAGGCAGCAAACCATGATAACACCAAAATGTACTGGATGGACACCCAAAGCCTGAACTGCCGGCAGCAATATAGGAGCCAGTATAACTATGGCAGGTCCCGTGTCCATAACCATTCCAAGTAATAAAAACACTATAACTACAGCCGTCAAGACACTGACACCGGTTGAAAAGTTGTCTAATATAAATTTTTCAATTATTATCGGTGCCTTAGCCAAGGCCAATACTCTTCCAAAGGCGATGGCAAAAGCTAAAACGAAGCAAAGAGGCGCATAGGTCCTGACTGCTTTTGCTAAAAATGGGATTATTTCCTTAACCGTAAAGGTCTTATATACAACCAATGAAACGAACAGAGAATAAAACACCGAAATACATGCAGCTTCAGTAGGTGTCACATAACCGGAATAAATACCCCCAAGCACTATTACCGGTGACAGCAAGGCCCAGAAGCTCTCTTTGAAGAGATTAAATAACCCTTTATCTCTTAGCTCCTTCATTTTTGCATTTATTTTCTCTTTGTCCTCTCCATGTTTCTTGCAATACCAAACGGCATAAACCATCATACCTAAACCTATTGCTATACCCGGCAATACACCTCCCAGGAAAAGGGCTCCCGTGGAAACACCCGTTGCCAGGGAGTAAAGAACAAAGGGTATGGATGGTGGTATAATTACGCCAAGGCCCCCGGATGTGGCAATCATTCCGGCAGCCCATACCTTATCGTAACCCATTTCAACCAAAAATGGTATGGTCATGGAGCCAACCGCTGCCGTTGTCGCAGGTCCGGAGCCGGAAATTGCTCCATAGAACAAACATGTTATTATTACGGCGCAAGGAAGTCCCCCAGTTAAATTACCTATAAAATAAGCGAAGAAATTAAAGAGTCTTCTGGATATACCTCCTTCAGCCATAAGTACCCCCGCCAAAATAAACAAGGGAACAGCCAATATGGGGGTAGAATCCGAGCCTGAAAAACTGTTAGCTATGAGTTGCTGAATAGAGCTGCCCGGGCCTCCCAAAAAAATCGGAGTCAAAGCACCCAGGACCATGCTTATGGCAATGGGTACAGCAAATACCAAGGCAACCATAAATACTATGAATATCCATAAAGCCATTACTCGTCACCCCCTGAATTCATATGTTCATCATCAATGTAATCCCCTGGAGTTTCCACTTCCTCCATAGCTTCCTTTAAGGTAGCTTCTAATGTTGTTTCAACTCTTACGTTGAAATTCTTTATATTCTTAACTATTTCCTGAGCTGCCCTTATTGAAGCCAAACCAAATCCTACAATAGTTGCCATATACATAATCCACATGGGTAAGTGCATAGCCGGCGAAATTTGTCCCATGTTGTGAATTTTACCGGTATAGGCAATCGCATGTCTGAAAAATACAACACATATTACTAAAATTATTAGATTCGCCACAATCTCTATTGCCCTTCTTATTTTTGTGGGCAATAAGTCCATTACAATTCCAACCTTCAACATATTGCCTTTTTTTATCGTATATCCAAGGGATAAAAAGACGGACCAAATATAGCAATATCTTGAAAATTCCTCGGGCCAGGTCATAGAGTTAAAAACATTTCGAGCAATTATTTGAGCCATCATAACACATGATATTAGCGCCAGCAGGACCACCATAATGGCTTCTTCTAAGTGCTCATCCAACCACTTTATAGCAGACATTTCATTTCCTCCTTTTGTTGGAAATCCACACACTACTCTTCCTTTTTACCTGCAAGGATATTCATAAGCTCCTGACGCATTGCTTCTATCGGGGCAGGTTTTCCGCTCCAGAGCTCAATCTGCTCAGCCCCTTGGTACAAGGACATTCCCAAACCGTTCATTATGCTGCATCCCATTTCTTCAGCCTCAATAAGAAAACGGGTTTTTGTCGGATTATAGGTCGCATCAAAGCATAGTTGTCCCGAACGAAGGTATTCCTTGGGTATAGGTGTTTGATCTATGCTGGAAAACATGCCGAGACCGGTATTATTCATAACTACATCCGACTCTTTGATTTTTTCCTCAAGGAGAATTTTGTCCTCAAGATCAATCAACTCAGCAACCGGGGCGAAATTTTGATTTATATCGTCAACCAATTGCTGACCCTTGGCTTTAGTCCGGTTAGCAATATAAATTTTCTTAGCTCCGTAATAAGCCAATACACTGCATATTGCCCTTCCTGCTCCTCCTGCGCCTATACAGAAAAATGTGGATTCTTCTACATTTATATTCGGGTATTCTTCTTTCAATGCCCTGATAAATCCGATCCCATCAGTGTTGTAAGCCTTAAGCCTGCCGCCCGGCAGAATGACAACCGTATTGCTTGCATTCATCTTTTCACAAAGGGGATCCTTTTCATCAACATATTTCATAACTTCAACCTTGTTTGGTTTTGTTACGGCAAATCCTGCAAAATTCATGTACCTTAACCCGTTTACCACATCCGGAAGGTGGTCATTTTCCACTTCAGAATAGAAATATACCATATCGATTCCTGCAGCTTTATAAGCTGCATTCTGCATCCTTGCCGCATATGATTGTGATAAAGGTTTTCCTAACAAGGTTATCATTTTTGTATTAATCGTAATCGGCATTTTAATCCTCCTTCTGATAAATTTGGGCTAATAATTCTTTAGCCGTAACAAGACACCTTGAAGCATGCCCTGCCGGACCTCTTACTTCCATTTCCTTTGAATTGGGAAGCTCTATTGATATAGGATTCTCAGGCATAGCCAAGAGCATACCCTTAAGGTCAATTCCTCCTTCTCCTGCGTATAGCCTTCCTTCTCTTGCAACACCGATCATGGAGGGGTCTTCCAGTGAAGGAATTTCTGCCGGACCGTCACAAAGGTGAATGAAGCCAAATTTCTTTCTGTCTACCTTGGCCAAATCCCCAGGGCTGACCCTGGACCTGTGGGCATGGAGTGTATCTACCATCAAATAGGCATTTGGCCTGTCTACCTTGTCAAGAACCTCCAAGGCACCCTCAAGACCGGGTACTCCGGAAAAGGTCACAAATTCCAGGTTAACTTTTAAGTTATACTTTGCAGCTAAATCACAAATTTTAGCAAATTCCTTGAAAGCATATTCCTTATCCTTGGTCCAGATGCTTGATAAGACATCTGTCGCACCAAGCTCTGCTCCTGCTGCAAATGCAGATTCATAATCTTCTACTTTCAGGTCTTCCCTGACACGTGCAAGTTCAATATCCATAAGCTTTATGTTATATTGGTCCAATGCATTCCTGATATCCTTGAATAATTGCCTGTCTAAATCAAATTGAAACAATGGCTCATTGGGAAGATGCATGGGAATCGGTCTTAGGCTGACAAAGTCATAACCTGCCTCTGCAGCAATCCTTATTTGATCAACCGGATGGGTTCCCGGTACGGTCAAATAAGCCAGCGAAAACTTTCTTGTCATATATTCCTCCTTTGATAAAGTTATTTATGGGATACAGAATGATCCGGACGAATATATTCTCCTTTTTCATTCTTTACCACTTTTCCGTTAACAATGCCTTCCTTGGGATTATAAATATCATTAATGTTCCAGCATCCCGGTGTGGGAACTGCTATGTTTTCCATGGGTACATCCAGCAAATAGGGTTTGTTGCTCTTAATCGCCTTCTCAAGGGCCGGTTTAAATTCATCGGCAGACTCTATTTTTACTGCATCAACCCCGTAAGCTTTGGCAACTTCTGCCCAATTGGGGGTATATGGCTTGCCGTCCGGGGTCGTAAATACTGTCCCGAATTTTGTCCCATAATTTGAATATTCCAGTCCTGCAATAGTACCAAATGCAGCATTGTTCATAACTACCCAAATAACGGGAATATTTTGCTCTACCGCCGTTGCTAATGCTCCCGGGTTCACTCCGAATCCCCCGTCTCCCACAAGGGTCAAAACCAGCTTATCCGGTGCTGCAAGCTTGCCTCCTATGAGGGCCGAGCCGCCAAATCCCATGGTTGCCAGTCCAGAGCTGTGATGTATAGTTCCCGGTATGGTAATATCAAATTGCTGAGCAACCCCGTTTTTGTTCCAGCCAACATCCGTGAAAATAATTGTATCCTCCGGTATAACAGCTTTAACATCCCTTAAAATTCTTTGAGGAGTCATTGGGAATCTTCCATCCGTAGAAATTTCAATATTTGACTTCTTAAATGCATCCCGGTTTTCTTTAATCATTTCTCTTAAGCCCGGTCTTTTAATCCCTTCAGGTACAAGGGCTTTGGCTTCTTCAAGAATCTGAGCCAGGGCTTGTTTTAAATCGGCAATAGCTCCGATTGAAACGGGATAATTCCTCCCTATTTCTGTCGGATCGATATCTATCTGCAGAAATTCTGTTTTATTCATATCAAAAGTAACACCCGGATACCAGCTTGAACTGTCCGCTTCAGCAAAGCGGGTGCCTAATCCCAATAACACATCTGCATTGGCGGTAAATCTGTGTGTAAACTCAAGACCCCAAAAGCCGGTTTGGCCCAGCATAAGGGGATGGGTATCCGATAAGCACCCTTGCCCCATAAGGGTTCTTGAAACGGGTATGTCCAAAAATTCAACCAAGGCCTTAAGTTCCTCCGAAGCTCCTGCCAAAAGAACTCCTCCTCCTGCATGAATAACAGGATTTTTTGCTTCAACTAGCTTCTTTGCTATAGCTTTTGCAGCCGAGGGTGCCAAGGCAGGCTTTATGGTTTCCTGGCTGTCCTTATAGGTGCGGCTAAACAATTCTTCATCTATTTTTGCGGAAAATACATCCATGGGAACCGATATCAAAACAGGTCCCGGCCTCCCGCTTTCTGCAAGCCTGAATGCTTTATCCAGGATTTCGGGCATTGCTTCCGGATCATCAACTCTCCAGGCTCTTTTTACGATTGGTTTCAGTATTTCGTATTGAGAAGCATCCGAGTGGAGGTTTACTTCCTGATGGGGATGTTTCCCGTAATAATACCTGGGAACATCTCCGGCTATAACAACCATAGGGATCGAATCAAAGGAAGCATTGGCCACGCCTGTTACGGTATTCATAATACCGGGGCCTAAATGGCACATAACAACTCCCGCCTTTTTTTTGATTCTTGCATAGCCGTCAGCAGCCATGGCTGCAATCTGTTCATTCCTGAATGATATAAACTTTATTTTCTTGCTTCTTGACAGGGCATCCAAAAAGGCAATCACTGTATGGCCGCATAAACCAAATATATATTCCACATTACGCCTTTCAAGGTATTCCACCATCTGGTCTGATACTAATCTTTTCAAGTTAATAACCTCCTTTATTGTATTTCTTCCATTGCCGGGTCATAAAATTCTCCAAACAATTCTTGGTCACTGGGTCTGTCCTCGGGTATTTCTCTGGATACCCATGTATAGTTCATATAATGTTTTAAATGTACATTCTCAGAAGTTGCATTTCCTCCCCAGGTACCGCAGCCTAAGCTTGATGTCATGGGCATGCCGTTTGTGAAGGAACCGGCATTTGATTTTGATTGAGGCTGTCTTACCATTATTCTGCCAACTTGGGCTTCCAGGGCAAGCCTGTGAATGTGGTCGTCATCGTATGAGTAAATGCCCACGCTGTGGCCCTTACCTCCTACTTCGTGAATGGCTTTGACTATATTAATGGCATTTTGGAATTCACCCTCATATTTATGAACAGCCAGTAGAGTAGTCAATTTTTCACGGCACCATACATCTTCGTAAGAGGTCGTGTAACTCCCGGTACCCATTGCAATGAGGAATTTCCTGTCTTCCGGTATTTTAAAACCTGCAAGCTCTGCCATTCTTTGAGGTGACTGGGCAACCGAATCAGGAAGTCGGTGGCATTCTTCATCCCACATGATCTTTTTAATTTTTTCCTGTTCTTCTTCATTTAACAAATATCCGCCTACTTCTACCAAGGCCTTTATGCCTTCTTCAAAAATGCTTTCATGTATAATAATATTGCCGTCTGCAGAACATCCCGATCCAAAATCCGAGGTCTTTGAAATCATGGTATTGTATGCTGCCTTTAATATTTCATCCTTGGCTGTTTCATCCCATACCATGGTAGCATTTCCTGCCCCAACCCCATATGCCGGTGTGCCGGAGTGGTAGGCCCTTCTTACTACACCTTGGCCGCCTGTTGCAATTACCAAATCGCATTTTGTATTTAAGGCTTCTGACATGGCTTTATTAATCTTAGCCTTTCCCAGACCCAATATCTGAATCAAATCTTCGGGGGCTCCTACCTGCCTTAAGCCTTCCCTCATGAGTTCTACTGTCCTGCCTCCGGTTTTTACCGCCCTCGGATGGGGAGAAAATATTATGGCATTCCTTGCCTTAAGAGCATATATGGCATTCCCTGCAGGGGTCAAGTCCGGGTTTGTTGCAGGAATAACACATGCTATTACACCAACCGGTTTTGCATATTTCACAATGCCTTTTTCGGGAATTTCTTCAATTATTCCAACACTCTTCTGTCTCAGAGCATCACGCAGAACTCCCCTTATTTTATATTTCTTATTCTCACGGCTTACGGGGTCTCCCATTTTGCTTTCTTCGATGCTCATTTTAACTAATTCTTTAAAAGTTTTTGTATTGGCTACCTTCCATGCGATAGCCCTTATGGTTCTATCAATTTCCTCTTGACTCCATTTTTCAAAAATTTTTTGTGCAGCATCGGCTTTTGCAAATTTTTCTTCTATTTCATCTATTTGATCTTGTGTGAGCTTTGCATAAGCCTCTTCCATTGAACTCATCCTGCTCATTTTTTCCTCCTATTTTATACAAAGCAAAATTATTGATCTGTAAAAAATCTATTTATATAAATCTTTTGACCTGCCTGCTTTTTGAATGTATGAATCTCCGGCATGACCAAGCAAAGCCAGCAGATTTCTTGACAGTTCGATAAGCTTAAGTAAGTCAATTCCGGTAGCTATTCCCATTTCATCCATCATGTGAACAACATCTTCCGAAGAAATATTGCCTGCTGCTCCTGGAACAAAGGGACATCCTCCGGTGCCTCCCAAGGCTGTATCAAAATTTGTAATCCCTGCTTCCATTGCGGCCAGGATATTAGCCATGGCCATTCCCCTGGTGTTGTGAAAATGAAGCCACCATTTTACATGGGGATATTTTTTTTGCATTGAGCAGCACATGTCGTAAACTTGTTTTGGCGTTGCCACACCTGCTGCATCAGAAAGAGAAATTTCTTTTATTCCAACTCCTATATAAGCTTCGACAATTTCTTCCACATCATCTATGGGAATCAGCCCCTCCCACGGAGAACCGAAGGGCATGGAAATGGAGCCTGAAACTTCAAGACCATTTTTCAAAGCAAGGTCAACGTTTTCAGCAAATCCCGCCACTGTTTCCCCTGGTGTTTTGTTTATATTTGCCAGATTATGTTGTTTGCTGGCAGAAACGTTTAGCTTGATTTTCTTACAGCCGCAGTCTATTGCCCTCTCAACGCCTTTTTTATTTGCTACAAGGGCACGGAGCTCTACCCCTTCAAAATTACCAATGAGCCTGAACAGTTCATCCGTATCAGCCATCTGGGGTACTGCCTTAGGATTCATGAATGAGCCTAATTCAATAACCTTGAAACCTGCCTCTATCAAGCCCTCGGCAAGTTTTAGTTTTTCTGATACATTTAAGATTTTGGGTTCATTTTGCAACCCGTCTCTCAGACCAACCTCGCAGATTACAACCTTAGACGGAAGTTTCAAAATTGCCCCTCCTTTCAAAAATATATTGCATGCAATTTTATTAATTTTATTCTATATAAATAATCTATGTAAGTCAAATACTTGTTTTGTATTATACTTATAGATGTTCTCTATAAAATTTGACAAAAATTTATTAAAGCAATGTTAACCAAAATTTATTTTCGGTTGACAAACTTATGGATGTTTTCTATAATAATTAAAGTTATGTATCAGACAAGGATGAGGAAATATATGAATAAAGGACAAGTATTAAGTGTAAGAGATATTGCACGGATAGGAATTTTTACGGCACTGACCGCCATTGGGGCATTTATCAGCATTCCCATTGGACCTGTCCCCATAACCCTCCAGTCATTTTTCGTGCTCTTGTCAGGTATTATCCTGGGGGCAAAAAAGGCAGCCTATTCTCAGGCAACTTATTTGTTGCTGGGACTTGTTGGCTTTCCCTTATTTGCGGGATTCACCGGTGGGTTCCAGTCCATTTACAAGCCAAGTTTTGGTTTTATTTTAGGATATATTGCCGCAGCTTATTTTACCGGTAAATTAACCGAAGAAAAAAGCGAAAAACCATACATTTGGCCGGCTGTGTTTACCGGAACACTTATCATTTATGCTTTCGGGTTTCCATACATGTACTTCGTATTAAATATAATGCTTAACAATAATTTTTCCATTATCAGAATTCTGCAATTAGGTGTTTTTGCATTCATACCCGGAGATATATTAAAGGCAGTATTAATAGTATTTCTTGCTAAAAAATTTTCCCCCTAATCCTTTTTATCTCCCGGCATAACTTGATTTTCATCTTTTTTTAAGCCGCTTATTACGTTAAACAGTACTGCTCCCACAATTAATACAGCACCCAGAATAAAGTTTTTATCTATTTTTTCGTTCAAAAATATGATGCCTAATAATGTGGCCACCAAGGGTTGAATGGGATAAAACAATGAACAAGTGCCGGCATCAATAATTGACATGCATTTATTCCAAAGCGCATGGGCCATGGCTGTACAAATAAGCCCCATGTAAAGCAGTGCCGCTATTACCTCAAAATTAAATTTTATGACAGGACTTGTGGTGATTTCATAAATGGATACGGGAATACAAAATACAGTTGCTGTCATAATTCCATAAACGGTTATTTGAAAGGGGTCGTAGCTTTTGCTGACCTTCTTTGCCAGTACTGTTACCAGGGACCATATGGTTACAGAGAATAGTGATAAAAATATGCCCGACAAATAAAGGTTGTCATTTATATCACCAATAAGAATTTTTACTCCTATCACTAAAACAATAATTGAAATGATGGTCTTGGGAGTAACCTTTTCTTTTAATATGAGTGATGCAAAAAGTGTTATAGTTATTGGATTCATTGAATTAATCAAGGATGCAAATGAAGCATTTGTCAGTTTTGTTCCAAGGAATTGGGCTCCTACCGATAAAAAATATCCAAAAAAACCTATTATTAAAATGTATTTATAGTCTTCACGTTTAATTTTTTTGTTTTTTCTTTGTTTGAGTATAATGCTTAAGGCAAATGCTGCAGTTGCATTCCTGATTAATAATGCGGTAAATGTCGGAACATTTCCAAAAACGAATTTACTAACTACATATAAACTTCCCCAGATAGAAAAAATTAAAAATAAATACAAATATACTGTTTTCTTACTTATATTAAACAACAAAATGCTCTCCTTTTTGTTATTATTTCAAATTCCTAAATATCTATTTTCTCAAGTTATATAAGGAAACCTGCCCCGGAGCCGATACATTCCTGCCTCCGGTAATAAGTGAAAATTTATGTGCCATGGGCATCCTCCTTATATGCTATTGATTTCATTGACAAAGTGGCAGGAAACAAAATGGCCCGGCATAATTTCTTTCAATTCCGGGGTGACTTGATGACATGTTTGGCGGGCGTAAGTGCACCTCGGTGCAAACCGGCATCCTGGTTTCGGATCTATGGGGGATGTAATCTCCCCTTGTATCAATTTCATTTCTTTTTTCTTTTTTACCTTTGGTTCAGGAACAGCAGACAATAAAGCTTTTGAATAAGGGTGGAGAGTATGTTCAAAGAGTTCATCCGTTTTGCACTTTTCAACAACAAGGCCCAGATACATGACCATGATTTCATCGGATACATGCTTTACAACCGACAGATCATGGCTTATAAACATGTAGGTAAGCTTGCGGTCTTCCTGCAAATCCATCAATAAATTAAGTATTTGTGCCTGAATGGATACATCTAAGGCAGATACCGGCTCATCGCATACGATGAACTTAGGATTAAGTGCCAAAGCCCGTGCAATACCGATTCTCTGGCGACGGCCTCCGTCAAGCTCGTGGGGATAAGAATCAGCATATTTAGCTGCTAAGCCGACCCTGGCCATGAGTTCATTGACTTTTGATGGGATTTCTGCCTTATTTTTATACATTTTGTGTATCCTTATGGGCTCTTCTATTATTTGATATACAGACATCCTCGGATTAAGGGATGAAAAGGGATCCTGGAAAATTATCTGCATTTCTCTTCTCAATGAACCCTTGCATTCCGTCTTGGTAATATCCTGACCTTCATATATTATTTTCCCGTCTGTAGCATCTATCAGCCTTATTACCAACCTTCCCAGGGTAGATTTTCCACAGCCGGACTCTCCCACAACCCCTAAGGTTTTGCCTTCTTCAACAGAAAAGCTAACTCCGTCAACTGCATGCAATAATCCGTTTTTTGTTACAAAATATTTTTTTAAATCTATAACTTCAAGTAATTTGTGCATGACTTCCTCCTCTTGTATGCATTATTCACAGAGGATACATCTTACAAAGTGACCGGGTCCCACCTCCCTGTAAGCAGGAGGCCTGATTTCACATTCAGGTATCTTGTTGGGACACCTTGGATGAAAGGCACAGCCCCCGGGAAGGTCGGTCGGGTCGGGCATAAAGCCTTCAATCGGATTTAATCGGTGAACCTTAACTGACAGGTTGGGCAGGGACCCGAATAAACCCCTAGTATAAGGATGTCCGGTGTTTTCATAAACTGCTTCCATGTCACCCATTTCCACTATTCGTCCGGCGTACATTATGGCAACCTTATCGCATATTTCCGTTACAAGGCCCAAGTCATGGGTTATAAGTACAGTTGAAGTTCCATATTTCTTTATCAAATCCCTTATAAGGCTCAGGATCTGGGCTTGTATGGTCACATCCAGGGCTGTTGTCGGTTCGTCAGCTATCAGCAATTGAGGATTGCATGCCAGGGCAATGGCAATTACCACCCTCTGTTTCATACCCCCTGAAAACTGATAAGGGTAATCATTCATACGGTCACCCGGTATTCCAACCAACTCCAGCATTTGAGCCGCTTTTATATATGAGTCCGCCCTTGACAGCTTATCGTGAAGCCTTAAAACTTCGGCAACCTGTTCTCCCACCGAAATCAAGGGATTTAAAGCAGTCATAGGGTCCTGGAGGATCATGGAAGCCACTTTCCCCCGATATTTTTTCAGCTCATTCTTATTTAATTTTAAAACATCTCTTCCCTTAACCAGTATTTCTCCCCTTATAATTTTGCCTGGCGGGTCCGGAACCAGGTTCATTATTCCAAGGGCGGTGGTCGTTTTCCCGGCTCCCGTTTCTCCTACCAAACCAAGGGTTTTACCCTTTTCCAAATCAAAGCTTAAGTCGTTTACTGCCTTAATTATTCCATCATCGGTAATATAATGGATGGTTAGGTTTCTTACGGACAATAGCGGATTATTCTTGTCATTCATTATCATTTCTCCTTATTTCCCTAGGTTTTCAGCTTAGGATCAAGAGCATCCCTAAGGCCGTCACCTAAAAGGTTGAGGGCAAGAACCGTCACCATGATTGCTAAACCCGGGAATAAAACCATATACCATTCATCACGGATAAAGGTCCTGGCGGCTGACAGCATGGCTCCCCATTCCGGAGTGGGAGGCTCCACGCCCAAGCCAAGAAAGCTCAAGGACGCAGCAAGTATGATGGATATTCCCACACCCAAGGTCGCCTGGACTATGATTGGAGCCAGAATATTAGGCAGTATATGCCTGAATATGATCCGGAAATTTCCGGCACCGATGGCCTTTGCTGCTTCAATATAGTCCTGGTCCCTGACAGTCAGGGTAGATGCCCTTGCCACACGGGCAAAATTTGGTATTGAGCTTATGGCCACCGCAATCATGGCATTGACCAAACCCGGCCCTAATGTTGAGGCAACAGCAATTGCCAAAACAACCTTTGGTATGGACATTAAAATATCTGTAAAACGCATTATCACTGTATCAGTCCGGCCGCCAAAATAACCTGACAGGGTGCCCAGGATGGTACCGATCAAAGCTCCGACTGCCAGGGATATGAAACCGATCTGCAGGGAAACCCGGGTTCCGTAGATGACACGGCTGAAAATATCACGACCGTAGTTGTCGGTACCAAAAGGATGAGCTTTGGACGGAAATTGTTTGACAGAGCTGTAGTCCTGCAAGTCATAGGGGTAAGGTGCTATAAAGTCTGCGAACAGGGCTGTTAAAACCAAGATAACAAGTATTACCAGGCCAAACATGGCCAGACGGTTTTTCTTTAACCTTCGCCAAATTTGACGGACCTGTCCTTTTTTCTTGCCGGCCATTCCATCACCCCTCTTCCCTGGCTCTTTTTTCTCTTGATTTTGCCGATTCCCGGAATTGGTTTTTGATCCTGGGATCTATAAATGCATACAATAAGTCAACAATTAAATTTACAAGGCTGCATATAAGGGCGATAACCAGTACACCGCCTTGAACCACCTGGTAGTTTCTTGCTTTAATAGCATCCACCAAGAATTTGCCTAAACCCGGTATGGCAAAGACCTGTTCATTAACTACCGCCCCTCCGACGGCAACGGTAAATTGTATGCCTATGACCGTTATGACGGGAATCAGTGCATTTTTAAGGGCATGCTTTACGATTACAACAAATTCGCTTAGCCCTTTAATACGGGCCATGCGAATATAATCCTGCCTTATGACTTCCAGCATGCTGGACCTTGTCATCCTGGTTATGCCAGCTATGGCTCCGGCACTGATGCCGATTACCGGCATTATATAGTACTTAATTCCGTACAGGCCGGAGGCAGGCAGGATTCCCAAATATACGGAAAAAAACAAAATGAGCATTAAGGCCAGCCAGAAGTTGGGCATGGAATTGCCTAAAAGGGCAATTACCGTGGTTACTATGTCTATCAGGGAGTATTGCCTTATTGCGGAAATAATCCCTGCAGGGATTGCAACCAAAATAGAAAAAATAATACTTGCTCCGGCAAGTTTCAAGGTTGTGCCCAGGCGTTCCATTATTTCATCTTTTGCGGGACGCCCGGTTATATAATCTATGCCTAAATCCCCCCTTAACAATCCGCCTAAGTAACTTATGTAACGGTTGATAAAGGGCTCATTCAATCCCAATTCTTCTCTTAAGGCTTCAACTTCCTCCTCGGTGGCCGTATCCCCAAGGATAAGCCTCGCAGGATCCCCTTCCGTAAAATACAGCATTGTAAATACAAGAAGGGTTACCCCTAAAAGGACGGGTATGGCTGCAAGGATACGTTTAAATACATAATTAAGCATTATATCCTCTTCTTTCAGATATAAATCATAGGAAACCGGGTAGTGCTACTTGAATCTTACACTTGTCATATCCGGAACCAGGCTAGGTGAAAACTCAAGCCCTTCAATATAGTTCCGGGTTCCAAAGGCTGCTTTGGGAAAGGCAACCGGAATACTGTAGGTTTTACTAAAGAGGTAATCCTGAAGCTCTCCATAAATTTTAGCCCGTTCTTCCTCATCATAGGTGGCACGTCCCGCATCCAAAAGATCTTGAACGTGCTGGTCATTGTGCCTTATTGAAATTGTTCGCCATGTGGGCCATATCATCAAGGCAGCATCCGGGTCGGCAATAGCAACAGCAGGAGACATATGAGAGGTGGAGACTTTTCCTGCATTGTTTAATTCCGTCAATGTTGCCAAATCGACAACCACTATGTTTACTTTTACCCCGATGGCTCCCCACATGCTCTGAAGAACTTCTGCAACAACCGAATGAATGGGGTGTTCATAGGTATAAAAATCTATTTCAAATCCATCAGGATAGCCGGCTTCCTCTAGCAGGCTTTTTGCTTTTTCAAGGTTGTATTCCATGGGACCTACCGGCTTATGGCCCAGGATGCTTGGAATATAGTAGCTGTCAGCTACCACAGCGTTTCCCTGGAAGGCAATGTTGACAAGAGCTTCCATGTCAATGGCATGGGCTAAGGCTTGTCTGACCCTTATATCATCAAGAGGCTTCATGGAATTATTGAGCAGGATAAAGGTGATTGACTGGCTTTCCCCGCTTATCAATACAGTGTCCGGATTATTATCTATCCTTTCCCAGTCAGAAAAGGCCAATTCCATTGCTATATCTACCCCGCCCGTTTCAAGTTCAATTGAACGGGAACTCGATTCTACAATAATACGTGCCGTTGCCTTTTCAAAAGGAAGCTTTTCTCCCCAGTAGCCTTCATATGCTTCAAGCTCTATTCGGTCCCCTGAAACCCATTTGACAAACTTCATGGGTCCCGTTCCAACCGGGGCACGGCCATATTCCGCTTCTCCCATGCTTTCACGGGCAGCCTTGCACAGCATGGCCCCCCGGAAAGATGCAAGTGCTTCAAAGAGGGGAGCATATGGATTGAGAAGTTTAATCTCAAAGGTGTATTCATCAATTACCTTGGTATTTTCCGGATCTATGCTGCTGAATACGGTCTTGCTGAAGGAACTGGTGGCGCCTAAAGTCAAAGAATATACAGCATCCTCTGCGGTAAATTTACTCCCGTCATGGAAGGTGACATCATCCCGCAGTTTAAAAATAATGGTTGTATCGTCAACAAATTCCCACTCTTTTGCAAGCCAGGGCACAAATTCACCGTTTTTGTCCTTTTTAATAAGGGTTTCGAAAATAAGGGTTCCCACGGTAAAACCTTGCTGCTTGGTATGCATGTAGGGGTCAAGAGACGCCGGTTCCTGATCTATGGCAAATTTCAAATCGTTTTTACCTGAAGGTGTGACATTGGCGGTACATGCTGCTATGCTTAATGCCATCCCGATTAAGAGCACAAGTACAATAAATTTCTTTGGCATTTGTTACCTCTCTTTCTTAATTACCTTTTATTTCAATTTGATATTTACAATTTCATTGTTTTGGTCATTTGCTGATTTTTATTCTATTAAGAAAGCATGGAATTGTCAAATAATTATATTAACAGAAGCTTTAATATCGTCCCGAGTGTCTGATGATAATACCCCCGTCCCCTAATCATCCTGAGCGAAGCGAAGGATCTCTGTGTCATCCTGAGCGTATACGAAGGATCTCTGTGTGTCATCCTGAGCGTAGCGAAGGATCTCATGAGATCCTTCGGGCTAAAGCTCTCAGAATGACAGATTTTGAATTATTCATAACAATGACACTTTATATGTATGCATAACCATGGCAAAATCCGTCTTAATATAGTATCTCAGTAACCTTCAATAATATTATAAAATTACGTCGTTAACTTTAAGAGCCAACAAGTTGACAAGCAAGCAAACAGTATTCTATAATGAATGAAAATCGAGGTGAATTAAATGTCAGTAAGAAAAGATGTTCTCCACATTTTGGAGAGTAATAAGGGAAGCTGTGTTTCAGGGCAGGAGCTGGCTGAAATGTCAGGTGTTTCAAGAGCTGCCGTATGGAAGGCCATCAAGTCTTTAATGGAAGAAGGCTATGAAATTGAAACAAGCAAGAAAGGGTATGCCCTGTCCCCATCATCGGATATATTATCTGCTCAAGGTATTAGGCTGTATTTAAATGAAGAATATAAAAATATACAGGTAATAGTTTACAAAACCATAGGTTCCACCAATGCCGAAGCCAAATTATTGGCCGTTAAAAATGCAGGGCATGGAACAACAATAGTTGCGGAAGAGCAGACTCAAGGAAGAGGCAGGTTTGGGCGGGACTTTTTCTCCCCTTCCGGTTCCGGCATTTATATGAGCATAATTTTAAAACCTCAACTGAGTATCGAAAATTCGGTACTGGTGACAACGGCAGCAGCCGTTGCCATCTGTCAGGCTATTGAAAAAATTACGGATTTATCCCCCCGGATCAAGTGGGTAAACGACATACTCATTGATGACAGGAAAGTATGCGGCATACTCACGGAAGCGGTTACCAACTTTGAAAGCGGTATGATGGACAGTGTAGTAGTAGGAATAGGTATAAACGTAAAAACAAAAAAAGATGATTTCCCTCCGGAGCTCCGGGATATTGCAGGTTCAATATTAGATAATAAGGATAAGCCTGTGAGAAACCGGCTGGCCGGAGAAATAATAAATAATTTGCTTAATATCAGCAAAAGCTTGGAAGACAGGGGTTTTATGCAAGCTTACAAGCAAAGGTCCATGGTCTTGGGTCACCATATCCTGTACAAAAAGGATAATCAATGGCAGGAAGCTTATGCCCTGGACATCGACGATTACGGCGGTTTGATTGTCCAAAGGCCGGACGGGCAAAAAATCACCCTGAATTCCGGAGAAGTATCCATTAAAAAGAAATAATCCCTGCTACGTTTCTTTTCTTCTCGACTGTATATCAAAATGCTCAAAATTTCAATTAATGTGTGATTTGAGATCCGCTTATATCGGTTTATTCACACATCATTTGAAATCTTGAGCATATTTTATCTTACAGTTAATTATGCATTAGTTTGAATCGGAGTTTACAACCAATACGGGGCAGGGGGCATCCGATATTACCCTCTGGGTTACGGAACCCACGAAGAATCTTTTAACTTTTGAAAATCCCCTGTTGCTCATTACTATCATATCGGACTTGTCATTCCTTGCTGTCTCTAATATTTTTACATATGGCTCTCCCAACAATACTTCCTTTTCTACTTTTATGCCTGTGAAATCTAACTTTGACACTATTGCATTCAAAAGTCTTTCGGCATTTTCTTTGATTTTTTCCTCCAACCTTTTTTCCAGCTCTTCGCTTTCGGAAATTATGGAGCCGTCAACTCCCCTCCAGGCATTTTCATGCCTCCTGTATTCGGAATTCCTTTCGGAGACAACGGAAATCAGCTTTATTGAAAAGCCATATTTTTTTGCCAGCTCCAAGGCTTTTTTCACGGCATTTATAGATGCGTTTGAACCGTCTACGGGTACAAGCATTTTCATAAAAAATCCCTCCTTCATGGTTATTTATATCCATATTCAGGAGGAATTAAACACTCATTATCATATTTATTATTTGGGCATGTGGATGGCCTGTTTGTGTACTTCGTGAGCTGCTTCATGGAGGGCTTCTCCAATCGTCGGGTGGGCATGGATGGTTGATGTGATTTCATCAATGGTGGCTTCCAATCTCAAGGCAAGGGCTCCTTCCACAATAAGTTCCGTAGCACTTGGTCCTGCTATATGAAGTCCCATTACTTCATAACTCCTCCTTAATGGCCCCTAAGTTTAAAGTAAAAGCAGTCCCGGTTTTTCAAGGTATTCTTTTAATTTTGCCAGGAATTCGGCTGCGACGGCCCCGTCAACCACCCTGTGGTCTGCCGTGAGACTTAGATTCATCATGGGCTTAATAACAAGCTCATCATTAACGACTACCGACTCCTTATTTATTGCGTTTACTCCCAATATTGCAACTTCAGGCTGATTTATGATGGGGGTAAAGGATTCGATTCCAAACATTCCCAAGTTGCTGATGGTAAATGTACCCCCGGTAAGTTCATCCGGCAATAAATCATTGGTTTTTGCCCTCTCACTCAGGTTTTTGATTTCGCTTGAAATTTCCTTCAAGCCTTTTACATTGGCAAACTTTATCACCGGAACCACTAATCCTGCCGGAAGGGCTACGGCAACACCCATGTTTACATAGTTTCGGGTTATTATTTCATTGCCGTCAAGGGTGCTGTTCAAAAGAGGAAAGTCAAGCAATACATGAGATACTATCTTTACAAGCATATCCGTGTAGGATACCTTTAATTTATCCATCAGTTCATCCCTTAACCGCTTCATTGCACTTGTGTCAACCTTGATGTTATATGTCACGGTGGGTGACGTTTGAACGCTGTGAAGCATTCTCTCCGCAATAATCTTTCGCATGTTGGACATGGGCTGGCGGTCTTCCCGGGGTTCAGCATATTTAGCCAAGCTTTCATCAATTTTGTATTTAATCACATCTGCCTTCATAATCCTGTTGTCTTTTTCAATCTTATGAATGTCGACTCCCAACTGGTCGGCAAGGACGGCAGCCGTCGGTGACACCTTGGCCTTTGGTCCCTCGGCAAATTTTCTAATGTCCTCTTCCGTAATAGCCCCGTCCGGTCCTGTCCCGGTCACCAAATTATAATCCACGTTCAAATCCTTTGCTATCTTCTTTGCCCTTGGAGAAATTTTTACCCTTTCTCCGCCTTGCCTTGCAGGGGCAGGTTTTTTAGCCTCCTTAGGGGCTTCAACCGTCTGAATATCTTCTTTTCCAAGCTCTTTTGCTGCCTCTTTAAGCAGTTCAGAAATATCTTCATCCGCTGTTCCTATAATTCCAACAGGCGTAAAAACATTCACGGTCTCTTTATCAACCAAAATTTTTCGCAAAACCCCGGACCTTTGGGCTTCAACCTTATTGGTTATTTTATCTGTTTCAACATCAAACAAAATATCGCCTTTATTTACAAGATCCCCTTCTTTTTTTCGCCAATTTGTCAGCATGCCTTTGGTCATGGTGAGTCCCATTTTGGGCATTACAATGAATTCAGCCATATTCCCTCCTTATATCAGTTTTCTATAGTAAAAAAGTTGCTTTCCTGTGCAGTTTCCAGTACTTTTATTACATCTACGTGATAAGGGCCCTCTCTAGTAATCTTGAAAACCAATTTCTGGTCCTTTTTAAATTCAATTTCCCTTTCTCCGTCCAAAGCTATGGTACCCCTGTCATTTGCAGTGAATTCATACTCATCGCCAAATCCCAAAATTACAGGTTCGCTTACGGATACGGGTTCCACCACTCCGGCTGCAACGGGGGCCTTTATCTTTTCCCTGCCTGAGTTTATATCCACATAGGCACCGAAATCATCTTCCGGATAAATAATCTTTTTACATCCCACCAAGGAAGAAAAACCTATGGAGGCAGGATGAGCCCTGGTTACAAAAATTTTTTCGATTGAATCAATATTCCATATTGCCCTTGAGCCTATGAAGACATCCTTTGATATAACGGCATCGATGAGGGCAATGTCTATGAGGTTATCATCCTTGTATATTTCAATTCTTTTATCCTTTAACACATACCTGCCGGCGTCAAAACGGTCTGAAGCAACTGCCGCTGCCGCCATGCCTGCAACGGTGCCTTCAAGCATGGTTGGATACACATTGTTGGTTCCGGTTGAAATAGTAATTATTGGGGTGTTTTTTATGCTTTTTGCGGCTGCCCTGTTGGTGCCGTCTCCCCCAAGTATGATAATGCACTTGATATCATCGTTTTTTTCCATGTAGTCAGCAGCCTTGACAGTGTCTTCCATACCGTCAAACCGCATCATATTTATTACATTTATTTCACATCTTAACTCATTGCAGCTGTTAAGCTTATCTTCAACCCTGTAACCCATATTGTAGGAGTCGGGCATTACATAAACCTTTTCTACCCCCAAAGCCTGGGCTCCGAGTACAATTCTCTCCACTATGTTGATTTTTTCATTGTTGTCTATAACCGTGGCATGAGATACCAGCCTTCTTATATCCTTTCCCGAAGCAGGATTTGCGATAATACCGATTGAAGCCATAAAAACCTCCTAACAGCAGGGCTGTCGCCGGGGCAACAGTCCCTGCCTTGTCTTTTAAAGTTTAAAACAATGATTTCACAGCCAATTCAATATCTCTTGCATTAGGAACCACATATCTTTCAAGGTCCGTGGCAAAAGGTATGGGAGTATTCAAGGCACCTATTCTCTTGATGGGAGCATCGCATTCATAGAAGCGCTCTTCTGCTATCATGGCAGCTATTTCTCCCGTATAAGCTCCCCTCTTGCACTCTTCGCTCACCAATACAACCTTATGTGTTTTTTCCACCGAACTGAATATGGTTTCCTTGTCAAGAGGATAAAGGGTTCTTAAGTCAATAACTTCTGCGCTTATTCCATCCTTGGCCAGGATTTCGGCTGCCTCCAGGGAGTCATAAACCTGCCTGCCGTAAGTGATAATGGTAACATCGGTACCTTCCCTGGCAATCCTTGCCTTTCCCAAGGGTATGGGTTTTAATTCGTTTTCGTCAACATCGTTTTGCATTGAATAGAGAACCTTGTTTTCAATGAATACAACAGGGTTTTGGTCATCAATGGATGTCAGCAGCAAGCCGTAAGCATCCTGAGCGTTTGAAGGATAAACAACCTTAAGGCCCGGAACATGGGTCAACCAAGCCTCCAGGGACTGGGAGTGCTGGGCAGCGGCGCCTATGCCTGCACCGGCCGGAACTCTTACAACCATGGGGAGGTTTATTTCACCACCGAACATATACCTCATTTTGGCTGCCTGGTTAACAAGCTGGTCCATACCAACCGTAATAAAATCTATAAACATGATTTCGGCAATGGGTTTAATTCCGCAGGCGGCTGAACCGACAGCAGCACCCACAATGGCACCTTCCGATATGGGAGTATCCCGAATCCTTTCATCCCCGAACTCTTCCCACAGGCCGGCGCTTACTCCGAAGCATCCTCCGAATTTACCCACATCTTCGCCAAACAGTATAACGTTGGGATCTTCTCGCATTTTAAAACGCATTGCTTCCCTTATTCCTTCGGCATATGTCATCTTTTTCATCTTACTCTTCCCTCCTCAACTATATCAGAATACACATCCTTTAAAGCTGATTCCAATGATGGTAAGGGGCTTTTTTCGGCAAATTCTATTGCCTCTTCAACCATCTTGTCCACATCATCATTCAGTTGCTTCATTTCCTCTTCCGTCATCACACCGTTTTCCAGCAAGTATTTCTCCACTTTAGGAATCGGGTCTTTCCTCATCCAGGCTTCCAATTCTCCTTCAGGCCTGTATACAACGGGATCTCCTTCAAAGTGGCCCCTATACCTGTAGGTCTTGCACTCAATAAGGGTTGGCCCTTGTCCTTTTCTTGCTCGTGCAACTGCTTCGTTCACAGCCTCGTATACAGCAAACAAATCATTTCCGTCGACCGTAATGCCGGGCATGTTATAGGCCGTTGCCCTTACTGAAACATCGGCAATAGCCTGGTGTCTTTTCTGGCTTACGGAAATTCCGTATCCGTTGTTTTCACACACAAATATTACCGGAAGTTTCCAAATACTAGCCAGGTTCAAAGCTTCATGGAATGTACTCTGGTTAGTGGACGCATCACCGAAAAAGCATACGCATACCTGGTCTGTTTTCCTGTGTTGAATGGCCAAACCTGAGCCTACAGCAATATTATGGCCTGCACCTACAATACCGTTTGCTCCCAAAATTCCCTTGGTTGCATCGGCTATGTGCATTGAACCGCCTTTGCCCTTGCAGTATCCGTCTTCCCTTCCGAAAAGTTCTGCCATCATGTATTTTAAATCTCCGCCCTTGGCGATTATGTGTCCGTGACCCCTGTGGGTACTGGTTATATAGTCATCTTCCCTTAAATTTGCGCAAGCACCTGTTGCTACAGCTTCTTCACCTATATAGAGGTGTACAAAGCCCGGAATTTTACCAGCAGCAAATAATTCTGACGCACTTTTTTCGAATTTTCGAATCTTTAGCATTGTCAAATACATTTCTTTCAATTGTTCATTTGCGATTTTCAAGATACTACCTCCCATCATTTATTAATTTTTACGGAAACACTGGCAACAGCGATTTCAATTGAATTATCCTTATCTCCAAATCTTGTAAAATAAAGACCCTCAGTTTTTAAGCCCCCAAAAACAGACCGAACATTCACCTTCCCAACCGGAAAACACTTCTTGACCTCATCTGTCCTGACCTCATCAGGACGAGTTGTCCCAACCGTGACATCGATTATAACGTTTTCATCGATGTTATCTTGAGAAAAACCACAAACCTCATTAAGACCCACAAGGCAGCTTCTTGATATGGCATCCTTTGCCGCCTTTACCGCCGCTTTTGTCACATCCTGGCCATGGAAATCCACTCCCATGCCTATTTCAACGATAAATCTTTCCAAAGCATCACCCCTTATATATAATTAATATTGTATATGCCTTTTTTTATGACAAGCTTTTGAGGATAAATAGATTCTTGCCTTGCATGAAATATAAGACAGTCAAAAATTTTATTGAAATAATATGCCTGACCTTGTGCCAAAATGAGAAGTAGTATCAGATTGAAAAAATTTGAGTTGCTTAATGCCTATAGACTTGTTGAATAAATTTTGTTAGATGAGTAGAATAATATCACTTTACTTATATATCCAAATTTTAACATTATAAACAAAAAATCTCAATAAAAATATTGAGATTTTATAATCATATATGTCATCTTTAGTATATCATGATTTGGGCCCACTTGTCCTCGACTGGAATTATTTCAGGAATGAATCTTATATCCAGGGGTTTTTTGAATAAGGGACCGTCATATACCAAGGTATGGTATTCGCCGTTTTCCCCGCAGGGGTCGGCTCCTGCCCTTTCAATTTCATCTATTAAGCTAATGCTTAAATCCTTACCCAAAAATTTTGTTCCCATCATACTTGTGTTTACCAGAACTATTTTTGCTTTAAAACCAAGTGTAATGAATTCCCTTACCAAGTCTTTCCGGTTTCTTTTCCAAAGAGGAAGGACTGCTTCCATTGATGCGGACCGGCAGACTCTTTCTTCCCACTGCCTGTGTTCATCCAGGTCTATGTCCCCGAATATACCGTAATTAATACCCTGGTCTTTAAAGCTTTTCAGCATGGACACGAATACCTTTTCATATTCATCATAGGCTGCTTTTCCGATAAGGTGATCAATACCTATGGCCTGAGCCTGGGCTTTTATTATTTCTTCCTTTATCCTGTGGGAGGAACTGATTCCTTCCATACCAAACATGGTAAAGAGCTTTATGGGTTTGTAGCCCATTTCCTTTGCCTTATATAAAGCCAGGCAGGAATCCTTGCCCCCGGACCATGAAACAAAACAATTTTTATCCGACATATCATAGCTCCCTTATGGTTAATGTTCTTTTTTCATTATATTGTATATAACATCTTCATACAAGATTTCTTCTCCCAAATTTTTTGCATATTTAAGGCTTTCACTTGCCAATAAAAAAAGTGCCCGAAACATCGGACACATTTGTAATTTTATGCTTTTTCCCGACCCTTACATGCCTCTTCCGAACATGGGCTGACTCTCTTTTTTCCTTTCAAGTACCTTCTTCAAGTGGGCTTGTTCTTCCTTTAATATTATTGCCATTTCTTCTTTTGCCAAATCAGGATACAGCCTTTGCAATTCCGTTACAAACAAAACCGCATCTCTTTCCGCTCTCTCGGCTATATCGAATATTTGGGCTTTGGTGAATATTTTCTTTGCCTTTTCAATAAGTTCGTCATCAAACAAAACATTGCTTTCAACCAGCAAATCAATATATTCCGCATCGGCCTGCTCTAATTCCAGGTCCATTTTTTCCGAAAATTCTCTTAATAATGCATTATAAATCTTTTCGTGCCTCTCTTCATCCTTGGCCAGCATTTCAAAGAATTGCTCCCCTATTCTCGCTTCGCTTGCAATAGCCCTGTACAGCTTGGTTGCTGATGTCTCGTTTTCGGCAATGGTTTTAAGTAAATTTTTTCCGTTCCATTTTACAGTACTCATAACGTAACCTCCTATTAATGTTTTAATACTATTACCCATTGAATTAAGCTCTTAAACAGCAATTATTAAATATTTAGTCCGTATACAAGAAAGAATAAAGGTAAACATATAACCGGAGGTGATTATTTTGAAATTAAGAGACATTATGTCAAGGGAAATTGCATGCGTAAGTGCGGAGGATACGGTTGAAAAAGCAGCGAAACTGATGAAAACATACAATGTGGGCTCAATACCCGTATGCGCGCAAAACAGCGTTATAGGAATAATAACGGACAGGGACATTGCCATTAGAGCTGTATCTGTCGGTGACGACGGTTATATACAGGTAAAAAAAGTAATGACAGCAAATCCTGTAGTAGGAACTCCCGATATGGATGTTGATGATGCTGTAAGATTAATGAGCGAAAATCAGATCAGGAGGCTTCCGATTGTTGAAAACAACACCCTTGTTGGGATGGTTTCCCTAGGGGATCTTTCCGTCGAGCCCAAGCTGCAGAGGGATGCCGGAATAGCTCTTAAAAATATTTCAAAGCCAGCGGCAAACAGGTTCAGTTAAAAAGGGGGACCAAAGGTCCCCCAGGTTAATTACAAACCCTCTTATGTCATCCTGAGCTTTAGCGAAGGATCTCATCAGTATTGGAAACATAAGATTCTTCAGGCTTCGCCTTCAGAATGACAATGTATTTTTTGCTTTGCCAACAGTCTGAGGGGACCAAAGGTCCCCCTATTTTTTATTTCACAGCCGAGGCTGATAATACCAAGGATAAATACTTTTCCTCAGATGAAGCTCCCCTTGATGTCAGAACTATTGGTACCTTGGCTCCAACCACCATGCCTGCCATGGTCGCGCCTGCCATTTCTATCAGGGCCTTGCTCATTATATTTCCTGTCGTTATATTGGGAACAAGCAAAATATCCGCCTCTCCGGTAACAGGGCTGGAGTAACCCTTAATTTCCGCGGATTCCTTGTTGAAGGTCAAATCAAATGAAATCGGTCCTTCAACCATACAGTTCTTGATTTCTCCTGCTTGATTCATTTTCTTAAGGGTATCGGCGTCAAGGGTTTCCTGCATTTTGGGATTTACGGTTTCAACGGCTGCCAGGACCGCAACCTTGGGACATTCATAACCCATTGCCAGGAATACATTGACGGCATTTTCAAGTATCTGCTTTTTCTCATCAACATTGGGGTACATAACCATGCCCCCGTCCGTAACCGCAAGCAGCTTGTGGTAAGCCGGTATTTCCAAAATTGCAACGTGTGAAATCACATTGCCTGTCCTTAAGCCCTTTTCTTTGTCTACAACTGCTTTCAGCAAATCCGCAGTCTGGAGCTTTCCTTTCATTATGAAGTCTGCCTTGTTTTCATGTATCAGTTCAACGGTTTTTTCTGCCGATTCCTTATCGCTTTCCGTGTTTATGATACTGATTGGTTCATATTCAACATTGAGTTTTTTTAGTATTTCTTCTGTTTTTTCCTTATTTCCTACCAATACGGGTTCAACCAGCCTGTCTCCGGCAGCCTTAAACACAGCCTCCAAGGTGTGTTCATCATGGGCTGCTGCAACGGCTACCCGCTTTACTGAATCGTGTTTTTGGACCTTTTCTATTAATTCCTTGAAATTTTTAAGCTCCATCAGAAACCTCCCCAAATATGAAGATATAAGAATGATTTATTATACCATCATTTCCCTTTCATGACAAGGGGAGGGGTTTGTAGGTCAAAGCCCTCATGGCATTCAATACCGCTATGAAGGCCACACCCACATCAGCAAACACGGCAGCCCATAAGCTGGTGAGGCCAAAGGTGCTGAGGATTAATATTAACACTTTCACCGAAATGGCAAATATGATGTTCTGGTAGGCAATTTTTATGGTATTCTTTGAAATCTTGATTGCTGCCGGTATCTTAGAGGGCTCATCGGTCATGATTACCACATCCGCAGCCTCAATTGCGGCATCGGACCCAAGCCCTCCCATTGCAACACCAACATCAGCCCTTGCCAATACGGGAGCGTCATTTATGCCGTCCCCTGCAAACATCAGAACACTCTTTCCTGATTTTTGAGAAATCAATTCTTCCACCTTTTCAACCTTGTCTGCAGGTAACAAGCGGGCATAAACTTTATTTATACCTAATTCTTTAGCTGTAGTAATGCCTGCTGACTCGGAGTCTCCCGTCAGCATCACTATGTCTTTGATATTCTGGTCTTTTAAAGCTCTGACGGCTTGGGCAGCATCCTCCTTTGTCTGGTCCGCAATCAATATATATCCTGCGTATTGACCGTCCGCAGCAACATGAACCACGGTTCCCCCGGATGTTTCTTTGTCGTATGGAATACCGAACATCTCCATCAATTTGTCATTTCCGGCCAAAACCCTTACATTCTCAACAAGGGCAGAAATTCCATGTCCCGGGATTTCTTCCACATCAGATATCTTATGGCTGTCTATCTCTTCCTTATAGGCCTCCTTTAAGGAAAGGGAAATGGGGTGGTTGGAGTAATTCTCGGCATAGGCGGCAAGTTTCAGCAATTCCCGGGGATCATCCTTCACGGAATGTATTTTCTGCACCTTGAAAACACCCTTGGTTAAGGTCCCCGTTTTATCAAATACAACCGTTTCAGTTTTGGCCATGGCTTCCAAAAAGTTGCCCCCTTTTACAAGAATTCCGTTTTTTGATGCTCCCCCTATCCCTCCGAAGAAGCTCAAGGGAACTGAAATCACCAAAGCGCATGGACAGGATACAACCAAAAATGCCAGTGACCTGTAAATCCATTCACTAAAGGTTGCATCCTTTATGACAAGGGGGGGAATAAAAGCAAGAAGAGCGGCGATTGCAACCACAGTAGGTGTGTAATACCTTGCAAATTTTGTTATGAATTTTTCTGATTTGGATTTCCTGCTGCTTGCGTTTTCCACCAATTCCAAAATTTTATTCACCGTGGATTCATTGTAAGGCCTGGTTACCTTAGCATAGAGTAAACCGCTCATATTAATGCAGCCGCTTAAAAGCTCACTTCCAACCGTTACTTCCCTGGGAAGAGATTCACCCGTTAGAGCTGAAGTGTCAAGCATTGAATTTCCTTCTGTCACAATGCTGTCCAAGGGGATCTTCTCCCCTGCCTTTATCTGTATAATATCGCCAATTTGAACTTCTTCGGGGGATAGGGTGACTATTTCTCCGTCCCTTAACAGGTTAGCATAGTCAGGCCTTATATCCATCAAATTTGAAATTGATTTTCGGGATTGTCCCACAGCATAGCTTTGAAACATTTCACCAAGCTGGTAAAAGAGCATTACTGCAACACCCTCGGGAGCTTCTCCTATTAAAAATGCTCCGATTGAAGCAAGGGACATCAAAAAGTTTTCATCAAAAACTTCTCCCTCTTTTATATTGTCAAGAGCCCTTTTAACCACATCACCGCCGGCAATCACATAACTGATTGCATACATTATTAGTTTTATCTGACTGTTATTTATCATAAATGCAGAAGCAAAAAATACTGCACTGACTATTAAGCGTACCATTAATTTCTTCATTGACTTCTCCCCTTATACCTCTTCAAATACTACCTGGGGCTCATGTTTTTTTATTATCTTTGCTGCCTCTTCCTCTATTTCGGCCATAAAAACATCATCAGCTTCAATTACCATCTTTTCGGTAAAGAAGTTTGACGTAACATTCTTAACTCCTTTAAGTTTGCTGATTTTTCTTTCCATCTTTTCCAAGCAGTTGGCACAATCCAACCCTTTTAACCTGTAAGTCTTTTTCATATCTTCCTCCATCTGTCTCCCAGAACGATATTTGCATTATTTCTTTTGTTTGGTCTTGTTGTATTTTTCTTTGATATGCTCCATGCCTATTTCGAAAATATCCCTTACATGGTCGTCCTTGAGGGAGTAATATACTGTTTTTCCTTCCCTCCTGAATTTAACCAGATTTGCGTTTCTTAATGCCCGCAGCTGGTGGGAAATGGCCGATTTGGTCATGTTGAGCAAAACCGCAATGTCGCACACGCACATTTCGCTTTCGTCCAGGGCCCATATTATCCTCATTCTTGTGCTGTCCCCCAGGACCTTGAAAAAATCCGACAAATCATAGATATCTTCCTCATCAGGCATCCTCTGTTTAACTGCATCTACAATATCTCCATGTATGACTTCGCAATCACAGAATAAATCTTCTTTTGCAGCCATTTTTACCTCCTATAATAGTTGAGCAACCATTCAACTGTTTGATTATATTATAGTTGAATGGTTGCTCAACTGTCAATATTTTTTTAAAGAATATAAAAAAATTTATGGTTCCTCGGAATCTGTTCCATGAGAAAAATCGATGATTTCCGATTGGGAAAGAATTGCTCCCGTATCTGAGAATTCTACGATTTCATCATCTTCTGCCCCTTCTCCGGCAGGCATTTCATCCGGGTCTGGACTTGATGTTTCCTTTTCCGGGTTGAATTTTCCTCTACCTTCTTCTCCAACAACATAATAGCGGGTGAAGGGAGATTTCCTTCCTTCTACCAATTTATACTTTTCAACAATTTCTTTATCAAGGGGAATTAAACCCTTATCAGTGTCCAAAAATAATTTCATTGCTTCATTCTCCGTCCTTTTTTATTAGTATGCCCAAAAGATGATTGATTCATATCATGATAAATTATAAAAAATTGTGACTTGATAGTATAACAAGAGTCTTTTTTTAAATAACCCGCAAAATGTCATTCTGAGAGCTTTAACTCGAAGAATCCCATGAGATCCTTCGCCTCGCTCAGGATGACAGTTGGTCTGTCATCCTGAGGACTTTAGCCCGAAGAATCCCATTTGTAACTTAGTCACAGTAATGATGTTAAAAAGCAGTAAAATATTAGCATAATAAAATATGGGAGGATTGAACATGAATATAGTCAATATCACAAGGGACAATTTCGAGCAAGAAGTATTAAAATCAGATAAGCCTGTACTTTTGGATTTCTGGGCAGCCTGGTGCGGACCCTGCAGGATGATATCACCGATAATAGATGAAATAGCAAGTGAAGTAAGAGATGCAAAAATAGGAAAAGTAAATGTGGATGAACAGCCGGAATTGGCATCGGCATTCGGAATCATGACCATACCCACCTTGGTGGCCATGAAGGAAGGAAAAATCGTCAGCAAAATGGTGGGAGTTAGGCCAAAAGCTTCAATACTGCAAATGTTGGCTTCATAATATTTACTCTCCTAATATATACCCAAACCATTAATTGTAACCATAAAACCTGATAAACATTGAACCTCCAATAAAAAGGCAGAATACCCACTGCCTTTTTTTATTGAATTAATTGATGACAATGATATAATTAAAACAGCAAAATTTTATGTCGTCCTGAACTTTTGGAAGAATTTCAGCGTCATACTTATACCCTAAGTCATCCTGAGCGAAGCGAAGGATCTCAAAAAAATATGTCTATTGGAGTTAATATGAGCGGTTTAGTCTTAAAAATTATAGCCCTAATTACAATGATAATCGACCATTACGGGGCAATTTTTCAAAGTAATGTAATACTTTACAGGATAATCGGAAGACTCGCCTTCCCAATCTATTGTTTTTTATTGGTTGAAGGATATTTTCACACGAGTGATGTAAAAAAATACGGAACAAGGCTCTTATTATTTGCCTTTATTTCGGAAATACCTTTTGATCTGGCCTTTTTCGGTAAAGTAGGTTTTGAGCACCAAAACATATTTTTTACCCTCTTCATAGGTTTAACAACCATATACTTAATAGATAAAAAAGCTGAATCTATGAACAAGGCCTTGATAATATTTCTGGCTGCCGCTTTGGCAACCTTGCTTAAAACGGATTATCAGTTCATAGGCATTATTTATATACTGGCATTTTACTACATAAAAAATATGCCAAAACAGAGAAAATTCCCTCTTTTGGCATTAACAATGCTTGCAATAAACTCGACGGCCGTGATTCAGCAGTTCTCCCTCCTTGCCTTAGTCCCCATATCCTTCTATAACGATAAACAAGGATGGAAGAACAAAATCCTGCAAATTAGTTTTTATATAGCCTACCCCTTGCATTTGCTATTGTTCTATTTTGTAAAAAACTTTTCTTAGTTTTCGCTGAGTATCACAATGTACAAACCGCTTTATGCCATCCTGGGCTTAAGCCAAGAATCTATGTTTCATCCTGAGCTTTGCAAGGATTATATGTCATCCTGAGCGCCAGCGAAGGATCTCAAAAGATCCTTCGGGCTAAATCCTCAGGATGACACTTTGGGTACACTATCTTATTTTTTTATGTAGATCTTTTCTATTTCGGATATATACAAGGTATGGTGGTCCTTTTTAGGATAGTATTCACTGTCCAGGTCTTTGATGATAAAGCACTCGGGCTTGAATTCCTGGGCATATAATTTCCTGCAAACAATAACCATGTAGGCTTCTTCAAAACAGGGTATCCCATTTATATAATTTACCGTCAAATTGCTTTTTGCTATCTTGTCTTCATTCCTGCCAGAAACAGAGCCTAAATAAGACAAGGTTTTTTTGTATTCCTTGTCGAAGAAACACAAGGAATAGGTGTCTGAGCCATCGACAAATTCTTTTGTATACCTTTGGGGTCTGATCACCGTATAGGCAACCTTTTTGTTCCACATGATTCCGAACCCGCCCCAGGATGCGGTCATGGTGTTTATTTTATCGTCTTTTTTTGCTGTAATCAGCATCCAGCCGTCATTAATCAGTTGAAAAATATTTTTGTCCAGTTGTTCAGGTTTTATTTCTTTGTAATTAACCATAGAATATCTCCTTTTCTTTTTTTATTATGCATAATGAAATTTCTGCAATCGATACTCATTCATTCCCTTATTAATTATATCATATCAAAACATTTATATACAATAAGGAGTCGCAATATTTGCCTGCAATGACATAATTTTGTTTATATATTGTAATATGTTTGTAATATATGACTTATAGTTCATAATTGTGTAATATATTTGTTACATTTACCATTTGAACAAATAATTGAGGGTTTCATTACTAAAAGTGCCGTGCTATAATTCGTCAGTAACTAAAAATCAGTTACACACTTCCCTTGAAGTGTTGGGGGTATAGAATATATGAAAAGGAGAAATAAAATGAAAAAGAAAATACTTTCATTAACATTAACGCTAATAATAGCATTATCATCAACATCTGCATTTGCTGCAGATCAGGTGTACTATACAAGCTTTAATATTTCAGATTTGTTAAGAAACTGCGGTTATTTCATTTTTGAACCGACGAATAATAATACTAATAATAATTATGTTCAATATGTAGAAGCTCCTGTAAATAAGGAAGCGCAGACAACACAAGCTCCTGCTAAGGAACAGGCGATAACTGAAAAAGAACGAGCAACTACTGAAACAACAGCAACTGCAACTGCTCCATCAGTATCAAATTATGAGAGACAAGTAGTTGAGTTGGTAAATGTGGAAAGACAAAAAAACGGCCTGGCGCCCCTAACTTTGGATCCTGCAATATCAAACGTTGCAAGAATCAAATCAAAGGACATGTCTGACAACAATTATTTTGCACACCAATCTCCAACCTACGGAAGTGCGGCAGACATGCTTACTCAACACGGGATTAAATATTCCGCATGGGGCGAAAATATAGCAGCAGGCCAAAGAACACCTGAAGAAGTAGTGAATGCCTGGATGAATTCACCGGGCCACAGGGCAAATATACTTGCATCACACTTTACAAAAATAGGTGTCGGCTACGTGAACAACGGCAGGCCATATTGGACACAGATGTTTACAAACTAATAAAAAGCAGATTCTTAATAGTGCGCTCAGGAGTATTAATAAACCCGCTATTTTGCGGGTTTTAATTTTATTGTTTTAAATAAATCCTTATCTATATTTATCAAAAATCCATTTATACAGAATATAGTATGTAAATGATACTCTAAAAGTGTACCACTTTGATGCCAAATGACAGTGAAAAAGTTTACCACCTAACATATAAAATCCTTTAAAATGTAAATATACATTTGAAGGAGGATGAAAGGTGTGATCATAGAAGTGGACATTTATTCTGCTATTCGCCTTCGATATACGGGAGGTGAATCTATACGGTCAATTTCAAAAAGCCTTGGCATATCTAGGCAGACCGTTAAAAAATATTGTGAAGGCAACACCCATCCTGATGTACGTAAAACATATGAAAGATCTGCAGCAGTAATTACATCGGATGTTGAATCATTCATTCTCAGCTGCTTTCTCGAA